>Ga0315336_1006942_pt1 | contig 11234 bp, 10 predicted proteins | sample ASW5metaG_FD_204512 | JGI IMG/M metagenome (GOLD analysis project Ga0315336, IMG submission 204512) | Ammonia-oxidizing marine archaeal communities from Monterey Bay, California, United States - ASW #5 | ecosystem: Environmental > Aquatic > Marine > Intertidal zone | place: USA: California... | reverse complement strand
GACATACCAGGCCATGTGACGCTTAACCATCTCGCGTCCGGCCTGCTTGTCATCGGTGACGACGGTGAGGAGGTAGCTGCCGACCTCCACATCGGCGGGGTCGCGGCCGGCGTCGACGGCGCCTTGCTTGATCCATCGCGTGAGCTGGCCCGCGCGCTCGGCGGTCATCTGCGTCGCGACGGCGCCGTCAGCGATGGCACCGGTGCGAGCAGCACTCTCCGGGAACATGGGCGGGTACCAGATCGGGATGTGATCGCGGAACATCTTCACCCAGGGCTTGTAGCCCAAGGTGTAGTGCTTGCCTTTGTGCTGGACCTCACCGTCGCGGATGAGCGCGCGGATGATCTCGGTGTACTCGACCATGCGCTCGGTCGCGTGGTCGAACGGGAGGCCGTTCTCTTCCTCGACGATAGCCCGGTGACCTTGTCCGATTCCGAGGATGAAGCGGCCTTTAGAGATCGTATCGACCGAGGCAGCGGCCATCGCGAGCGTGGTGGGGGCGCGGTTGAAGACAACAGTGACGCCCGGCGCGAGCAAGATCCGCTCGGTGACGACGGCGCAGGCGGCGAGCACCGAGAAAGGATCGCCGGACTTATAGTCGGACATCCAGAGCGAATCGAAGCCAGCTTCATCGGCGGTGCGAGCCATCTCCAGGGTGTCTTCGATCGGGATGGAATCGGTGTCGGGGAACTTGATACCGAGTTTGGCCATGGTGTCGCCTCCGGGCTCTTGAGAATCCTTCTCACGCCGCAGGTTAACGCCTCGCGTTGACATCGCTTTTCGCCGGTCACTAGCCTCCGGCAACCGAGCCGTATCGAGTGAAAGCGAGGGAGCACGGTGGACTCTAAAGAGATGGTGATCGCCAAGCTGGCGGAGTGGGAGATCGTCGCCAGCGAGGACGACCTCGCGGAGCTTGTACCAGCCTACGAGGCACTGATGAAGTCGCAGAATGTTCTGGAGAACATGCTCCGCACCCGCTCGATGGGGAACGCGATGGAGTTCCCGCTAAGCGAGCCAGCCGTGATCCACGACCTTGAGAGGTATCGCTAACCATGGCCACCGATGCAAAAGAGCTGGCGCACTCTTCGATCGAGGCGCTGTCTGAGCAGATCCGAACGCAGGAGATCTCGCCGGTCGAGGTGACGCAGACAATGCTGGCGCGCATCGACGAGCTCAACCCGAAAATCCACGCCTACTACACCGTGTTCCACGACGAGGTGATGGAGGATGCGCAGCGTGCCGAGCAGGAGATTGCGCGGGGTAACTACCGTGGGCCCCTGCATGGGATCCCGATGGGGATCAAGGACATCTACGAGATGAAGCGCACGACCTGTGGCTCGCAGTCGCTGCAGGAGTACGTGGCGGAAGAGGACTGCGTCGCGGTCAAGAAGCTCAAGGACGCGGGAGCGCTAATCCTGGGCAAGACCGCGACCTACGAGTTCGCCTACGGCATTCAGAGTCTAAAGTCGCCGGTAGAGCCGGTGCGGAGCGCCTGGGACCTCAGCCGGGAAGCGGGCGGCTCCAGCAGTGGATCTGGAGGCGCGGTGGCGGCTGGGATGGCCTACGCGGGAATGGGCTCGTGCACGGGCGGGTCGATCCGTTGGCCGGCACAATGCCTGCTGCATGTTGGACTGAAGGCGACCTATGGCCGGGTCAGCCGTCGAGGGATCTTTCCGCTCTCGTGGAGCCTGGACCACCCGGGGCCACTGGCTCGGACGGTCAAGGATTCGGCGCTGGTGCTGCAGGGGGTGGCAGGCTACGACGAGGGCGACCCGGCATCGGCAAAGGTGCCAGTGCCGGACTTTACGGCCAAGATGGATCGCGACATCCGCGGCATGCGGATCGGTCTGCTGGCTGACCTCTACGAAAAGAGCTGCGACCCCAAGGTGCTGGAGGTCTACAACAAGGCGGTCGACAAGTACCGCAGCCTCGGCGCGGAGATCGTGAAGGTGCCGACGATCGGCATCCCCGAGCTCGAGGCGATCGAGTGGCCGACACTATGGGCAGACGCCGCGGCGATCCACGTCCGCAACATCCGCAACCGCGGCGAACAATACAACCCGAACACACGGCAGTTCATCCAGTGGGGCCTGCTGGTGAGCAGCGCCTACTACCTGCTGGCGAGTCGGTGCCGAGCACAGGTGCGGGACGACCTCAACGCGGCTCTGACGAAGGATTGCGACGTGCTGATGCTGCCGACTGCGGGCTTCCAGGGCCCGCCACCGGTGGCGGAAGAGTCGCCGGGGCTGAACTTTATCGGCTCGGCGTTCGAGATCTACACGCCGATCTTCAACTTCACGGGCCACCCGGCGATCCAGGTGCCGTGCGGGTTCGACAGTGACGGGCTAGCGGTCGGATTCCAGATCGCGGCGAAGCCGTTCGATGAGGTGACCATGTTCCAGGTGGCACGCGCCTACGAGCAATCGGAGTCGTGGCACACGATGCATCCGGACATATAGATATAGGATGCTGGGGGCTGAGCAAAAGCTGGTCACACAAGCCCACGAACAAGCGACAGAGTGGAATGGGATGCACGCCGAGGTCTGGGCTGTGATTGTCAGGCGCTGGGCGGGCTAGTATCGCTTCCGGATATCACGCCCTGGTAGCATGCCTCCATTCACGAATAGCACTCGGCGATGGAGGCCCCTCATGCGTATTGGCTCCGGCCACATCTTCCAAAATCCACTGAACAAGCGGTCCGACTTGGACCTGTATCAGAACGAAATGCACCTGGCCGACCTCGCTGAAGGTCTAGGCTTCGACTCGATCTGGGGTGTCGAGCATCACTTCACGGACTACACGCTCTGCCCAGACGTCACGCAGTGGTTGACCTGGGTCGCGGCGCGCACGGAGAAGGCGCAGATCGGATCGATGGTGGTTGTGCTTCCGTGGCACGACCCGCTCCGCGTCGCCGAAGAGGTGGCGATGCTCGACACACTCTCCAACGGGCGGATGATCCTGGGGATCGGACGAGGGCTAGGACGGGTGGAGTTCGACGGGTTCCGCGTGTCGATGGATGAGACGCGGGCGCGGTTCGTCGAAAGCGCCGGGATGGTGCTTCAGGGACTCGAGCAGGGGTATGTGGAGGGTGACGGAGAGTTTTACAAACAGCCACGTCGAGAACTGCGGCCGGCGCCGTTCAAGACCTTCCGGGGCCGGACCTATGCGGCGGCGATCTCGCCGGAGACGATGAAAATCCTGGCGGAGCTCGGCGTGGGGATGCTAATCCTGCCGCAGAAGCCGTGGGATCAGATCGCGACGGACCTAGAGAGCTATCGCAGCACGTTCCGTGAGGTCCAAGGTGAAGAGGCACCGACGCCGATCGTGGCGTCGTTCACGTACTGTGACGAGGACGGGGACCGGGCGGAGGAGGTGATGCGGAAGCACATGGACAGCTATTACGACTCCATGCTGCGCCACTATGAGCTGCAAGCAGATCACTTCGGCGAGGCGAAAGGCTACGAGTACTACAAGGACATGAGCAAGGCACTGAATAAATACGGCACCGACTCAGCGGGGGAGTTCTTCCTCAACCTGCAAGTGTTCGGCACACCAGAGCAGTGCCTGGAGAAGATCAGAGACACGATGGGCAAGACGCAGGGCGAACATTTCGTCGCTACGTTTGCCTTCGGCGGGATGCCGTACGAGGACGCTGAGAGCAGCATGCGCCTCTTCGCCAAAGAGGTGATGCCGGAGCTGCAGCGCGCCGCAGTGACAACCTAGCCAGCCAGTGCCGAGACCCCTAGCATGCCGGCCAATATGAGCGATCTTGGAGGATCACGATGAAGGTTGGAGTTAACCTCCTACTGTCCAACCCGGACAACAAGCAGTCGGACCAGGAACTGTGGCGCGATCACATGCGACTCGCCGATATGGTCGAGCCGCTGGGGTTTGACTCGTTGTGGGGGGTGGAGCACCACTTCACCGACTACATCATTTCGCCCGACATCTTGCAGATGCTGAGCTGGGCGGCGGGCCGCACGGAGCGCATCCAACTGGGCACACAAGTGGTCGTGATGCCGTGGCATGACCCGCTGCGAGTGGCTGAGCAGATCTCACTGCTCGACAACATGTCAGACGGGCGCTACATCTTCGGCTTTGGCCGGGGTGCCGCGCGTGTCGAATTCAATGCGTTCCGCGTGCCGATGGACGAGGCGAGGGGGCGGTTCGTCGAAGGCGCGGATATGGTGCTGAATGGCTTCGACACCGGCTATTGCGAGTACGACGGAGAATACATCAAGCAGCCGCGAGCACCGATCAGGCCGACGCCGATCAAGCCGCTGCGCGACCGGGCATACGCGGCGGCGATCTCGCCTGAGACGATGGGGATCATCGCTAAGTTGGGCGTCGGGATGTTGATTAACCCACAGAAACCCTGGGACACGATACTCAAAGAGCTGGATGACTACCGCACGACCTTCCGCAGCGAGCACAATCGGGACGCTCCCCCTCCGGTGGCGGCGGTTTTCAGTTACTGCGACGCGGATGCGGAGCGCGGGGAGGCAATCGCCACCAAGTACATGGGCGAGTACTACGCCTCAGCGCTGCGGCACTACGAGTTCACAGGCGACCACTTCAGCTCGGTCAAGGGCTATGAGTTCTACGACAAGATGTCCAAGATCATGAACAAAGTCGGCAACGATGGCGCGGGGACCTTCTTCCGTGACCTGCAGCCATGGGGCACGCCGGACCAGTGCATCGAGACGATCACAGAGCAGCAGAAGAAGATCGGCTTCGATCACCTGACGCTGAACTTCACCTTCGCGCACCTACCGATGAAGGACGTCGAGAGCAGCATCAAGCTGTTCGCGCAGGAAGTACTGCCGGTCGTCAAGCAGATCGGCGTCGGGGCGCCGGCCTAGCGACCTTCTCAATCCGAACGACCGAACGCGCGCCATGGGGCGCGCGTTCTTTCTTGACCGGATAGAGCCTGCGGCGACGCCGTGGCGGGCCCCGTAGGCCGATCCGCTACTATTCCGCCATCGAGCGATCTCACTCCCCAAAGACAGCAGGAGGCAACTGCATGAAGGTCGGACTCAACCTCGTCTTTTCCAACCCTGGGCATCTGACAGACCAGGAGGTTTGGCGCGACCAGTTGGCGCTGAGCGACCAGGCGGAGCCGCTGGGCTTCGATTCAGTCTGGGGCGTGGAACACCACTTCACGAACTACATCATCTGTCCGGACGTGATGCAGTACCTGACTTGGGTAGCAGCACGGACCGAAGAGATCCAACTGGGCTCACAGGTGGTCGTGCTGCCTTGGCACGACCCGCTGCGGGTGGCTGAGCAGATCTCGATGCTCGACACGATGTCAAACGGCCGCTACATCTTCGGGTTCGGCCGAGGGGCGGCGCGGGTGGAATTCAACGGCTTCCGAGTACCGATGGAGGAGTCGCGCGGGCGCTTCGTAGAAAGCGCGGAGATGATCTTGGCTGGGCTAGAGAGCGGCTACTGCGAGTACGACGGCGAATACATCAAGCAGCCACGGGCGCCTATCCGCCCGACGCCGTTCAAGTCGTTCAAGGGGCGGACCTACTCCGCCGCGATCTCGCCCGAGTCGATGGGGATCGTGGGGCGGCTGGGTGTAGGGATGCTGATCAACCCGTCTAAGCCTTGGGATATGGTCGATCGCGAATTGGAAGAGTACCGCACGGTATACCGCGATACACACGGCGAGGAGCCGCCGCCGCCGGTCGTCGAGGTGTTCGCGGTTTGCCACTCGAACGCAGAACGCGCCGAAGAGCTAGCGCGCACCCACATGGGGCGCTTCTACCACGAGATCCTTCAGCATTACGAATTCGCTGGAGACCACTTCGACACGATCAAGGGCTACGAGTTCTACGGGAAGATGTCTAAGATTCTGCAGAAGTCCGGCGAAAAGGGCGCCACCGATTTCTTCTTGGACCTACAGCCGTGGGGCACGCCTGACCAAGTAATTGAGCAGATCGCGGACATCCAACAGAAGATCAACTTCGACCACCTCAACGTCACCTTCGGGTTCGCCGATATGCCGGCCGCGGAAGCCGAAGCGAGCATGAAGCTATTCGCGCAAGAAGTGATGCCGTCGGTGAAGAAAATCGAGGCCGCGGCGCTCGTCTAGGCACTTACTCAGGAGCTAAGTGGGCGTGCTAGAAGTCACGCCCACTTAGCGATAGCTAGGCTGGATCTCGCCCGACTGGATCTTGGGCATGCGTCACCCCCGTTTAGACAGGCCTAGCCTGGCGCCCAGCGAGGGGCGCCATCCGCACGGATGCGGCGTCCACAGCAACCGTGGGTTCGGTAGACTACCGCCGTGGAAGAGATTCGAGACTACGCACTGATCGTCGGCTTCATCTCGCTGGCGGTGCTAACGCTGATAGTGCTCATTGCGGTGAGCGCGATCGGATACCTGTCGTTACGCGTTGTTGATGCGCTTAACCGCTTCGCGGAAGGGCGCATGGCTGGCGTGGTGACGGGAGCGAACACCAGGCTAAGCAGGGCGAATGAGAGCGGACCGACCTCAGTCTTAGACCTCGCGCTCTTCGGATTCACCTTGGTCCAGCGCGTGCTGGCAGAGCGGAAGCCCAAACCCAAACCACGCCAGCACTTCGGCTTCCCTTTCTTCTCACGCTGATGCGAGTCTCGTGAAGGCCGCCGTGCTGCACGAGGCGAAACAACCTCTCACCATCGAGGAAGTCTCCGTGCGCGATCTCCACCCCAGCGAGGTGCTGGTGCGCACGGCGGTGAGCGGCGTCTGTCACACCGATCTTCACATGGCGAACGGCGACTGGGCGATCGAGACCCCGGCGGTGTTGGGCCACGAGGCGACGGGCACGGTGGAAACTGTCGGAAGCAACGTGCGCTACGTGCGCCCGGGCGACCGGGTGCTGTTGTCAGGCATGCCGCTCTGCGGTCGCTGTGATTTCTGCCTTTCGGGCCGGCCTTACCTCTGCCGCGACGAGGGACTGCGCCAACTCACGACCGACCGCCTGAGCTGGAACGGCCGCCCAGTGACACAGTATTCCTTCGTCTCCGCATTCGCAGAACAGATGCTGACCGTAGAGACAGGCGTATTAAAACTCCCTGAGGAGATGCCATTCGCCGAAGCGACGCTGATCGGCTGCGGCGTGATGACCGGCGTCGGCGCGGCACTCTACACTGCCAAGGTGCCGGGCGGCGCGGTAGCGGCGGTAATCGGGTGCGGCGGGGTGGGGTTGAGCATCGTCCAGGGCTGCCGGATCGCGGGGGCAAGCCGGATCTTGGCGATCGACGTGCTGGGCCACCGACTTGAGCTGGCGCGCCAGATGGGGGCGACCGATCTGATCAACGCGTCCAAAGTCGACCCGGTAGAGGCGGCCAAAGAGCTGACGGCGGACGGCGTCGAGTATGCGTTCGAAGCGATCGGACGAGTGGACGCAGCGCGGCAAGCGTTTCAGATGGTGCAACGCGGAGGCACCGCGGTGATCGTGGGCGGGATGCCGACCGGAGCCGAGATCAGCCTCCCTGGTTTGGACTTCCTGTGGGAGGCAAAAAGCGTTATCGGGTGCTTGTACGGCAGCACGCGCTTTCGCGAGCACATGCCAAAGCTCATTTCCCTGTACATGCAGGGCCGTCTCAAGCTGAGCGAAATGATTAGCCAGCACTACACATTGGATAAGATCAACGAGAGCTTCCGGGCCATGGAGCGCGGCGAGGTGGTCCGGCCGATGATCGACTTCCCCACCTAGCCACGCCGATGCCCAAGATCTTAATTCCGCTCGACGCAGACCCAGCATCCATGACGACGATGGCGGGCGCGCGCGCGATCATGGGGAACCGGCCTTGGACGGTGCGACTGATCCACTCGGGCGCGGATCCAAAAAGGGAAATGCGCGCCTACCTCGACGACGCAGCGGCGCGACTCCAGGCCGAAGGGCACTTCGTGACAATCGTGATGGCGGAAGGACCATCCGACGCTGCGACAACCTTGCAGCGAGCAAGCATCTCACCGCGAATGGATATAGTCGTATTGACGCGGCAGGGGAGCGGAAATGGATGGCTGGACACGAAGGCGCCTGTCGAGCTGGTGCGCCGACCGTTGTTTTGCCCGGTGATGATCATGCCCCCGGAGGTGGCCGCGGCGCCAGGCTACAAGCTGGGTCACATAGTGGTCGCGCTGGACGGCTCGACGACGGCGGAACTCGGCGTCGATCTGAGCCTGACGCTGGCGGAGCGGCTGGGCGCCCGGATCACAGTGATGACCGCGGTAGAGCGAGAGAGAGCCGCCGCCGCCGATGGGGATAAGGCGTTGCCGGCCCTCACGAGCGCCGCAGACGCGGCGAGCTACCTAGACGGCGTAAGCCAGCGTTACGCAGACCGCGTGCGGTTCGGGCAGGCGGTAAAAGATTCAGGGCAGGAAACGAGCGAGGCGATCGTCGAAGCCGCGCTAGAGCGTCGGGCGGATCTCATAATACTTACCAGTCAGGGCACGAGCGGCGCCCGCAAAGAGGGACTTGGGCGGGTGGCTGAGACCATCGCTCAAACGTCATCGGTTCCTGTAATGATCGCGCGGCCAACACCGACGTCTAAGGTGCCGTTCGGTCGTGGAGCGCTGCTCAAGAAGCGCTAGCCGCCTCGCTGCACCTGGACACCAGCCATCGACTCGAGCGTTCGTACCAGCGCCTGCGTGCCCTCGTCTTCGGCGCCCTGAGATTCGAGGGCGTGGAAGAGCTGGTGCACGAGCGCCGTGGCCGGCAGCGCAACGCCCAACTCCTGAGCAGCTGCAAGAGCAAGGCGCAGGTCTTTCTGCTGCAGCTTGATCATGAATCCGGGAGCGAAATCGCGGTCGAGTACACGGGGCGCAAGGTTGCTCAGCATCCAAGAGCCGGCGGCGCCGGAGGAAACCGCCTCCAGCATTTTGGCAGGATCGACGCCTGCCTTCTGCGCGAGTACCAAACACTCGCTCATCGCGAGCAGGTGGATGGCGCCTGCGACTTGATTGCAAAGCTTTACGGTCTGGCCGGCGCCGACCGGGCCGACGTGGACGATGGTATTACCCATCGCCTCGAACAGGGGCCTGGCACGCGTCACGGAGTGAGCGTCGCCACCAACCATGATCGAGAGTGTGCCAGCGGTGGCGCCACCCTCACCGCCAGAGACAGGGGCGTCCAGCATCGCGACGTCGCGCTCGGCCAATCGGGCAGCCAAGTCACGCGTCACGGCGGGGCTGATGGTACTCATGTCGATGAAAAGACTGCCTGGGCGGAGTCCGTTGGCGGCACCGTCTGGTCCAAAGAGAACGGCCTCGACATCGGGGGAATCGGTGACGATCGTGACAACGATGTCGCTATCCCGCGCGACGGCCTCTGGGCTTTCAGCTTCGGTAGCGCCGGCAGCGAGCGCCGCTTCGATGCCGGGCCGGCTGCGGTTCCACACCGAGACGGCAATACCGTTTTGGATAAGATTGGCAACCATGGGCCGGCCCATGATGCCCAAGCCGATGAAGCCGACTCTGTCGGGATGGGTGACCAAGTTGTTCCTCGAGTCGCTGTGTGCGGGGCGTCATTCCGTCGAAAGCAGTGTTACCACCGAGTAAAATCCACGACAAGCAGTAGCGCTAAGAGCGCCGCCTAAGCCACAACGCCTAGTGAATCAGTTATGCTTGGCTCGTTCGAAAATTGAATAGCGAGTGGGCCGAATCCCTTCACAGGGAGCGGGGGACCCGACTTCACTGGGGTGAATGGAGCGAAGGCGCTCCTAGGCGCAGACCCTTCGCGCCGAATCCGTCAGCTAACCTCGCAGGCGATCGAAGGGGAGCAGTGTGTCTCCGACGCCGACCGGCCGTGCCAGTCGGCGTTTTTATGTGCCGTTTTTCGGCCAACGCGGTCCAGCCCACTCCCAAATGCTGTGGGTTTCCGCCGGCATCTCTGCTGAAACCGGCGGCCCGAAAGGGACAGGGTATCGCTCTCCCTGTCCGCCTCCTTGACCAACCCGGGCCCGAGGCCCGGGTTGGTTTATTTTCGACCGCTGTTCGGACTATTCCACGTTTGGACCTAGCTTTTCCGCCCGACGAGCCCAAGCATCGATCTGACGCTGTCCCTGCGCTTTCACTCGAAACAGAGCGAGGAGCAAGCGTGCAGCCACGAGCCGCCAGCCCGGGCCGCTGAACACGTAGCGATCGCTCAAGCGACAACCGTCATCGGTACGGTCCACGCGCCATGTGTGCCAGCCAGTCACCCCGAGGTGACTGGCCTCCCACGTCAGCGCTTCGCCATCGACCAGTTCCAACACCGTGGCTTGAAAGCGGGGCTTAAACGGACCCCGGTGGACTTCCTCTTCCCAGGTCGCACCCGCCTGGAGCTGCGTCCAGGCGCCACTGATATCAGGGACGGGGCGCACCGCGTGCACGTGCGGATACCAGTCAGGCCAGCGTTCGATCTCTACAAGCGTCGCCCAAGCCACAGTGGGCGTAGCGGCGCAGCACGCTTCGTGCTCGATCTCGATCGGGCGAAAAAGATTCATAGGTCACGCTTCCTCGTAGCGAACCATAGTGGTTCGCATCGACAGCGTGCTAAGAGTGCCGCGGACGGGCATCGTGATTGGATCATGTTCAGCGCCGCACAGATACTCAACGTATGCTGACCGACTCCCTCACGCGGTTCCCGCAACGCTCTGTCCTCTCTGTGCCGACGATCACGGGCGACCAGATGCTGGAAATCAACCGCCTCGCAACGCGAGACGCCGATCTTTCGCTTTTGCAGATGCTGGAGAACGCGGGGCGGTCGCTGGCGCTGGTCGTTGATGCGTACGTGCACGCAGATCGAGAGACAGCCGAGACCGCGGCGCGGGAGGGGATCGGTGCAGCCGATTCAGCGCCAGTCTTGGTACTGGCGGGGAGCGGGGGCAACGGCGGCGGCGCGCTAGCAGCCGCGCGACACCTGCGCAATTGGGGCCGCGAAGTTCAGGTGGTGCTTAGCGCGCCGCCTGGCAACTTGAGCGACGCTGGGGCTCAGCAGCTACGAACGCTGCACAAAGACGGGTTGCGCACGCTTTGGCCCGCAGCACCAGAGTTCGACGAGCATTTCCCTACGCTATTGCAGGCCGCGGGGCTAGTAGTGGACGGATTGATCGGCTACAGCCTGCACGGCCCATTGCAAGGCGACCCAGCGCTTCTGGTGGAGGCTGTTTTGGACCGGGCGCCCCCGGCGGTGGTGTCCCTCGACGTGCCCAGCGGCTTCGATGCGAGCAGCGGCGCCGTCGCAGCGAGCGGTGTAGTC
>Ga0315336_1006941_pt1 | contig 11234 bp, 9 predicted proteins | sample ASW5metaG_FD_204512 | JGI IMG/M metagenome (GOLD analysis project Ga0315336, IMG submission 204512) | Ammonia-oxidizing marine archaeal communities from Monterey Bay, California, United States - ASW #5 | ecosystem: Environmental > Aquatic > Marine > Intertidal zone | place: USA: California... | reverse complement strand
CGCGGCTGCCGAACCGCCCGATCTACAGACTGTACCTGGGACCCCAGGGCGCGAAGCTGGTGCGCGTCGATCCGAAGCAACCAGAGCTGACACCGGCCGGACCACCACCGCCCCCCACCAGCAACTAAGCGCGGGGCGGTTTCGCACCCGCGCAGATCCGTGGGACAATCACCCACGAGCGGGCGATGGGAGCGGCGGTGCCGGACAAGGTCGAGTTCTGCCGCGCGGAATAGGGGTGGCGCGTCGGTCACTGGGGGGGGCGGGAACGCTGCTTGGCGCCTACGGGAGCGCCTTCATGCCGACTATTGCTCAACAACAAAGCCGTCGGACCGACGACTAGCCTGCTAGGGCACGAGGTCGGCGAAATCCGGGTACACGCCCTTGTCGGGGTCGAAATCGGTGCGCTTGTCCACGAATAGGGTGAACTCCCAGGGCATGTAGTCGTTCCTCAGCGTCACCCTGTTGCTGTAGTCGTAGGCAAGCGACAGGACCATCGACGGGTCGGTGTAGTTGAGATGATCCTCCCGGTAGCCGACACGGTCCGAGATGAAATTGAGAGCGAAGCCGCAGCGGCTCGCGGCGTTGAAGAGCTCAAAAGAGTCCTTGATGAAGGCCTCGTTGTTCTCGAGTCGAAAGTTGTGCACGCCCGAGGACAGGACGTAGTCGTAGGTTGCAGGCAGACCGTCGGCGAACGCGTCCCGGCAGACGAGGGTCGCGTCCGGATAGACCCTGCGCCCCTCCGCCAGCACGTTGTCGTTGATGTCGATGCCCTCGTACTGGGCGGCGATTCCCCGCTTGCGCATGTAGCCATACATGTCGCCGAACCCACAGCCGAAGTCCAGGACGCGACGACCGGTCAGGTCCCAGTGGGTGACCAGCACGTCGTAGCGCAGCTCGTGCCGACGCTTGTTCCAACCGAGGGTGTCCGGCGAGTAGCCGTGTTCGGCCACCTTCCGGTCGTAGAACTCGATGACCCGCTTTTTGTCGCTCGCCTTCATCGGGAGGTCGTGGCGAATTTCGGCTGCCACCCTTCGATGCGAGTCTGCGCGTTCTGTTGGCGAACGGCCAGTGCAGTCAGCTACAATTGCAGCAGGGCCTCCCACCGGATCGAGGTGCTGAGCCATGGGTACGAAGACCGACCGCCAAGCCTCCGGGACCGATGCAGCCGACAGCGGCGCGGCCGCGCCGGAGCTGCGGGTAGGACAACAGCGGGAGGTCACCGATCTCGATGGCCTGCTCGCAGACCCCGACGCGTTGCCCCTGGTCCGAGCGCGAATCGAGGCGGGTGACGTCATCGTGGTTCGCGGCGCGGTTGCGCCCGATCGGGTCACCGAGATCAAGCGCTACCTCAGCACCGTCGGACGACACTCGCTCCCGACCTACCTGCCCATCGAGGAGGGGTGCCCCAACTTCCACCGCATCAACGACAACGATGAGCGTGCCTACGTGCGCGGCTGCTTTCACCAGTTCGTGTTCTTTCCGTGGAACCAAGATGTGCTCGACATCTTCGCACTTCAGCGCAGCGTGTACGCCCTGCGCAACCGGCTCGCCGGGGCTCCTGCGGACCGCTTCACCGGTCGCACACCCGACGACGGCTGCATCGCGCGCATCGCGTTTCAATTCTATCCGGCAGGTAGGGGCCACCTCAACATGCACTGCGACCCGGTCGACCATCACCAGCTCGCGATCCCGATGATGACCATGTCCAAGCGCGGGGTCGACTTCGACGTGGGTGGATCGTACGCGCTCGGCTCCAACGATGAGCGGATCTACCTCGATGACATCTCGGAACCGGGCGACGTCGTCCTAGTCAACGCGCGGATCCCACACGGCGTCGAGATGGTCGACCCCGACAAGCCCGTCGACTGGCTGGCATTCGAGGGCCGCTGGATCATGCTGGCCGCGACCAACAAGCTGCACGACAACGATGCCGTCGCCGACGCGGTCGACCTCGAAGAGGCATGAGCACCGAGCCAACACCTCCGGGAGACGGGGCGCTCCTTCACGTCGTGGGCGGCGGGTTCAACCAGATCGCCCTCATACGGAAGGCGAAGGCGCGCGGGATGCGCGTGCTGGTGACGGACCGCATCGACAACCCTCCCGGCCGAGGCCATGCCGACCTCTTCGAAGTGGCGGACACGACCGACAAGGAGCGCACGCTCTGTCACGCGGAGCGTCACGGCGTCGACTATGTTGCGACAGATGAGACCGACGTCGCGGTTCCGACGGTTGCCTACGTCGCCGAGCACCTGGGACTCCCGGGTATCGGATACGAACGCGCGCTCGTGTTCACCCACAAGCACCGCATGCGGTCCGCACTCGAGGTGGCGGCAGGCGCTTACCTCCCGGAGAGTCACCACTTCACGTCGGCGGAGCGAGCAGTCGCCTTCCATCGCGGGTGCGACCCAGCCGTGCCATACCTCGTCAAGCCCATCGACTCCCAGGGCAGCAAGGGTGTGCGTAGGCTGGATGGGGACTTCGAGCGGCAGGTCGCGGCCGCGTTCGACGCCAGCCCGCGCGGGTCGGTGGTCGTCGAGCGCTTTATCGACGGTCCCGAGTACTCGGTCGAGGCGTTCGTACGAGACGGCAAGGTGAACAACCTGTGCGTCACGACGAAGTACCACTACGACGAAAACCCTTGCCTGGATGAGCGCTGCACGTTCCTCGGCGACGTCGACCCCGGGGTCGAGCAGGCGCTGTTCGAGGCGAACCAGAAGATCATCACCGTATTGGGGCTGCCGTTCGGAAGTACGCACGCGGAGTTCAAGATTGCGGAGGGAAAGGTCTACCTGATCGAGGTGGCCGCGCGGGGGGCCGGTGGCGGGATCAGCAGCCTGATCATCCCGCATCTGACCGGCTTCGAGCCGCTGGAAGCGCTGCTCGCGTCACTTGCCAACGAGCCCTACGACGTCGAGGTTCGCGACTACAAGCAGCGGTGTGCGGTGCTGCGCTTCTTCAACTGGGCGCCCGGCACGATCCGCCAGATCGAGATCGATGATGCGGTGGTCTCCGGCCTGGCAGGTTTCCGGCTGGACGTCGCAAGCGGAGACCGTCTGCAGCCACCGCGCGACAGCAGCGACCGCCCGGGCTACTTCATCGTCACGGGTACCGCCGTCGATGAGGTGCTGAGGCGCGAAAGGCTCGCCCTATCTGCGGTTCGGATCGAGTATCTTGATGCCGCGCCGTAGCGGGCGGCAAGGAGGCACGTGCTAGGCAACGAGCGTCAGTGGCAGAAACTGGGGAAGATTCTCGCCCCCGATCCGGCGGTCCCGTGGATGGTGTCCCATACGGGCGCGTCGATGGCTGTGCCGATCGATGGCGGCCCCGAGTTCGACGTGTATGTGACTGGTCGCGACGCGCGCAATCGCTCCCACATCGGCAAGGTGCGCCTGACCCTGGAGGGTGAGCCCCGCGTGACTTCGATCGACCCGGCCGCGGTGTTCGCACCCGGTGAAGATGGAACCTTCGATGAAAACGGCGTCTCCTATCCGTCGATGGTGCACGTGGGCAACCATTTCTACATGTACTACGTCGGGTGGGTGCCGACGGTGAACACAGGTTTTCAGAACGACGCGGGACTGGCGCGGGCTGTGGCGGGCACAGACGACTGGCAGCGCGTCTCGCGCGCGCCGATCCTCCCGAGAACCGACAGCGAGCCCTTCGGCACGGGCTCTGTGCAGGTGCTCAAGGAGGGCGACCGCTGGAGGCTCTGGTACACGGTGTTTCTGCGCTGGGGCAAGGGACCGGACGAGCACCGCCACTACTACGTCATCCGACACGCCGACAGCGACGATGGGGTGCACTGGCGACGCAGCGAACACGCCTGTATTGGCATCGAGGACCCGTCGGAATACGCCGTGGGCAAGCCGTCGGTCGTCAAGCTCGGGGGCACCTACCACATGTGGTACGTCCACCGCGGTGAGCAGTACCGAATCGGCTACGCCCACTCGCAGGACGGCCTCGAGTGGACGCGGCGCGATGACATTGCCGGCATCGGTGTCGGCCCGTCGAGTTGGGACGACACGGCCATCTGCTATCCGCACGTGTTTCAGTACGGCGATGCGCTGTACATGACCTACTGCGGCAACGAGTACGGCAGGGGTGGACTGGGACTCGCGCGGCTACCGCTCTGACCTGACGGTGAGGACGGCATAGGCGGCGCGGAGCAGTTCGCCGGATGCGCTAGCGGTTCGCCGGGTCGGAGCCGCGCAGCCTCCGGAGCGCGATCGCGCGACGAACCGTCTCGACTGCGTCGTTTTCGCCGGTGGGCTGCAAGATGCCACCCTGACCGTCCGCGACGCCGATGACCCGGGTAGGGTGCTGGATGCTGTCGACGATGATCTCACCGCGACTACCGATGAGCCCACCCGCAATGACCGCCACTGCGTCCCAGGAGTCGCGACCCATCCGATGATGCACCAGCTCGTCTGTGTGTATGAGCTCGAGGGCGGTCGCCGCGAGGGCAGGGCGCATGTCCACACGTACCACGCGCAGGTCGCGCCTGTCGGCCTCGGCAAGCGCGGCCGGTGCGATGGACCCGATGCCCGCGTCGAACACGATCGCGCCCTCGGGGAGCCTGGTCACATGGTCACGCTCGACGCAGGGTGTGCGGGGTGCAAACCCGACGAGGGCATCCACGCCCGCGAGGGACGCCGACACCGTCGCGACGTTCTCGGTTGGGTCAAGCACATGCGCGATGACGCCGAGGTCGAGCAGGGTGGCCGCCAGCGGGTCTGTCAGCTCGGGCACTCCGATGATCGCGACCAATCGGCCGCGCATCTCGCCGCCCAGAAGTGCGCGCAGCTGCGAGGTCACTGCGCGCCTCCACATCGCAACGTCGCTGTAGCGAAGCAGCTTGCTCGCCTTCAGCGGCGGGCAGTGCTCAGCGTCCAGCAGAACGTAGTCGACCAGGCCGTCGACCTGGGTGGCGATGTCAGCGACGTCATCGGTCGCCGTGAGCATGACGTTGGAAATCACGCACCCAAACTGGGTGTCGACATGGGGAGATACGTGTGCGCTCTCGTAGGGGCCGACCACGATGTTGAAGACCCCGGGGGCCCCGGACTTCTTCGATAGCTGCAGCACCTCCCGTGCGCGAGCATGGGTGGTCTGCTGCAGGGTCAGGCCGCCCTGCCGGTTGGCTGCGGGCAGCGGCATCGCGACTGGTGTGATTGAAGCTCGCCGTGCGAGGTCTTGGGCCAGTTCCTCGATCAGCTCCTCGGGAGCGTTGATCTTGTCGCGCTCGCTGAGCCGCAGCACGAGATCACGCGCATCGATGCCGTGGGCACTTGACGCACTCAACACGCGCCCGAGAAAGGAGCTGTGGAACTGCGCTTGGCCCGTCGTGATGCCGATGGCGGAGTGCCCGGCCGCAGGCAGCAGAGGCTGGACGAATGCCTCCGACGTATCTTGGAGCGCATGCAGATCAATGTGCTTCATTTGTCCTCGGGTCTGGAACAGGGCGACCAGGATCTCCGTGACCGCATTGCCAGCCTGCCTGCCCATTCCCTGCAGTGTCGTATCCAACACGGCTGCGCCCGCATCCGCAGCTTCGACCGTATTCGCGATGGCCATTGCCAGGTTGTTGTGGCCATGGAAACCTAGTGGCGCGGCAACCTGCGCCTGCGCGGCCTTCAGGTAAGTGCGCACGTCGGCGGGGAGCATGCCCCCGGCCGAGTCCACCAGGCAGACGTAGTCGGCACCACAGTTGGCCGCGTGCGCGGCGCACAGTGCGAACTCGTCGGGCGGCACGGCATAGGACTTCATCAGGTTGGCAAAGACCGTGAGCCCCAGCTGCTTACCCAGCTCGATGTAGGGCGCGCCGTCAGCCACTGCGTTGACGTTGGTGCCGACCCGAACGAACGAGATGCCTGCCCCCGCGGCTGACCGCAGGTCGTCCTCATTGCCGATGCCGGGAATGAAGAACACGCCGACCTTTGCATCACCGGCGGCGTCGACCGCGGCTCGCATGTACTCCGCGTCGGAGCTCGCCTGCTGCCCATGCCCACTGCGTGCGGCGCCCAGGCCCAGCCCATGCGCCACCTCGATGAGCTCGATGCCCGCGGACTGCAGCAGCGATGTGATGAGCGCCGTGTCCTCGGCCGTGAACTGAAAATCGATCACGTACGATCCATCGCGCAGCGTCGTGTCGAGGATCTTTGGCTCTGGCGTCGACATGCGTGCGGACCCGGGATTCGATCATACGGTATCCGACCGGTGAAAACCTGGGGTTTTCGTGGCCCGTTGCCGGCGGATGCAGAGCGGAGCCCACGCCCACGCCCGCGCCCACGCCCGCGCGATATGACCTTCTTTCGCTGCATGTGCGGCGGCCGCCCCGTCGGATTGCCGCTACGATGTGGGCACAGTGTCTCGGCAGGACGAAGACGTTGTGGAGTTGGTCGCACGGCTACAGGCGGTTGCGCCCGCTCGACCCGATACCGTGGGGATACGGGACTGGGTGACTCAGCTCGCGCGCGATGGGCTGATCGACCGGAAGGTCGCGGCCGACGTTGCTGCGATGTACGAAGCCGTGCGCTTCGGCGGCGAGACCCCCAGCGCGGAGAGTCTCCGCTCGTTGCGGGGGGCGGTCGACGCTGCAATCGCGTGCATGCCCGCGGTCGAACGTAGCGCGCCGAAGGGCACGGCCGATGAAGCGAAGCAGCCGGGCAATGATGCGGGCGGCCATGCACCGGGCGCGTCTGCACCTGTGGGCGACGCGCCTTCTACGGACGGTGCCGAGCGGGTCACATCGGCTCGACCCACGGCTCGCGCATCCGCGCGGCTCCGCCCGCAGCGGGCTGCATGGAAGATCGGTGCGGCGCTGGCGGCCGTGGCGTTGCTGCTGTCCGGCGGCTACTTGGCGCTCGAGGGCCGGCACCAAGCGGGAGTGGAGGGTGGTGCGGGTGTCGGCTCGACGGCACCTACCGAGGCGCCGGGCGCCACACTGTTCACACGACGCATCGACCTTTCGCAACATGATGGCACGGGACGCGGCGTGAGCTGGGTGGACTTCGACCGGGACGGCGATCAGGATCTGTTCCTGTCCTCGGACTCGCGAATGCGGCTTCTGGAGACACGCGGCGGTGCGTTCATCGACGTCACCGCCCGCATGGGTCTCTCGGGTGCGGCCCGCAGCGGACAGTGGGCGGACTACGACCGTGATGGCGACCTCGACCTCGCCGTGACGGCGACGGGTCGAGTTCCCGTTGTCTGGAAGCGCGGCGACGCCACCTTCGAGCCCCAGCAGCTGCCCGTGCGCGGCTGGGTGAATCCGGAGGGACTCGGTTGGTTGGACATGGAGCGCGACGGCGATGCGGATCTGATCGTGACCAACGGTCGGGCAGGTATCCACCTGTTCCGCAACGATGCGGGCGACCTCGTCGATGCCAGCGACGCCGTCGGCTTCGGCGCCGCTGGCATCGGGCGGGTCAACGGTGACTTCGTGCACCTCGCGGACTTTGATGGAGACGGCTTTGTCGACCTGCTCTACGGCGCGCGTCGCGGCCTGGCGGCACGCAACGTGGCAGGACAGCGCTTCGAGGATGTCGAGTGGCCGCTGGACCTCCGCATGGAGGCAGCCGATCGCAAACGCGCCCCGGCGGTCGGGGACTTCGACGGGGACTCGGACCCGGATCTCTTCATTCCTCAGGACCCCGGTGTCCTCCACATCAATGGCGGCTCGGGGCGCTTCTCGCCTGTCGCACACCCGGAGCTTGCGGCGCACCTGACGGGTGGAGCGAACTCCGGTGTGTTCGGTGATCTGGACAGGGATGGCGATGTGGATTTGATCGTCGCGCTCAAGGCGGGCGGCCTGGTCCTGTTCACGCAGGCGGAGGGCAACCTCAACCTCGCGAGCGCGGCAACCGGCCTGCCCACCCTGATGCGGGGAGTCATCGTGGTCGGCCTCTCGGTGGCGGACTGGGAATCCGACGGCGACCTCGACATCGCGTACCACGGCATGTCTGGCCAGGTGGGCGTGCTGGTCAACGAAGCGCCTCTGCCCTCCGGGTACGGTACGCTCGCGGTGGACTTCGCTGCGCCGCAACCGCCGGGTACTCAGCTCGTTGCCCGCTCGAGCGCTGTGCCATGGGTGCAGACGCGACGCCTGGGAGCCGCGATCAACGTGGGCTCGCAGTCGACCGGCACGCACGTGTTCTCCATGCCCGCGGGCATCGCGCGGCTGGCCGTGTTGCGCTCCGACGGTGTGCGACTGTGCGGAAGTGCGACCATAGCGCCTGGCGTGTCGGTCACGATTGCCGCGGACGATCCGTCGGAGATGACGCCGTGCGAACGCGAGCGGGTCCCACTGCACTAGTCGCCGCCGCGCGCGCTACCCTTCGGCAGCAGCCGCGCGGGTGGGGTGACCCGGGCTGGACGCAACCTCGTCGTCGCGGTGCGGTGCGAGTACCCGCGAGTGCAGAGTATGCGCTCGCACTTGGCGGCCGCTGATGGGTCGCGGAGACGTTGCCGATGTTATACTCGATGGCGTGACCTCGCTGGCCACCGATACGGGGTTCGACACGTGGACCCGCGTCTCGCGGGCACCGATTCTTGCGCGCACCGACGCCGAGCCCTTCGGCACCGGCTCGGCGCACGCCCTGCTCGAGGATGGCCGCTGGCGGCTCTGGTACACGGCCTTCCTGCGCTGGGGCGAGAGCGATGCGGACCACCGTCACTACTACGTGATCCGCCACGCGGACAGCGACGACGGGATCCACTGGCGGCGCAGCGAGCACGTGTGCATCGACAACGCGGGCGCGGACGAATACGCGATCGGACGTCCCTCCGTACTGAGACTCGGCGACACCTACCACATGTGGTACGTGCACCGCGGCGAGCAGTACCGCATCGGCTACGCGCACTCCCCCGACGGCATTTCGTGGACACGGCGCGACGACCTGGCCGGCATCGACGTCGGCCCTGACCGCTGGGACAGCACCGCCATCTGCTACCCGCACGTATTCGAGCACGACGGGGCGCTCTACATGCTCTACTGCGGCAACGAGTACGGGCGCGGCGGGCTCGGACTGGCACCGACGCCGCTCGACGTGGCGCACACGTAGACGCGCGACCGCGCGCGCGTGAATTTTGCGCATCCATGGCCGCATCCCCAGGTGATATCCTCGGCGTGCGCGAGCACGACACGTGGAGGTCTCGATATGAACAAGCTGTCCGAGCGCCACTACGGGCTGCCATTTCAGCGCGACGTCGCCGACGCCACCGCGCGCTGCGTCGAGGACATCGAGATCAAGGGCTTCACGGTCATCGCCGATGCGGTGTCGCGAGAGAACAACATGTACGCAAACCCGCTGCTGCGTCAGCAGATCGACATCCCAGCGGCGCTGAAGCGCGAGGGCGCGGACTACTCGGACGACCCCTTCCTGCGAAGCTTCCTCGGCTACACGTCGCGCGTGCCCGCTAGCTGGCACGACTTCGTCGTGGGGCGCATGGACCCCGAGGGCTGAAGACGCCACACGCGATGGCCGACCCAACCGCCAGCACCGTCGCGTCGGCCGCCGATCGCATCCTCGGTCACTTCTCACTGCCGGTTCAGCAGCCGGCTTTCGAGAAGATGCTGAACCTGTGCCGCATCCTGCTCGGCCTCGGGATGCTGCACAGGTACATCGACATCCTCGGCTTCGCCGTGATCGCCAACGACCCGCTGGGCGCGACCGACGACGCGAGGTACGCCGCGACGTTCTGTGTGGCGCTCTGCCTTGGCTTTGCCACGCCGCTCGCACTGCTCGGCATGATGTTCTTCACGTTCTACACGCCCTTCGGGTTCACAATCGGGCATCAGATGGTGCTGCTCGCCTGTTGGGTACTGCTCTTCGGCGGCGCAGGCCGGCGAATCTCCATCGACGCGTGGCTGCTCGAGCGGCCCGCCGTGGGACGCGTCATCAGCGCGCTCTACTCGCTCGCCGTTCCATTCAGCCCCAGCATGTTCGCCGGCCTGCGGTTCATGGTCCTGCTGCTCTACGCGAGCATCTCGTTCTGCGCCCTCGCCTATCACTTCGACGATCCGCTGTGGCTATCGGGCAACGTGCTGCAGGTGCTGTCGACGATGTCGTACATGACCGACCATGCGGCGACGGCCGCAGCCTTCCGCGACGCGCTACCGGGCGTCTACGACGTGCTGTGCAGCATCGGCTTGTTCCTCCAGTGCGCACTCGAGCTGCTGATGCTCCCGTTGTGCTTCTTCCGCTGGGGGCGTGCGTTCGTCGCGCTTCAGTGGCTCGGCTTCATCCTGCTGCGCGCGGTCCAGATGAACCTGGGCTACCTTTGCTTCACAGAGCTGCTGCTGTGGCTGCTCGTCTTCGGCTACCGCCCAATCGGCAACGTCCTGCGCGGACGCACGATGGCCCCCCTGTCTGCGACAGCCGGGCACTTCCGCGATAGCCGGCCAGGACGCTTGCTCGGTGCGTTCCTGATCACCGCATCCGCCACGGTGCTCTACTTCAACGTGGTCAACACCGCGACGATCAACGCCCCGGGCAGCGCGCTGTCGCGCCTGCCCCACATGCCACTGACCTTCCGTCTGTTCGTGCAGTGGCCGGTCAACGTCTTCAACGAGGACGACCTCGCGATGGGCAGCGGCCAGCTGGTGCTCTGCGAGACGGATGCCGCCGGCGGTATCCTGCGGACCGTCCCGTACCTCGACCACCACGGCGGCCGGCTGTCCTACATGCGCAACGACCTCATGTACTTCGGTCACTCCGTCCCGTGGCAGCGCTCGCCACGGGAGAAGCAGGCGCGCACCGCCCCCGCGCTCGCCATGCGCATCGCCTTGCTGGACGCACGTCTGCACCCGCGCGCGGACCGACACTACCTCGCACTGTTCTTCGCCCAGTCGCAGGAGCCCTTCGATGGCTACGCCAAGTGGGGGGCGCCCGTACTGCAGGGAGGGTTCGCCCTCGACGTCCCGCTTGCGTTCCGCGCGCGCGTGGACGCGCTGCTACCCTCGCCCTCGTTCGACCTGCCCCCGGGCCATGTCGGACAACAGCGGCGGATGGCAGAGACGACCGCGGTGCTGCGCGGCCTGCAGGCGGATGGCATGCTCTCGGGCCTTGCTCGGCTGCCCGCTCTCAAGCCGCCAGCGCACTGAGAACCGGCAACGTCCTACAGGGAGTAGCTCGCCACTCCCGCCACGATCAAGCAAACACCGGCGAGCTGCCCGCGGTTCACCTGCTCGCCAAGCCAGACCCGGGACAGCGCGAGCACGAGCACCTGCGCGA
>Ga0315336_1006940_pt1 | contig 11236 bp, 5 predicted proteins | sample ASW5metaG_FD_204512 | JGI IMG/M metagenome (GOLD analysis project Ga0315336, IMG submission 204512) | Ammonia-oxidizing marine archaeal communities from Monterey Bay, California, United States - ASW #5 | ecosystem: Environmental > Aquatic > Marine > Intertidal zone | place: USA: California... | reverse complement strand
TTGTCAAGGACTCAGAGTCGCGCAGACCGGTCACAGCTCAGGCTGGAGACTGAATCTCGACATGTTCTCCAAGCTCGGCCATCAACTGACGTTCTACGCAATCCTGCTCGGTTGCCTGGCTTGCGGTTCGCTCATTGCGCATTCGACCGTGACGCAACGACTGGCAATCTTGAATGACATGGAAGAGCGCAGCGCAATGATGGCACGAACGCTGGCTCTCAGTGTCCCGGACGACCTCATCGAACTCCGAGTGCGGCGGCTCACACTCCTGGCCGAAGCGCAGGTGCGCGACGTCACCGACGTACTTGCTGTAGAGATCTGCGACATTGATGGGCTTGTCCTCGCAACTGCCGGCGAGGGAGCGATCGCCAACACGCCGAGCGAGATTGCCGTGGCGCCGCTGGCGCCTTGGGATACCAGTGGCGCCTCCGAGTCAATGGTCCGGAGAACAGACAATCAACTCCGCGTCGTTGCTCCTGTCGTCCTGGGTGACCACTCCATTGCTGGCTTCGTGTGTCTCACGTGGTCACTGGATCGCGCTGTATCGAGGATGCAGACCGCCCTGCTCAAGCAACTGGGAATTGCCCTCGCGCTGGTTCTACTGGGCGTTCCATGTGCGATGCTCGTTGGACGGTCGTACGGTCGACCGATCAAGCAGTTGGCCAACCGCGCTGAGGCCATAGGCTCCGGCAACTACAGTGATGGCGACCGCTCCGAACGCCGAGATGAGATCGGCTCGTTGTCGCGATCGATCGACCACATGGCGATTGAGTTGGCAGAGCGAGCCGACGCTCTCTCCGCCCTCCGGGCGTCGCTGGAGGACACGGTTGAGTCACGAACGACTGAGTTAACTGCAACAGCGGACCAGCTGGTAGAAGCGCTCAGTCAGGCAGAGCAGGCGACACGAGCCAAGTCCTCTTTCCTTGCGAACATGAGCCATGAGATTCGCACTCCAATGACTGCGATCCTCGGCTACACGGACCTCCTCTTGGATCCGCAGGTTGCTGGCGCGGACTATGACGACACCGTGCAGACGATCAGGCGCAATGGCGAGCACTTGCTCACCATCATCAACGACATTCTGGACATCTCGAAGATTGAAGCGGACATGATGACCGTTGAGTCGATCTCCTGCTCACCCATTTCGATCGTCGAGGACGTGTGTGCGCTCATGCGGGTACGCGCTGACGCGAAGGCGCTGAGATTCGAAATCGAATACTCGGGGCCGATGCCCAGGACGATTCTCAGCGATCCCACGCGATTGAAGCAGATCCTGCTGAACCTCATCGAGAATGCCATCAAGTTCACCGAGACGGGCGGCGTACGCGTGGTGGCGAGTTGCGTCGAGGCAACCGGCTCGTCCCGCGTGCAGTTCGCCGTGACTGATACCGGTATTGGATTGACTCGTGATCAGGTGGATGGACTGTTCCAGCCCTTTACCCAGGCGGATGAATCAACGACACGTGAGTTCGGCGGCACCGGCCTCGGCTTGATGATCAGCAAGCGATTGGCTGGCATGCTCGGCGGCGATGTCACGGTGCGCAGCGCGCCAGGCGCGGGTAGCACCTTCCAGGTCAGGGTATCGACGGGCTCGCTGCTAGACGTAGCGATGATCGCAGATCCCGGCCACCACACCACTGGAACGTCCACGGTCACAGACTCCGCGGCTCGCGCCGTCAGCGATTTCGACTATCGAATCCTGCTAGCTGAAGACGGCCCGGACAATCAGCGACTCATCGCATTCGTTCTCAAGAAGGCTGGAGCGACAGTTACTGTGGTTGGAAACGGGAGACTCGCAGTTGAAGCGGCGCTTGCGGCGCGGGACACTGACCAGCCTTTTGATGTCGTCCTGATGGACATGCAGATGCCGGTCATGGATGGCTACCAAGCGACGGGCGAACTCCGCGAAGCCCAGTATCAGCATCCCATTATCGCACTGACTGCCCATGCCATGGCCGGCGATCGCGAGAGGTGCATCGCCGCTGGCTGTACTGAGTTCGCGACCAAGCCGATCGTCAGGGAACAGCTGCTTCAGACTATTGCTGATGAGATCGAGAAGTGCCGCGCCGAGGCGGCGTAGTCTTGCGCTGACTCGTCTCTCTGCCAGAGACCGTTTGTCCCCGAGCATCGTGGCGCCCCGGAGTCTCTCAGCTCTTGGCTCCGTTTGCGATTGCGAAGAGGGTTGCGCCCGCGCCATTGAACGCAAAGCGAGTGCGACCCGCCCCAGAGAGCTGACCGCTCTCGAGCGCGGGGCGTGTATGGTCTGGCCGGGGCTTGGCGGGCGAGCCGTGGAATCCTCGCACGCGCAAAGAAGCCCCGGCGTCGGCGCCCCGGAGCCTCGAGAGGATGCTGCGATTCTCCGGCTACGGGCAACCGGCGCCGAATGCCTGAAGGAACGCCAGGACATCAGAGAAGTCGAACACGGCGAACGGGGCGGCGAAATCGGCCTGCGGCTCCTCTCCAGCGAACGCGGAAAGGAAGGCGAGCACATCGGTGAAGTCCAGGGTCATGCAGGGTGGCGCCAAGTCGGCCGGGCAGGGGTTCGAAGCGTCATCGATCGATAGGTAAGCGATTTCCGATCTGGACTCAGCGGAGGCGGTGTCGTCGCCAAAGAACATGAAACTCGGCGTCTCGTAGACATCCGCCGGACCGGAGAAGGCTGAATAGTCGCGAAGCGGGCCGCACAAGATCGACAGCCCGCCGGCCTGCAGGGAGTAGGTGTCGCCATGGAAGTAGAGCTCGTAGTCCGTGACCCCAGCGGTCGTATCGAACACAATCCCCTCGGCGTGGGTGAAAAGGTCGCTGGGTGAGGCTGCGTCGTCTGCGTACGCCCAGATCTCGTCTTCCCAGAATCCGAGTTCGAGACCGAGAAGGTCACTCGAGATCACGATGAGGCTGAACCCCGCCCGATCATGCAACCCATCCGCGTTGTCGTCGCGTGGGTTATGGCCCTCCGCGTCGATGCGGAGCCCGATTCGGACTGAGAACCCAGCGGTCCGATCGAGAGGCGCAGGAAGGTCTGGGTGAAGGGCACTGAAATACCCGCCCTGCTCTGAGCGAGGAGCGAACGAGTCGAGTGTTGTGAACAGCGATCCGGGGGTCTGAGTAACGGAGTGCGTCAGGATCGGATTGGCGAGAAACAGCCAGCCCTGGTCTGCCGGGGTCGTCCCAAGCGTCGCGTCGAATAGGTCGACACCTGCTGCATTACAAGAAAGGGCGGCGAGGCAGACGCCGCAAGCGAATGTACTTCTCACCCCGCTGGCCATTGTGTGAGACTACCACAACGGTGCGCCGGCTCCAAGCGGCATGTCGTGTATACGGTGATCGCGCTGCACTGACTGGCCATTCGCTCGGCCACTGATTAGATCTGCCCGCGGTGCATGGCAAGCGGATCAGATCGAATGGCGACCCGATCGCTCACTTTCCGAGTGTTCACCTCTGCGCACACTCAGGTGTTTCTGCTGCGCGGGGCCCCAAGGACGTGCACAGAGTCGTATACGCCTCGTCATCGCAGGAGGGCGCACCATCGTCGGCTCCCGAGTGCTCGTGCACAGCCTTCATGGTCAATCTGAGCATTCTTGGCTTTTCAATAGGACTCCCGCCTCTCATTCTCGCGTCTCCTTTCGGCGGGACAAGCGCCCGGGAGCTAGAAGGCGTAGCGCCGTCGGCGCAGTCGGCGCCATGGCTCCGGCAGGACAATCTGATCGTCCATCGCCGCAGATTGTCTCGGTGAGTTCAGTTGATTCGCGGTTCATGCGAGCGCGAAGAGGCACGCAAGAGCACATGTCCGTACAAAGGAGTCATCCGATGCGTCATTCGAAGCTGCTCATTCTCGCCGCCTTCCTCACGGCTGTGACCGGGTCGAGAGGACTCGCCAACGACACGACGTTCACGTACCAGGGAAGCCTCAAGGACGGCGGGGCGCCGGCCGACGGTTTCTACGACATGACCTTCAGGCTCTATTCTGCGGTGACAGGGGGCTCGCTGCTGGGTGTGGCCGGCTTTGGAGTTCAGGTCGATGACGGCGTCTTCACCGCCGAACTCGACTTTGGGGCCAACGACTTCAACAACACCGACCGGTGGCTTGAGATCATTGTCAACGGCACGACGCTCTCGCCACGCCAGCCCATCACCCGATCGCCGTACGCGATTCAGACTCGTGGGATATTCGTCAGCGAGGAAGGAAACGTTGGCATCGGCAGCACGCTCGCTGCAGAACTGCTCACGCTCCGCGGACCGGACGCCAACCTGTTGATGCTCTCGCAGGGTAATGACTTCGGCCCCAAGATGATTCTCCGGAACACCGCGAGCGGCATCTCCACGGTGCACGGCACCGTCAGTTTCGAGGACTCGAACCCTCGCGCCTCGATCGGGTACGTCAAACCGTTCATCGGTCCCGATGGGCTCCAGCTGCAGAGCTCCAACTCTCTCACCACGCTGAAGCTAACCGACAACGGTACGATGGGTATCAACAACCTCTCGCCCGAGGCGCCTCTGCATGTCACGGGCTGGATCTTGACCGACGGCCCGTCCTCCGCGGTCAGCGTTAGGAATCCCAACAACGTGACGGCATCGGTGACGCTCGGCTGGCACAACGACGTATCGCGCATCCGAATTGGTGGGGAAGGAGCCGGCGCGGCTGGCGGTCTCGACATCCAGCGCACGGCAAATGTCTCGCTGATGCGGATTCTGCACAATGGCAACGTCGGGCTCGGGACGACGAACCCGACCGCGAAGCTGCACGTGAACGGCAACGCCCGGGTGAATGTTCTTGAGGTCACCGGGGCCGATCTGGCCGAGCGCTTCCCCACTTCCGGCGGCAGCGTCATCGAGCCCGGCATGGTCGTCGAGTTCGATCCGGAGATGCCGGGCTCGCTCCGCCTGGCGAGCGGCGCCTACAGCCGTCTCGTCGCCGGAGTTGTCAGCGGCGCCAACGGGCTGCCCGCCGGCACGGTCATGGGCAACCTCCCTGGGAGCGAGAACTCTCCCGCGATCGCCCTCACGGGGCGCGTCTGGGTTCAGTGCGACGCGAGCGTCCGGGGCATCGAGACCGGCGATCTGCTCACGACCTCATCGACGCCCGGGCACGCGATGAGCGTGACCGATCACGAGCGCGCGATGGGCAGCGTCATCGGCAAGGCGATTACCGGGCTCGAGCGTGGGGAGTCGGGCATGGTTCTCGTGCTCGTCGGGCTGCAGTAGCAACTCGCCGAAAGGAGTTCAACGATGATCCCGACGACACTAGCGATCATGATGCTCTCCGGCGCCGGCGCCGTCGAGTCCGCCCCGAGCCAGCCTGTCCAGGGAAGGGGACCCTTTGGGATCTGCGACACGGAGGGGGTCGTCGGTGGCGTCCTGCTTCGCGGGGGCGGGATGATCAGCGACGGCTGGGACGGAGAGGGCGCCAACGCAACCACCCTCTACTTCCACGTTGAGAACACCTCGGGCGACCTCGGCGGTGGGCAGCGGACCGCCGTCATCAATGCGCTGGCAGCCTGGGCCAACGTCGTGCAGATCCAGTTCGTCGAGATCGGGGTCGCCAACATCAACAGATCGATCGATTTCAGGTTCGCGACCGGCAACCACTGCGCAGTCGAGAGCGACGAGTGCGGCGACCCAGACTGCCCTTTCGATGGCTCCGGCGGCACGATCGCCCACGCCGGGTTTCCCCCCGGCGCGAGCTCTCAGTGTGTTGACCCGATGTCCGAGACCTGGGCCGGCAATGTCCACTTCGATGACGGTGACCTGTTCGAGACTGACACGGGCAACCCCGCCGACGGCTACAGCATGACGCTCGTCGCCGCCCACGAGATCGGGCACGCCATCGGGCTCGTCCATGACATCGGGGGCGGCGGGCCGCACATCATGCGGCCCACGATCGGCTGGGGGGACGTGATGCAACTCCCGTCACCCTCTGACATCGCCCATCTTCAGCAGGGCTACGCCACCGGCGCTGGGGGTGTAACAACGTTCGAGACGAACGGCATCTGGGTCAACGCCTCATACATGTTCACCGAACTCGGCCTCCCCGGAGACCCCTTCAACACGATTCCCGAGGCGATCAACGCACTCCCGCCGTTTAACACGGGAGTCACGATCCACCTCATCGGCGGGTCGTACCCCCCGGTCACCATCAGCCAGCCCTGCACCATCACCGCCGAGTTCAACGCAGCCACTATCGGGCAGTAACGCGGAGAAGACACTCTGACACGCGTTCATGCGCTCACGCTCACGGCCCTCGCCGCATTCTGCCGCGCTGTACGGACGCCCTATCTCTACAAGGGCAATGCGATAGGGAATTAGCGACTCCCCCACTCACGCTCTCAAGACCCGGAGGTCGCAGGCTCGAATCCTGCCCCCTCTATCGAACGCAAAGCGAGTGCGGCCAGCTCTTTCGGGCTGGCCGCTTTCGTGCGCGGAGGGCGCTGAGGTTCGCTCACCACCAGACTGAGCGTGCGTCAGAACTTGTACACGGCCTGGAAGTAGAAGAAGTCAATGTCTTGGCTGAGGCCGGTGTCGGAGAAGAAGTCGCCGGCGAAGAAGTGCGAGTAGCCACCTTGGAGCGTGAGGTGACGGTCAACCATGTACTTGAGCGTGATGTCGATCTCTTGGCCGACCTCGTCCGAGGCGCCGAGAGCTGTTGCTCGCAGGATGCCGCCGCCGGCGTTGTAGACGGAGTCGGAGTCGTTCGAACGGATGAAGTGGTGAAAGTCGGCCTTCACAAGGACCTTCTTGTGAGGCTTGAACGAGACGCCGGCGGAGATGTCGATGATGTTCTGGCGCCCGATGAGATCCATGTAGCCGTTGTACGCGTGCCCGAGCGGGAAGAGCTGGTTGAACGTCTCAACGTCGCCGTCTCCCGCTGCGTCGTCTCCGGAGGCGTAATCGAACCCGATGTAGGCGCTGGGCTTCCACGAGGAATCGGCGTAGGTGTAGGAGAACTGCGAGGCGAGCATGAACGCGTTGATGTCCGCGGCGCCAACATCACCGAACTGGTAGGCCCCCTCAAGGTCATAACCGAAGCCTGAGTCGCCGAATGACCCGAAGAGTCGGGATCCGACGGTGTGACGGTCCTCGGCGCCTGTCGAGCCGTTGAAGGTGACGGGCATGCTGGTGTCCAGGCCCAGGTAGTACAGGTCGAGACCGATGCTGTCGGACGGACCGATCTTGCCGGTGGCGTAGACACCCCAGAAGTCGGGGCCGGCCATCCAGTCGTTGAACTGGTACTTTTTGACGGGGGTGAAGCGGGTGTAGAAAGCGTCGACGCGCCAGCCGTGTGTTTCGAGGATGAGGCGCCCGCCGTCCCACGAACGCTGAGAGTTGGCCCAGGGGAGCGGTGAGACGAGGCGCTGCTTGCCGAAGAGGAGACTCTGGCGTCCGGCTCGGAGGGTTATCTTCGAGTCAGTGTCTCCGATGGGGAACATGAGGTCCACGAACGCGTTGTGGAGGTCGAGTTCATCCACGTCGAGCCCGCGCCGCCCGCCAGGGAGGTCGCGATCAGTCGCGAGAGCGCTCTCACCCTCGATAAAGACGCGAACGTTCTTGCCGAAATGCCAGTCCGTATAGAGTTGGGCACGAGCGAGGGCAAAGGTGTCGTCCGCCATCGCGGCGGGAGAGAAACCGAAGGACTCCCATGATTCAACGCGGAGGCGAAGCTCACCGCCCATGCCGAGCCAGAAGGAACCATCGTCGTTGAGATTCATGTGCTTGATGTCGTCCCAGAAACCCGATCCGTTCGATGGGTCGAACTCCGCCCAGTCCTCCTCGAAGCGGAGGGGCTTGAAGGCGGGGTACGTCGGCGCCGGCTTGGCCTCCGGCTCCGCGTTGGACGTGGGCTGCGCAGCGCCGCCGAAACCGGTGACGGCGCCAATGACAAGCGTGGCAAGAACAAGCGGCGTGCGATTGAGGGTGGTCGCTTGTGTCATCGAGTCCTCCCGGCTAATTGGAGCCTTCATTCCGTACGGCGTGTGTCGCCTGCGCGGCAATGCTCGCACGCTGGGGTTGAGTTTCGTTTTCTGTTCGACTGGCTAGGCATGCTGCAACCCATCCACGGCTTTCGGCTCGGAATCGGACGCCAGTTCTGAGGCTCGCGTGTCTTCAGACCGGCGCCGAAGGAAGCACAGGCCGACAAAGGTGACTTCTGCGAGCGCCCAGAGTGCGACCCAGCGTTCCCCCCCACTGCCGAAGCCGTAGGAGTGCAGCCCGGTCGCCATGACGTAGTTGACGCCGTAGAAGGTCCAGACGATGGCGAGGAAACCGACGATGGCGGCGACGGCCAGTCCGAAGTCGCCGATCCAGCCGACGTAGCGGGCGTGGAGCAGCGCGAAGTAGACGATGATCGAGATCAGGGACCATGTTTCCTTTGGATCCCAGCCCCAGAACCGACCCCAGGAGTCGGCCGCCCAGACCCCGCCGAGGATCGTGCCGGCGGTCAGCAGGAAGACGCCAACCTGGATGACGCGGTAGACCTGCACAATGACGCGGTCGGACTGCGCTGATGGGCGGCGGAGGAGTACGTCGCGAGCCAGGTAGACGTGCGCGAGGACGGCCGCGAGGAGGAGGGCGGCGTAGGAGGCGACGATGGTCAGCACATGGATGATCAGCCAATAGTTGGAGCGGAGCACCGCAGGGAGCGCGTTGGTGCGGTCGCCGAGCGGCACGAGCATCGAGAAAAGGACCGCGAGGAGCGAGGCGCCCAGCCCGGCCGCGAGATACCAGCTCTTCGGTCGGACGACCTGACCGACGAGACCGATCGCGACCGAGACGAGCCCCATCCAGAGCAGGGCCTCGTAGGTGTTCGAGACGGGCGCCCGCCCAAGGATGAGCACTCGGAGACCGAGCCCGAAGGCCTGCTCCGCGATGGCCCAGGCGATGGCGAGGGCGACAAGGGCGGTGAGTATTCGCGATCGGACGAGCCAGCGTGCGCTGAGCAGCAGAAGCGCCAGAACGGTCGCGATGGCGCTCATCCTCCAGGGGTTGTGTCGGTTGTAGAGCAGTTCCAGATCGATCTTCCTGGCCAGCGAGGGCTCGGGGGCTGAGCGGGATTCGATCGACGCGATAAGCGACTCGGTCGGCGCCAACATGTCTTCGGTGCTGACGTATGCGTCCCGCATCGAGAGCAGTGCGGCCTGGACGTCCTCGGCGGCGTGATCGGCAACGTTGGTACCGACCGTGGCGTAGGAGTCCGTACCCGCAGTGGGCACGATCGCGAGCCCCTGCCCCGTGACAAAGAACGCCATGGCGGACATGCGCTGCTCGGTATCCATTGCCTCCTGCTCATCGGGTAGAGGGCGGTAGGCGCTGTCGCGCTGCTTCTTGGCGCGAAACTCGCCGGAGATCCGGTGCAGTTCGTCGTTGAGCATGAGCTCGGAGGGCGCGAAGAATCGGCGGTTGGGGTCCATGCCGATGCGCTCTTTGAGCGAGCGACGCTCGATCGGGATGAGTTCCTGCGTGAAGACCTCGCGGGGGGTGAAGAGCAACGCAGCGAACAGGTCCATGTGATCTCTGCCCGAGAAGCCGGCGGGGCCGCGCCCGTCAGCCCAGCGAGTTCGTCCGGTCAGATCGACCACGACGCGACGCGCGTAGGTGTCCATGGGCATGGTGCGCCCGCGGTCTTGGATCGGGATCTGCGCAAACCGTGACTTCCAGCTCGCGTCGCCCTTCGGGGCTGCGCTCGCGGTGCTGCTCAGAAGCGTCGCCAGCAGCAGGCACGGGATGATCTTGAGCAGACTCATGGTGTGTCGCCTTTCCGCGCTTGCGGGGGTCCCGGGCCATGCCCGGGTGTCCGTGCGAGTAGGCACGGGAGTAGTTCATGACGAGGATGCCCGCGCAGAGCAGGGCACACCCGAGGTACATCGGGATGAGGCCGGGATCACGCGTGACCTGGAAGATCGAGACGTCTGCCCCGACGAACCCGGCCTGGTAGACCTTCCATCCTCGGTGTTCGAGCGGGTTATTCATCCAGATCGTCTGTTCGTGCGATTCACCCGACTCGGGCGTGAAGACCACGTCGGACTCGTACGCCATCGCCTGATCCGAACCGGGGTAATCCTGTTTGCGGAACTCCACGAGATCGATCGAGAACGGGAGCGGTCGCGTCTGCGGCGAGAAGACCAGCCCGAGCGGACGATCTTGGGCGTGGAAGAGCACGGGCTGTCCCCAGACCAGCGTGATCGGGTCGCTCGTGTCCGGGCTGGGCGAGGCACTGTCCGTCACGCGGACGACAAGGACGGGCACGCTCTCCTCGGCGCGGGGCGCCTCGACGCGCTGCTCGGCGGCGCGGGCGTTCCCGAACGCGTGGAGGATCTCACATGTTTGACCGGCGAGGTCAACGACCCAGGGGCCCTCGCCTTCGAGCGTGTGGCCAAGCGAGGCCCCGTCGGGCGCCGCGTACTTCACTGACGTGACGCCGGAGTCTCGGGTAAATGAGAGGACAGGGCGGTCGAGGGTTTCCCCGACGTAGGTCAAGAGGTAGTTCGAGACGGATTCCCCGCTGATCGTCCGCTTGTTGATCGTGCCCGTGAATCGCTCGAACGCGGCGTGGCGTTCGACTGAGCCATCGGTGTTAACAAGCGAGACTTGCGTCGCAGGATTGTCTCGTGTGCTTTCGCCTTCGGAGAGGCCGTCTTGTCCGACGAGCGCGTGTGCGAACACTTGCACTTGATCAATCGTCCAGCCATCGCTGAGCGCGGTCCCCGGATCGATCTCGGCCACTGCTTCGCCCGACTCGGGATTGCGAAGCTCAAGCGCGATCGTGGCGCCGGGCGCCGGCGGGTCCCAGGTGTCGCCCTCGGACAGCACGCGGATGTCCATGCCGGCGAGGACGGGTGGCTGCTGCCCTTCGGCGAGTTGGCCGATCCAGTAGCCCTCGTCAGTATCACCCTCGAAACGCAGCTCAACCGCGTGGAGCTTGTTGAGTCCGTCGTCGAGGACTGCTGTCTTGAGCGCTGAGTTCTCCCACTGCTCAAGGATCTCGACCTGAAGCCCGGCGAGGGCGTGTGTTCCGGGCCCTTGGACGACTGCATCGGCAACTGGGATGAGATCTCCGGAGCCGTGTTCGAGCAGTTGGATCTGGCTCTTGCCGGTTCTGATTGCCTGGGCGCCCGAGCCTTCCTGCAGTGCGATCTCGCCTTCGACCTTCGTGAAGTAGGAGACGAACGCGGAGACGATGATCATGATGAGCGCCGCGTGTACGACGATGAAGCCTGTGTGCTTGCGCCTCCAGGGGAAGCGGGTG
>Ga0315336_1006938_pt1 | contig 11239 bp, 6 predicted proteins | sample ASW5metaG_FD_204512 | JGI IMG/M metagenome (GOLD analysis project Ga0315336, IMG submission 204512) | Ammonia-oxidizing marine archaeal communities from Monterey Bay, California, United States - ASW #5 | ecosystem: Environmental > Aquatic > Marine > Intertidal zone | place: USA: California... | reverse complement strand
GGAGGAGTTGAGCATGAGAAGGGGTCTAAGTTTTGCGCAGGTACTGGGCGTCGCCGTGGTGGCGGGGTGGTGCTTGGCCCAGTCCCTTCCGCCGATCTTTACGGAGATGCCGGCCTGCGCCGCGGGTGCAGCTGGCCAAGGGGGTGTCACCGTCTCGGGAAACGGGGACGTCAACGGCGATAACGGCCTCGACCTCTCCGACGCCGTTTACCTGTTGAGCTTCCTCTTCCAGGGCGGAGAGCCGCCGATGGACTGTCCGGGAGGCGCCCCGGGCGCCGGCGGAGGTGCGGCCCCTTCCCCGCTGCCCGCTACGAACCCGGAATTCTGCTACGATGGGCTTGCCCAAGCAGCCTGCGTCGCGGGCCTGGGCACCCTCCCCGACGGCGTCACCTGCGGCGGCGACGATCTTTTCTACGATGCCGGCTGCCCGCTAGCAGGCCGCTTTGACGACAGCGCCGGCGACGGCACCGTGAAGGACAACTGCACGAACCTCATGTGGCAGCAGGCCTCGGCTTTTATACAGGTCGGCGATACCCGACCCTCCTGGTGCGAGGCCCTCAGATACTGCGAGACTCTCGATTTGGGTGACAACGGCATGGCCGGTCTGTACAACGACTGGCGTATGCCCAACATCCGTGAACTCCACAGTATCTACGAGCTCCTCGACAATGGGGCGAGAGCGCATTCCCCACCGTTCGACTTCGTCAACGGTGAGACCTACTGGTCGTCCACGCACCGCACGCAGGATCCCCCCAACGTGTTGATCGTCAGCTCCACCAACGGCGATATCAAGTTTGGGGTTGCGGGCGGCAGCTCCGCTGTCCGCGCCGTGCGGACGATTCTTCCGACCGATGCAGGCGGGGCTGCGGGGGCAGGACGCGGGCAGGGCGGGGTCACCGTCTCCGGAAACGGGGACGTCAACGGCGATAACGGCCTCGACCTCTCCGACGCCATCTACCTGTTGAGCTTTCTCTTCCAGGGCGGAGACCCGCTGGAGCCCTGTCCCGACGTCACGCCGCAGGCCGAGACGGACTGTGGGGACGAGAACTGCTGCGGCAACGGCGTCGACGACGACCTGGACGGCGCTACCGACTGCATCGATGCCGACTGCGCCGGCGGCCCGAGTTGCCCGGTGGGCGATCCGGGCCTGCTACCCGACACCGGCCAGACGATCTGCACCAACGAGGCGGGCATGGCGATCCCCTGCGACGACATCGACTGCCCCGGTCAGGACGGCTTCTACTCGACCGGCTGCCCGAGGGCCGGCGAGGTCCGCTTCGTCCTTAACGACGGCGGAACACCTGATGTGCCGGGCGTTCCCGTTGACGACACGGTGACGGACAACTGCACCGGGCTCATGTGGCAGCGCGACACGGCCGACATAGACGGGGGCGGGGTCGACCCCGATGCCTCAAGCGGCGACCGGGTCAGCTGGTGCGAGGCCCTCGATTACTGCGAAAGCACGGCGGATGGCTTCGCAGGGCACGACGACTGGCGGCTCCCGAACGTCCGCGAGCTGCAGAGCATCGTCGACTACGGCCGGTACAACCCGTCGATCCATCCGATCTTCACCCAGGTCGAGCAGGTGATTCTTACACCCGTGGACTACTGGACGTCGACGTCCCAGCAAGGTTTCCTCGCGTGGCACTACCTCTCCGAAGTGGGCCTGTTCCAGACCTCCGGCGGCGAGAAGGAGGACGACCCAACCCGGCCTAATAATAAGGAGCACGCCACTTTCTTCGTCCGCGCTGTCCGCAACGCACCCTGATCAAAAGCGTCCGGCGACAAACTCCGCGTAGAGCTTTCCGTGCGCCTCGAGGGAGTCCTTCGGTTGCTCGAGCACGACCAGCCGCGCGCGTGCCGTCAAGCGCTCCCCGGCGGCAACGTCGCGGCAGAACAGGCTGAAGTACAAGGCGCTGTGGAGCTCCATACCATTCCACCCTTCCGGTGGAGCCGTCGAGGGCGTCGCCGTCACGCAGACCGCGCTGACGGATTCCGGCTCTCCCATCAGGACGACTTGTGTCTTGCCATCATCCGCAAAGGCGATGGGCAGCGCTGCGTCCCGAGCCGTGACGTGTGATTTCCATCTCCTCCATATCGAGCCGCTCATGAAGCGGCCCGATTGCTGCTGCTGTCGCCGCGCGTCGACCCCGAGGGGAAAGAAGGGATAGTTTTCCGCATCGCCATACTCCGGGCTCGGCCGGACCCTGAAGAGCTCTGGACCCTCCGGCCCGCTGATGTGGACCCCTTTGACCATGTCGAGGGCCACGTAGTTCGCTAGCAGAATCTCGAAGTCTTCTAGTGGCTCGCCGGCCACGGCCTCCAAGCTGAGGTCGATCTGCGCCGGCCCGGTGACGCGCCACAGGGCCCGGACCTCGACGGGACGCTGCTCACTGGCCGGCCAGGTCAGCTCCGCCCCATCCGCAAGCTGCCGCACGTGGGCCGCTTCACCGCGCAGAGCGCAGTACTGCGCCGGCCCGGAGTAGACCCGGAACAGGTTGAGAAAGCCGTCCACACGGCGGCGTGACAATTGGTCCAGCATGCCGTCGGCTGGATGCAGGTCCCTGCCCGTCGGCAGGAACACCAAACCTCGCAGTCCGTGGCGACAGCCCTTGATTGCGTGGGTGTGATCGCCGGCGACGAAAGCGCCCCGAAGTTTCGACGTCTGGATGCGGTACGCTTCGAGCCCATCCTTCTTTTCCCACTGGCCGTAGTTCGGTCTGGAAATCTGACAGGAAGCCGCGGCTGTTATTAGAAGCGCGATGGCGATGGATAGGTAGATCAGGTGTCGTGCCATGGTACGCGGCGCGAGTGTAACGGACTCGTTGATTCTCTGTCTCGATAAAATTCCTTTGAATTCGTGTTCACTCTCCGCATGCTGTCCGGTTGGCGCGTCACGTCGAAGAGTCGGGCTCGGGCAGGGGCACGGGCTCGGGCTCGGAGCGTAACAAGGAGGATTTCAATGACCGACCGACTCAGGGGACAAGGAAAGATTCTGCGCAGGGATGCGCTCGCTGGACTGATGGCCGGGGCCGTAGGAGGTCTACTGGGCCAGGCCGCCTCCCGCGCCGGGGCCACGGAGCCGGGTCGCCGCTTACAAAACGAGGCTGCACCTGCAAGTGACGCCCCCACCGGACGCCTGGTTCCCTGGATCTTCCTGCACAGTCCCCTGGAACAATGGATGGCGGACTACAAGCGCACCTTTGATGCCTGGGCGGAGGGCGGCGTGCGTGGGCTTGTCGTGGGTCCACTGAGATTCTTCCCGCAAGTCCCTCGCTTCGAGAGGTCCTATCTCTATCAATTTCAAGGGGCGAAGTACCCCACCTTCAAGCCGGATCCTGCGGTCTACAAGTCTTTCGGCGTTGCGCCCCCCCCGGAAGAACCCCGCGACCCTGAGAAAGAGAAACGGTTGCAGGCGATGCTGGACGACGCCGCCTCGCGGGGCTGGGAGATTCTCTTTTACGAATCTGGCCAGCTGGGTGGCGCGCGGCCGCTGGCTGAGGACCCTTTTGGCGCAGTGGGCTGGGCGGCGGGCGTGCAGGATACCCTGAACGCCTTCCCGCAGGCGCAGGGGGTTCTCCGGGACGCGTGCAACGAGCAGCCCCATGAATTGGCGGTTGTCAAAGGCAGAGAAATTTTTGAAATCCGTGAAGATGAACGGCGTCGCTTCGCGCATCTGGGTGTCGATGGCGCCCGCATGGAGAGGGGAGCGGCACACTTTCGCGAGCGCTTCCACAATCTCACCTCGAGCAGGGTGCGCTACTACTCGTCCGGTGGAATGCTGGGCGCTCTGGCGCTCTTTGACCCCAACGAGGACGCCTTGTACTGGCTCCGGACGCGTCAGGAGATGCTGGTAGGGTACCTGGCGGCGATGTCCCGAGAGATCCGCAAGTTAAACCGGAAAGTGAAATTCGGTAATATTCCTCGAGGAGCCGCCTTCTCCCTGCAGACAACGCATGACTATCTGAAGATGGAGCCCTACCTCGATTACATTTTTCCCAAACACTACTTCTGGAATCGTGGGTTTGACGGAATGTATGGAACCGTCAGCCGCTGGGTACGCAAGATCGCGGAATGGAATCCGGGACTGACCGAAAAGGATTGCTTCGCCGTGGTGAAAGCGTGGCTCGGACTGGAGCTTCCGGGAATTCACTCCGTGGCGGACATGGATTCGGTGGGATTCCCCGACGCTTTCTTCTCGGAGGTCGTGCACTCAGAAACTCGGCGCGCCCTGGACGCGTTCGGGGATGACAGCAGGGTCATCGCCTGGGTTTCTACCGGGCGACATCCCCACGCTGGCGATCCGATGCCGGGCCGCGATCTGCACCGCATTCTGGTCGCCTCGCAACGCGCCGGGCTCAAGCGCTTCGTTTACCACCCCGACCCGGATCTGGGCACGGCCGAATGGGGCGTTATTTCCAGACTGTGCGGGAAACCATGGGTCCCACGCCCTGACGGCTACTGGCCGCCCAACACACCCAGGCCCGACACCTGGGACTGGGCCCGGAAGGTCAAGTTGCGCGAAGTCTGGAAGCGCGAACCCAGCAAATAGCAGAAACATTGCGGTGCAGAAGCATTGCGGTGCAGAAGCATGCTGTGGGGCGGTCTCCCGACCGCCCCCACCAGTCGGACCCTTGCGTGGGCGGGTCCGGAGACCCGCCCACAACACGGAGCGAGCCTTCAACGCTTGAAGAAGAAGTCCTCCGCAGTCTTCACGAGGATCTGCTCCTTGTCCGAGGCGTTCAAGAAGTCCGCATGGTCCTTGATCACCGCGATTCCCCCTTGGAACGTGTGGACGCCCCTGTCCTGCTGCGGCGCGTCACTTTCCCACATGCAGCGCTCGGGGCCGAAAGCATCCACGATGCGCTTGGTCAAGGGTAGCATGTCGGTGTAGGGGGGGGTCTTTTTCCCCAGGGCGTAAAAGGCCCCGAGTTTCACCATCACCCGCTTGTGCCTGGCCATCGCCAGGAGCGCCTGAACCTCTTTTTCATCATACTGCCCGTTCTTGGGCTGGAGGAGGCCGAAGTGGTCGACAATGACAGGCGTCTGCGGATACTTGGCGCACATGCGGCCCACCTCTGCGAATTCGGACGGCTTCATAATAAAGCTCAACGCGAGGTTGTGCTCAGCACCGGCCTTGAACATCCGGTGGTACCCATCGTGGTCGAGCCACCGCTCCCCGTCGCCAAGATCTTCCGGCCGGAGGCTCTTGCCACGGACGCGGAATGCGTAAATACCGTCCTCCGCCAGCGCCGCCATCGTCCGGTCCGGGCTCGCGGTACTGATGTCCGTGATGGCGGGCACGATCCCGGTGCCGACAAACTGCCCTGGATACCTCTTGATGACGTCGATGATGTAGCGGTGGTCGGTCCCGTAGCAGGTCATCTGGACCAGGTTGATGCGCTTGATACCCGCCGGCATGCAGTGCGCGAGGACCTCTTCCGCCGAGTAGCTGAAATACCACTGGTTCTCCCTGGTGAAGCCGGGCCACAGCGGGTACTTCTCGAGGTCGGCGCTCCAGACGTGAACGTGCGCATCAATGATGCGCCCCTCGAGTTTCGGCGCGGCCGCGCTTGCCCTGCTCGAAGTTGCAGCCGCCAGACCTGCTGCGGCCACGGAAGTCATCCAGTCTCGTCGGGTGAGTTCATTCATGGTGTGATACGATAACACAGGATGGGTCGCGGTAGAAAAGTTCCCCTTGCTGTGGGGCGGTCTCCTGACCGCCCCACAACGAGCACTACCAAAAGGAGCGGGCCCGGGTCTCTTGCGAAGACCCAGGCCCTCTTTCCAGTTCAGCTTACTCCTCGTTACCTACAGTGCTTGCGGCACCGTGGTATCGAGCTAACTACTCAGGAGGCAAACACGGCCCTAGCACCGCGCACCCTCGACTAGTCGGACAATGTGGCAGGCAAACGCACTGCGTTCCCAGGACCGGCGGCGCAGTACCACGGAACTGGAAGCTGAGCGCACAGACAGCGTCGGCAAGGTCGATGATGCCGTCCCCGTTGCAATCCATGACGATGTCGCAAGGCAAGGCCGACGGCGCGCCCCTGAAGAAGAAGGCCAGGTAGCAAACCACATCGGACAGATCGGCGAGGCCGTCCCCGTTGCAGTCGCCCGGTAGCTGGCAGCCACAGGCCGGCACGTCGGGGTCGCCGGTCGTCATGACGGCCTGCGCCTGGGTAGTCCCACCGAAGCCCTCGAGGGCGCTGCCCGGGGCCCCTTGAAACTCGATCTTGTAGGTAATGTCGAAGAAGCTGTCGACGTTGAAGTTGCCGCTCGGCAGCTGGGTCAAGGTCGTCTCGCCGAAGCTGGGAAGGCCGAAGGCAGTTCCGCCCGTCACCCGCAAAAAGTCAAAGTCCGGATCGCCAAAGAGCTCCCCCTGGAGCTGCACCATCTCGTTGGGGAACTGTTGCACCGCGTCGCCGGGAGTGCGCGGCCCGGTGTGCACCTCGCAGGCGATCGGCACCTGGATCGTCCGGGCGAAGGTAGCCAGCGCGCCCGTCCCCTGCAGCTGCAGCGTCAGACCCGAGTCGAACTGCTCCACTTCGCCGTTCAGCTTCCCTCCCGGTGTCACGCTGGTCGGGAAAAACCTGTCGTGCACCGCATCGACGATGATCTCGGTGTCAGGGGGCAGCCCCTCGATCATCATATGCAGATCCTCCGGGCTGACGTAGCCACAACCGTCCGGCGGCAAGTCGATCGTGCCCGTGCCGTTGTCGACAACGGTACACGGCGGGGGCGGCTCCGGCAGCTGCGGGTCGCCGCTTTTCATGATGACGCTGGCCTGGGTCGTCCCGCTCAGGCCATCGAGGGCACCGCCCGGGGCCCCTTGAAAATCGATCGTATAAGTAATGTCGAAGAAGCTGTCGACGTTGAAGTTGCCGTTCGGCAGCTGGGTCAGGGTCGTCTCGCCGGGGCTGGGCGGCAGGCCAAAACCTCTTCCGGCCGTGATGATGAGCTCGGTAAAGTCAGGATCGCCAGGGGGCAGCTCCCCCTGGAGCTGCACCATCTCGTTGTCGAACTGCTGCACCGGGTCGCCGGCAGTGCGCGGCCCGGTATGCACCACGCATTGGACCGGCAGTTGGAGAACCCTCTGGAAGCCACCCAGCACGCCCGTCCCCTGGAGCTGCAGCGTCAGATTCGACGGGAACTGCTCCACCTCGCCGCCCAGGTCCCCTCCGGGGGTCACCTGGACGGGGAAAAACCTGTCGTGCTCCGCGGCGACGGTGATCTCGGTGCCGGCCGGCAACCCGTCGATCATCATGTGCAGATCCTGGGGGCTGACGTAGCCACAGCCGTCCGGCGGCAAGTCGACCGTGCCCGTGCCGTTGTCCACGACCTCACACTTGTTCGGGATCACAGGGTCTCCCGCCGCCATGATGACTTTGCGCTCGGTTATACCTCCCAAGGCCTCGAGGATGCTTCCCGGCGCCCCTTGAAAGTCGATCCGATAGGTGATGTCGAAGAAGCTGTCAACGGTGAAGTTGCCGCCGCCTACGTCCGTCAAGGTCGTATGGCCCTCGCTGGGCGGCAGGCCCAAGTTGCGTCCGGCCGTAATCGTCAGAGAATCAAAGTCAGGATCGCCGAAGATCTGCCCCTGCAGCTGGACCATCTCGTTGTCGAACTGCTGCACGGGGTCGCCGAGAGTGCGCGGTCCGGTGTGCACCTCGCATTGGAGCGGCACGAAGATCGTCCGGGCGAAGCCGGCGAGAATGCCGGTTCCCTCCATGCTAAGCTGAACGATCGACTGGAAGGTCTCTATCTCGCCACCGAGGAGACCTCCCGGCGCTCGAACCACGTTGAGGAACTCGAAGTGCTCGGCGGAGACGTTGATCTCCGTGCCGGGGTCTAGTCCATCGATGATCATGTGCAGATCTTCGGGGCTGACGTAGCCGCAGTTTGCCGGCGGCAGGTCGACGGTGCCCGTGCCGTTGTCTCCAACGGTGCACGGCGGCGGTCCGGCGAAGGCCGAGCCACTGAGAACCCAGAGAACCCCGCCGACGACTGCCGCTTGAAGGGCGGCGCACCAGTTCCTACACATGAAATGCTCCTTTCGCCAAAGAATGGATGCTTTGGCAGTCACCGTCCAGCACAAAACGAGACGCGCTGCCTGCATGGTATCGCACCCAACTCAAGGTACAGTAAACCCGCTGGCGGCCAGCGTTGCAATAAAATAATCCATGCAATAGAGGGTGAGTGTTAGGGTCGGTTGTGGTAGATCTCGGTGCCAACAAAACTGCCAAACCGCTGGAGGACACCCCTTGCGGAGCCTTTACCGCTACTCCGTCGCCTATCCTGTCCGGACGCTGTCACTCGCGGCTCTGATCACGCTACTTGCGCTTCCGGGCCTCCTCCGCCTCGAGTTGCGCACCGACGGCCACGCACTCGTGTCGCCCTCAGCGCGGGAGGTCGCAATCGACGCGGCGGTTCGAGACCGGTTCGGCATCGAGGACCCGCTCGTCGTCTTGGTCCAGAGCGACGACCCCGAAGGCATCTTCAACCCACGCACACTTCGACTCCTCCAGGACCTCAGCCGCCGGGTGGAAGCGGTGGAAGGAGTCGGTCGCTCGCGTCTCTCGAGCCTCGACACCGAGCCCAGTGACCACTACCGCGAGGGCACCCTCGAGTTCCGCCGCTTCCTGGAGCCGCTCCCCGAGACTCCGGAGGAGTGCCAGCTTCTGCGGGATGACCTGGAAGCGATCGGCATCTTCACCGGCACGCTGGTCGCGGCCGACGGCTCTGCCACCGCGATTCTCGTCGGCACTCCGGCGGACCGGGACCGCACCGAGTTCTACGAGGACATCCGCGGGGCCGTGGCCGCGGAGGCAGGGGGCGCCACCGAGAAGGTCGACGTCCTCGGCGCTCCGGTGGCCGAGGCGCTCCTGGGTCTCCACATCCTGGAGGACCTCGGCGTGCCGGCCTCCCTCTTCCCGGTGGGCGAAGTCGGTCGAACCAGCTCTGAAGAAGCCTCGTTCCCGCGAAGTCTTTACGAACTGCGGCGATTCATCGCGCGCCACGTCGGTCTCTTGCCCCTCGCGGTGCTCACGATGGGGCTCGTCTTCCTCGTAAGCTTTCGTCGCCTCGCTGCCGCCGCCTTGCCGCTCGTCGAGGTCGGTGCCGCGCTCGTGTTCGTCTTCGGCCTCATGGGATGGCTCGGGGTGCCGGTCTACCTGACGATCACGGTGATGCCGATCATCCTGACGGCGGTCGGCCTCGCCGACGAGATCCACATCTTCAGCCTCTACGCGCGCCTGCGCCGCGAGCGGCCCGAGGAGCCTCCGCTCGAAACAGTGCTCGAGACGATGGACGAGATGCGAGCGCCGGTCACGAAGACTTCCATCACCACCGCGGTGGCGTTTCTCTCATTCGGGCTGTCGCCGCTCGAGCCGGTGCGCGCCTTCGGGGTCCTGACCGCGGTCGGCGTGATCTTCTGCCTCTTCTTTTCGCTGACGGCCATCCCCGCCATGCTCGTGCTGATCCGACCCCAAAGGGTAGTCCCCGGAGCATCGACCGGCACAGCCGGCGCGACCCCCTCTGCGCGTGCATCACGCCCTCCACGCCTGTCCCGCCTCGCCGCCACCGTCATTCGCAATCGCTACCCCCTCCTCGGTGCCGCCGTGTTGATGGTCGCGCTCTCTCCCTTGGGTCTCAACCGTCTTTTCGTTCAGGACAGCTGGGTCGACGGCTTCGATCCAGAGAGCAATTTCTACAGGGCGACGCAGGCCTTCAACGAAAAGTTCTTTGGCACGCACCTGCTGGTTTTGCAGGTGGACACCGGGGACGATGTCCACACGGGCGAGCTCTCCGCGGATCTTGTCGAGGACCACGCATATCGTTTGCCGCTCGAGCCTGGCTTAGAGATAGACCCGAAGCGGCTGGTCAGCCGACGTCTCACGATCTCTCTCGCCGGCACCCCCGTGGGGGAGGAAGAATCCAAACGCTCGCGCGTCTGGCGTTCCTGGATCGAATCCGCAAGGCTCCAAGGGGACGAGCTCGTCCTCACCACGCCCCGCGTCACCGGCTCCGCCCGCTTCCTTTTCAGGCTCGCCGATGATGAACGTGTAACCTACGAGATTGCCGCCGGGCGCCTCCTCGTCCCCGATGTCCTGCAAGAGACCGAGGCGCTGTCGCAGTTTCTGCGCCAACGAACGGATCTGGGCGTCGGAGGCGTGCTCGGCCCGACGGACTACCTGACGACGACGAGGTTCATCGTCAAGAAGCGGCGACCAGCGGCGCGACGGCTCCCGGACACCCCCCGGGAAGTCGAAAACCTGTGGCGCCTTTACGGCCGTGTCCGCGGAACGAAGCGGCTGCGGGAAGTCGTCGACGAGGATTACAACCGAGCGCTCGTCACCGTTTACCTGAAGAACGCCAACTTCATCGACACGTCCCGAGTGATGAGCGCGGTCCGCGCCTACGAGAAAGAGCACCTCACGCCGAAGGGAATCCGCCTCGACTTCGCCGGCGACGTTGCCGTCAGCCAGACGCTGATCGGCGGCATCGTCAGGACCCAGGTCGGGTGTCTTCTCGGGTCCCTCCTGGGAGTGATCGTGGTGGTCAGCCTGCTGAGCCGTTCGGTCCGCTGGGGCATCTATTGCGTGCTGCCCTCGGCGCTGGCGGTGCTCGCGGTGTTCGCGGGGATGGGATGGTCCGGGGTGCCGCTCGGCGTGGCCACGTCCATGTTCGGCGGCATGACGCTCGGCATCGGGGTAGACTACGCCATTCACCTGCTGGAGCGGCAGCGGCTGGCGCGAGAGCGTGGTCTCGATGTCGAGGCTTCCATCGCCGACGCGGTGTCGATGGCTGGGCCGGCGATTCTGGTCGACGCCCTCGCCGTGGGCCTCGGCTTCGGCTTGCTGACCCTGTCCCAGGTGCCCACCAACGCGCGACTGGGAAGCATCGCTCTCGTCGCCATCGTCACCTGCCTTTGCGCCACATTGCTTCTGCTGCCGGCGCTGCTGCGTGTGCTCCCGCTGCCGGCGGCCGGATGGAAGAAGCGCGGGGAGTGAATTCGTCCTCGATCCGTTGGCAAAGCTTGTTGTGGGGCGGTCTCCCGACCGCCCCACCGGTTGGACGGAATCGTGTAATGTCAATATCAGTACGATGGAGTCGGACGTGAAGCAGATCTCTGGGTCAAACGCGAAGAAGTTGACCGCTCCCGCCTTGGTCGCGGTCAAGGTCGGTTGCGTGGGCGGGTCGGGAGACCCGCCCACAACAGCGGCCGGAAGCACCAGAG
>Ga0315336_1006937_pt1 | contig 11240 bp, 10 predicted proteins | sample ASW5metaG_FD_204512 | JGI IMG/M metagenome (GOLD analysis project Ga0315336, IMG submission 204512) | Ammonia-oxidizing marine archaeal communities from Monterey Bay, California, United States - ASW #5 | ecosystem: Environmental > Aquatic > Marine > Intertidal zone | place: USA: California... | reverse complement strand
GACGGCCTCACTCTCTCGTGGGTGAATTATGAGGAGGGTCTGGCGCGTTTCTCGGCGGAAGTTCTACCGTTGTTGGAACAAGCCGGTGTTCGCAAGCCCAGGTCTAACGGATGAACAGAAGGTGCCGCAGCAGGAACCGATCGAGGCCTCAAAATGAGCAGTAAAACCCTTTTCGATAAGGTCTGGGACGACCATGTGGTGGCGCGCTTGGAGGATGGGTCCGATCTGATCTGGATTGACCGGCACATACTTCACGAAATGACGTCTTACAAGGCTTTCGATGACTTGCGGTCGGCGGGGCACCCGGTGCGATGCCCCCACCTGACACTCGCGGTACAAGATCACATCCTGGCAACCGATCCGGGGCGCGATGACTACACCTACGACAAAGGAACTCAATTCATTCAAGCACAGCGGCGGAACACTGCGGAATTTGGCGTCCCTTTGGTTGATCTGGATGACGAACGGCAAGGGATCGTACACGTGGTCGCGCCGGAACTTGGATTGACCCTGCCGGGGTCGACACTTGTCTGCGGGGACAGTCACACCTGCACCAACGGCGGTTTGGGGGCATTGGCCTTCGGTCTCGGCAGCAGCGACGTCGGCCATGTATTGGCAACCCAGACGCTATCCTTGCGCCGCCCGAAGACCATTCGCGTTAGTTTCGAGGGCAAGTGTCCCAACGGTGTGTTTCCGAAAGATATGATTCTTCACCTAGCGCGTTCGATTGGCGTGGCGGCCGGCAACGGTTATGCAGCCGAGTACGCGGGTTCCGCTGTGCGCGCCCTGTCGGTGGAGGGGCGGCTTACGCTGTGCAATATGTCGGTTGAATGGGGTGCGCGCATGGGGATGGTCGCGCCGGATGACACGACCTACGCCTACCTTGCGGGCCGGGCGCACGCACCCAAGGGACAGGCTTGGGACCATGCATTAGAGGCATGGCAAAAATTACCCTCGGACTCGGACGCCAATTTCGATCGGGAATTCTCGATCGACGTGTCTCAATTGCCCCCGCAAACGACTTGGGGCACCAGCCCGGAACACACCATCGGTATTGACGAAGTCGTTCCCGATCCCGCACAGGAACCTGACCTAGACCGGCGGAAGAGCATGAAACGCGCGCTCGCTTACATGGGCTTAAAGCCGGGGTCGGCGATCGAGGGACTGAATATTCAGCGAGTATTTATTGGGTCCTGCACCAACAGCCGTCTGAGCGACCTTCGCGAGGCGGCAAAGGTGGCTAAGGGCCGAAAAGTCGCCACGGACGTTCGCGCAATGGTGGTTCCGGGCTCGACGCCGATAAAGCGCCAAGCCGAAGCCGAGGGCCTCGATCAAATATTCTTGGATGCTGGGTTTGAATGGCATGAATCCGCCTGCTCCATGTGCGCGAGCGTGAACGCCGATTATGTGGCGCCCTACGAACGCTGTGTCTCGACGGGAAATCGAAATTACGAGGGGCGGCAGGGCCGTAATGCGCGGACCCACCTGGCCAGTCCTGCGATGGCCGCCGCGGCGGCAGTGAACGGTTGTCTCGCCGACGTGCGCCGGATGAAGGAGAGTTGATCGTGGAAAAATTTAGCCGCCTCGAAGCTGTCGCCGCTCCGATGCTGCGCGACAATATCGACACCGATGCCATCATTCCGGTAGCGCATATGAAAACTATGTCGGGAGAGTTCGGCAAAAGTCTCTTTGCCAATCTGCGGTACCAGGACGACGGCAACGAAGACCCAGAGTTTGTTTTGAACCGTCCCCAATTCCGCGACGCGAAAATACTGGTGGGGGGCGAAAACTTTGGCTGTGGGAGTTCGCGGGAGCACGCAGTTTGGGCACTCCTCGGTTTTGGAATTCGCTGTGTCGTTGCCTCAAGTTACGGCGACATTTTTTATAACAACAGCTTTCAGATGGGTCTTCTCCCGATTGTTCTTCCTCCGGCCGAGCTTGAAAAGTTGGGGGCAGAAGTAACAGCCGCAGACGGGGTGCGAAGGACAACAGTCGATCTCGAGCAACTTGAAATTCTGGGCCCGGTGGGTGGTCATTATCGGTTCGACGTGGGGCCGCTCAAACGCCGCGCGCTTCTCGAAGGATTGGATGCCGTCGGGGTTACGCTTCTTCACGCCGATCAGATCGACGCCTTCCAAAGCCGCGACCAAGGACGGCGCCCCTGGATTCACCAACTGGAATTGGGCCGGTAAACCGGGCTCCAAGAAGGATCGAATAATGACTTACGACCTCCTTTTGAAGGGTGCGACGATCGTCGATGGTACAGGCCGCCCACAGTATCAAGCCGATATGGGCATTTTGGCGGGGAAGATCATCGATATCGGGCAACTTGACGGGGGCGCAGCAAGGACCCTCGATTTGGACGGCCTTGTGGCCGCGCCAGGTGTGGTCGATGTTCATACCCATTATGATGCCCAAGTCTGCTGGGACGGGCTTCTGTCCAGTTCGGCGGAACACGGAACCACGACAGTCGTCACTGGAAATTGCGGCATCGGTGTCGCGCCGTGCCGACCGCAACACCGGGATATTGCGCTTCAAGACTTGGTGGTGCTCGAGGGTATGTCGTTTGAGGTCATGAACACCGGAATTGACTGGTGCTTCGAGACTTTTCCTCAGTACTTGGAGTATCTGCAAAAACGAGGATTGGGTATCAATGTCAACCCGCTCATGCCGCTCTCAACCCTGCGCAGATACACTATGGGAGAGGAAGCGTCCGAGCGCGGTGCGACCGAGGCGGAGCGCACGGAAATGGCAGTCAACCTGAGGCAAGCGATGGAGGCCGGTGTGGCCGGCTTCAGCGCCACATTGGTTCGCCGGCAAGTTGGTCATCAGGGCAAGCCACTCGCCTGTGCGCTCGCCGATATGGACGAGCTAACAGCTTACGCCCACGTCCTCCGCGATCTTGGCAGAGGGACGATTCAGGTGAACGTCATGGAGAAACTCGCGACCCTCGAGGATCACGAAGCCGAGATTCTCGAACTGCTGCTGCGCGAGAGCGGGCGGACGGTTACTTATTCCGGTGCTCTCTATCGCGGCGACGATCCCGACGCGGTTGAACGCATGCTCCAAAAGGCCGAGCCATTGCGGGTGCGGGGGGCCATCCCGCAGACCACCATCCGCCCCATAACAATAGAGGTGGATTTCCGCAACCCATTCGTGTTTGCAGATGTTCAGGCCTTTAAGGAGGTTCTCAATCGCCCGGTGGACGAGCAGAAACGTATTTACGCTGATGCCGATTGGCGTGCGCGCGCCGTGGCTGAACTCAAGGAGGGGGGCAAAATCTTTGGCGCCGCTTGGGAAGGCAGCGTCGTTCACCGGACTAATTCAGAATCTCTTCTACCGCTCCTGCATCGGTCCGTTCAGGTCATTGCGAAAGAGCGGGACAAGCCGCCCTTCGACGTCATGATCGATTTGGCCTTGGAAGATAACTTGGAGATCAAACTTTTGGGCGATCTTGTAAACACCAATCCGGATCACCTGCGGAAGCATATTACGGACCCCCGAATTTTAATCGGCCTCGCGGACGGGGGAGCTCATGTGGATATGTTGTTTGAAGCCGGGTTCCCAACATACATGCTGGGTCATTGGGTACGCGAGGAGCAAGCCCTCACGATAGAAGAGGCGGTCCGCCGCATGACTTCGGAACCGGCCGACTATTTTGGTTTGCATGACCGCGGTCGGCTGGAGGCAGGAAAGGCAGCAGACCTGATGATTTTTGATCCGGACCGGGTCGGCTCCGCCGAAAAAGCGACCGAGCTTCGTAATGATTTGCCGGCGGGCGGCGCACGGCTTTATGCCGGCGCCGAAGGTATGGAATATGTGATTGTCAATGGAACCGTCCTGTATGAAAACGGTGAACATACCGGTGCCATGCCCGGACAAATCGTCAACGACGCGGGTTGAACAGAAATCCGTGTAGCCGCGACGATAGTCCCACGCAACACTTCGAGACCGCTAGAATCGGCCGGTTTCGTGCTTTGTGACAGACGACGCTACGACATAAGAATCCGCGCCATTCAGTTTCGTCGCCCACTTCCTGTTAAAGGGATAATGCCCCACCGGATGCACTGCAATTACCCGCTACAGACGCGAGGTCCATGTCCGCTACTGGCTAAACCCGGACTCTCGAACAATGCGGCAGTACTTCCGCCTTGCTCCCAATAGCAGACGCCCGCATCCGCGTTCGACTTGAAATGCCGGATATCGCAAGCTTACGACTCTCGATACAATAATTGCCACAGAGCACAGTGAGCGGATCGTACGGATGTGGCCGGTTTGAATTCACTGTGGGTATAGTTCGTCACGAGCGAGGCCGTGCCGCCGGGAGAGCACATTCGGGAAGCTGACATGGATTTAGGACTGCAAGGCAAAGTCATTGTCGTCTCGGCGGCCAGTCAAGGCCTGGGCCAGGCGATTGCGGAAGAACTTGCCCAGGAAGGTGCCAACTTAGCCATCTGCGCGCGCCGGGAAGGCCCACTTGAAGAAGCCCGTGCCAAGATGGCAGCGCACGGTGTCGACGTGCTGGCGGTCTCGACAGATATGACCAAGGCCGAAGACATCGAGAACTTTGTCGCCAAAACTATGGAACATTTTGGCCGCATCGACGTATTGATCAACAACGCGGGCGATATGGAGTTCGGCCATTCGATCGAGAGCGCGGACCAAGTTTGGGAAGAAACTTTCGACATCAATCTGCGCAGTGTCATTCGGATGTGCCGGCTGGTGGTGCCGATCATGCGCGAACAAGGGGGCGGGGTAATTATCAACAACGCGACCGTGGGCGGCCATTCGCCGATAGCCGGTGCGATCGATTACAACGCCGCCAAAGCCGCCGTTCTCAACATGACCAAAACTATGGCCATAGAGCATGCCCAGGACAACATCCGGGTCAATGCCTTCAACACGGCGCTCATCCGTACGCCCCTGTGGGACAAAGTTGCTGAACGGAATTTAGTCGGTGTGTTTGGTGACAGCGTCGACGAAGTATTCCAGAACCTGTCCAGCCAGTACCTGCTGATGCCGCGCATGGGCCGACCGGATGAAGTCTCGGGCATCGTAGCTCTGATGGCATCGGATCGAGCCAGTTTCACCACTGGCGCCTGTTGGAACATCGACGGTGGGTTCACACGGTTTATGGTGTGAGTTGATTAGCTCAGGGCAAGATCAAAGAGCAGACATGTCATGTCCGCTTGTGGCTAGAAGCAGACATAAGAGTGTGTGGAGTATCAGCTGTCATGGCGGGGCACGATAGGGATGGTCTCGGAAAAGCTCCGGTCTAAAATCCATACCGTGGCCGGAGCGGCTGGGCGGCGCTATCATTCCGTTAACGGGAATGTTTGGCTCGATCCAGAGGTGATCATACCAACCCATGTATTCGAGCCAGGAAGGGTTTGGAATTGAAGCGATTAGATGCGTGCACAGTTCGGGAAACAAATGTGGCGCTATCTTTATGCCCACTTGGTTCGCGTGATTGGCGATTACCCGCAACTCAGTATAACCACCTCTCATCACGTCGGGTTGCAGAATGGGAATCTCACCGCTCGCGAAAAATGGCTTGAGATCGTGGTGGGTAAAGTGATTTTCGCCGCCTACGACTGGCGTGCGGATAGCTTCTGCAACCTTATGGTAGCCGTCGAAATCGTCAGCAATGACCGGCTCCTCCAACCAGGTGATGCCGAAGTCGTCTAGTTGTCGCCCGACCATGATCGCCTCGTCCACGGACCAACCCTGGTTCACATCGACCATGATCTCGATACCGTCGCCAAGTGCGGAACGCATGTCGCGGACGTTGGCGATATCCTCATCGTGTGTGAAGACGTGTGCGACTTGCATCTTTATCGCGGTGAAACCCTCTGCCACGAACTGCTCGGCCTTCTCGATCATACCGTCATGACCGAGGCCCCTGAAGCAACCCGAACCATACACCGGAAGCCGGTCGGGCCGCCCTCCCCAAAGTTGCCAGAGTGGGATACCCTGCGCACGCCCGACAGCATCCCAGAGCGCTACATCAAGCGCTGACATCGCCATCACCGTAATTCCCATTCGTCCCTGAATGAAAGTCGCTTGCCACATCCTCTGCCACAGGGCTTCGACTTCGAGGGCATCTTGACCGATTAGCAGCGGCTTCAACATCTCGTGGATACACATATCCAGCGTTCGCATGCCTCCGGCCAGCGGATGCAGGTGGCCGGTGCCAATTACGCCTGACGCAGTCTCGACTTCGACCACCAGTAAATCGATGGTATCAAGCGCCAGGAACCCGGTTTTCGGCGGATCGACAAACGGCACAGAGAGAAGATGCGTTCGAATATCCGTAATGATCATGTCAACTCTCCTCGGACGTCATCGTATTATCTTGTAAGCGACTTGCGGACGATGATGTCCGTTGCCGGCCAACAATGGACATGCCGGGCCCGTCGAAGGAACCTTTGTTGATCTTACCCGGTACCCGGAACTCGCCCTAGTCGGTCAGATGATGGGCGCCAAAATAGAGAACCTGCCCCGACATTTCCTCCACGTCGTCGGTGGATAGAGCCAAAGTTGGCCCCTCGATTTTCGTCGCTTCATCTTGGGCATCAACCCAGTCGTCGGCGTTGCCAAGCGTGCTGATGACGCTGGTCGCGCCTTGCGTGTGATAGTGCGCCGGGATAACAGCGCCGGGCTTGATCCGGTCAACGATTTTGTCGACCTGCTCATAACTGAGCAAGTGCTGGGACGCATCAATGGGTATGATCAAAATGTCGGCGCCATCGACTCCTGCCCAGGTCTCTTCTGACGGATTATGACGGTTGTCGCCCCAGACCACGACTTTAAGACCTGCGGTCTCAACGACGAAGACGGTGTTGTCCAGATGCCCCCAATTGTCAGGCGGGCACCCGGGTTGGCCAATCTCCTTGAGGAAATCGGTCCAATCGACGACCCCTGGTGCGATGCACGTGTGCTTGTCAGCAAGCCCGACGATCCGCACGTCAGCCAGCTGAAATTCGCCTGCTACTCGGTCCAGGATCATCGGCGATTGGGGTGCATAGATGTCGTCATGATCAAAGTGGGCGTGGGTTGATAGCACCATATCGACCTCGACGTTCGGAAACTCATTTCGAAACCAAAGTCCGAACGTGCCGGATGGATCGTTACGCCACGGGTCAAATATCATGATCACCCCGTTCGGCGAGGTCATGCGAAAGGCGGCGTGGCCAAAGTAGTCAATGGTAATCTTTCCAGGAGCGGTGGGGTCGCCGCCAGCATTCTGCAGCGCGATCACATGATTGTTGTTGAGCTTTTGCTTCCAGGCTTCTGATTGTGCCCACGCCCCTGGCGTAGTGGCAATTCCGAGTGCAAGAACAAGCAGTAGTCGAAACATGGTTTGGTTCTCCTGTTAGCTCAGCTTCGGATTGGTATAGCAGCTCACCCGTAGATATGCTTTCAAGATGAAGCTTTTTTGCGAGAAGTCCGCTATCGGGGGCAAAGCGGAAGTGTCTTCCCATAGCCTGAGAGTCTGCTTTTAGCCACAAGCGGACATTGGACCCCCGTAATTTATACCCGTTGTTAGGCCGAAGGGGCGGTGTCCGGGCCGCCTAATCCTAGGTAGGCATTGGGAACCACCTCGGAGCTCTCAATCTCTTCGATGAAGGCCTGCATAAACATGGGACTGTTTTTCCACACTTCCCACGCCGCTTTCCAAGTTGGTAGTTCAAGAAACGACCGGGCAAATTTTCGCCTGTTTTCCCACAACTCAGGCGGTACTGCTCCCTGAAGATATTGAACAAATACATCCTCGTAGCGAAGAAATAATACATTGGCCAAAGTGGAAAACTGCATTTGCTCGTCGGCAGAAAACTCCTCTACCCGATCGAGCGACACCGACCTAAGCAGTAAGCTGCGGAATTCCGGGTCGCCTATCGAGTGGACCGAATTGTCGGCAATCGATTCCGCCGCCGAGTGATAGGCCGCCGAACGGATCGCCTTGGTGTTAACGCGGGTTTCGACCGCCAAGTACAGCAGCGACACGAAGATCGCCAAGCCGCCGATCATCGAGCCCAGATTACCCAGATATTCAATCGTCATGACTTCACCCCCCGTGTTTATGGTGTATTGCCCATGATGATAGGCTACCCGAGAAACAACCGAGAAACATTAGGCACAGGAGGGACGATTATGGATTGGACAGCGATATCAGGGATGGCGGATACGGCGGCGGCGTTTGACGGTGCCCAGGGATTCTTGACCTGATGTAAATCAATGACGAAACGCCGGCTGGCGACGCACGCTTTGACGAAATTACTCGTTTGTCGGATGGCTTCCTTACCGGGTATCGGGGCGCGGACTGGTCCGGCCAGCCGCAACCCCGATGATAGCAGGAGAGAGCATGAGAATAGCACGGGTCAGTTCCAAGATGCGGGGCGAAACCGATCGCCTGCTTGCCGAAGTCGCCGATCAGTTGCGGGCCGGGGGCTCGTCCCTTGCCGGTATCGTCAAGGACCTGGGCCATACCAGCGCCTATGACAACGGCTGCGACATGAAAGTGCGAGTTTTGCCCGAGGGTCCGGTGATCGAGATCACGCAGAACCTGGGCGCGGGTTCCGACGCCTGCCGGTTGGACCCTGGCGCGATTGCCACCGCGGTTTCGACCGTCGAAAGCAGTTTGCTCGACAAGGTCGATCTGTTCATCCTCAACAAATTCGGCCCCGAAGAGGCGTCGGGCCGGGGGTTCGTATCGGTGATTGGCAAGGCGGTGGAACAGGGCATTCCGGTCCTGGTGGGCGTGGGCGTGGTCGGGGCCAGCCGCGAGGCGTTCGACACCTTCGCCGGGGGGCTGGCCGAAACGCTGGCGGCCGATCCAGACACGATCCGCGAATGGTGCCTCGCGGCAATGTCGGAGGATCAAGACGGCGAAATCGATTGGGCCGCCTGGGGGGATGAGCCGGCCCAGCGCAAAACGGACAAGCAACTTCTCTGACCGGGTTCGCGCCTGGACGGGGCCGGGGGATAGGGTAGCCAACCGCCGATGTCCGTTGTTGAGGGCGGAGCAGGCACGCTCTGCCTTTCCCAGCACTTCTGCTTCTAGCCAACAACGGAAGTCGCGCCGATCTGCCGTGATGTCCGTTGCTTCGTATTGCAATATTTTCTAATAATAATTAGAATTTTGAATAAAGTATCTTGTAGCGAAGTGGATAGGTAGAAATGGCCAAGACAGCGGCCGCGAAGGCTGGGGGAAAATCAGCAGCAAAGAGACGCTTGATCCTCGACGCTGCGGCCAAAGAGTTTCGGGAGAACGCCTATGCTGATGTGCGCCTCGCGGACATCGCGGCGGCAGCCGGCACCCAGGCAGGCAGCCTGTATTACCATTTCGAATCCCGTGAAGATTTGGTCGATCAAGTCCTCAAGGAAGGTGTCGATCGCATTTTTTCTGAAGTTGTTGCGCGCGTGGAAGCGCTGCCCGCGGATGCGTCTCCCGGCGAGAAGCTGTCCTGCGCGATCACAGCCCATCTGGAAAGCATGCTCGAACTCGACGACTACTCGTCGGCGCACGTGCGGACCCTACGGCAGGTGCCCCGGGCCATTCGCACCACGCACCGCAAACGTCAACGGGCTTACATGGAGTACTGGCGCGACTTGTTCGATGAAGCGGTTGACGCAGGCTTGATCCGTCCGGGAATAGACCCCTCGGTCAGCCGTATGCTGTTGCATGGCATGCTGAACTGGACAAACGAGTGGTATCGGGCCGAGGGGCGAAGCGCGACAGAGATCGCCGAGCAAACCGCCGAACTGCTGCTAAACGGCATCATGGCGCCGCAGCGGGGCAAGCGGCGCGGGATGGCCAAATAAACTTCTGATGGGAGAGCTGCAATGCCGGAGCTGAACGAAGCCGTCTATGAGGTAATGAGCACGCTGAGGGCCGTGCGCCGGCTGAAGACCGATCCCATTCCAAACGACGTCTTGGGCCGAATTCTTCAGGCCGCAGCCTGGGCGCCCAGCGGCGGCAATGTCCAGCCCTGGCGGGTGGTTGTCGTGAAGGACCCCGAAAAACGCCGGGCGCTGGGGGATCTGTATCGCACCGAATGGCGGAAGTTTGGATCGTACATGCGGGACGCGTTGTCCAAGCTGACCGGCGACGCGCGCAGCAAACAGGAACGGATGATTGCCGCCGCCGATCACCTTGGGGAACACCTGGGTGACGCCCCGGCAGTGCTGATTTTCTGTTTCAATCCCGACCAGATGGCGATCACCGACGCGGACCTTGGCCGGCCCAGCGTTGTCGGAGGCGGCTCGGTTTATCCGTCCGTGCAAAACGCCATGCTCGCTTGCCGGACGGAGGGCATCGGGTGCACCCTGACCACCCTGCTGTGTCATCAAGAATCGAAAGTGCGCGAAATCCTCGAGCTTCCAGACGGCTGGTATACCTGTGCTTTTATCCCGATCGGCTATCCCGAACGGGGCGGCCACGGGCCGATCTCACGCAAATCGGTTGAGCGGCTGTCGTTTCTGGACAGCTGGGGCCAGGCCTTCGATCCGGGCGCCTGAAGCCGCCGTAAAGCCGCCCCAAACTCGCCGTCTGAACTGAACAGACCCACGGCTTGCGTTAAATTCTAAATTATATTAGAATTCTAACTCAAATTAGAATTATTGTGGCGGCAAGCCGCGTGGTGCCGCCGCGAGAATGTAGGGTCTCCAATCAGCGGGGTTGATTTGGTCATGAGCGATCCATCAAAAGAGTTTCTTTCAGGCTCTGGCATTCCCGTCAAAGCCTTGTACACATCCGAGGATCTGTCTGAGTTCAGCGAGACCGACGACCTTGGTCAGCCCGGACAAGCGCCCTTCACCCGGGGGGTGTACGAAAACATGTATCGCGGCAAGTTGTGGACCATCCGGCGCTTTTCCGGCGCCGGGACGCCCGAGGAAACCAACCAGCTTTACCATCGCGAATACGAGATCGGGCAGACCGGATTTTCAATCGCCTTCGACGCCCCCACGGCCGCTGGGATCGACTCGGATGATCCGCGCGCGGCCGGCGACGTGGGCACCACTGGGGTTGCGGTCGATTCCCTGCTTGATATGGAGATTATGTTCGACGGCATCCCCATCGACAAGGTCGGCACCGCGATCATTTCGCAGACCATGGGCAACTTGCCGTTGACCGCCATGTATTTCGCCATGGCTGAGAAACGCGGCCTGGACCTGCAAACCCTCAACGGGACAACCCAGAACGACATTACGACGGGGCTCGGCGCGCAGTGGCTCGT
>Ga0315336_1006935_pt1 | contig 11243 bp, 12 predicted proteins | sample ASW5metaG_FD_204512 | JGI IMG/M metagenome (GOLD analysis project Ga0315336, IMG submission 204512) | Ammonia-oxidizing marine archaeal communities from Monterey Bay, California, United States - ASW #5 | ecosystem: Environmental > Aquatic > Marine > Intertidal zone | place: USA: California... | reverse complement strand
AGATGCTCGACGGCGAGGGAAACGACCTTCGCGAGCTGATTCTGCGCGAAGTGCGGGTTCGACGCCGGTTGGTTCGCAAGGCCGAAGAGTGGAGTGGCCTTCTGCCCGAGAGCCTCGAGCAGGCCGCCGCCGTGTTCCAGGGCGCCTTGGGTGAGGATCGCGTGGTGGCGCTTCGACAGGCGCTGGGTTTACCGGCCGCATCGGACGCAGATCGCCCTATCCAGGCGCAGCTGGCGGCGCCGCGACCCAATGACGCCTTGCCCGTCGTGTATCGAAGGCTATTCAGCGATCAGGCGTTGGAAGCCGGAGATCTGCTTACCGGCCGCCAAACGGAAGTGGAGCGGGTCCGTGCGGCACTGCGCGGTACCCACGGCGGCATTCTTCGCACTGCGGCGCTCCTCGGTCTTCACGAGGCTGGCGTCGGCGCGGCGGCCAATGCTGCCATTCGCGGGATGAGGGGCGATCGGGTCCGCCGTATCGACCTCGACGGCCCGGTGACCGTTCGCGAGGTCGACGAGTGGTTCGACCCCGGGGATCGAGATCGCGTCTTCGTCGTGAGCGGGTTGCGTTGGCTGTTCTCCATGCGTGCCGGAGGCTTCGAACCGCTGCGGCGCTTCATCCACGAGGTGATGAACGATGGCGGCCGAAACGCGTGGCTGATGATCGCCGACGTCGCCGTCTGGCGCTACGCGGCGCGCCTCGCACCTCTCGACAGTGCATTCGAGGTGGCGGTAGAATTGGGCGCGATGGATGTCGAAGAACTCTCTACGGCGATCCTGTCCAGACACGCGATGAGTGGGTACGACCTGCAGTTCGAGGCCGACGATGATCTCGGCTGGCAGCTTCAGAATCTCCTCCTGCGGGTCTCCGATCGAGAGGCCAGACAACGCGAAGCGTGGTTCCGTACCCTCCACGAGGCCTCGGCAGGGGTGATGCATGACGCGCTCCGCTTGTGGATGGCGTCGATTCGCGTCGTCGACGACAAGGGCAGCGTGATTCACATCGGATCCGTCGAGCGGCCGCCGGTTGCCCGTCTCGGTGGCATGTCAGAGGACGTGCACCTGACGTTGTTGCAGGTTCTCCGGCAGGGCTGGATGTCCGCCGACCTCTATGCCGGGCTGTTCCGTGTCGATCGCGAAGACGCCAGAGCGCATCTGGGCGCCCTCGCACATCGCGGCCTGCTGGTTGTTGAGGACGGGCACTATCGCGTCGCCACTCACCTCCGCGCGCCCATCTGGCGGGTGCTGCAGGCCCGGGGGTGGGCTGCATGATCTGGCTGATGCTGATCGCTCTCGCCTTTGGGCAGGAGCACCATCCCGTCGAGGCCCCAGAGCGCCATCCCATCGAGGAGGTCGCTGATCGAATTGCCGAGGTACCCCAACCGGAGACGCCGGCGGCTCCGCGCGCCGAACCGCCGCGTGAGTCGGCCCCCGTCCGCCCGATCTTGCCTTGGCTGCCATTTCGGGGCTTCTGGGCAGGTTTGTTGCTGACGATTATCGGTGTATCGATCGGCGTTCTGGCGATCATCGCCCGTCGATTCCGGTCGCAGTTGGCACCGGTTGGTCTCCTTCCGAACGCGTTGACTGTCGGTGAAACAGCACTTCGGGTCACGGCCGCCATCTGCGGTGTCCTGGTGATCGCGGCCTGGGCGCCTGCGAGCCTGGCGCCTCTGTTGCCCTGGGTGCTCGTCTTTGGCGCTGCAGCCCTGGGATGGTCCCTGCGCGACGTGGCCCCAGACCTGATTGCCTGGGCGACACTGAGTATGGAAGGTCGCGTTCGTCCTGGAAAATGGGTAAGTGGCGGCGAGTTTTCTGGCAGGCTTGTGTCCATGGGGTTCCGATCGACGCTGCTGCACGACAGTCAAGGTCGCGAGATCTCGGTGCCCAATCGCCTGTTGTTGCAGGCACCATTGGAGGGAAATCTCTCTCCGTGGCCGGCGGTCGAGGTCGAGCTCGTCATCCCGGATCGGGAGCCAGCAGAGACACGGCGGGCGCTGCACGAGGCCGTCTTGCTGTCCCCTTGGGTAGCACCTGGCGCCAAGCCTGAACTACGGGGCGATACCGACGGAACGGGGCGCTGGCTGGTTCGTGTTCGACTACTCAGCGGCGACTTTGCATCGCCCTTCGAGGGTACCCTGCGAGAGCGAGTATTCGAGATCCTGGATCACAAGGCCGTAGATGGCGTTATCGAGCCTCCCCTGAAGATCCCACGCTAACGGCGGAACATCGGACGGGCCTCCCGTGTCCCACAGCACGCCACTTTACGCACACTTTGCGGCTCGTTAGACAAGGCGGGCTCTTGAGCGGAGACTCTATATGAACCTCGTCGTTGTCATCACCGGTCTGCTATTCACTGGGAGCGCCCAGGCGGGCTCCTGTGACTACCTGATCAAGCGCGCCACGTCTGGCCAACCCGAAGCTGTCGCCGGCGTTTACGGTGAGATGGTCAAGTGCGACAAGAAGCTCGCCGAAGAGCGCTTTGGTGATTTCATGCGCGCGTCTGGCGACGTGGGCAACCTGGTTGCGCTGTCCGAGATCGCTATCAATAGCGCGATCTACAAGCCCGTCTGGGCCATGCTCGAGGACGTCACCGACTACTCGACCCGCGACGAGGTCGCCAAGGGTGTGGGCGGGTCTTGCGGCTCGAACGAGGCCATCTTGCCTTTCCTCAAAGGTGCGTACTTTGGACTTGGCGATCGACAGTTCGGGTTGTGGCGCGAGGCGTTCAACGCTTGCGAGGCCGATACCTTCGATTCATGGTTGGTTGAAGTCGTCGGCAAGCCGCCGTCGATCACCTACGACGAAAAGTACAACACGGTGCTTGGTGCGCTCGTCAAGCGGAAGAAGCTCGATGCGATGCCCGCATTGGAAGGCGCTGCGGTGGTCGCAGGCAACGGCGGAGGCCCATTCAACTCGATCGTCGACAAGATGAGTGACGCCGCTCGGCCCAAGGGCTTCGGCGCAGAGATGTCTGCCGAGAACAAGGCCGTCCTCGAGACTGCCCTCACCAACATCGCCAAGAACGTGCCCACCGAGCAGGCGCGCGTCGTTGCGGATCGGTTGTACCAATCCGGCTCAGAGGCCCAAGCGGCTGCGCTGCTGCCTGCGGTGTACCCAGACCGCGTTCAGGGCGGAGGAAAGATGCTCTACGGGGTCGCATCAGTCGAGGCGTGCGACGGGGATGCCATCGTGCATTACGCCACGGTCAGCGAGCCCTCCAAACGATGGTCGATTCAAAGCGATGTCGAGGGGCCCGCTCGTGCGTTCAAGGCGAAGCTCAAGTGTCAGGCGACCGAAGCCTGGCCCGTCCTCATCACACCCGAGCCAGTCGCCAACAAAGGCGAGGTCAACACGTGGGCTGAGGGCATCATCGCCGAGTGGGGCGAGAAGGAAAAAGTCGTGAAGGGCAAAGAGGAAAAGGGCATCACGCTCGATTAACGAGGCGTCATTTGCCCGATTTCCAGAGCCAGCCGAATACTGTCTGACGCCAGTTTTGTGCGCTCTCTGACCTTACCCCCTCGAGGTCCATCAGTGCTGCGCGAGGCCGCTCATCCGTTGGATCCAGATCGACGGCCTCCCTGAAATGATCCGCTGCGGCGACGATGTCATCGCGGGTGATTGCGCGTCGACCGAGCTCCAGGTGCGCTGCGCAGCGGCGAACCGGGTCGGCTTCTTCCATGAGGACGCGGACAGGATGCGTTTGAATTTGCATGCAGGGGAGAGCCTCACGAGCGGGTCTATATGGGAGATCGTCAACCTTGTCGGACGCGCCACCATACCATTGTGGATCCTTCACAGGGGCCGTTTTGCGTGCTCAGTTCGTCAGAATGAAGTCGATTGTGTCGGCGATTGCCAACGTGACCTCCCGATCGCCGCGGTGGAAGTCTCCATCGATCATGAATGACTGTGACGTTTCGCTCTGGAGTACCAGTTCTCTGCACGCACCATCGTGATTGCCGGGCCGGGCGAGAGGTGCGCCTCGGTACGTGCGGGGAAGCTCCCACATGAGGTCGATGACCGAGCCGCCGATACCGTTCACATGCATCTGTCCGGGATTACCTATCACGTGGCGAAACGGGCTGAATCCCAGACCCAGCTGTTCGACCGTACCCACCGCAACAGCGGTCCATTCCTTTTCAGGCCAGTCCTTTCCGTCGAGGGTCAAGGTGCCGCGAAATGGTTTCAGGAGCCGCTTGACGTATTTTCCGTTCACCATTGTCGACATGACGCCGTGCGCTAGCACCCTGGCGGCTTTTGCCGGCGTTGGCTGCCCGCCCTCGTAGTAGGCCTCCAGGAAGCCGGCGATGATCCCATTTCCGAAGAGGAATCCATATTGGGTGTCCAGTCCCTCGCTGGTGATCTTCAGCAGCGAACGCGGGGTGGTTCGCAGCGGTTGGTCTGCGTGGTAGGCGCGGACCACGTGATGGAGCACGTCCGCTGGCTTCCCGCGGGCGCCCACGCTGTTCGCGATGATGTTCATCGTGCCGCCGGGTAGTAAGGCGACTTGCGGCAGCGGGGCATCGCCATAGACGCCCTTCAACGCCGTCAGTGCCTTGTGAATCGTGCCGTCTCCGCCGTTGACACAGAGGATGTCGATGCCGCGTTCGTGAAATCTGGCCGCGACCTCATCGAGAGCGTCGAGATCTCCGGGCTGTTGGAGATCGCCCTTCTCGCCGAGCACATATCCGAGCTGCCCAACGATGCCGGGATTGCGTTGGTTCTTGCGACTGAGCGGGTTGGTGATGACGCCGATACCGCTCAAAGGGACCCCTTTCGAGAGTGCGGTGGGTGGTGTAACGTCGTTGGCGTGAAGCCGGTTGTCCTCACCACCGCCGATCGTCGGGAGCCTGTTGGCTTTCACGAGTCTCCTCGCGTTCGCCCGCGGCGACCGGAAGCCTACGTGTACGAGGCTTACCTCAACGCGGTTCGGGGGGCTGGAGGCATGCCACTCGTCGTGCCCCCTGGAGAAGCGGACATCGAGCAACTGCTGCAGATTGCAGACGGGGTTGTCCTCACCGGTGGCGACATGGACATCCATCCCTCCTGGTATGGCGAGGAGATCGAGGGTCGGTTGGATCGCGTCGAGCCCGGGCGAACCGACCTCGAAATTCACTTGGCCCGCGCCTGTCTACAGCGTGGCGTGCCGGTTCTGGGCGTGTGCGGCGGCATGCAGGTGCTCGCGGTCGCCGCCGGAGGTTCCCTGGTCCAGGACCTGCCGAGACCCGACGCGGCCAATCCGAACCGCATTCGCCATGAACAGCCCGGAGATCCTGCAATTCCGTCCCACGAGATCAGGGTCGAGTTGCCCGCCTCAGACTGGATCGGGTCCACCGTGCGCGTGAACTCCACCCATCACCAGGCCGTCAAGGACCCCGGCAGCGGACTCGTGGCGTGTGGGTGGGCGCCGGACGGCGTCATCGAAGTGATCGCTTCTACGGGGAGCGCCTTCGTGCTCGGTGTTCAGTGGCACCCCGAACTCCTCGGGCAGTTCGGGGCCTACCAAGCATTGATGCGCGCCATTTCTCAGAAGGTGTAGGTCAGCTTCTTCTTGGCTTCTTTTCCATTCTCGTCGATGGATTTGATGTTGTAGGTGACCTTCTGGCCCTTCGTGCCCTTCACGGAGAACTTGTGCATGGACACCATGGTGCCGTCTTTTGTCTTCGTGCCATCGGACCCGCGAACCATCGTGCTCGACGGGACAGTGGTCTTCCAGCCGACCACTGCGCGGGTACTGCTGACGCGTTTGACGCGGGCGTTGTTGATCTCCAGGCCGCTCGAGGCGCTGGCTGCTCCTGCGGCGCCCTTCTTGGTCTTGCTCAGCGCTTTGACGGGGTTGATCATGCCGTTGCCGTAGGTGCTGTCCCAGCCCTTGCCGCCGAGATCGTCGGCGGTGTTCGCCATGATCTTGCGGATCGCGTCCGGTCTCTTGACGCCCTGTGCATACAGGAGCGCGGCGAGCCCAGCGACGTGAGGAGTAGCCATCGACGTGCCCTGCAGGAAGTAGTAGCCGAACTTGCCGTTCTCGACCGTCTCCTGGACGACGCCATCGCCCATGCCATCGTTGTTCGTGTCGACCCCACTGTCTCCGCCAGGCGCGACCAGGTCGATCTCCTTGCCCTGGTTGCTGTAGAACGCGACGACGTTCTTGGCGTCGACTGACCCCACAGCGATCGTCGTCGGCAGGGCTGCTGGATAGCCGATGTAGTCGACATACCCGTCATTGCCTGTGGCGGCGATCACGGTCACATTGTGCTCGTAGGCGTACGCACACGCGTCGGCCACGACCTCGGAGTTCTGTGAGCTTCCCAAGCTGAGGTTGATGATGTTCGCGCCATGATCGACGGCCCAGATGATGCCGTTGGCGACCCAGGTGTTGCTCCCTCCGCCATCGTCTCCGAGTACGCGGATGGGCATGATCGTGGCTTCCGGGGCAACACCGACGACGCCGATGTTGTTGTTGGCCTTCTGCGCGATCGTGCCTGCCACATGGCTGCCGTGCTGGTTGCCATCTTGTGGTGTCGTGTCGTCGTCGACGAAATCGTAGCCGGGAGCCATCTTGAAGAAGCCATCTTCACCGACGGAAACGCCAGTATCGACAACGGCGACAACCACGCCCTTGCCCTTGGTGACCTTCCAGGCCTCTTCGACTTTGAGGTTCTGCATGTGCCACTGGTACGCGTAGTAGGGGTCGTTGATGGACGACCGCCTCATGGTGACGACGGGCTCGACCCATTCGACGTCCGGGTGGGCTTCGAGCTTCGCGAGGACTTTTGCCTTCGGACGCTTCGAAGTGAAGGTGAGCGTCCGGTCGAGGCCCAGGTACTCGGAGAGCTTGCTGTTCTTTGGCGGCTTGCCGAACGCTGCGGCGGCCCCCTCGACGCTGACGGAACTGAAGGCACCGGACAACTTCTTGTCCGTCGACGTGATCGTTCCCTTCTTGGTCTTCAGGCCTTTGACGCCCTTTTTCAGCTTCACGGTGTACTCGTGCTTGCGGTGCTCCCGCTTGAGCTTGTCCGCGCTGGGCTTCTTCGATCCGTCCCCCTTCTTGATGTCCGAGGCGCCGACACGGAGCTTCTCTTTGTCTATGTCGCCGCCGGAGGAGCCCGGCGAACCGTCGCCCATGCCCCCACAACCCAACGCAATCAGGCCCGTGACGCAGAGCACACCCATCAACAATCGACGATCAAACATTCAACCCCCAGGGATCCACAAGCGGACAAAGACTACCGGCTTCAAGGAGATGAGGCCAACCCGCGTATTGGACGATCACTTCAGGGAGTTCATTCATTCCGTTTCCAGAAAAATGAAAGCTGTGACTGTGGGCGGATTCGCTCAGGGCACCTCGGCCGGGTCCCAGGTTCCCACGGGGCCGTGGTTGGGCACCAACACGACGTGAACCTGCCCTCTGGCATCGCCGAGCCATGTGCGTGGCTTGAAGATCGCGTCTGTGATGTAGCGACCCAGCTTGATCTCGGTCCGGCGGAGGTCCATTTCGACCACGCGATAGCCTGGCGCGGTGACGACGATCGTCTGGCGTCCGAATGGGACGTACCTGAACTTGATTTCGGCGGGCGTCACTACAGTCGTACCGTCGGGTAGCTTCACGTCCGCCGCCAACGGATTGGTGTTCAAGTTGACCTTGTACGCACACCCACTGGCCAACAAGGCGCCCGTCACCAGCGCGATTCTGCCCAGGCTCCTCGTCACCGAAGCCGCCGGGGATCCTCGAGATCGATATGGAGCTGGCTGTCTTCGAGCCTAAGGGTCTCGGTTTGCTCGAGCATCTGACCCGCAGCGCCTTTGCCTACGACTTCTGGATCGATGTGAAACGTGCGTCCGCCGAAGAGCCAGCTCAGGTTCAGGCCTCCGACCATGAGTTGGCTGGGCACGACAGTCGCGTTCCCGTCCTCGACGGCGACGCTACCGGTGAACTGCACGTTGTAGCAGCGCTCTTGTTGATCGGCGCGGATGAGCAGGCTGGCGACCATTTCTTCGCCATCCACACTGATCTTCACCGGGTACTTGAGGTTGTCGGCCAGAATGAATGAGGCCTCGCTGCCATCGAGGTGGATTTCGCCGTTTGGATTGGCCTCGTAGTCGGTGACCTTGCGCTTCACCTGTTTGAGCTGATCCATCGTCATGTCGGTGGGCTGCAGCACCTCACACCGAGACGGACCCGCGATCAAGTACACATACGATGCGCCAAGGCTCGTCATGCCGAGCAGGATCAGTCCAAAACCGCTCGAAGCGCGCGCGTAGCGGTTCTTTGACCACGAACGAGCAACGGCCAACGCCTTGTCGCGCTTGCGCTCTTCTTCGACTCGGACGGAATCAAACACCTATACACTCTACTGTACGACGATCCGTCTTATTGCGCCTAGAACGGGATGTCGTCGTCTGGGGCGCCTCCGCCGCCGCCCGAGCCGCCGCCTCCGCCGGAGCTCTGGCCACCGCCAGAGCCGCCACCTTCGCCGCCTTGATGGCCGCCTCCACCACCGCCCTGGTAGTTGTCTCTGGACTGGTAGTTGCCGCCGCCACCGCCTCCGTCACGACTGCCCAGGAATCGAATCTGGTTTGCGATGACCTCGGTCGTCCAGCGGTCGTTGCCATCGCGGTCGGTCCACTTTTCGGTCCGGAGTCGCCCTTCGATGTAGATCTGGCGGCCCTTGCTCAGGAACTTGGCGACGTTTTCGGCGGTCTTGCCAAAACATGTGACGCGATGCCACTCGGTGTGATCATTCCAGTTGCCTTCGCGGTCCTTGACCCGCTCAGAGGTGGCGATTCGCAGTTTGCTGACCACAGTGCCGGTGCCCGCGGTGCGGGTTTCGGGGTCGGCTCCGAGGTTGCCGATGAGGATGACTTTGTTGACGGTCATTGGATCGATCTCCGGTGAGGCCAGCCACAATAACGCCGGGGTCCCAATCGGGGGCGGGCAAAAAATGTCCGCCTTCAGTCCCCGGGGTAAGGGGGCTCATGGACCGACCCTGCCCAACCTGCAAACGCCCTCTCGAAGAGGACTCGGACGCACACCGGCCATTCTGCTCGGAGCGGTGCCGCAACGTCGATCTGAGCAAGTGGATGGAAGGGGACTACGCGATCCCCGGCGCACCGATGGATCCCTATGCCCAGACGGATCCAGACAATGCTTGACGGCAAATCCGTATAGGATTGAGTTGAAATAAGTCTGTCGGATCGCCGTAGAACAGGCGATTGGAACCCTGAGGCACCCTCGCGTGTCTCAGATCCCAGGAGATCGAATGACCACAGGACGCGCACAGGTCGAAGCAACACTCGCCGTTCAAGATGCCGCTGCATTGCGGGCAATCCTGGAGGCAGCGCAGGTCAATCCCCGCGGCGCGGTCGGGTCGGCCGAGCTCGCGGCGCGGATCACGGACGCACTGTGGTGGAACTACTGCACCCCGCTTGGCTACACCCTCGATCGGGTCGACCTCGAGAATATGGTCGCGCACGTGTCCAAGAAGTTGATGGTCGACCACGCGATCAATGCGAACGACGACGCCTGGGCGCAGCTGAGCCACCTCACTGTGGCCCTTTTGAAGGTTCTCCCCCCCGAGGCGGGCGTCGCCCTGGCAGATCTGGACGAATCCACCCAGGAGCGCATCTGGCCATCGTGGATGCCCACAATCGCGCTGGGCACCGGCGCCACCGGGTCCGCGGGAACGTGGTGGGCCAGTCGTCGGGTCGTCGACTTCTTCAAAGGCCCCGTGGGCCGTTATCTGCCACTGCTACCTGTGGTCGGGCCGTATCTGGCGGCTATTCGCACCGGCGCCGGTGTTGTCGGCGTCGTCGCCGGGCCGTTGGGGATCGCCTTGTCGGTTCTCACGCTGAATCAGGCGCTGGGCGCGAATTACCAGAAGCTGGTGCCGATGCTGCTTGGCATTGGCGCACTGGGGCCGGGCGTCGTCATGGATGTCGAAGAGGTCGCCTAGTCGCGGCCTCGGGCCTCTGCCTGTGGCAGACCGTGGTCGGTAGCCACCTGATCGTAGTAGTCGATGACGTGGCGGACGTAGTCCCTCTTCTCCCGGTAGGTGCCGGGAAAGAAACTCCGCTTGAAGCCATGCAGGATCACCCGGCGTAGTTCTGCGGAATTCATCTTGAACGCCTCAGTGGCAAGCGCGAGCTCACGGCTGACCGTCGTCTGTGAGACCAGCCGGTTGTCTGTACACAGTGTGACACTGAGTCGGTCTTCGACCATGCGGCCGAAGGGGTGTTGTTGAACCCGTCGCAGCTCCGGCATCGTCTGCATATTCGACGTGATGCAGACCTCCATCAGTATCCGCCGATCGGCGATGTACTGCGAGAGTTGGCGGATGTAGCGATGGGGATCTTCCACCTGGACTTGATTCACCCCGTAGAGGTGTGTCCCATGACCGATCCGATCGGCGTGCAGTTTCGTGATGCCCTGGAAGATGCTCTCGGGTCCATAGGCCTCGCCGGCGTGAACGGTCTTCTTCAGGAAGTGCCTGTGACAGTAGTCGTAGGCCTCCATGTGGTCCGACGCGGGGTGGCCGGCCTCTGCGCCGGCGAGATCGAAGCCGACGACCGGGACGCCGAGGCGATCGCGGGCCTCGACGACGTTGCGGGCGAGACTGAGTGACGCGACGCCATAGACCTCCTTCACTGGCCAGTTGGGCAGGACCTTCAGGAGCGTGTCGAAGTAGGGGCCAAACGCGCCGGTGAACATCCGCATCGCGCAGCAGATGATCCCGTATCGGAACGGCGGGGCCTTGCGGCTGCGAACGGCATCTGTCGCCTCGTGATTGCGTCGGGCGCGTGCGAGACCGCGATCGACTGCCGCGAGGACATCCGCAATACTGAGACCCGGACGAACGTGGAGCTGGGGAGCGAATCGGACCTCGAGGTAACAGACCCCTTCGGCGAGACAGTCCTCGCCCAATTCGAAGGCCACTCGCTCGAGAGCCTCGGGGTCGGTCAACACAGCACAAGTGTAGGCGAACCCATGCAGGTAGTCGGGCAGATCGCGATACGTTTCTTTGAAGACCAGCTTTCGCAGTCCTTCGGCCGTGTCGGACGGCAGTTCGACCTCCCGTTCCCTCGCGAGCTCGATGAGGGTTTCGAGTCGAATCGAGCCGTCTAGATGGCAGTGAAGGTCGGTCTTGGGGAGGGCGGTCAGGAGGTCATTGGTGAACATCTCTCAGCCTAGCCCGATACCTGGCTGACGCCAGGTGCACATTTCCTCTTGAAACAACCGCGCTCTCTGGC
>Ga0315336_1006934_pt1 | contig 11244 bp, 7 predicted proteins | sample ASW5metaG_FD_204512 | JGI IMG/M metagenome (GOLD analysis project Ga0315336, IMG submission 204512) | Ammonia-oxidizing marine archaeal communities from Monterey Bay, California, United States - ASW #5 | ecosystem: Environmental > Aquatic > Marine > Intertidal zone | place: USA: California... | reverse complement strand
CCCTGGTTTCGGTCATCGGCTCTATCCGGACGGAGATCCTCGAGCGGAGACGCTGCTGGCTCGCGCCTACGAGGTCGGCAACGGAATGGTAAAGGTCGAAAACGTACGCGCCGTCGTCTCCGCGATGGTCGAAGCGGGTCACCCTCCGCCCAACCTCGACGTGGGACTCGTTGCCCTCAGCGCCGCCTTGGAGTTGCCACCGGGCTTCGCGCCAGCGCTGTTCGCCATCGGTCGCTGTACCGGGTGGATCGCCCACATCCTCGAGCAGCGCAAGGCCGGCTATCTGCTCCGGCCACGGGCTCGCTACATCGGAGACTGAATCCCCGTTTTGGGCGCCGAACGTGAACGAAATCCCAAACCAAGGAAGGGGCATCGACCTTGCACTCGATGCCCCTTCGGGGGTTTGGTCTTGCTCTCGAGGAGAGAGAGATACCGGGCCGCGAAGCCCTTTGACTGTTGTAGAGGAGGAGGCTTTCGCCGTCGACTTCGCCTTGTGCAACCCACGTGCCAGATCGCTGAGGCGCTCAGCAGGCCATTCGACGGCGAATTGCGACATTTCCTCCGCAATTGGGCTGTCCCAGGCGGGCGGGCTCGCCCCACCACTGCTACCCTCGGGCACATGGACATTCCCCTGCCCTCGACCTGGGCCGAAGCCAGAACCCAACTGCTACCCGTTCTTCGCCGGTCGACGGAGCCTGCGAACGCGTGGCAGCTTGCCCAGTCCGACCCTTCGAATTCGCTCCTTCGCCAGCCCTTCGCGCCGTATCTGAGCCAGCTGGTGGTCCTCGATCTGCCTGAGATGCGGGTCTACATCAACAACAGCCACCTGGAGCTCTGGGGCGTAGACGCCGCTGCCGTCTATGCGGCGGCACGCGAGAACCTGTTGCCCGCTGCCACCACCGGTCTGCGGCGCCGCGCAGAATACGACCTGCTCCATCTCGACAGCGGCGATGGCTACGAGTCGTCGCGGCTCTTGCTCGCGGGCTGGCTCAGCGCATTTACGGACAGTGTCGAGGGGGATCCACTGGCCATCGTCCCATCGGCGCGACTGCTGATGATTGGCGGCACCGAGGCACCGGGGCAGGCCGCGACCTTGCTCGACATCGCCTGGCAGGGATTCCGAACTGCGGGAGGACCGCTCTCTCCGGTCGTCTACACCGTCGACGGATATGGGCAGATCGTTCCGTGGCGCCCTGGTCCAGATTGCGAGTTGGCTGCCAAGGTCAGAGGTTGTGAGCACCTTCTCGCCGGCTATGAGTACTCCGAGCAGCGCGATCAGCTCGTGAGTGCAGGCCGCTCGGAGGCCATCCCGACAGTCACCCTGGTGCGATCTCGGGAATCCGGTGAGAGCTACACGAGTTGTCGCTGGGTCGAAGCGGATGGCGAGGCGCTCCTTCCACAGACGGACCGGGTCGTGATGGTGTCGGCCGAAGAGGAGACAGAGGTCCTGTGGGAGGCCGTGGAGCGGCACGCCGCGGGTTGCCTCGAACCCACGGAGCTCATGCCGAAGCGATACCGGGCGCGCTGGCCGATGCCAAAAACCTACGAATCACTCAAGGGCAGCCAGTGAGGCTCGCGATCCAGTCGTCGATGAGTTGCGCCCCATCTTCGTCGACCTGATGTGAGCCCAGGGGCGGCATGCCGTATGCGCCGCGGCTCCGCACCCGATGCGACATGATCGACGCAGCCACGTCTCCCGGTGCGATGATTTTCGCATTGGCAACACCCAGATCACCGAACTCCGGGTTGACGTCGCAGGCGACCGCGTCGTCGGCGTCCCAGCGGAGATCGAGGTTGCCCCGCCCGTTACCGCCAGGTCGGTGACACTGGGCGCAGTTGGCGTGCAGATAGGCGCGCGCGCGATCTTCGAGCGGCTCGGTGCCGTCGAGGGCAGGGAGGGTGTCCAGACCCGATGCCTCGCCGGGACTGGCGTCGAACCAGCCGATGTGATCGAAGGTCGCGATCTGGTTCGCGGCGAGACCGGAGGTGGCGTACCGATGGGCGTGGTTCATCTGAACCGTCTCCGGACCGAGGGAGCCACCCGCCGCCTGCCCGTGGCACTGCAGGCACTCAGAACGGCTCGGGATCGTCCAGTCCTGGCCCCCGGCGTCGAGGGACTTCCCGCCTGCGAGCAGGGTGGCGTCGGTCTGGCCAGCGTCCCATTCGTAGGCGTAGCCCGCCCACTCTCCGTCAGCGTGGCGCATGAATAGTCGGGTCTCTACCAAGGCGCCGCCCACTCTGAAGTGTTTGGCGAGCACCGATCCGATGGGCAGCGTCCAGTCTCCGTCTTCTTCGACGGTGATGGTCGTGCCATCTGGAATTGCGATGAAACGCTCCTTGTCGGCGCCGTCGGACCAGAACGGGTGGTTGATGCTGTAGTCGATCATGCCCGCGGTTGGCGTGGCCGGATCTCCGGATTCGAAACAGCCCGTCTGCGACAACAACGTCGGGAATGGGTCCGCGCCGCCACCGCCATTACGCTCCAGACGATAGACCCCATTATAGCGGTCGATCGCGTAGGCCTCGGTGTCGAGCCCAGTCGCGAAGCCAGTGATGTTGCGACCGGTGCCGGCCGACAGGGTTGCCACTTCGGGCTCGCCGGTCACCTGGTCGTAGACCACGCCGTACAAGTCTCCGCGGTAGTAGTCGATGAACAAGACCGTACCTGTGATCTCCGGGATCTCGGCCCCGTGGTAGACGACGCCCGCAATGACCGAGGCGCCCGCGTTTGGGTACTCGACGACAGGGGCGATCAGACCAGCAGTTTCGCAGCCGACCAGCGGGCTGAAACAGTGCAGGCCCTCGGTGACTCGCCAGCCGTAGTTTCCACCGAGCTCGATCTTGTCGATCTCCTCCCAGGCGTCCTGTCCCACATCTCCGAGCCACAGATCTCCGTTCTGAGGATCGAACGTGAAACGGAACGGATTGCGGAGCCCCCAGGCGTAGATTTCGGGCAGTCCATTCACCCCGTCTGCAAAGGGATTGTCGGCGGGGATCCCGTATGGATTGCCGTTGTCGACGTCGATTCGATGCAGCTTCCCGAGCATCGAGCCGCGGTCCTGACCGCTGTCGAGCGGATCTCCGCCCGAGCCACCGTCGCCCAGGCCCCAGTAGAGGAAGCCATCGGGGCCGAAAGCGATGTTGCCGCCGTTGTGGTTGGAAAAGGGCTGATTCACCGAGATCAGGACCTCTTCGGAGCCCGGATCGAAGGTCGCGCCGCCATCGTCGCTGTGGAATCGCGAGACGCGTGAGATGTAAGGCGAGCCCGGCGCGGTGTACGAGACGTAGAGGTCGCCGGTGTTCGCGAAGTCGGGATGGATCGCCATGCCGAGCAGGCCGGCCTCCGATCCCGTCGCGACGCGGCCCGAGATGTCCAGTACCAAAGCGGCCGACGACACGGCCGGATCGTCGTCGAAGCGGCGAATTTCTCCGTCGAGCTCGGCGACATACCAGAACCCCGCGATGTCTTCGCTCTGTGCCAGGACCATAGCGTTGCTGAACGACACGCTTGGAAAGACGCGATTCAACGCCACCGACGCCGTGTTCAGGGGCCGGTCTGGCGCCACGCAGTCCGGGTTGGCCGGGCGCTCGTCGAGGCCCCATTCAGCCGTCGTGACCACATCGTCATCGTCGTCGTCATCGCCGGAAACGTCGTCGTCGTCGCCGATGACCGTGCCGCTGTCCTTGTTCTTGCAAGAGCCGACCACCAAGAATGCGAGGCCAAAGGCGATGACCCAGGATCTGCCGGACATGTTCCCTCCCCTGCCCTCTATTTATACAGGGGGATTGGTCTTTGGTGTGTCAGCGTCTTGGTAGCCCGGTGATCGGATCGATGGAGGCCTGGAGATCGGGACTTTCACCCTTGTGTCCCGAGAGATGCGCTAACGTCTTTTCGAGGGCCAACACCAGCTTCACTTCCTTGGACATGTCGGGGTCCTGCAGGTCACGGAACCGCGACGCCAGCGCGTGCACCATCTGGTACGCGCCCTCCTGGTCATTGTTCTCGTGGTGGAGCGCGGTGGCCTTCTTGAGGGCAGTCGACTCGTCGACGAGCAGGTGTCCGCGGCGCAGCCCGTCGTCGACCTCGCCCTTCTGCAACCCGAAATCCTGCGTCGTCGCAACGCGGCCACCGTCTCTCGGATCGTAGGAGAGGTCGACCACGCCCACTGCAGCGCCCTTCTCGAACTTCTTGGACGGCAGTCCATCGGTGTCCCCACCGAACGAGACGTAGATCGCACCGGCGTCCCGGGAGAGGAACAGGGTGGCGACCTCCAGCTCGATGGCGCCGTCTTTGGTCCACTCGAGCAAGTCGCCCGGGATGCCGTACACGCCGGTGATCTTCAGCCCATTGGAAGGTTGAACCTGGAGCTTCATGTCGTATGCCAGCTCGACGAACATCGTGTCGAACTTGTCGGCGAACGTCTCTTTCATCGATGGCACACTGGGGAAGAAGAACAGATTCCCGCCCCGCACGGAGCTGATCTTCGTCGCGAGCTCGGCGCCAAACTGCACCCCGACACCCACGGTCGTCATTCCGATGCCGTCTTTCGACCCCTGCTCGGCGATACCCATGAAGCCCTCCGCGTCCGTCCGACCGGTGTTCGGTCGCTCGTCGGTGAACAGCATCACGCGGGTCGTGCCGTCGAAGCTGCGACGGGTCTCGCGGGCGATGTCGAAGCCGAGCTGCATGCCGGCCTCCATATTTGTCGACCCCTGCGATTGGATCTGTTCGATGGAGGTCTCGATGCCTTTCGCGTCGCCCCGCGTCGGATTCAGGTGGATGTATGTGCCACTTCCGTAGAGGACAATCGAGAGCTGGTCCTCTGGGCCCAGCTGTTTGGCGACCTCGCGCAGGCTCTCCTTGACCGTTTCCAACGGCTGTCCGCTCATCGAACCGGATTGGTCGATCACGGCGACGAGATTCAGTGGTGGTGGCGTGAAGGTCGCATCGGTAAGTCCCGAGTCAAAGCCGATCTGCGCCAGATAGCGAACGTCCTCCTGCACCAGCAAGCTCGCTTCGATGGCCTTGGTATTGGTGCAGATCAACCGCTTGCAGGTCTGCGTCGAGGTCAGCGGCAAGTCGTGTTCCGAGAACAACCCTTCGGGCGTGAACACGTTCGGATGTGGCACCTCGCCGTCTTCCACCCGATCGCGAAAGAACTTCGCGTCCTGCGCTCCGCCCGGCGTCGCGCTGAAGCTTCGACTCATCTTCATCATGCGCGGAGCGGCGAACGACGCCTCGACATCCACGCCGCTGAACTCGATCACATCCTCTTCATCTTCCTGGGCGTACGCGCACAACGACAGCAGCGGCAACAGTGACCACATCAAAACCTCCCTGACGCGAGGTCCGACACCAGAGCCCGTGACGAGTTCCTGACAACCTCCGAAAAGGCGCCTCGCGCTAGTCCTGACCCAGGCCGGATGCCGTCTTGGCCGCCTCTTCGATGGTGCGCGCCAGGATCGAGCGGATCCGGCCATCCTCCATCGTGAGCAGACCGGCGATGGTGCAGCCCGCCGGAGTCGTCACTTCGTCTTTCAGGGCAGCGGGGTGCTTGCCGGTCTGCAGAACCATGCGTGCTGCACCCTGGAAGGTCTGGGCGGCGAGCTCCACTGCAACGTCCCGTGGAAGTCCCATGCGAACACCACCGTCTGCCAATGCCTCGAGAATCACGCACGCGAAAGCCGGCCCGCTTCCAGAGAGACCGGTAACCGCGTCCATGTGTTTCTCTTCGAGGACACGGCATCGACCCATAGCCGCGAAGATCCCGTTGGCAACCACGGTCTGGTCCTCTGACACGCCCGCTCCGGGGCTGATTACGGTCATGCCCTCTCGGATGAGGGAAGGCGTGTTCGGCATGGCGCGGATGACGGCGGCATGAGGAGCCCACGACTGGAGCTGACTGATCGAAACCCCCGCACAGATACTGACCAGCAGCTTGCCGGCCAACGCCTCGGAGACGCCGGGCGCGGAGAGGACCACTTTCGCCTTGTCAGGTTTTACGCACAGGAGCGCCAGATCCGTAGCGCGGATGGCCGCAGCGCTGTCCTGGCTCGCCACGACGCCATACTTCTCGGTCAGGCGATCGGCGACGGCGGGCCGCCGTGTCGTCGCATGCGTCACTTGAGGTGCGCCCGGTACGGCACGTAGACCCCCGAGGATCGCCTCACCCATGGTCCCACAGCCGATAATTGCGATCCGGTTCATTTCCACTCCAGCGGACCCTGTTATGCGGCGGCATGCTCAACATCCAGGGATTCGACCCCGACCTGCCACCGGCGATGCGCCGCCGGGTGGTGATTGTGCTGGCCTTCGCCGTCCTCGGCATCAGCTCATCGGCCGTCCTGGTGCGGGGCATGGACATGGGCCCCATCGCCATTGCGGCCTGGCGGACCCTGGGATCGGCCATTCTCCTCTCGCCCGGGATCTACATTGGTCGCAGCGAGATCGGCCGTAAGCAGGCTCTGGGTATCCTCGCCGCCGGATTCGCCCTGGCGCTGCACTTCCCACTCTGGTTTGCATCGCTGGACTACACGCCCATTCTTCGCTCGACCGTGCTGGTCGCCCTGGTCCCCATCTGGACCGGCCTGCTGGAGTGGCTCGTGGACGGCAACATGCCCTCTCGCCGGTTCTGGACGGGCGTCGGCCTCGCTGTCCCCGGGGTCGCCATCATGTCCGGTTCTGGCGGCTGGGAGAGCGGCACCCTCTTCGGTGACGCGCTCGCCGTGGCCGGTGGCATGGCTTGGTCGGTCTACCTTCTCTTCGGCCGGAAGGTGCGGCAGGACGTCCAGATCACGACCTACATGGGCCTGGTGTGCCTGGTGGCGGCGATCTTTCTGTTCCCGGTGGCCTGGTTCAGCGGGCCCCTCGTCGGATTCGGGACCCAGACCTGGGTGCTCTTGCTCGCGGCCATCCTCGCGCCACAGCTCATGGGCCACCAGGGTTCCAGCTATGCGCTCAGATACCTACCGGCGTCCATCGTGTCGGCCGTTCTGCTTCTCGAGCCCGTCGGGGCAACAATTCTGGGCGCCGCCGTCTACCAGGAATTTCCGTCTATATCTGGCATTGTCGGAGGATTTCTGGTGGTGTCTGGTGTCGTCGGCGCCACCTTGTCGAGGTCGTCGTCGTCGTCGTCCTGATTCAGCCACCAGCTGCCGAACATCAAGCCGACAAACAGAAACGAGCCCATGCCGACCGACAGCCACATCGGGTCGATCTGCAGGAGAGGGTTGAGGGCCACCGCTGATTCGGCAGAGTTCAGAGGCACGTAGACCTCGTTTTCGGGATCGGAATCGTCGACCAGGATCACAAGCTCGCCGTTTCGCCGCACGACCTGTCCCTCGCGGTCGAGGTCTTCCGGCATGTCCCCGCGTCGCGGTCCATCCCCTGTGGCCGGCTCCTGCCAGGGCAGTTGAACGTCCAACAGGGCGGCGACATCGTCCATCTGGTCGTTGGGCCACAAGTCGCTCATCAGCCCGACGGCGGCGACCTTGATCACGACCCGGGACATCATGATGCACACGACGAAGATGAAGAGTCTCGCAACCAGTGGAGATACTCCGCGACCAAACATCATTCCTCCAAAGTCAGAGGAGGCAGTGGGGGCGTCCAACCATCGCCCCCGACGTCGACGTAGATCGGGCTCGACATCGCCCACGGGGTGCGGCTGTACAGCGGCTGCATCGGGGTGTCACCGGCCGCTACAATGGTGAAGGAAGCATCGGACATCGGATCGAGGAGGAACTGGCCATTGGTTCCCTGAAGCGTCTCCACGAGCAGCCCATCCTGGAACAGCTCGAGGCGGTCGACGACGATCCAAGAGGGCGAGCGCGCCTCGACATCGACTGTCGAACCGCCGCTCACGGTCGATCCAGGGGCGACGGATAGTTCGAGATATGGGCCCCGAGTCGCGATTGTCCGCTTCGCCCGGAACGCATCGACGAGCGCATCATCGCTGTACGCCGCGGGGTCGTTCGTGCCCATGTTGATGAACGTGCCGTTGAAACCAACGCCTCCGCTGGTGTGGCCATGGCTGTCAGAGACCCCGACGGCGGTCGCGTCGTGTCCCCGCGCGATGATGTCCAGATAGAACTCGAGGCCGTCCGTGCTTCCGGCGTTCAAGACCTCGACTGCCTGGAAGTCCGTGGACCACCGGCTGGGCTCAGCGATCAGGCCGACGCTCCACTGAGCGGACGACGCCAAGCCGCTGTCGGTTGGGTGGTTGCTCTGGATGATGAAGTCGGAACCATGGCGCGCGCGCAGGTCTTCAAACATGCCCGCGGTGTCCACGATGGGCTCATACCACCAGCCAAATGCACCGTTGTTGGCCATATTTGCCAACGGCTCGATGGGATAGATGTTCATGTGCCCGCGGAATGGAGGGCTCACCTCGTCCGAGACCACCGACGCCAACAGGTGGGAGAGTCCGAGAGCCTCGACAACCGGCCGATAGTCGGCGACGTGATCGTGATCGGTCCCGAAGTGGATCTGAATACCGCTGGCTGCGGCAACCGTCACCCGGTCCTCCATGGTGATCTCCCCGTCTCCCGACGGGCTCGCGTGGGTGTGCGGGTCGCCGAGCAACCACCCGTCGTGTTCGTACGCCGTGCCCAGATCCGCACTGACGGAAACCACCGATCCACCCACGAGGTCCACCGTCTCCTGGTGAACCTCGTAGCGGAGGCCTCGATGCACGACCAGATCGTAGGTCCCGGGTTCGGCGAGCAGGGTCAGAGAGCCGTCTCGACTCCATCCGATGCTTGCGTACCCACTCGTCCTTTCCGGAACCAGCGCCTCGTCGACTACTGGATCGGCCTCTGTGAAGCGCACTTGTACCGCAAACGGCAGGCCGTCGGGCGCGGTGACCGTAAGCGTCGCGGGCTCAGCCAGTGCCAGTGGATCGCCGGCCGCGGCGAAACCTCGCCCCTGTGCCCACGGGATGGGCGGGGCGCCATTTGCCAGTGCATCGAGTGATTGAGCGGCGACCGGGGGCGCGGCGTAGGGAGAATGCGGGGCCGACCCCACGGGATGGTCGGCGAAGAGGCCCTCGCCTCGCCCGACCGCCTGTGTCGTGTAATTCGCGCCGGCAGGGACGTTTGCCGCGAACGTGCCATCGGAATCGGTGAAGGCCAGGGTGTATGGCGCGCCGTCGACGAGGATGTTGACCCGAGCACCTGCGACGGGGCCATCGGGCGCCGTCACCGTACCCTCTACGGTTTCAGGGTCGACGCCGTGCGCCTCGAGCGCGGCATCCGAGATCGTCGCCAGGTCTGGCCCGACGCCGTAGTAGCGCACGCTCGACAAGGTGTCGCCGTCGGCAAGATCGACCGTTTCACCAAAGCCGAGCACCAGGTCGACAAGGCTGCTGAAGAGCTCTACGCCGTCGGCACTCATCGGCTCATCGGGAGCCGCAACCAGGGCAATTGCCACGTCATTTCGCTTGCCAACGTATCCGGACCACATGCGGGCATCGCCGTTCTCTTCGCCCATGCCGATGCCTTGGGTCCAGGTCTGCGCCGCCTCGGGACCGCCCATGATGATGTCGCCAATGGCCAGTCGCTCCACCGGCCCGTCGGTAGCCGTCACTGAGCTGTGGACCTCCATCAGCCAACTGTCGGGGTAGAGCCGGTACTCCGTGGTCATCGTCAGCCCATACATGGCGATGAAACCAGGAAGCTCGAGGGCACCCTCGATCAGATGCAGAGGGACTTCTTCTCCGGTGACGCGGATGACCGCTGGGCCGCCGTGCAGTCCATCGCGGATGACCTCGATCTCGGTCGGCTCCAGCATGCGTCCGAAACCGAACATCACGCCCCACTCGTCGGTGATGTCGCGTCCGGGTTGACCCTCGGGACGAACAATATCGGCGTCGACGACCATGCCGCCGGTCTGCACGTAGTAGTCGCCCACGCGCTTGCCCTGGATCACGAACTGCACGCGATCGTTGTAGATCTTGTAGTCCCCGGCTCGCCCCTCAGCGGAGATACCGCCGAAAAGCGCGCTTTCGTCTGTCACCATGCCGACGCGCACCTCTCCGGCACCCAGGACCTGGGTCAGATCGATGGGCGTCGGAGCGCTCCCTCCGCCGTCTTTGTCCTTTCCACAACCGGCGAGGAGCGCCAGAACGACAATGGTGGCTTGCTGAACCATGGTGGGCATCTAACCTGGATATCGAAGCCAATCGGCCTCGGATGTTTCAAACTCGGGGTTTTGGAAGTGCAAATAGAGGTCATTGGCGAGCCGAACGATCTCTTCGTACAGCTCCAGCTCCTTGAGGAGTTCCTCCGGAATGGCGGACACCCCGTGCATCGCCCCGAGGAGGTTGCCGGCGATGGAGCCGGTGCTGTCGCTGTCTCCGCCGTGCAGCACCGCCAGCGCGACGCCATCTTCGAAGTTGTCCACCGCGGCGGCGCTGTAGAGGCCCATGGCCAGGGCCTCTTCTGCCACCCAACCCTGCCCGAGAGACTCGAGGTGTTCTGGCGATGGATCTCCGAGCTCGGCGATGTACATGGCTCGCTCCAGGAGTTCCCTTACGACCTGGCCACCTTCGATATTTCGCACCGCTTTCGCGGCCGACTCCGCTGCCCGGGTAAGCCGCTTCCCATCAATGATTTCGCGGATCATCAGCGCGAATGCCCCCGCGCAGATGTAGCCCAACGGATGCGTGTGGGTGATGGCCGCCGCATCACAGCCCAGCTCGAAAGCATCCCACCGAGTGAGGCCCACGGGTGCGACGCGCATGACGCCACCGCAGCCCTTGCTGTTGTTGATCGGGCGCTCGCGACTGCCACGGACGCCCGCCCGCAGCGCGCTCAGGCATGTCTGGCCGGGTGCTCGCCGTTGGTAGAGCACATCCACACTCGCCAACCATCCATCGGGCCGTGGCGGTGGGCGATTCTTGGTCTGTGTCTCGAGCCAGCGGAGATAGGCCCGATGGATCAGTGCAGGAGGTTGCCCGATGCCGTTGGCCAGCAGGCGGTTGTGAGCCCGCAGCAACCCCTCGGCGGTGAAGAGCGTCATCTGAGTGTCGTCAGTGACGGCACCCGTCCGGCCATAAGCATGTCCGAAACTTCTTACTCCGGGTGGGCCGATCGATTCCCGTTGTGTGATGGGAACGGTCGCTCGGATCTCCTCCATCGAGAGAAACTCGAGCGGCGCACCCAAGGCATCCCCAACAGCGCCGCCGAGCAAACACCCCAGGTAGCGATCCCGCATCTCGACCATGCCCAGAGTGTACCAAACGC
>Ga0315336_1006932_pt1 | contig 11246 bp, 5 predicted proteins | sample ASW5metaG_FD_204512 | JGI IMG/M metagenome (GOLD analysis project Ga0315336, IMG submission 204512) | Ammonia-oxidizing marine archaeal communities from Monterey Bay, California, United States - ASW #5 | ecosystem: Environmental > Aquatic > Marine > Intertidal zone | place: USA: California... | reverse complement strand
AGTGGCCAGGGTAGTCGGATGTAGGCCACTATATACCGTCTCTTCCTGCTCGAGGGTCATCTCGTGGAAGTTTAGCTTGGCTTTGGCTGCTCCGGTCCTGATGGATTCTGAGGCCCTGAGAATTGATGGTGCCTTTCGCCCATATATGTAGCTTTACCACGGACCAGATAATGGTCCGCTTCGGCTGTGTTGGAAAATCGCTGACCTTCTACAATCAGTAACCCTGCATCCACTAAGGAATACAACGAATGTTCTAGTTTGGTTGAACCAACGTCAAGAGTTTGAGCCAACTCCACAACATCCATCGGTCCATTGCTCAACAGGTTGACAAGCTCTAGCTGCATTCCGGCCAGCATTACGAACTATGGGATCACGGCTGCTCCCAAGTTTTCGATGGTTTCTGGGATGGATGGCTGGGTAGTCATTTCCTATCTCCCGAACAAGTCTGCGATTCTCTGGCCGACAATCTCATCCTCTCCTGGATACAACCCGAAGGCATGCAGGGTGATACACTCCTCTCCTTCCCGGACCCTGGTCCATACAGGGGGGTCGCCGGCCTTCAGTCGTGCCACTACGTCATGATTCGTCATCCCAGTCACCGCCGAGTCAATATAGATATTCACGCCGTAGGGTTGGTGACCAATCACGTTGGTTATGGACTCTATTTTGACGCCGGGAATGCCCATCAAAGGGGCCGTCATCGTCCGGCATTTTTCCTCGGCGTCGATGAGGCGGTCTTCATGGTTGAGGGTCATCCACCGTCGCACCGCCGCCACCGCCCCGATGATTTCCTGTCGATCGACTTTTTGAGGACGCCCGATTCCCCGCACCCGTCGCCCCTCGTAACTGGCGAAAGACTGCAGTCCAATCTTGCGAATCATTTCTTGGGACCCTAAAGCAAGTCCCACCGATTGGGGAGCCCCCAGGTATTTAGCGGCAATGCACTGGAAGTCGGCACCCATGCGGACATACTTGCCAAAGTTTTCCAGCGGGTATATCTGTCCGGCGGCGTCCACAGTGACCAACACGCCACGGGCGTGGGCAATCTCTATAGTCTGTTCCAATGAAAGCGCATGAGGATCAATCTCCTGCTCCACGGCGTAGTAGTGGACCGCAGCCGTATTGGGGCCGATGGCTTTTTCCAGGTCGTCCGCAGTGGTCTTCTCTTCGGAGCCAAAGTCCACTAGGGTGGCCCCGGCCAATTCCAAGCAGCGGTCGTACCAGTAGCGTTGCCGGGTCTGGATGAGAATCTCGTTCTTCATGCCGGTTGTGTTGGGCAGTTGCTGAATCTTGTCGTCGTCATCGCCGGCCATGGCGGCTGCGGTGGCCAGCGTCAGCGCCGAACCCGCTCCGGATGTCAGATAGGCGGCCGGGACATCGACCATCTTGGCGATCGCATCCCCCGCCTTTTCCTGTAGATCAAGAAGGAATATATAAGCTCCGTCGGCCTGGGCCATCGCCTCTCTGACCTCGGGAAAGGGGGTCGAGCCGCCCAGCATCGTCACGCTGCCGGTGGCGTTGATTACTGGATTTGCGCCTAGTTCTTTGTAAATCTCGCCCCAAGATGAATCTGCCATGATGCTCTCCTCTGCGAATGCCCAGGGGATTTCGCGCCGCAGCGAATGAGTGGCGTGCGGCGGTTCAGTTATGTTATCTGCTGCCGGACTGACTGTCCAGAAAGACCTAGGCTCTATTAGATACCTGCTCATGCACGTTCGTGGTGATCCTGTCGAAGCACCTTTCCCCCGACGGACCCTTCGACGGGCTCAGGGCGAACGGATGATATCGACGTACCCGAGGCAAGGGGTAATTTAGCGAAAATTTATCGCCCCGGAAGCCCCGTGAAAACCCAGTCCCGGGTTCTACAGCACTTTTCCCCAATCCCTCAGCGTGGCCACGATTAACAGTGGTTGACGCCACTGTCTCCGATGTCCCATCCCGAGCAGACATCAACGCCATGGACCAGGTCGAAGAGACTCCCTTACGGGCCCAGATAGCTCGGGTCGTTGAGAGCGGGCAAAACGTGCGCACGGAATCCGGTCACAACGGCACCACCATTATGTAAATATGATATTAACTAGTTATGTATCTAGTAATAACTAGGGTACCGATAGAATTGGTACCAGCTCCACCACTCTGAAGCACATACCTGGTCATAAAATTGCCTTTAAGTTACCTAATAAGTTGACTACCTATGGAAGTATAAAGTCTGCCAACAAAGAAATGTTTCCGTCCCAATTACAGGTACTGAATCTTCTGAATCGGACATAAAGCTTCGCCGGTGTTCTTAGTGGTGTCTGATGGTTGGATTTATCGGGTGGTACCGATATACCAAACCACTCCGGCAAAAGAAAAAGACCGCTGATTAGCGGCCTTTTGGCGATCGGAACCGATAAGTTGCTCCCTTCTTGAGCTGGCTCGAAGGGCTGTTGTGGTTCTACCCCAAACCGGGATGGGCGAAGAATTCTCGCCGGTCATCGTCGGGAAAACCGTCCACCTCAGTAAGGACCATTCCCGGTTGTTCGATGCCCGCCCGGACGATCCACTTGTTGAACTCGCTAACATTTTCGGTGTCCAAGAATTCCTGTACGGGCATCCAAAGACATTCCTGGATCTCTTCGACCTGCATGGTAATCTCAGTGCTTAAAGGCCTTAAGCGGCAGACGAAATAGATGTCCGACTTGCCGTACCTGTATCCGTGCCAGTGACGGAAACAGACCAGCGATTCGAACTGGGATTCAACGCCCGTTTCTTCCAAAACTTCCCGGACCACAGCCTCAGCCAGATGCTCCCCAGCAACCAGTGCGCCGCCCGGCAGTTTCAGCGTCGGAGCCCTTCCGCGAAAGCCAACCTTTTCCCGTACCACCAGTAAGTCTTCGGACTCGCTCAGAACGATACCGCCGGCTCCGATGTAGTGGGAGGCGTAGGGCGGGATGTTAGACCCTTCCCGCAACGCACAGGTGAGCAACAAGTAGCCGTCCCCGGCATGGTGGTAGGAAAAACCGGCATCCACCGCGATGGGCACCAGAGTGGCATTAGCGATGGGAATCTCCATCCAGACCACCAAGATGCCATCCGACCGCCAAACGGCCATGGAACGCTCCAGCTGAGTGCGGAACTCGGCCGGGTCCGAATATAGGCTGTCTGCCTTGGTTACTACCCCACCGAAAGGATTATTAACGGACTCGATCAACTCCGGCATATTCACTTCTCTGATTAGATTCCAAGGCTCCCAGCCCTTCCAAAACCATCTAAGTATAGCGGAAACACCGAAGAGTCATCTCTCATTCCTAGTCCGCTGCCAGACACCTAACAGGTATGACAAACGCCATGCCGATTAAACAGGGGCCCTGTGCTAAAATCCCTGCATGCCACTTTCCCAGTTTCACCCTATCATTCAAGAGTGGTTTCAAAGCCGGTTTCAAGGGCCGACTGAAGCTCAAACCGCCGGTTGGCCAGCCATCGCCAAAGGGCAGCACACCCTGATATCGGCGCCTACCGGCTCGGGTAAAACTCTTGCAGCTTTCCTGACTTGCATCGACCAGTTGGTGCGGAAAGGCATAACCGAAGAACTTCCCGATGCCACGCAGGTTGTCTACGTTTCGCCCTTGAAGGCGTTGTCCAACGACATCAAGAAGAACCTGGCGACTCCCCTGGATGAGATTAGCGCCCTGGCACAAGAGCGGGGAACACCCCTTCCGGAGATTCGGACCGCGGTGCGCACCGGAGACACCACCCCTTCCGAACGAGCCAAGATGGCCAAACGCCCGCCCCACATCCTAATAACCACCCCGGAGTCCCTTTACATCCTGCTGACCTCGGAAAGTGGCCGCCGTGGCCTCAAAGAGGTCAAAACCCTGATACTGGACGAGATTCACGCCGTTGCCGACGACAAACGCGGCTCCCATCTGTCTCTGTCCGTGGAGCGCCTTTGCGAACTGGCTGAAGGCCCAGTGGCCCGGATCGGCCTCTCCGCCACCCAACGCCCTATAGAGGAAGTGGCCCGTTTCCTGGTTGGGAATCCGGAAATCGACGCCGACGGAAAACCCAACTGCTTGATTGTCGAAACCGGCCGTGCCCGGATCGTTGACCTAGCCATACAACTGCCCCAGTTGGAGATGGGCTCCATCGCCAGCCACGAACTCTGGGGCGAGACCTTGGACGCTATAACCAAGCTGGTGATGGGGCACCGAACAACTCTGGTCTTTGTGAACACCCGGCGGTTGGTCGAGCGGGTTTCACATCAGCTTTCCGAAAGAATGGGTGATGATGCCGTCGTCGCCCACCATGGCAGCTTGTCCAAGGCCACCCGATTGGCCGCCGAAGAGAAACTGAAGAACGGAGAGGTCAAAGTCTGCGTTGCCACTGCCTCCCTGGAGTTGGGCATCGACATCGGCGACGTGGAACTCGTCTGCCAGATCGGCTCGCCCCGGTCCATCGGACTGCTCCTACAGCGCATCGGCAGGTCAGGGCACACTGTTGGCGGTACCCCCAAAGGGCGGCTTTACCCCTTAACTAGGGACGAATTGGTTGAGTGCGCAGCCCTAGCTAGAGGAATAGATCAGGGCAACTTGGACCGATTGAAGATTCCCCCGTGGCCCCTGGACGTACTGGGACAGCAGATGGTCGCTGCTTGCTCAGCCGAGGAATGGGGCGAAGACTCTTTGTTTAACCTTTGCCGCAAAGCCTATCCCTACCGCGACCTTCCCAGGGAAAAGTTCGACGAAGTTGTGGACGTACTATCCCAAGGATTCGCTCCACGGCAAGGACGCAACGGCGCCCTCCTGCACCGGGACGGTGTAAACAATCTGCTGAAAGGCCGGAGGGGAGCGCGCATAACCGCCCTGACCAGCGGCGGCGCGATCCCGGACAATGCCGATTACGACGTTATCGCCGAACCCGAAGAAACGTTCGTCGGAACGGTCAACGAAGACTTTGCCATCGAAAGCGTGGCCGGTGACATTTTCCTATTAGGCAACACGCCCTGGAAGATTCGCCGGGTAGAAAGCGGCCGGGTCCGGGTTGAAGATGCTCAAGGCCAATCCCCCACCATTCCCTTCTGGTTAGGAGAAGCTCCGGGCCGGACCTGGGAGCTATCAGAAGAGGTTAGCTTCCTTCGGGAGGGTATCGACCAGCGGTTGGAATATCCGCCTGAGGCCGAAGAATGGCTGGTGGGCGAATCCAAGATTTCTCCGGAAGCCGCCCGGCAGATCGTCGCCTACATAGTCGAGGGCAAGAAAGTCCTAGGACTGGTGCCCACCAAGACCCGCATAGTCGCCGAGCGGTTCTTTGACGAAAGCGGCGGCATGCAACTGGTGATACATGCTCCCTTGGGAGCGGCTATCAACCGGGCTTGGGGCATGGCTCTGCGGAAGAAAATCTGCCGCACCTTCGATTTCGAACTCCAGGCGTCGGCCACCGACGACGGCCTGAACTTCTCCCTCGGGCCCAGCATGTCCTTCCCAGTAACCGAAGTATTCAGCTATTTGAATTCCAAGACCGTGGAAGACGTGCTGCTCCAAGCGGTGCTTCAGGCGCCCCTGTTCGGGACGCGGTTCCGTTGGAACGCCACCCGATTCTTGGCCCTACTTCGCCACACCGGAGGGCGTAAAGTCCCCGCTCCGATTCAGCGTATGAGGTCGGATGACTTGTTGGCCGGCGTTTTCCCCGCCCAAGTCGCCTGCCAGGACAACGCCATGCCCGGGGACATAGAGCCACCGGGCCATCCCCTTGTCTTCGAAACCATCCGGGATTGCCTTACCGAAGCCATGGACATCGAAGGTCAGAAGGGAGTATTAGATGGCATAGAAAAGGGCAGGATAGAGATCTACGGACGGGAGACCGTCCAGCCATCCGTTTTCGCCCACCAGATCCTGAACGCCATGCCCTACGCCTTTCTGGACGACGCCCCTCTCGAAGAAAGACGCGCCCGCGCCGTGACCCTGCGCCGGGCTCTACCCGATGATTCGCGCGAACTGGCATCGCTGGATCCGAAGGCCATCCAAGAGGAATCGGATATCGCCTGGCCGCGTATACGAGACGCCGATGAACTGCACGACGCGTTGCTCAGTCTCGGTATCCTACCGGAAAACGTTGCCCTGAATAAGTCTCGTACTACTAGCCCCCAGGACTTCTCCCGATGGTTCCAGGACTTGATGACAGCCGGCCGGGCCTTCCGGTTAGGTAAGGACGGCATCGACCCAGTCTGGGTAGCGACGGAAAGACTGGCTATGTACGGTGCCGCCTTCCCAGACTCCGAGATAGGGGCCCAACTCCCGATATTACTGAAACCGAATGTTGAACTCACCCAAGATGAAGCTATCCTTTATCTGGTGCGCGGCTGGTCTGAATCAATGGGTCCGTTCACCGTAGAAGATATGGCCAAGACCTTGGGGTTCTTGGCCTCCGACGTGAATATTGCCCTGGCTCAGATGGAGAACGAGGGACTTGTCCTTCGAGGCAGCTTCCGGCCCGGAGCGGTGCAAGAAGAATTTTGCGACCGCCGTATCTTGGCGAGGATCCACCGTTCAACCATCAGCGGCCTGCGGCGGGAGATCGAGCCGGTTTCCCAATCCAGCTTCGTCCGCTTCCTCTTCCGGTGGCAGCACGTCGACCACGCCTCCATATCCAGTGGTGAGGGTGGTCTACTGGACGTGATTGAGATGCTACAAGGTTTCGAAGCGGCGGCGGGGGCTATCGAGGCGGAGCTTCTTTCTTGCCGGGTTGTGGACTACCAACCCTTCCTGTTGGATCGTCTGTGCATCGGCGGGGAAGTTGTTTGGGGGCGCATGTCCCGTAACTCGCCAAAGACCTATTCAAATGGCAATAAGGGGTCCCACCGAACAACGCCTCTAACTCGCGCCACACCGATAACGCTGGCGCTTAGAGAGTCTTTGGACTGGCTCCTAGAGCAAGCGCCTCACAACTGTGCCGGAGATCTCGGGGCGGCCGGAGAGATGCTGGATGTCCTGTCTCGAAGGGGGGCTTGCTTCATCTCCGATATAGTCGCCACAACCCGCCGCTTGCCTTCGGATGTGGAAGAAACCCTGTGGCTCTTAGCCGCCGATGGCCGGGTTACTTCGGACAGCCTGGAGGGTCTCCGGATGCGAATCAATGGCAACTCCAACCGAGGCCGCCGCGACGCAAGAAAAAAACGAGCCAAGCCTTACCGGCGGGGCGGCTTCAGTAGATGGTCCCGGTTGGAGCCGGTAGACCCGGAGCAGGAAACCGCCGAAGCCAAAGCGCGTCAGCTTTTGCTCCGCTACGGGGTGGTGTTTCCGGAGCTGCTGGCCCGGGAACCCATGGCGCTGGGTTGGCGGGAGTTGGTCCGGGTTTATCGCCGATTAGAAGCCAGGGGCGAGATTCGGGGAGGCCGATTCGTGGCAGGTTTTGTCGGAGAGCAGTTCGCCATACCTGAAGCCATTGAATCCCTGCGCTCCGTCAACAAAGACCAGAGCCTGGGGCGCATGCAGGTAATATCCGCTTGCGACCCGCTGAACGTGGTTGGCATCCTGACCCCTGGAGACAGGGTTCCCGCGACCCTGGGAAACAAGGCCGTATTCAAAGACGGAGTCCCGGTGGCCTCCTTGGAAAACGGGAAGCTTGTCGATCGGACCGGGGCAGATAAATCTAATCTGGCCCAGGCTTACGCTCTGTTAAGTCACCCATTCGTCGAATCCCAAGGGAAGGCGTATAGGGCAGTTGCAAGGGTTCTATAAAGTGCAGCAGGGACAGTTCCCAGCGCGGTAAGACAAACAGTCTCAACGAAATAATCCGGTGTCCAGCAACTTCTTAGCCACGAAACATCGATGGACCCTGACTCCGCTGGTGTGCTCGTGTATACCACTGCCCCCATCCCTCATTCACACGCCGGCGGGAATCCAGGAGGCCGAAGGGAAAAGGTGTATCGTCTGGAGATTGGGATTTCATGGATGCCGGCCTACGCAGGGATGACGGATAAGTGGATGCCACAGCGCCTGACTGCCGGGAATACAGACCTCGAAACTAACAGGTACCGCCCTTGAGGAACTCGGGTATCCAAGGCACGGTTATGTGCCCTGAAGCGAGAGATGAGACGTTCCCTAAAGCACCCCGCCGATGGTCAGCCAGTAGAAGACGATGTAAGCGCCAGCAATGACCATAAACACGGAGCCCAAAGGCTGGATATACGGGAGGGCTTTGCGTAGGCTACCCACCATGGCGCCCCTAGCGAAGGCCATCCCAATCGTTAGAAGCATGATTACGCATCCCATCCCCAAAGCGAACAAGAAGAAGTTTCCCAACACAGCAAAGAAGCTGGCCCCAGCCGCCCCGATACCCACCACCACCAGGAAAATGGGGAGGGTACAACTCAATGAAGCGGTGCCGTAGCTCAAACCGAACATGAAGTACCCGCGGAGGCTAACCCTCCCAGGATCCCCCATGTGACTGGCAGCACGGGCGGGGTAACCGGTGTATAGCTTCCGTCCGCTCAGGATCCAGGCGCCAGCAACGGTCAAGCCTATCCCGATCGTCAGTCCAAGCCAAGGTAGAGCAGACGCAGCCTCGGAGAAGCCCACGCCAATCACGGCCCCGGCCAGACCGAACAGCACGACGAAGCCAATCGTAACAACCCCGCCAACGACTACCGCCCGGCCAAGAAGTTCCAGCGGATGCGGTTTTCGCATTTCCTTTTCATTGTCGCCCAGATAGAGTCCGAGATATGCGGGAAGCATTGCGAATCCGCAAGGATTTACTGCGGACGCCATACCTGCCGCGAATGCGAACAAGAACGAGGCTTGAATCAACCCACCGAGATATGAACTGGAGCTCCCGGATAGGAACTCCACGAACCCGTTGACCCCATCGATGCCATTGCCGCTTCCGATTAGGATCGCCCCCACAAACGCTATTACCAGCGCCAAAACGGCTATCCCTGCAGGGAATAGAATGCTTTTGAGTATGTTAATTTGCCTTTGAGCCGAAGATATGTCGCTAGATGATGCCATGAACTGTGCTCCCCCAAATTAAACGCGTGGATGGGATAGACTCTTTGTGATGGAGGCGATGGAACCGTTGCCCTAATAATTTAAGGCGGCGGTCTCTGCCTTCAGCATCTCGTTGGTGATTCGAGTCAAAGTTTAATTATTCAACACACCGCCCAATGGCGGAACACTTCGCCCTTGGAGTCTATGAATACCGTCGTGGGCATTACCAGAACCTTGTAATTACGCATGACGCCGGCGTCACTGGTGAAACCCGCGGGACACGTGACGTTCAATTCTTCAAGTAATGCTTTGGCAGAGTCCTGGTTACCCAGGCCGGTATACTACCCAACGTCGATTCCCAGCAGATTTACGTGGTCCTTGTTCTCAATGATGCACACTAAATGCTACCATGCGGCCGGTCTTATATTCCAAGGTGCTGGCTGTATGCCATGCCCTGGGATGGCGCGAAACTGCGCGGGCCACTAAACGATTCATCGGTACACTAATTACGTTACGCAGCGGCTAAAGGATGTCCACCAGCCAGCACTCCGTCTTTCTCACGTAGGAGGCCATCTGACGGATCAGGTTCACGCTGCTTCTGGATGCTCTCTCATCTCTTCCAAGAGCAACTCCCGTGGCACGTATAGGGTCCTGGTTTGGTTCATCGCCTCAAGCTGGGCGATATAGGACTCGCCGTCCAAGATGGAGAGCAAACTGAACAACCGTCCCGCGCCCACCAAGTCAATCACGGCCCACCTGGGAGCCGGTAGTGTCGCCACGGAGTAGACCACCCGGGCCGTTCCTTCTAGCGTGATGTACACCCCTTCTGGGGAACTGCCAGACTTGACGATCACATCTCCTGGAGCGTGGGTCCCCTCGCGTGATCCGGGCAGCAGACACTGGATATGTTCCTCCGGAAATTCTTGGCACATCGAAAAATGGCGGGTAAGGTCGGCTACATGTAGTCCGTGGGTAGTGCTCAGCGTACGTCTTCCTCCGTTTGTCCCCTCGTATTACTTGGATGCTATCCGACGAAAAGGGATTCGGAAGAACTTGATGCCCGGGAGAGACAGGAACGCCGACGGCAGCGACAGCTAGGTGAGGTTTAAATGGGGTTGGAGCTCAGTTAAGGCGAGACGAAACCCCCTTTACCCCCTTTACGAAGGGGGGATATACGAGGGAGGCGGACCTGGTGTGAGACCTTGCGCGCTAACTGCTGATCGCTGATCGCTGACCGCTCCTCAACACATCGGCCGGGCCAGGATTCCGGGGGCGACTTTTCGGCTTAGCCATTGGCCGTCGGAGGTGCTGCCCGATAGATTGCTGTCTTCTACTATGACCTTGCCCCTGAGGATGGTCATCACCGGATAACCCTGGCACTCGAACCCTTCCCATATTGAGTAATCCGAGGCGGAATGCAGGTCATCTAGAGTAAGTTTCTTGTTGAGGTTGGGGTCGTAGACGACGATATCGGCGTCGCTGCCCACAGCGATAGCGCCTTTCTGAGGATACATGCCCAGTATCTTGGCCGCGTTGCTTGAGGTGATGGCGGCGAACCGCTCCAGGGAAATACGGCCAGTGGCTACCAGCTTAGTGTAGGTAACCGGCAACCGGGTTTCGATGCCGTTATGCCCGCCGCACACCGTCTCGATGGTGTTGCCGGACATCTTTACGTCTTTGTAGGTCGTGTACTCGTCGGTGGCAGTGGTGCATAATGAACCATCAGCCAGCCCTTCTTGCAACGCGTCCCGGTCGTCGGGGTATTTGATAGCCGGATAGGTGTGGATGGCGGTGCCGATGGGCTTCTGGTAATCCTCGCAGGTAAACTCCAGGTAGTTATGCAAGGCCTCGCCGTACACCGGTTGCTGTTGCAGCCTGGCTTCGGCGATGGCCGCCACCCCTTCTTTCGCTGTAGTGTGGACGAAGTAGATCCCGGTCTCGGTATGCTTGGCCAGTCGAAGTATCTTCCGGAAAGCTATATCTTCCGAGATATTGTTGTGGACCAAGTGGAGGTTATAGCCTTGGTCCCTGCCTTCCCGCTTGAGCTTGTCCTCCATGTAGGTAACGATGTCGTCGTCCTCGGCATGGACGGCCATGATACCACCGTTATGGGCAACTTGCTGGAAGATTTCCCAAAGGTGACCGTAGGGGGTGCGGGCGGCGTTGAAGGTCGTGAAGATCTTGAAACTGGCAACCCCTTGCTGAATCGCTTCGCCAATCTCGCCGATAGTCGTGGGGCCAACCGCTCCAGCCAGGATGAAATGAAAAGCGAAATCGGTA
>Ga0315336_1006930_pt1 | contig 11249 bp, 9 predicted proteins | sample ASW5metaG_FD_204512 | JGI IMG/M metagenome (GOLD analysis project Ga0315336, IMG submission 204512) | Ammonia-oxidizing marine archaeal communities from Monterey Bay, California, United States - ASW #5 | ecosystem: Environmental > Aquatic > Marine > Intertidal zone | place: USA: California... | reverse complement strand
GTGGAAGGTGCCAACGATCGTCGTTCAGCCAGACGGGGCGCGGGCTGGCGCCGAAGAGAGGCGACTTGTCTCGAGCCTCGACATTCCGGCGACGATCTGCGACTACGCCGGTGCTCCCCAGCTACCTGACGCGGACGTCGGACGAACCTTGCGGCCGTTGCTTGAAGGCGCCCCAACGGATTGGCGATCACATGTCTTTGGCGAGACAGAGCACTCGGCGGCGGTTGGCGACGGTCGTTTCAAGGCGATCTTCTATCCCAACCAGCCGGCAAGAATGTTCGACCTGAATGAGGACCCGATGGAGATGCGCAACCTCGCGGCCATGCCGGCGCATCAGGCGAAGCGGCGCGAGTTGACCGACCAACTGCGCGGATACGTTCGCGAGCGCGCGATCTACTCAAAGCTAGGCGATGATGCGCCGGGAGTCGACCGGAGCGGCCAGCCTCGTCGGGAGAGGCTGCGCAAAGCCAGAGCTTGGTACGAAAGTATCGTCGCCGGTGAAGGGCTGTCGGTATGAGCGCTCCAACTCGCAGGGAAGCGGTCGGGGCGGTCGCGGCTTGGGCCGCGGCGGGTCGACTCCCGTTGCTTGGCGCTGTCGCGCCGGTCGGGCTGTCGCCAGTGCAGGGATTCTTGAGCGACCACACTCCCGGTTCAGGCGCGGTTCCGGCATTGTCCATGAACTTCGCTGTCCTTCGCTGGGCGAAGACGACGCCGGAATCGGGCGTGACCGTCAACCGCGAGATTGGTCGTCTGGAGCTGCGGATGGAACAATCGGGCGAGCACACCAAGGTAAACGTGCTGCAGACGACGCGCTACTCACAACCCAACAATCGACTAGAAGCGGAGCTCATCTGCAACCGAGATCCGCTGCTCTCACTGCGAAGCTGGAAGCTCAGGAGCTCGATCGAAGAACGCGACGATTGCCTGTATGAGGTCTCGGGGCGTCGCGAAGGAGATTCGGTCCAGATCGAGGATGCGCTAGCGCCGCGAGTCTTCGCAGTTTCAGGTCCGCTCGTTTGCCAATGGACGCTGGTGCTATCAACAGCTGTCTCGTCACGGCTTGGCGGTCGATTCGGGCTCCTGGAGGATCTACTGCTCTATAAGCCCAACCAGCAGCTCGTTCGCGAGCCTGACGTGGTTATCGGGTACCGGGACGGTGATCATAAGATGACCTGCTATTCGCAGCGAGGCCCGGGAGTACTGCCGCTTCACTACTATGCGGACGAGCAAGCGCGGACACAGCTTGTCACGCAAGGCGCCTTAGCTTGGGCGCTGGCTGAGGCCGGATAGGTGCTGAGCGTGGACTTTCCGTCCACGCCTCGGGGTCGCTGATGCTAATCTGCCGTTGACTATGCGCTTTATCTTGGCTCTCATTCTCGCGGTTCCACTGGCGGCTGCGCGACCGAACGTCGTCCTCGTGATGGCCGATGACCAAGGCTGGGGAGAGACCGGCTACAACGGACATCCGTATCTGAAAACGCCAGTTCTCGACGAGATGGCCGCAGCGGGGCTGCGTTTCGATCGCTTCTACTCGGCGGCGCCGAACTGTTCGCCGACCCGTGCGTCCATTATTACCGGCCGACATCCAAACCGCTCGGGGGTTTTCTCGCCGAACCATACGACCCGCCCAGAAGAGATCAGCATCGCGACGATCTTGCGCTCAGCCGGCTATCGGACTGGACATTTTGGCAAGTGGCACATCGGCGCGGTGAAGGCCGCCTCACCGACCAGCCCCGGTCGCATGGGCTTTGAAGAATACCTGGCCCACGACAATTTCTTCGAGATGAATCCGCCACTGAGCCGCAACGGCGCCGATCCGGAAATCATCCAGGGCGAGAGCTCGAAGATTTGCGTTGACGCAGCGCTCGAGTTCCTGGCGAAGGTCCGTAGCGAGGGGGACGATCCGTTCTTCGTTACCCTCTGGTTCGGATCGCCCCATAGCCCCTATCGCGTGTTGCCCGAGGACCTGGCGACCTACAAGGACGTCCCCGGAGAGGACCTGGCGAAGCGCTTCGCGGAGATCACGGCGATGGACCGCGCGCTGGGTGAATTTCGCGACGCCCTGCGCAAGATGGGCGAGACGAACAACACCTTGCTTTGGTACACGTCCGACAACGGGGTAACCGTGGAGGGGATCCCCGAAGAGCAGCGCGAGAATCTCTACAACGGACACTGGCGTGATCACAAGGGCGCCCTCTACGAAGGCGGACTGCGCGTCCCGGCCATTATTGAGTGGCCAGACGTGGTTCGCGAACCCAATACCACGTCCGTTCCGGCAGTGACAACCGACATCTTCTCCACCTTGTTAGCGCTCCTCGATGTTGATCACCCTGATCCTTCGCGCCCGCTAGACGGCATCGACCTAACTCCTCTGATTGTCGGAGACTCCATGGCTCAACGACCGTCGCCCATTGGCTTCTGGCGCTACGACCGCGGTCCCGAGGCAAAGAACCCGCGTTGGATGGACGCCGAGCTGACGCGTGGCACCACGCCTACGACGCGGAACCCGGGAATCGACTTCATCAACTTCAAACACCCGGTCGCTAAGACGAGCAACTTCGGGGGCGCGGCGGCGTGGACGGACAACCGCTACAAGATCGTCCGGTCTGGAAGCGAGAGCGCAGAGCTTTACGATCTGCTCGCTGACCCCATGGAGCGCCACAACCTCGCGGCCAACCAGCCCGAGCGAGTCCGCTCGATGGTCGAGCAGATGGAGGCCTGGCAGCGCTCGGTGGAACTGAGTCTTACAGGGGCGGACTACTAGCTGTCCCGGACCTGCCGCTTCTTCGGGTCAAACTCGACGCGACGGCCACGGACAAAGCTCTCGTCGGCCAGGATCGCGGCGATCGAGTGATTGTAGCCGGCATCGATCGGCGCGTTCGGCGTTTCTCGGGACCGAACGCATTCCAAGAAGTTCAGCATGTGTGGCGCACTCTCGGCTTCCGGAATCGTTTCCCCTGCCGGTATATGGTCGGCGTCTTCGACAGTCGCGCCGTTGAGCACGAACGGCTGGCTCCAGCGCGACGCGTCCATCTCGCCTCGTTCCCCGAAGAACTTCAAGAAGCTGTTGCCCGCCACTCCAAAAGTCGAGCAGTAGCGCACAAGAAAGCCCTTGTCGGGATACTCGAGTGTTGTTTCCACCGAGTCAGGCACGTCGAAGCCATCGCGATTCCAACGATACTCACCGGCCATCGTCACGGCCCTTGTCGGCGCGCCTGCGTCAGTGATGTAGTGGACCAGGTCGAAGAAGTGCACGCCTAGGTTGCTGTGCGGCCCTTGCGAGAAGTCGCGGTAGCCGAACCACCCTGCGTATTGTTGAGGATCCCAAACGCGCGACTTGCGCTGGGTCAGAAAACGCTTCCAATCGGTGTCACGCTCTTCAAGGCGCCGTTCGGCGTAGCCGTACCAGTAGGGCTTGTAGGAGTTGCGCGACTGCTCGATTTTGAAGATCTTGCCTAGCCCGCCGTCGCGCACAAAGTCGCGAGCGGCGACCGATGTCGGAAAGCTTCGGACCTGTGTACCCATTTGAACGACCCGGTCGGAAGCCTTGACCGCGTCGTACGCCTTGTTGAGTTCCTTGAGGTCCATTGCAAGCGGCTTTTCGACATAGACGTCCTTGCCGGCTCTTACCGCGTCGATCAGTTGCAGACAGTGCTGGTGGTCGGGAGTGCCGATGATCACCGCGTCGATGTCATCGCGTGCCAGCAGATCTTCGTAGGCATGGATCTGTTCGACTTCACGGCCCTCCGCCTCCTGCACTTTCGCGGCTGCAGTTTCGCGCTGTTGTCGCCAGATATCGCAGACGGCCCGAACTTCGGCGTTGGCCTGCCCGGAGAACTCCAACGCTTGATCTAGCAGACCCCTTCTTCCGCAGCCGATCATTCCGATGCCAATGCGATCATTGGCCCCTTGCACGCGGGCGGCGCTGAGCGCGGTAAATGCGGAGCCGGAGACAAAGTTTCTGCGCGTCATGGGCAGAGTATAGCGATGCTGACGATAATCGGTCTTGCCGAGCGGACGGCAGTATAATCTCAAGCGGGCGTCCAACATCGAAGTGAAAGTATTTCTGCTCCTTACCGTTCTTGTGATCCCGTCGAGCCTCCAGGCTCAGGCCACGCCGACCCCAGGTCTCGAAAGGCAGATCATCTTGGCGCGAGGAGACCGACCCGGGGCCTTCGCGATCCCGAAGATGGTAACAACGGCCACAGGCGTGGCAATCATCGTCGCGCAAGAGCGCCAGGGAGGGGATTGGGGCAAACGAATCGACCCGATCGTACTCAGGAGCCATGACAGCGGACGAACCTGGAGCGAGCCTCGCACACTCTACCCAGAGAAGCCGGGCCGGGAGGGCTTTCACATCAAGCCGACCGGAATCGTCCACGATCGAAAACGAGGACGGACGATCGTCTTCCTGGTTCGGTCACCCCTGTTAACTGAGCGAAAGGAGCCGTTGGACGAGCGTTGGTTCTACTCCCACATCCAACGAACTCGAGCTCTGGGACGAGATTGGTTTCAGACTCACAGCGACGACGATGGAGAGACCTGGTCGACCCCTCGCAAGATCACCACCCAGTTGATCAAGCGCGCGCATTGGCAAGAATGGTCACCGGTGCACAAGGGCATTCAGCTCCGAAATGGACGTCATGCAGGCCGGCTCGTCGTTCCTGTCCGTGTCTATGCGCCCGAAAGCGATCCCAGCGAGCATGACTTGCGGTTTCAAACCAACTCGGTGATCTACAGCGATGACAGCGGCGAGAGCTGGCAGCTCGGCGCACGTTGCGAGCCGCACCGAGGAGAATGTTCGGTCGTTGAGCTCTCAGACGGCTCGGTCTACTTGAACCACCGCGTGACTGGCGACCTCCCCGGAGTCAGAAAATTCTCGATCAGCCGAGACGGCGGCGCCACATTCACTGAACATGGCGAACTTGCGATCCCCGATGCGCGTTGTCACGCCGGCCTGGTGCGAACCAGAGATGGCACAATTCTGTACTCGGGCGTGCCAGGGCCAAAGCGCGAGGGACTGACGCTCCGCCGCAGCAGCGACGACGGGCGTACGTGGAGCAAGGTAGGCCTGATTGAAGCTGGCAAGACGGCCTACTCGGACCTTGCCGAGCTTCCCGATGGGACCGTTCTCTGCGTCTATGAAACCGGCTCGGAGACCTCCCGCAAAGACCTCGCCGCCGCCCGTTTCTCGCCGGCTTGGCTGAGCCTAGGGGGCCTTTGATCGGGGAACGAACTCGACCGAATCCGGGCCGAATTTCTCAAGGTCCGGCGGTGGCGTCTCAACCCCATTTTCCGGGACCGCAAGTTTAGCTGTCCAGACAATTCCGTTGAGGATGAAGCGCCGCAGGTCCGCGTTGCTCCAATTTTTGTAGAAATGCGGCATCACAATGCCGAAGCCGCGTCCGCCGTCTTTTCGACTGACGCTCCAGGCAACCGTCTCGCGCTTAGGGGCCTCGGGCGGAAGCATCGAGGTCGCCAGCACCGTGGCGATTGGAACCATTTTTTTGCCATCCAACCCAAAGTAATTGCTCAGGCCGAAGTAGTTGTTGATGTACGGCTCATCGTGCAGGGTGAACGGACGCCAACCGCGTGACACCGGATGCGACGGCGCGCCTGGCTCGATCGTGGCCGACTCGTAAACTTTCGCGATCGATTCATGGTGCGGGCACGAGCGATTCGCGAAATAGCCTCCGATCCAACGTAGCAGCGGGTGGTCCCCCGTCGGTGTGACATCCTCGCCGAGGAGCCCTGTTGCGTAGTGCACGCAGACGATGCCGCAGCCTCGATCCATCATGTCCGAAAGCTCAGCGAGATTCCGCTTCGGGTCAGGAAAGCGGTTTGCCGGAAACGTGTCGCCGATGAAGACGACTGTCGACGCCGCACGGCGAACGGCACGATCGCGCGGCCATTCGTAGACGACGTCAGCCTCGACGCCCGGCACGTTGACCATGTGCTCGATGGCGTCTTCCAACAAACGGCCACCCGCCGCAACTTCGTGCGTGCCGGCGGCGTGGTTGCTGGGTCCGACCACGACCAAGACGCGAGCGGACTCGGCCGCGCTGGCCTGCCCGGCGACAACGGCGAATAGCGCGATTGCGGTCAGTCGCTTCATTGAAAAAGCCTAGCACTTGGCGCTGCTGTAAGATGGGGCCGCTATGACCCGTCGGACCCTTCTCCACCTCGCAGGGCTCGGCGTTGTCGGTCGATTGACCGCTCAGCGCTACGACAGCTACCAAGCCCAGCCCGGCCAGACCGCTGGATTCGCCGAGGCCGACATCTCCCCAGACATCGGCATGGAGCGGCCGGGCAACTATGGCAAGGTCTTTCATCGACGGTTCTTTGACCCTTGCAAGGCTCGGGCGGCGGTGTTCGCCGATGGCGACTCGCGAGTGGCAATCGTGGGGCTCGACGCCCTGGTGATTCCTCGCCATACGGTTGTCGCGGCTCGCGAGCGCATTCGAGAGCGCTGTGGGATCGAGCCGGGGGCTGTAATGGTCGCCGCCTCACACTCGCATTCATCCGGTCCGACGGGCATGGTTTTGCCCGGGCAGTTCGACCATGCGGATGAACTCGTTCAGAAGCTGGCGTACAAGTACTCATCCGCAGCGGACCCGGGCTACCTCGCGTTGGTCGAAGATCGTATCGTCGGCGCCGTCTGTGCGGCCGACGCCTCGCGGGTCGACGCAGTGTGCGGATTTGGGTCAGGGGTCGAGCGCGAGGCAGGAGTGAATCGTCGCGTTCGCATGAAGAATGGCCTGACCTACACGCATCCACGACCAGGGAATCCCGACATTGTGGAGCTTGCCGGACCGATTGATCCAGAGGTCGGTGTCGTTGGCACGTGGGACCGGCACGGCAGGCTCCAAGGGTGCATCGTGAACTTCTCCTGCCACGCGACGGCTGGTCCGTCGGGAATCTCGGCGAACTGGATCTATTGGTTGGAGCGAGTCATCCGAGGGGCGCTCGGATCGGATGTCGTGGTCGTCTTCACCGCCGGCGCAAACGGTGACATCACTCAAGTCGACAACTTGAGCCCCCACAGACGCCCCAACGGAGCCGAAGCGCAGAGATTTGTGGGCGGAAGAGTCGGCGCCGAGGCGACCAAGGCGCTGCTGGGCATGCATCCCGGCGGATTCGCGCCGCTCGGCAATGCCTCCGAAGTTCTTGAGATCCCAAGGCGCAGGCCGAGTCCAGAACGGCTAGCGGAGGCAAAGGCGATCGCTCGACAAGAGCCTAACGGGTCGTCGGCCGAGTGGGTGTTCGCCAAGGAGACGGTCCTGCTAGACGCACTGCTTCGACAAGAACCGGTCGTCGATGTCGAGGTTCAGGCGATCCAGGTCGGTCCAGCCGTGTTTGTCTCCAATCCGGCGGAGTACTTTGTTGAATACGGGTTGCGGATCAAGCGCGAGAGTCCATTCCTATTCACTTTCCCAGTTGAGCTCGCCAATGGGTCGGTCGGCTACGTCCCTACCGAAGAAGCGTTCGGTCCCCATGGCGGTGGGTATGAAACGCGACTAACCAGCTACAGCAACCTCGAAATCACAGCAGGAACGAAGATCGCCGACGCCTCCATAGGGCTGACGCGGCGCCTCAAACCAGGCCACCTGCCCCAGCCGCCGGCACATGAGCCGTTCCAGGGGCCCTGGTCGTACGGCAATGTTCCGCCACAGGTGGAGTAGATTAATAGCCCTCATGCTGACCCGACGATCCTTTCATCTGCTTTGGGGCGCGGCCTTGGCACCCACGTCGACCGCCGCTGTAAAGGTGGCGGGAGTCCGTCGTATCTTCCACAACGGCGAACACAACGCGTTCACCGACCTGGCACGGTTTCGGGGCCGTCTGTACTTGACCTTCCGTAGTTGCCCAGACGGCCACATGGTTCACCCAACCTCGTCTATCGTTGTGATGGCAAGCGACGACGAAGGTCAAAACTGGCGGCAAATCCACCGTTTCAGCGTCCCCAAACGCGACGTCCGCGACCCGCACTTTCTCGAGTTTCGCAACCAGCTGTTCATCTATACAGGGACCTGGTACTGTGGCGACTCATCGCCTGAAATCCTCGAGATGAACAGGCACTTAGGCTTCGCCGCGTGGACTTCCGACGGCGAAACGTGGCAGGGGCCACAAGCGCTTGAAGGTACCTACGGGCATTACATCTGGCGCGCGGCTCAGCATGGCGGCCGGGCCTACCTGTGCGGCCGGCGGAAGCGCGACTTCGCTGCGACCAGCACACGGGAGGAAGCCCGTCCCATCACCGAATCCGCGATGCTCGAAAGCGACGACGGCCTCAGGTGGAAGACGGCCGGGCTGTTTCAGGCTGAATGGGGCAATGAGACAGCGTTTCAGTTTGCTTCCGACGGCTCGGTAGTCGCCGTGGCTCGTGGCGGCGGCGAACGCAACGCCGAGTTGTGCCGCTCTCGGCCTCCGTACACAGACTGGACGCGAGAGGACCTCGGCCGCTACATCGGCGGACCGCTGCTGACGATGTGGAATGGTCGGTTCCTGGTCGGCGGCCGACGGAAGCTAACGGGAGAGTCGGCTGTTACAGCGCTCTACTGGCTCGACGGAGACCAGTTGGAGGAGTTCGCCACGCTCCCAAGCGGCGGCGACAATTCCTATCCAGGCTTCGTCGCGCTGGACTCACGGCGCGGTCTGGTTTCCTACTATTCCACGCATGAAAAAGACGCGGCCGGGAAACCGATTACCGCGATCTATTTGGCTGAGCTGTCGAGCGCCAGCCGGGGAGGGGCGTAGCGCGCTACGCCCACCAGGATCAAGTCATGAACCGCAGAGCCTTCTTACAAGCCATGTCCGCCGCGCCGCTAGCGGCCGCACCCACGGATACTCTCCGGCTATGGACCTTCAGCGACGCCCACGTCGGCACCGACAGGACCCAAGGCCGCGAGAGTCTAATCGACTCTATCGGCCACTCGGAGTTCGGCGGCGCTGACGGCGGCCCGCCGTTTGATTGGGATCTTGCCCTCGACCTCGGCGACATGTCCGGCGGCCAGGCGACACCCAAAGACGACGAGGGCGAGGAGATCGTTCGCCAGCTCAAAGCGGCGCTCAAGAAGCACGAGCGAGAGCAGATCTACAGCCTCTGCGGAAACCACGACCGTAGTGGGCTCGACGAGCCACAGAACTGGTGGTGGCGCAAGTGGCTCGATCCGACCGGCGAACATCCTAAACACTCGCGCCTCGACCGCCAAAACCGACCCTATGCAATCGACGGAACTTGGGAGCGCTATTCCTTCCAAGTCGGCAACATGCTGTTTCTGATGATGAGCGACATCAACGAGCCGTCCCAAAAGGTTGGCCGCGGGACACTGGGCGGCAATCCGAGCGGCGTGGTATCGGGGGAAACATTCGCCTGGTGGAAGCGCATGGTCGAGGCCAACCAAGACAAGATCATCGTTTCGGCGCACCACTACCTCCTCAAGAACACAACGGTGGCGACAGGCGAGTGGGAGGGAATGCGACGCAACCCAGAGGGCAAGTGGGTCTCGCACTACCACGGCTACAAGGAGCTGGGTTCGCCGAAGGGCGCCTCCTATTTGTACTGGGTCGACAGCCGGCCGGACGCCCAGGCGTTCGAGCGCTACCTCGAGCAGAACCCCGGGGCGATTGACGTTTGGCTGGGCGGACACACACATACCCACCCCGACGATACCTACGGCGGCAAGTCGCACGTCGAGAAAAAGTGGGGCGTGTGGTTCGTCAACGCTAGCGCCCTATCGCGCTACCACGCCAGGAAAACCACGTTGCCGATGAGCCGGGTTTGGACGATCGACGGGGACGACGCGCTTGTGCGCTGCTACCTGCACAGTAGTCAGCACGCGTCGCAGGGCTGGTACGAGAAGGCTGAGCGGCGCTTCAGGTTGGCGAAGCCGTTCTCGTGGGGGCGCTAGGCAAAGCGGACTCCGACAGGCTTGTTAGCGCTTCGCGCAGACGCTCCGCGAGCGCCGCATCGGCGCATCGAACCTCACTAAGCAATCCCTGCATCGCAGCACGAAACGCCCTTGAGAGCTCTGCGCCGTCGAGCCGCAGGACGAGAGAACCTTCGAACTGACCGGCCACTTCTCTCGGCAGGCGGTCCATGCCGCGACCGTGGTCAGTAGGAAGGCCGTGCCGCATACAGGCCAAGGCAAGCGCAGTGTCGCGGACGCCACTGATCATGTATTCCGCCTGCCAGAGGTTTCCCCTTGCAATGCACGTGCGGGCATGGAGCGCGTACAGCCAACCCATACCAATAATGTCCCTGGCGTTCGACTGCGGGGTGTAACGAGGCTCATTTGCTTTTCCGTGCACGAGGCGAAACGTTGGAGCCAACGCTCGAAACTCTCCTTCCGGAACGAAAGCGAGATCGACCTGCAGAGTGCTGGAGAGCAGGAACACTCGGTAGGTCCACGCACCGGACTTCACGTCGAGATGATGCAAGGCAAGGCGCTGCTCATACATGTGCGCCGTCCAATCAGCGAGGACGTTCGGCAGCTCCGCGGCATCGTGAACGCCGAAGGCGAGGTCAATATCCGACCACTGATCCTCCGCTTTCGCGGCCCCCGAGCCGGTGATAGCGGCGCCACTGATACGCCGATCGCTAGCGGCATGTTCGAGAAGGTTCGATCGCAGGATATCGCGTTCTTCTGGTGCAAACATGGTGTGGCGCTATACCTGGGCTTTACCGAGATCTGGGATCTTACGCGACTCGCCGTCGGCGAGCGCAGAGGCGTGCGCGACGATCCCCGGCGCGGTGTATGCCGCGGCTTCCCAAACGTTGACGCTCGGGTGGCGGTCTTCCGCGATGGCCCGAATGAATTCATGCGTCAAGAAGGCGTGTGAGCCCCCGTGTCCAGTCTGGATGCGCATCGGCTCTGGTAAGCGATCGTGAAAGTCAGTGGCGTCCCACTGGCCCGACTTTACTTTGCCCTCGGGGTAGCCGTTCGCATCGAGCATGGTCTCGCCGTTCTTCTCAATACGAACAACGGTGCTCGGGGAGCCCTCCGGGCGGCGCATGATGAATGACGCGCGATCACCATAGAAGTGCGCCCGCTCGGTCCCGCCGGCGGCGACGTGCCAAAAGACGGCGATCCGCGAAGCCTTGCCGCTCGACGTTCTGAACATGCCGACCGTATTCCAGAACGGGTTGTTGTAGCGGTTCGTGCGGCAGACTTCGTGGTTGTCGCCCCAGCCGATCGCTTGGACTTCGGTCAGGCGTTCGCCAGTCACAGGGATCACCATTCCGGTCG
>Ga0315336_1006929_pt1 | contig 11249 bp, 7 predicted proteins | sample ASW5metaG_FD_204512 | JGI IMG/M metagenome (GOLD analysis project Ga0315336, IMG submission 204512) | Ammonia-oxidizing marine archaeal communities from Monterey Bay, California, United States - ASW #5 | ecosystem: Environmental > Aquatic > Marine > Intertidal zone | place: USA: California... | reverse complement strand
CCTCCGCTCGATCTCACCCCGTTCCGTGCGCAGCGTTTCTGAAAAAGAGAGTTTGATGACCAAGAAATCCTTCTTCTGCATCGACGGGCATACCTGCGGCAATCCGGTGCGCCTGGTTGCCGGCGGCGGGCCGCTGCTCGAGGGCTCGACGATGATGGAGCGGCGGGCGCATTTCCTCGCCGAGTATGACTGGATCCGCACCGGGCTGATGTTCGAGCCGCGCGGCCATGACGTGATGTCGGGCTCGATCCTCTATCCGCCGACGCGCGAGGACTGCGACATCGCCATCCTGTTCATCGAGACGTCGGGCTGCCTGCCGATGTGCGGGCACGGCACGATCGGCACGGTGACGATGGCGATCGAGCACGGGTTGGTGAAGCCGAGGACGCCGGGCGTGCTGAGGCTCGACACGCCGGCCGGCCTGGTCGTCGCCGAATACAGCCAAGTAGGCGAATATGTCGAGGAGGTGCGCATCACCAACGTGCCGTCCTTCCTCTATGCTGAAGGGCTGACCGTCGAATGCCCGGTGCTGGGCGAGATCACTGTCGACGTCGCCTATGGCGGTAATTTCTACGCCATCGTCGAGCCGCAGCAGAACTACCGGGACATGGCCGACTACTCGGCGGGCGACCTCATCGCCTGGAGCCCGGTAGTGCGACAGCGCCTCAATGAGAAATACTCCTTCGTGCATCCGGAGAATCCCGGCATCAACCGGCTCTCGCACATGCTTTGGACAGGCAAGCCCAGGCATGCCGAGGCCGATGCCCGCAACGCCGTGTTCTATGGCGACAAGGCGATCGACCGCTCGCCTTGCGGCACGGGAACCTCGGCGCGAATGGCGCAGCTCCACGCCAAGGGCAGGCTCAAGCCCGGCGACAGTTTTGTCCATGAATCGATCATCGGCTCGCTGTTCAAGGGCAGGGTCGAGAAAGAGGTCAGCGTCGCCGGCAAACCGGCGATCATTCCTTCCATCGGCGGCTGGGCGCGCATGACCGGACTGAACACAATCTTCATCGACGACCGCGATCCGTTCGCGCATGGATTCATTGTCACCTGATGCGCTCAGCCGGCATGTATTCCGGCTGCGGTGAGGTCCAAGACGCGACCCGCGAGACGAGGGCGTCTTGCCGTCACATGGCGGTCGCAGATGACACAATCATGACCTTACGTAATGTGCGCAGGCTGGAAACGGAGCGCTTCGATCTTGCAAGGATTCTTCTCATCAACTTATTTTGACGGTGATTTCTTCGACACGAAGCCCATCATAAGGTTGAATCGTCAAAGACATTGCGTTGTGCCAATGCTAGGGTCCGCGATAGTCCAGGGGTCGGGTGTGAAAAAACGAGCAATCGGACGGCGTGCCTGCAAACCACGCGGAGCGATTGAAAAATCACGTTGCAATCCGGGCTCGAAACTTTACGACTAGGGGAAATACGAAAAGGAATGCGTCCGCAAAGGCGACATTCCAGGGGAGCCGCGTAAATATGCAGTACTTCGTCCAGCAGCTTATCAACGGGCTGACGCTGGGATCGATCTATGGGCTGATCGCGATCGGCTATACGATGGTCTACGGCATCATCGGCATGATCAATTTCGCCCATGGCGACATTTTCATGGTCGGCGCCTTCACCGCGCTCATCGTCTTCCTCATCCTTGGCGCATTGTTCTATTCGGTGCCGGTCGTTGTGGCGCTTCTGATCATGATGATCGTGGCGATGCTTCTCACCAGCCTCTACAACTGGACGATCGAGAAGGTGGCCTACAGGCCGCTGCGCGGCTCGTTCCGGCTGGCGCCGCTGATCACCGCCATCGGCATGTCGATCGCGCTTTCCAACTTCGTCCAGGTGACGCAGGGCCCTCGCAACAAGCCGATCCCGCCGCTGGTCAGCCAGGTCTACACGATCGACGGCATCAGCATCTCGCTGAAGCAGATCATCATCGTGATCGTCACTGTCATATTGCTGGCAATCTTCTGGTACCTCGTCAATCGAACGGCGCTCGGCCGGGCGCAGCGCGCCTGCGAGCAGGACCGCAAGATGGCCGCGCTGCTCGGCATCGACGTCGACCGCACCATTTCCATCACCTTCATCATGGGCGCGGCTCTCGCCGCCGTCGCCGGCACGCTGTTCCTGATGTATTACGGCGTCGTGGTGTTCTCGGACGGGTTCGTGCCGGGCGTGAAGGCCTTCACCGCGGCCGTGCTCGGCGGCATTGGGTCGCTGCCGGGCGCCGTGCTCGGCGGACTGCTCATCGGCTTCATCGAGAGCATGTGGTCGGCCTATTTCTCCATCGACTACAAGGACGTCGCCGCTTTCTCGATCCTGGCGATCGTGCTCATCTTCCTGCCCTCCGGCATCCTGGGCCGGCCTGAAGTCGAAAAGGTCTGATCCTCATGGCCGCCACCGTGTCCTCGGAGCGCGACGCCGTCGCTACTCCAATCCAGCGTGCTTTTCGTGAGGCGTTCTACGCGGGTGCCATTTCGCTTGGCCTGTTCGTGCTGTTCATCGGTCTCAGGACGGACCAGAACATCAGCAACGAATTGATCCTGGTGCAGCGGTGGGGCCTGCTTGCCCTGGTGGTTGCCGCTGTCGCCATCGGTCGCTTCCTCTATGTCGCTTATGCAATTCCGGCGATGGAGCGGTCGAAGGCCGAGAAAGCCGCAGCGCCCGCCATTGTCGCCGAACCCGGTTTCATAAAGCGGAACTTCAACAAGATCGGCGCCACCGTGCTGATCCTCTACCCCATTGCGATGGTGCTGCTCTTCGGCTTCCAGGGCTCGCTGAAATGGGTCGACAATTTCGGCATCCAGATACTGATCTACGTCATGCTGGCCTGGGGCCTCAACATCGTGGTCGGGCTGGCCGGCCTGCTCGATCTCGGCTACGTCGCCTTCTACGCGGTCGGCGCCTATGCCTATGCGTTGCTGGGCACGCATTACGGCCTGTCTTTCTGGATATTGCTGCCGGCGGCCGGCGCCATGGCGGCGTTCTGGGGTATTATGCTCGGCTTTCCGGTGCTCAGGCTGCGCGGCGACTATCTGGCGATCGTTACCCTTGCCTTCGGCGAGATCATCCGCCTGGTGCTGATCAACTGGCGCGAGGTGACCAACGGGTCGGCCGGGATTTCGGGCATCCCGAAAGTGTCGTTCTTCGGCCTGATATCGTTCAATGTCTCCGACCCGAACTACATCGCCAAGGTGCTGCACATCGCCCAGTCGGGCGCCTACTACAAGATCTTCCTCTACTACCTCGCCCTCGGGCTCTGCTTCCTCACTGCATTCGTCACCATCAGGCTTCGCCGTCTGCCGGTGGGCCGCGCCTGGGAGGCGTTGCGCGAGGATGAGATCGCCTGCCGTTCGCTCGGCATCAACACCACCACAACCAAGCTGACGGCGTTCGCCACTGGCGCCATGTTCGGCGGCTTTGCCGGCTCGTTCTTCGCCGCACGGCAAGGCTTCGTCAGCCCCGAATCCTTTGTTTTCCTTGAATCGGCGATCATCCTCGCCATCGTCGTGCTCGGCGGCATGGGTTCGTTGGGCGGCATCGCCGTGGCGGCGCTGGTTATGATCGGCGGCACCGAAATCCTGCGCGAGCTCGACTTCCTCAAGGCCGTGTTCGGTCCCGACTTCACGCCTGAGCTCTACCGCATGCTTCTGTTCGGCATGGCCATGGTCATCGTCATGCTGTGGAAGCCGCGCGGCTTCGTCGGCAGCCGAGAACCGACGGCCTTCCTGAAAGAACGAAGAGCGGTCTCAGCCTCCTTCACCAAGGAGGGGCATGGCTGATGAACGCGCAGGCTTCCATGAACGACATAATCCTTCAGGTCGAGCACCTGTCGATGAAGTTTGGCGGGCTGGTCGCCATCGGCGACCTGTCCTTCCAGGCCAGGCGCGGCGAGATCACCGCGCTGATCGGGCCGAACGGCGCCGGCAAGACCACGGTGTTCAACTGCATCACCGGTTTCTACAAGCCGTCGGAGGGCATGCTGACGCTCAACCGGCGCGACGGCTCGACCTACCTGCTCGAGCGCCTGCCCAACCATGAGATCCCGGCGCGCGCCAAGGTGGCGCGCACCTTCCAGAACATCCGGCTGTTTTCCGGCATGACACTGCTGGAGAACCTGCTGGTGGCCCAGCACAACAAGCTGATGAAGGCCTCGGGCTACAGCTTCCTCGGGCTGTTCGGCTTCCCGAGCTATCGCCAGGCGTCCGCCGAATCGATCGAGCTCGCCAAGCACTGGTTGGAGAAGGCCGATCTCGTCGACCGCGCCGACGATCCGGCCGGCGACCTGCCCTATGGCGCGCAGCGCCGCCTGGAGATCGCGCGCGCCATGTGCACGGGGCCGGAGCTCTTGTGCCTGGATGAGCCGGCAGCCGGCCTCAATCCAAAGGAATCTGCCGCACTCAACGACCTGCTGATGGGCATCAAGGCCACCGGTACGTCGATCCTGCTCATCGAGCACGATATGTCGGTGGTGATGCAGATCTCCGACCATGTCGTGGTGCTCGAATACGGCCGCAAGATCTCGGACGGCAATCCGCAGTCAGTCCGAACCGACCCGCGCGTCATCGCCGCCTATCTTGGCGTCGACGACGAGGAGGTCGAGACGGTGCTGACGGAAGTCGGCGACGAGGATGTCATCGAGCAGCTCGACACCGGACCGGACTCGGCGCACGGCCCCGGCAACTCCGCTTCGATGATGGCGGGGCCGGTATCCGACAGCGTCGAACATGCTGACGAGGGCGAGCGGGTCACCGTGTCGAAGGGGGCCTCGAAAGCGGCGCAGGTCGAAGCGCGCGCCGCGGTGATCGCCAGCAAGCCGGCGGTTCCCCCGGCTACGGAAAGCCGGGCGGCCTCGGCAAGGCCGGCGGCCAAAAAGCCGGCTGTAAAGGCGCCGGAGACAAAGGCGGCTGCGACGAAGTCTTCCGCCCCGAAAGCCAAGGGCATCTCCAATCGCCTCGACGCGCCGCGCGGCGGCAAGGCCGACAGCCTGATCCGCATCAAGGGCATCGGCCCGGTCAACGAGAGGAAGCTGAACGAGCACGGCATCTTCCATTTCGACCAGATCGCGGCCTGGAAGAAGGCCGACATCGAAGCGGCGGAAGCCTATCTCGCCTTTGACGGGCGCATTGCCCGAGAAGACTGGATCGGTCAGGCAAAGACGCTGGCGAAAGAAGTGGCGGCCAAGCCCGCGACGCGTGGAGGGCGCAAGTAATGGCCGGCACGACATTGCTCGATATCAAGGGCGTCGAGACCTATTACGGAAACATCCGGGCGCTGAACGGCGTCAATGTGCATGTCAACGAGGGTGAGATCGTGGCGCTTATCGGCGCCAACGGCGCCGGCAAGTCGACGCTTATGATGACCATCTTCGGCGCGCCGCGCGCCCGCACCGGCACCATCACCTTCGCCGGCACCGACATCACGCAGATGCCGACGCACGAGATCGCACGCCTGCGCATCGCGCAATCGCCCGAAGGCAGGCGTATCTTCCCGCGCATGACGGTGATGGAAAACCTGCAGATGGGGGCCAGCCTCGACAACCTCAAGCATTATGACGAGGACGTCGAGAAGGTGTTCACGCTGTTTCCGCGGCTGAAGGAGCGCATCGCCCAGCGTGGCGGTACTCTCTCGGGCGGCGAGCAGCAGATGCTGTCGATCGGACGCGCGCTGATGGCGCGGCCGAAGCTTCTGTTGCTGGACGAACCGTCGCTGGGCCTTGCGCCGCTGATCGTCAAGCAGATATTCGACGCCATCCGCGAATTGAACAAGTCGCAAGGGCTGACCGTGTTTCTGGTCGAGCAGAATGCGTTCGGCGCGCTCAAGCTCGCCACTCGCGGCTATGTCATGGTCAATGGCAATGTGACGATGAGCGGCACCGGCAAGGAGTTGCTCGCCAATCCGGAAGTCCGCGCCGCCTATCTTGAAGGCGGACATCACTGAGAGGGGTCTTCATCATGCAGGGTATTCTCTACGAAGAGGCCTCTTTCTTGCAGTTCCTGTTCGTCACCTGCTTGCTCGGCGGCTGGGCGGCGTGGATGACGGGCAAGGCGGCGGCGCAGACCTGGAGCACTCACGTTCAGCTGTTCTTTTACATGCTTGGTCTCGGCATCGGCATCAGGTTCATCCATCACGCCTTGTTCGAGGGTACGATGTTCTCGCTGCATTACTATATCGTCGACACCATCGTGCTGATGATATTGGGCTTTGTCGGCTATCAATACACGCGCACCAACCAGATGGTCACACAGTATAACTGGCTCTATGAAAGAGCTTCCTTATTAAGCTGGAAGCCGAAAGGTTGATGGTCGCCATTACGCCGGTTCCGACATGAATCGGCGTGACAAGTGCCTGAAAATCGGCATTCTATGCTTTCTGCGATAAGGGTGGGCATCGCATGAAAGTATCATCCACGCCCACTCCGTAAATGGGAGCGTTTCAATGAAAAAATCACTCTTGTCCGCCGTGGCGCTGACCGCGTTCGTCGCGCTCAGCGGCAGCGCGTGGGCCGCCGACCTTCTGATCGGCGTCGCGGGTCCGATCACCGGCCCGAACGCCGCCTTCGGCGCGCAGTTGCAGAAGGGCGCTGAACAGGCGGTCGCCGACATCAACGCGGCGGGCGGCGTCAACGGCCAGCAGCTGAAGCTCGAGATCGGCGACGACGTGTCCGATCCCAAGCAGGGCATCTCGGTCGCCAACAAGTTCGTCGCCGACGGCGTCAAGTATGTCGACGGCCACTTCAACTCGGGCGTGACCATCCCGGCCTCGGAAGTCTACGCCGAGAACGGCATCCTCGTCATGACGCCTGCGGCGACCAATCCGCAACTGACCGAGCGCGGCCTGTGGAACACCTTCCGTACCTGCGGTCGCGACGACCAGCAGGGCAAGGTGGCTGGCGACTACATCGCCAAGAATTTCAAGGACGCCAAGATCGCCATCATCCACGACAAGACGCCTTACGGCCAGGGTCTCGCCGACGAGACCAAGAAGAACCTGAACGCCAACGGCGTGAAGGAAGTGATGTATGAAGGCGTGAACGTCGGCGACAAGGACTTCTCGGCCCTCATCGCCAAGATGAAGGAAAACGGCGTTACGCTCATCTACTGGGGCGGCCTGCACACCGAAGCCGGCCTGATCATCCGCCAGTCGGCCGACCAGGGCCTGAAGGCGCCGCTGTTCTCCGGCGACGGTATCGTCTCCAACGAACTGGCCTCGATCGCCGGCGATGCCGTTGCCGGCACGCTCAATACCTTCGCTCCGGATCCGCGCAAGAATCCGGCCGCCAAGGAAGTGGTCGAGAAGTTCCGCGCCGCCGGCTTCGAGCCGGAAGCCTATACTCTCTACTCCTATGCCGCCGTGCAGATCATCGCCCAGGCCATCACCAAGGTCGGCTCGGCCGACGATGCGCAGAAGGTCGCTGAGATGATCAAGTCGGGCGGACCGTGGAAGACGGCCATCGGCGATATCGGTTACGACTCCAAGGGCGACATCACCCGTCCGGACTATGTCGTCTACGAGTGGAAGAAGGGCGAAGACGGCAAGTACAGCTACTTCGAGAAATAAGCCGGCAATAGAAGCCGACTTTCGAGAAATGCCCGGCGCATTGCGCCGGGCATTTTCGTTTTGCTTTGGGACAGAGCGGAAAGCTGCACGCCCCGCGCTCGGCGGTGCCCCGTCTGCCGCCCACTGCCGGTCTTCGAGAACGGCAATAGAGGTTTGACGCAAACAAGCGACCTAAATCGTTTTAGGTGTCGTGCAATTTGTTTGCACTGCAGCATTTTCCCGCTAATCATTGCGCCGGTTCAACGTCCCTTACGCTGCTGGAGCCCAGTCCTTGGCCATCACGAAGATCCTCGTCGCCAACCGGTCCGAAATCGCCATCCGCGTGTTCCGCGCGGCCAATGAGCTCGGCCTTAAAACCGTGGCGATCTGGGCTGAGGAGGACAAATATTCGCTGCACCGCTTCAAGGCCGACGAGAGCTACCAGGTCGGGCGGGGGCCGCATCTGGCCAAGGACATGGGGCCGATCGAGAGCTACCTGTCGATCGAGGAGGTGATCCGGGTCGCCAGGCAGTCGGGCGCCGACGCCATCCACCCCGGCTATGGCCTGCTCTCGGAGAGCCCGGAATTCGCCGAGGCCTGCGCCGAGGCGGGCATCACCTTCATCGGCCCGAAGCCGGAAACGATGCGCCGGCTGGGCAACAAGGTCGCCGCGCGCAATCTGGCGATCGAGGTCGGTGTGCCGGTGGTGCCGGCAACCGATCCACTGCCGGACGATATGGACGAGGTGAAGAGGCTTGCCGCGCAAATCGGCTATCCGGTCATGCTCAAGGCCTCCTGGGGCGGCGGCGGCAGAGGCATGCGCGCCATCCGTGCCGAGGCCGATCTCGCGCGTGAGGTGATGGAAGGCAAACGCGAGGCCAAGGCCGCCTTCGGCAAGGACGAGGTCTATCTCGAAAAGCTGATCGAGCGCGCCCGCCATGTCGAGGTCCAGGTGCTGGGCGACACCCACGGCAACGCCGTGCATCTGTTCGAGCGCGACTGCTCGATCCAGCGCCGCAACCAGAAGGTCGTGGAGCGCGCGCCGGCGCCCTATCTCAGCGAGGAGTTGCGTCAGGAGCTTTGCGGCTATGCGCTCAAGATCGCGCGCGAAACGAGCTATGTCGGCGCCGGCACGGTCGAGTTCCTGCAGGACGCGGACACCGGCAAGTTCTACTTCATCGAGGTCAATCCGCGCATCCAGGTCGAGCATACCGTCACCGAGCAAGTGACCGGCATCGATATCGTCAAGGCGCAGATCCATATCCTAGACGGCTTCGCCATCGGCACGAGGGAATCGGGCGTGCCGGCGCAAAAGGACATCAGGCTCAACGGCCACGCGTTGCAGTGCCGCATCACCACCGAGGATCCGGAGCACAATTTCATCCCGGACTATGGCCGCATCACCGCCTATCGCGAAGCGGCCGGTTTCGGCATCCGGCTCGACGGCGGCACCGCCTATTCGGGCGCGGTCATCACCCGCTTCTACGATCCGCTGCTCGAAAAGGTGACGGCCTGGGCGCCCACCCCAGGCGAGGCGATTTCGCGCATGAACCGGGCGCTGCGCGAGTTCCGCATCAGGGGCGTGGCCACCAACCTCACCTTCCTCGAGGCGATCATCAACCACCCGCGCTTCGCCGACAATTCCTACACGACCAAGTTCATCGACACGACGCCGGAACTGTTCGAGCAGGTGAAGCGGCAGGACCGCGCAACCAAGCTGCTTACCTATCTGGCCGATGTCAGCGTCAACGGCCACCCCGAGACGCGCGGCCGGCCGATGCCGAAGGCGAACTCGGCCGCACCCGTCGTGCCCTATCTCAATGGCCGCATCCCGGACGGCACCAAGCAGAAGCTCGATGCGCTCGGCCCGGAGAAATTCGCGACCTGGATGCGGGAGCAGCGCCAGGTGCTGGTCACCGACACGACGATGCGCGACGGCCACCAGTCGCTGCTCGCGACCCGCATGCGCACGCATGACATCGTCGGCATCGCCGGCACCTATGCGCGGGCGCTGCCGCAACTGTTGTCGCTGGAGTGCTGGGGCGGCGCGACGTTCGACGTCGCCATGCGCTTCCTCACCGAGGATCCGTGGGAGCGGTTGAGCAAGGTGCGCGAGGCGGCGCCCAACCTTCTGCTGCAGATGCTTTTGCGCGGCGCCAACGGTGTCGGCTACACCAACTATCCCGACAATGTCGTCCAGCATTTCGTGCACCAAGCGGCAAGCGGTGGCGTCGACCTGTTCCGCGTTTTCGACTGCCTGAACTGGGTCGAGAACATGCGCGTCGCCATGGACGCGGTCGGCGCGGAGGGCAAGCTGGTCGAAGCGGCGATGTGCTACACCGGCGACATCCTCGATCCGGCGCGCGCCAAATACGACCTCAAATATTATGTCGGGCTGGCCAAGGAGCTGGAGGCCGCCGGCGCGCATATCATCGCCGTCAAGGACATGGCGGGCCTGCTGAAGCCGGCCGCGGCGCGCGTGCTGTTCAAGGCGCTGCGCGAGGCGACGGACCTGCCGATCCATTTCCACACGCATGACACGTCGGGCCTCTCGGCGGCGACAGTGCTGGCGGCGGTGGAGAGCGGCGCCGACGCGATCGACGCGGCGATGGATTCCTTCTCCGGCAACACCTCGCAGCCCTGCCTCGGCTCGATCGTCGAGGCGCTGAGAGGCACCGAGCGCGATCCCGGCCTCGATCCGCAGTGGATCCGTCACATCTCCTTCTACTGGGAGGCGGTGCGCAACCAGTATGCCGCCTTCGAGAGCGACCTCAAGGGACCTGCCTCGGAAGTCTACCTGCACGAAATGCCGGGCGGCCAGTTCACCAACCTCAAGGAACAGGCGCGCTCGCTCGGACTGGAGACGCGCTGGCACGAGGTCGCGCAGGCCTATCACGACGTCAATCTGATGTTCGGCGACATCGTCAAGGTGACGCCCTCGTCCAAGGTGGTCGGCGACATGGCGTTGATGATGGTGAGCCAGGACCTCACCGTCGCCGATGTCGAGAACCCGGCCAAGGACATCGCCTTCCCGGACTCGGTCGTGTCGATGTTGCGCGGCGATCTCGGCCAGTCGCCCGGGGGCTGGCCGGCGGCACTGCAGAAGAAGGCGCTGAAGGGTGAGAAGCCGATCACGGTCAGGCCCGGCTCGCTGCTGAAGCCCGCCGACCTCAAGGCCAGCCGCAAGGACATCGAGACGAAACTCGACCGCAAGCTCTCGGAATACGAGTTCGCGTCATGGCTGATGTATCCGAAAGTGTTCACCGACTTCGCCGCCGCGCAGGAGACTTACGGGCCGGTGAGTGTGCTGCCAACGCCGACCTATTTCTACGGCATGAAGTCGGAAGAAGAGATCTTCCTCGACATCGAGAAGGGCAAGACGCTCGTGGTTCGCTGCCAGGCGTTCGGCGACGTCGACGACCAGGGCATGGTCACGGTGTTCTTCGAGCTCAACGGCCAGCCGCGTCGCATCAAGGTGCCGGACAGGGCGCATGGCGCTTCCGCCGCCAAGGCGCGCCGCAAGGCCGAGCCCGGCAATGAAGGGCATGTCGGCGCGCCGATGCCGGGCGTCGTGTCGGCGCTTGCCGTGGCGGCCGGACAGGCGGTCAAGGCGGGCGACGTGCTCTTGTCGATCGAAGCGATGAAGATGGAAACCGCGCTGCACGCCGAACGCGACGGCGAGGTCGCCGAAGTGCTGGTCAAGGCAGG
>Ga0315336_1006928_pt1 | contig 11250 bp, 11 predicted proteins | sample ASW5metaG_FD_204512 | JGI IMG/M metagenome (GOLD analysis project Ga0315336, IMG submission 204512) | Ammonia-oxidizing marine archaeal communities from Monterey Bay, California, United States - ASW #5 | ecosystem: Environmental > Aquatic > Marine > Intertidal zone | place: USA: California... | reverse complement strand
ATCCGCTCACCAAGGCCAGCCTGCTGAGTGCCAAAGGATGGTAAATTCGGAACACAAGCTGTCTTTGACAACTCAAGCCAATGCGCCCATGATCAGCTGCGGCAGCGTTTACTATCTACCCCGACCGGTGAACGATCGCGATCAGGCACCGATGAATCTTATCGATCGGCTGCACCTAGAATTTCCTTTCGCGAGCGCCCGCATGCTTCGGATCTGCTCAACCGGAAAGATTTCAAGGCCGGGCGCAATCACGTGCTGACCCTGATGCGACAATGGGTGCCGAGACACTTTACTGCAAGCCTAGACCCACTAGAACAAACCCGGCAAATCGAATTTATCCCTACCTACTGATAGAGCTGCTTATTGCTTAATCAAACCAGGTGTGGGCGATGGAAATCATATAGATCCCGATGGCGCGCGGATTTTTCTATCTCACTGTTTCGTTGGATTGGTATTCGCGTTGCGCGCTGCCGTACCGGCTCTCGATTACCATGGCCACTAGTTTTGCCTCCTTGCACTCGAAGAGACCATCGATAAATACGGAAAACTTGAGATTATGAACATCGATCAAGACAGTCAGTTTATTAACCTGACTTTTTCTAAATTCCTCGCAGGTACTGAGATTCGAATCACCATGGATGGCAAGGGCGCCTGACGGGATAATTTCTTTGTCTAGCGACTCTGGCAAACCGCCAGGTATAAGCATGTTCTTCCACCTGCTTACGAATCCACTACGGAGGCTAACTCGAAGATTAGCCGTTACTTCGAGTTTTGCAATCGACAACGGCCTCATTCAAAGCTTGGCCGACTCACCCCGGCACAGACTTATTTTAATTCCCTACCCTCCTCGGAGGCAGCATACCCGCAGCTGCACATCCTTTTATAAATTGTCAATTATTGTTCAGACAAACGAGATCACTTCTATCTTTTCTGAGATTGCCCCTTGCAATGCGTATAGATCTATCTTTTTCAGTCATTGAATGTTCATCTCAAGAGCAGAATAATCTACTTATCGCACCCAGCATGGCCCCTCAATGGGCAAATGAGGTCAATGAACCCGGACAGTCCTACACTATACTCCCAAGGATAACGCCCGAAAATCCCGACACCAGACATAAATTAGATTAAAAAATGAAGAGTCTAACCTGCGTAGTACAGGCAAGAATTAGCGGTGGGACGCGCTTACCAGGAAAAATGATTCGTCCTTTTGCGGGAACAAACTTAGTCCAAATTCTCCTGGAAAAGCTAGTCTCTTGTGACAATCTTTCACAAGATAAAATTTACCTTAGTGCATGTGAGAAGGAAATTATCGAAATTGGCGATGCACTTGGGGTAAATATTTATCATCGTGATCCCGAGTCAATAAATGAAGACAATCGCTCTGATCCTTTAAAACATATGAGAAATGTGTATTCATGGGTTTACGACTTAGATGACGAATTTTTCATAATGATCAATCCGTGCAACCCGCTGTTGAGCATTGATTCCATCGAACGCGCAATTGAAACATTTAATAAGCCGGACGTACATTCATTATTTAGCGTTGTAAAACGTAAGAACTATTTTTTCGATAATGATTCAAATATCTTGAGTTTGTATGAAGGGAGTCAATGTGAAAGAGAATATTTTTACCACTTTGGAACTCAATGGGTAAAGCCAATTTATGAGGCGGCCCACTCAATATATATTTTTTCAACCGAGTTTTTTAAAGCTCATAACATGCATCGATTCAGTTTCTCTAAAAATGACCCTTTCCTCTTCGAAATCCCACCTATGGAAGCGTTTGATATAGATGAGCTATGGCAATTTGAGCTCGCAGAGGCCATGTACATAAAGAATCATTCTTGTAAATAGTTAACTTTTCCATAAATGAGACAACCACTAGTCAGTTTCCCCTCAACTTCTCTGAAAACGTGCCAGAACCTATACGCTATCACCTTTTGTACCTACTCCAAGGGTAAAGCCATCTATGAAGAATAATCTCGCGAATCTGCGTGATCGATTTATGGCTCTCAATAGATCTGGATCGATGCCTTTACCTCGAATAATCCACGTAGAGACTAGATCTCAATGCAACGGTCGTTGTCACTTCTGCCCTGCCTCGGTAACTACCGATGCCCGTCCTGATCAGCTCATGCCTGAAACACTTGTTGACAAGATCGTTAAAGAACTTGCTGATTTAGACTACTCCAACAGGCTATCCTTTTACAACAACAATGAGCCTTTTCTAGATAAACGGATTTTTGATTTTATCTCTCTCGCCCGTCGCGCTCTTCCGAAGGCCTATCTCGAACTTAAAACTAATGGCATTAATTTAACGCTTGACTCAATTTTAAAAATTTTCAACAGTGGTTTAGATATGCTCTACATAAACGATTACAGCGATAAGAATGTTTATAGGAAGAATATAGAGGAGATTAGACAGGCTTTATCATCTATCCGCCGTTTCGGCATCAATGGGGGTAATAGTCAATCACCACGAATTGCCATTGAGCTTAGAGATATTAGCGAAGTATTAGGTTCCCGCGCTGGAAAAAGTCCAAACAAAAAGGAATCAGTCAACCCCTATAAGTCTAAAATATGTCTTAGGCCGTGCGAAATGATGACTATTGATCCTAACGGGGATGTCTCTGTATGCAGCGAGGATTACGATTGCAGCATCAAAATGGGGAATATCACTCAGACTACCCTCCATCAAGTTTGGAGCTCAGAAGGTTGGACAGCCATACGAAACCGTCTGCTAAATGGTGAACGGTCGTGCACCACCTCGTGCTCAAAGTGCGACTATAGAGGCCACAGTATGGAACTCCTCGAAGAATATCAAGTTTCGCGACCCCTGAGCGCATTAGAACTTGGTAAACGAAGTAGAAAATTCATCCATAGATTTTTCTCTTAACTAATGATCAAGTACACGTGACTGCAAAGATTCGTTTCGCGCTAGTAGGGACGTCAGGAATTGCTCATGCCCATGTTGCAGCTGTTAAAAAAAATCACCATGCTGAACTTATCTCGATTTATAGTCGAAGTTACAATCGCGCAAAGCATTGGGCGGACTGTTATGGGCTGAAAGCAGCCAGACACTTCGAGGATGTCTTAACAGACCGAAGCATTGATGCGATTATTATCGCCACAGAACCAGCCAGGCATCTTGATTATGCTTTTTTGGCATTAGACGCGGGAAAACATATTCTGATCGAGAAGCCAATTGATCTTAATTTAGAGAAAGCGATCAGCTTCCTGCAACAGGCTCGCGATTACAAGAATATAGTGACTGTAGTGTCACAACAACGTTTCGATCCAGGCTTCATAGCCCTGAGGAACAATCTCTTGAACGGTGCGGTTGGGCGACCAATTCTCGCTTCTCTAGAACTCTATTGGAATCGAACAACTCACTACTACCAAGAAGGCACCAAATGGCGAGGCCAATACGGAAGCGTATTGCTTAATCAAGGAATACACTGGATCGACTTGGCGTTGTGGACGTTCGGCAATCCACACAGGGTCAGTGGATTTTCCATATCCACACGGAAGCAGCTTCTCTGTTCCGATACCGCCATCGCATGTATCGAATTTCTAAATGGGCCCCTGCTTTCCCTTCAATGTTCGACGGCAATTCAATCCCGCATCGCAACTCGATTCTCGGTACGAGGAACAAAGGGGCACGTCACTTGGCCAAGCGCTTTCTTGAGGCCCGATCGGTATCTAAAACGGGGATATGATTTCATTTGCAGGAACAAATCCAATCTGGAGAAACAATTAGATCATTTCGTTTGCTGCATCATTCAGGGTGAGGAACCGCTTGTATCCGTAGAAGACGCAGTGACCGCGCTAAAGGTGGCAAAAATGTGTGAGAAATGCCAGGACACTACACTTTTTGAAAGGGTGCTCTGATCAACGTCTCCCATCATTATGAATGATTCTGCCGAAACTCCCATACTCGCTAAATCTAAGCCCCTTAGACATAAGGTTACTGTCAATTTTCTTCTTCAAAGGAACCTGCTTCTTATCTCCGAGAGTACCAGCCCGCTGGGTTTCGCAAGCTCCACGGAGATATAGTTGCTAAACTCGGACCAATGCGGGCCAGCACGGGTTTCCAATCCCCAGGTCGCCGGACTGATAGGCTTACAGCATGAGTGCACCGATGGGCTGGGCGATAAGTTTTTCCCACTTAGAATAACGTTTATTTCAGCCTTGGAAATCCTAAGTAAACGGGCAACTTCGGCGCGAGCATGTTGTCGGCGTTGGCAATATAGAGCTTCCGCCCGCGCGGGCAGAAGTAGAGTTCATCAAGGGCGTAGTAATACTCATCCATACGCCGGAATTTGCTGTGCTTCGGAAGCATCGACTCAAACTTTCCCCCGGCGGCCATTTTGGCGTTGTAAATTTTCCGTTCCTCCACCATCACCGGGTCTTCGTCAAAGAAGTGGTGAAAGGTGTGCAGGTCGACACCGACCAAAACGATGTTCTTATAATCCATCAGATCGGCCAAGTGCAGGCCGACGCCCATCACCCCGCGATAATTCAGACTAAACTCGAAATCCTCTCGAGTGAAGGCGCGATCGCTGTCTAAAGTAAGCCCCGGCGGCAAATCGAACAGCGCGAGTTTCGGTTCCGGCGGAAAGAACTCCGAGATCGTACGCGGATGCACCAAGCGCGGCAGCACCTTAGTCGGCAGAAACCACAGCGTGTGGCGATATGCCTCACGGACCTCCCCGGAAAACGCTTTGAGGATCGAGTCCTTGGAGCTCGGTTCATAACCGAGATAAAAATACGTCATCGGCCGTCGCGTCAAAAAGGCGAAGTTGAGCCCAATCGAATCATGCTCGCCGATATGCTGCCACTGGGCTTCACTGAGATTGTTGACCGAAGGTCCGGACCCGATCACAAACAAGGTGTCAGAGGTTTTGTGCTCGGCCCAGCGCTCACGCGCAATCCAAGTGTATGGCACCGAAGCGTTGCGAAACCAGGCCGGTAAGGCCTCGCACACGGGAACGGTGCGGGCTTTAAGAAATTCCCACAGCATGCGTCGGGGTCCAAGAGCCATCGTGCTTACGCCGCTGTGGTCTCCGGGACCGCCTCGATCGAGCGCAGCCACATCTCTAAATTGACCATCTGCCACAAAAACATCATATGGTTTTCCTTGACCGCGCCCGAGGCCACGATCTCCTGATGCTCGGCAACGATACGTTCGATTTCGACGATGTTGTAGATGCCGCGCTCCTTAAACGAGCGCGAGTGTGCAAGGTCGAGTAGTCGTTCGCCGCCCTTGCCGCAGAACCACACATGCCCGGGAGCATTCCATCCAGTTTTTTTAATACGCCCGCGGGTCTCCTCGGGGAGAATTCCCTGGGTCGCTTCGCGCAGTAAAATTTTAGTCACTCCGGAGCGGATCTTTAACGTTCCGGGAACCTGATACATAAACTCAACCAATCGGTGATCAAAAAATGGCAGGAAGTTGTCAAGCCCGTAGGCCACGGTCTGCCGATCTTCCGCGCGCAAGCAGCATGGTGCAGTCTCCCGAGTCAAATCTTGGTAGGTTCGATTCTTTAAATAGCTCGGGAACGGATGCTCCATCACCGGTTGATATGCGGCCAGATCGAAATAGTCCTTGTTGAGCGCGGCAGCGTAGCGCTCCAAGCGCCCGCGATCCGGATTCAAGCGCCCGGGAATCTGCAGATCTGCGATCTGCGCCGTGGTCTTATCGGCAACGGATAGGCTTTTCTTGAAAATTGGATGGTCGTGGTATTCGACCCAGCGGGCAACCTCAGCCTCATAGTCCTTAATCCGTCCCGCCTGCTTGAGGTCGGCGAAAAACGCAAAAAAGTATTCATATTCGCCGGCATTGAGCTCGTCGCCGCCTAGACCGCCGAACAAACTGCCGAAGCCGCGTTTGGAAACCTCATCGCACAAGATGTAATGCGACAACCAGGTTCCGGTCGCGACCGGCTCGTCGTGTTCACGCACCATGCGCTCCACCAATCCGAATACATCTGGAGTCCCGACTTTAACTGGGTTCCATTCGGAGACGCAGGAATCGAGCATGGTCCGAATCTCTTCCGTTTCGTCATAGGTTGGATCTTCGTAAACCGTGGAAAAAGCAACTTGCTTACTAGTTGAAGTGTGCACTGCGCTGGCCAGCACCGTTGATGAATCCATTCCTCCAGACAAGGTAAACGCAGGCTTCTCAGCCCTGGCCATGCGTAGATCCACCGCGTCGAGCAACAGTTCGCGATACTGTTCCGCCAGCTTCGCTTGAGATACGGAGAAATCACCACAGTCCTCAAGACGCCACCAACGAATCAGCTCCTCGCCCTTATCGCTAGATTTGAGTGCAAAACTGCCCGGGAGCTGCGCAATGTCGCGAAATGGTGATGCCTCAGGGGCATTGTCGATATAGCGATAGTGCGAAGCTCCAAAAACTGCTGAGAAGCGTGCATTGGGGACTTTGCTCACCCCAGGAACGGGAAACAGCGCTCGTGGGCGCGAGCCGAACGCAACACCATCGGCATCGGCCGCGTAATACAATGGACGCACTCCAAGCCGATCACGGCCGAGCCAGAATACCCGCGCGCGGGCATCGTGCAGCGCGATGGCGAAATCTCCGTTGACGTGATTCAGAGCGTCTAAGAATCCATGTTCGCGGTACAGTGCAGCAAAGCGCACTGCGTCGTTGGCGCCGATTGGCAATTCTTTAGTGTTGTAGAAAAATCCATCGACCACGACAAGAAGGTCGTTGCCGGTCAACAGCTGCGGCGTGCGCCAACTGGTCGCGCCGAGAGCGGCGGTCTCGTTGGAAACTTGCTGCGCGATCCACTCAGGGCGCGATTTGGACTGCTGTAGCATAGCATCGGTGATGACCTTCGGCGCACTGCGCCCGTTTTTTCGGCAGTACCCTGCGATTCTCGACATTTAGCGGCTCAACTCGAACAGATGCCAGACCTTGGGATACCCTGCACGCTCCATCCACGCCACGTCACACAACGGGGCCAAAAAGTGGAAACAGGTATCGACCCAGCTTTTCTTGATCCGTGCGAGATCGGCAGCGTCTCCTTTTTTCAAAGTCTCATAAATATCCATGAACACCGGGAACATCGGGCGCAGACCGATATCATTGACGCTGAATACCGGTTTAGGCAAAAACGTTTCATGCCGCTGGACTTTCAACCCGGCGTTTGTAAACAGGAGTTTCCACTCCTGCAAAGTCCGGGCTTGGCGCGAGATATTTTCAAAGCGGCCGCGGTCCAGATCCTTGATCCAGTTCGGGTCGGCCTCGGTTTTCAGGTTGTGCAGCATCATCGCCAGCGCGGCCCGATCCGGAACCACGGTGACAAATTTACCGCCAGGCTTGAGCACGCGCACAGCTTCCCTAAGAAGGCCCTCCAGATTGTCTATCCAATACAGATTCGGCCCCCAGATACAATCGTAGTCGGCATCCTTCAGAGCTTTCAGCGGGCCGTTAGGGTCGCAGTTGACAATGTTCTTATAAATGCCAAGTCGTGCGGCCTTCTCGGCGTGGGTATTCTTCCACACTAAGCCGGTGTCGAATTGGCGCGCCGAACGCTGGACGATCGCAACCTGGGTTCCGCCGTCCTTTACCGTGTCGTAGTAGTCGCTAGCCTCAAGTGAAGACCAGCGTTTGGAATCGGTGTTCCACTTTACATTGCCGTAAACGTCAAACTCGGGAGAAAATTCACCGCCGAGCATGACAAAAGTCGCGGTTCCATCCATACTGCCGAGTTCCAAGCTGCGCCCCTCCATCGGCCCTAAGGCCTTAGAGGCCAAAAACGCCTCATGCGCGTACCACAGCGCGCTTTCCGGGCGCAGCCAAAACGGCGTCAGCAAGCGTTTGAGGTAGTCGCGCCGTGAGGTTTCCATGCGGTCGGTGACTGTGCTCATCGGCAGATTCTCCCCGACGCTTCCGCAGGCACCGCCCACACGTCCATCATGCTGCCGTAAAACGCGGTCGAATACACCCGCGGATCGGTCTTCGAGCCGCTGAGGTTCATCGATTTCTTAACCACGCGGCCGGCAAAGGTCATAATGTCGCTCAGATTGAAGTACGGAGTGTACAAAAACGGGTAGTCAATGCGCACCACTTTAAAACCGGCGCGGGCCAACCACTCGGTGATGGTCTTAGGCGAGAAATAGGTGAAGTGCATCGGGTGAAATAGGCGATGGCCGTCCTTAAAAATCTTGGCCGCGATCGAATCGACGTTAATGAGATCGGCCAGACACAGAATCCCATCGTCAGCAATAACCGTGCGGGCTTTTTGCAGAGCGGCAAACGGGGTTTCCGTATGATCGAGCATGTATTTCATCATCACCACGTCAAAATGTTTGTGCGGCAAATCCATCGCCTCAAAACGACCTTGCTCGACCTCGATGCCGAGCTGCTTGCGCCCAAATTCCACGGCATACGGCGATAGCTCGATCGCCCTGTACTCCCAATACAGATCGTCGAGCACGCTCTCAAGCAGTCCGGGGCCGGCACCAACATCGAGCAGGTACCCTTCATTCTTAAAAGTTTCCATCCGACGCACCAGGTCGAGAAACAGCGGGCGCTTGGCGTTGAACTCGTTGACGTAGCTGCGCGGCTTGCCTTCGGCGTCGATCGACTCCGTCCACAACTTCTCATTCGCATAAAACGCGTTGATCTCGGCCTTAGGCGGACGCGAATCTTCGACCACCAAGCCGCAGTCGGTGCACTGAACCAGCTCGGTCGTCCGCGGCCCTTGGTTGGCCGGGATTGTCAAATACGGCTTAACGTTGGGACAACGCAGATCGACCGCCGGCAGGGCGGTGGAATCGGGACTATTTGACGGCATGCACGATCCACATCGCTTGGTGGTATTCGTCGTAGCCGCGCTTCTTGGCTTCGGAGGCCGGCAGGTAATACGTGGTCAGACACGGGTCGACGGTCTCAAAGCCCTTGAAGTATTCCTGAAATTCGTCCTTGGCAAAGAAATGCGCCAATCCGATATTGGTCAAATAGACAGTAGAGCCGCCACCCTGAAGATTCAGCGTGCCCGGATCATCGGCTTTCTGCTGATCCTTCTCGCCGACAAAAATCGAGTGTCGGTCGGCCAGCATATGCCCGGCAAACAGCCCGCCCGGTTTAAGCACGCGGCGCACTTCAGCAAATGTGCGGGCCCGGGTCTCCTTGTCGAGATGCTGAAACACGCAGGACTCAAAAATGCCGTCAAACCTGTTGTCGGCAAACGGCAGTTTGTCGACCGAACCTTCCACGAGTTCGCCGATCTTATCGTTGAACCCGTTGCGCTCAAGATTCTTGCGGCATAAATCCAAAGCCTGGGTGGAGATATCGATCGCACTAACCTTCGCACCTTTCTGCGCAATCCAGACTAAATTCGGTCCGGCGCCGCAGCCCATTTCCATAAAATGCAGTTTCGAATGGTCGCCATCCGGGCAGCGGTCGCGAAGGTAATAGGACGTGGTGCGGGCCAGGGCTTCCACCGGCGCGGTGTTGTATGCGCCGCGGGCAATCTGCTCCTCGAAAGAACGTTCCCAAGTCTGCTTCATTTGCTTTTCATTTTGCGCTGAAGTCATCTTAAATTCCCCTCGGGCTTGGGGGCTAGCAATCCCCGCAGCGTGTATTTGGTGCTCGGCTCCCGGACGCTTTCCAGAAGCTTGATGTCGAAACCGGCCTTCTCGGCGAGTATCGCCAACGAAGCCGGACTGAAAATGTGGTGGTGATCAATAAAAAACTCTTCGCGGCCTTGGCCGTCGCGGGCGGCCGCGTTGCCGTCCGGAAGCTCGATGTAACAGAAACCGTCGCGGTTGAGGACCTTTCGCGCCTTGATCAGCATCGGCAGCGGATCCTTCACATGCTCAAGGGTCTTGTTCAGCGAGACCACGTCATAGAAGGCCAATTCTTCGGTTTTCAGAAAATCCCCCTGAATCGCGATCACGCCGACGGTTTCAGCCGCGTGCTTCACGGCACGCGCGTCCGGATCGACGGCACTGCACTTCCAGCCGTATTCCTTCATGCGGTGCAGAAACACGCACAGCCCCGACCCGACATCCAGAATCGTCGGATGCTCGACCGGGTTGCCGCCCCAAAAGCCCTTGGCGAAGGCAACTATGCGCCGAACCCGGCCGACATTGTCGGACTTGGACGGTGGCAGGCTGTTGATTTTGTCGAATGTCGCCTTCAGGCTTTGCGCGTCACCGTAAGTCGAGGTCACGTATTCTTCGGAATACAGCGCCGAATCATCCATCTCGTGCACCGAGATGAAGTGGCCGCAGGCCCGGCAGCGCAGCACGTCGCGGCTGTAGCTCTGGCCTTTGGAAAACTCAAAGCGCACTTCGCCCTGCGGGGCCTCGTCGTAATGAAAGGTCGGCTCGAAATTGCTCGCGCCGCACAGACACACCGCGGTCATGATCGTCGTCATAGCGTGGCCAGCTCCTTATCATCATCGAGCCACTTCACCACCGAGAGACCTTCTTCCTTGAGGTAAGCATCGAATTCCGCCTGCTTTCCAGGCTCCATAAGAAAGACGTAATACTGCCCGCGCGGATTCTTGACCAGTGCGGTACGCCAACCGAAACGCTTGAGACGGCCGTTGGTCGAGGGCGTCGCATAGTAGCCCCATTCCTTGCGTGTGACATCGTATTCAGCCCCGCTGGCAGTTTTAAACGTCACTTGCTCGTTCGGTTCAAGGTCCAACTCGGCGCAGTCGGCTATGGTGATTTTATTGCGATCACCGACTTCGAAAATGCGCGGCGGTTTTTTCACCTCGAACTTCATGACCAATTCCAGTCCCGGATCAAGAAGTTTTTGATCTTCCAGGTTCCGTTTTCTTGCTGCCAAACCTCAGGGTTGCGGAACTTTTCGATGCGCTCGAAAAACTCCAGTTTGCTCATGCCGACGTGAGAACAAAAAGTTTCGATATCACGGTGCGGGGTCTGGTCGCCGATCTGCTTGATTACCGCGATGGCTTGATCGCGTGTGGTGCGGCCGTTGCGAATCTCCAGACTCAAATTGTCGAACAGCCGGGTGAAGCCGAACTTATACCACTTGAGATAGTGATGTAATGAAATAAAGTCGTCGTCAATATCGGCGTAGTCGTACAGTCCGGTCTTAGCGCTCTCGGCACGCTTAAAACCGCGCGCGCTCGCGGCCTTGAAGCTGGCCTCCGGGTCCCAGGCGTAGTAGTAACCCATGAATACGGCCTTGATGCCCTTGGCTTCGAGTTCCTCCGGCGTCGGGCCCTTATAGCCGGAGAGCTC
>Ga0315336_1006927_pt1 | contig 11250 bp, 15 predicted proteins | sample ASW5metaG_FD_204512 | JGI IMG/M metagenome (GOLD analysis project Ga0315336, IMG submission 204512) | Ammonia-oxidizing marine archaeal communities from Monterey Bay, California, United States - ASW #5 | ecosystem: Environmental > Aquatic > Marine > Intertidal zone | place: USA: California... | reverse complement strand
CTGGGATAACGCCCAACTCCTGTACAAGGTGGAAGGCCCCACGGCGGAAGACGAAACCAACCGCGAAAAAGTAGCCGCCGAACAGGTACTGTAAAGGCTTCTGGTTTCGTACTACACCCGTCAGATGATCGATCGGGCTTCAGTTGTCCCGAAGGTCCTTCGTTGCCGTACCGGCAAAAATGTAAAGCATGTGCCCGGTATGATCTGTAAACCATGTTCCCGGGCAGCACCGGCAAAAAATGGCGGAGCGGACGGGATTCGAACCCGCAAAGTGTTCCGGCTCGTGCCGTCTGGCGCATTTAACCCATTGATTTAGTTGGCCTGACGGGCACTGACTTGCACAGCCCGGCACAAAACCGTGCCAAAATCATGCCATGAAGAACGCGTCTAGTCGGACAAAAGTCCATATCTAAGCCGTGTTGAGGCATGCGGCGTACCTTCGTTATGATTGACCCCGCTCCCTGGGTGCCACCCGAATTCGCGTTGAGTCGCGGGCTGACGATGGGAGCACCACGAGTGCCTGCAAAGCAGTACGCGCCGAAAAGGAATGGCTTAAGAGGTGGGGCACACCTATCTGCTCTAACGACGTGGCCGAATGAAACGACTTGTAGTAGGCATTGTAGTTTTAGCGACTGGCGGCTGGCTGGTCACCCAGACAATTTTGAAAGGCATTCATCCGACCCTGTATGTACGTGAAGCCACACACGTAAAGTCAGGGCCGAGTGATGCTGCTGAATCACTAGGAATACTTCGCGCCGGCGAGTCGGTGAGGATAGTGGAAAAGGATCAGACTGATAGGTGGGGGGGGATTGACTCAGCGTTGCTATGTTCGGGGAGCCGGTGTCCTGATATTGGGTGGGTATACCTGCCTCATCTGTCGCATGAACCATATACTACAAAAGCTTACGCGCCCCGAATCTGTAGAGCCGCGATCGCCGCAATCATGGCGCGTGATCCAGCTATGATCCGGGCGGACGTAGCGACCGGAGGTTACGTATCTCTCCACTATCGAAGTCCGTCCCACGACTCGCGTTGGTCCTACAAATGCAAGATCGAAGGGAATCGAGTCCTGTGGGGAAAGCTTGGCGGAAGGTGGCGCGACCATTTCGATGACGCAGTCGTAACATTCCACAGAGGAAGCAACCCCACTGATATAGTTATACGCCAACAGTATTCGGATGGATCGACGGGCAAGGACCTAATTGAGATTCCCTGAATCTCAACGGTTGGATGAAGATGGAACGACTCCAATGCATCGGCACGCGAAGCTGTGGCCGCTGGTTTCCACGTGAGCACTTTGAACATGGTGGGCGAGGTAAGCGTGGCGACGGGACCCGTATGCTCTGCGAGGAATGCTACGAGCGTTATATAACCCCTTCCAATGCGCTTAAATCGCTGTTACGCAAACGTGAGCGCAATTGCAAATACGTTTGGTCCATGCGAAAACAGTCCGCTGAGATTTGGAAGTTGGCCGGACGGCTAACGTCGAAGACTCGAAAAACCCACCATGTTGACCACGAAGTACCGCTGTCAGGAGAAAACTCCGAGCGACCCATTTGCGGACTCACGGTCCCGGCTAACTTGCGGGTGATGCCAGCTCGATACAATCTGAGCAAAGGAGCCAGCTTCACTGAGTCGGACGCGTTACGCGTAGAGGACGAAATGATGTACGAGCTTCGAGAGCGGGGATTGGCGCGTAAGATTTAGGTCAGACTGATTCGCCAAACATAGGAAGCGTTATCTACACTTAATCAATACCCTTCTAGGTTTATAAATGAACACAAATGAAAAAGCAGTTCCAATTCTGATTGCAGGTCTTTGGCCGCGTATCTCGTCCAAACCGAATAGCGGTTCATCTGTCACGGTGCTTTCCAAGGACGAACGAACCCCGTTACTTATCGGACATGCGAACGAAGATGGAGAATTTCAAGGCGAGTTGCCAAACGACCTAATCGGCACAAGCGTGGAAATAAGGTCAACTGAACCAGGCTTCCTACCTTTGAACTACAACAACGTTAAAGTAGAAAATTGGGGGGTGATGCTGGCCATTCAGTTAACTAAGGACCATGTCTATAACGGGAAATCCGGAGCAAAGCACGATGACGCTTCTCGGTGGGACGCCTGGAACGCCACGGCAGAGCATGCCAAAGCGACCGAACGGGTAAATGCCGCACAGATGAATGCCAGCCACGCGTCTAACGTTCACGCCCTGAAAGCGGACAATGTGGAAGCTGCAGCGGAAGTTAGTACCCCAACCCTAACAGTTAATGAGTCAACTGGAATAACAAACCCGTATGCCGAAAAACCTGGATACGTTACGAGCGGGGCATTCGTTGTTGCCAATTCTGATGCTACGATCAAGACCTTCCAAGAAGCGGAACAAGAACTTCGCAATCTCTTACGTTCGCTAAAAGGACAAAATGATGTGGAAGCTGCGCAGCTTGAGTTGAAGATGGTGGTCGCGTCGTTGTCCGGAATCGTGTCGATGCTGCAAGATTCCGTCCTACATCTTGGTTTAGCCTCGGACTCGCGGAACATTTTGGAGAAGCTCAAGGACGATCCGGTTATCGGACACATAGCGATGGGATTGATACAGGTTGTTGCCAAATTACTATTAGGCTGAGTCTAGCCGTGATTGGCGAGGTTGGTGCCTATCGTGAGAAAGAAAGTAAGAATCGGCTCACCTGTTAGAATTTAGCAGCGATTGAAAGGCTCAAATGTATCGGGACTCAAATCTCAGGCGCACCCTTCGTGCCGCAAATTAACGAAATACTTAGTTGGATAGAAAACCACTCGGTCGCGGTTGATCTTCTCAAGTGGTCGCTAGTTTTATTGTTAGCCTGGGTTTCCGGAGCATTCAAACTACTTCGGCTCCTAACGAAAAGACCAAAACTTAAGGTTTCAGAAATCGTTAGTGCCTGCGCAATCCTCCGCGAGCCTCATGATGAACGCGAGAATGCGGAGAAAGCTATTTTCCTTCTAAATCTGGAGGTTGTGAATCCTTCGAGAACATTGGTCGTAATCAATTCCCTGGAAATGAAATTCGCTTCAACGCGTCCTTTTTGGAAGCGTACTAACTGGATTTCTGCCGTAAGCTTACCAAGTAGAGTTCGGATAGAAATGGGTGCTGGAACCAAGGTGATGCGCAACTGGTTTGCGCACTTCCCGGATGAGATTGCCGAGCTAACAGTTGACGGTAGAATAGAACCGAATGACGCCCAGTCTGGCTATGCATTATTTGTCACGCACACTTTTGGTAGCTGGAATCCTAAAGTCCTTGATGGCGCGGTCCGAGTGACGTGTAGGGCACTAAGCGCAACGGGGGATAAGGTCAACGCGTCGGGCCAAATCCCCGTGATGACCGATCCAGACCGACTCGAAGTGATGGTCCCTGGAGTATTGGATCAAGCTAGGCACCCTAGCTCATGGAACATACCAGCTCGCTTTTGAGCGTGCGAAAGATTCAGCATCCGCTACACCCAACAACAATTATTCGCCACATCCAGTAGATAAAAGAGACCGAGTATCCGGTAGACCGCAAGTCTGCTACAGCCGGGTCTTTCTTGCTTACCCCGAGATATGTTAGACGTGAAGTGAAACGCTAGGACCGCCACTGTAAAAAGTCACGAACACTGCCCGCCTTCGCCCCCTCGGACTCAATGACCAGAAAGTACCTTCGGCACCCATTGTGTCCGAACAGTCGTTGCGGCACCCTACGAGTGCCCCGTCTATTCTAACATCGTGGTAGCAAGACAACTTGCCAGAATAATTAAACCCTTTGAACTAAGAGGAAACGAATGGATTCGCACGACTTACCCATATTATACAAGGGTGCTGGTCCCGGAACTTACTGGCATACCAACGACGCGACGCAATCTGGATTCACGACGCAACCCGGAATTGCTAACCGGAACCAAATTGTGAACCACATCACAGCCAACTCAAGGCCCCCAATATACCTTTCCTTTACGACTTCATTCGCCGTTGCCAAGCGATATGCTCTGTACGGTACATCGCGAGCGACACAAGCCAATCCGGGATTCGTTTATTCCGTCAATCTCATGAACATGCCCAACTTTAACGCCTACGATCCAGTCGCCGAAATCTCGGCGGGAATGTTGATACATGGGCATACCGGGGACCAGCGCCTTGTTGTGCGGATTGCGCTCGACCACAAAAGAGCAACTACCTTGCAAGTGGACGGACCAAACGGAACAAAAATAGTTCCATCTTTTTCAACGGAACTACGCGGGCTAACTTTTGCCTTAAGAGATGCGGAGATAGTAATCGGTGGGAATGTTCTCGCGAGCGCAGTCATAGATAAATTGTCGGTCCAATGGTGACCGAAGGAGTCTAGTGTGGATGCTCATATTGAATTCTCCGGAGAATATCACTCACACGGCACGAGATTTATTGGAGCCTGGGTTTCGGATGGTCCCATAGCACTTATTGAGGTGAAGGATCTATCTGATGAATCGGTGTATTGCACTCGCCTGGACCTTGACAAAGCTCACTTTATCGACGGCCTGACAACGCGATTCGATCCTGCCGTTTTACATGAATTGATAGATGAAATTCACAGGCAGCAAAGAGTTTTCGCGATAGAAGGTACTTTTGAGTAGTGTGGTGTGGGCTGGGCAGTAGTTGGTGGACGCCTGAGTCGTCCAGAAATTTGTTCAAAGGGAATTGCAGATACGCCGACAGAAAGCTTCTCGGCAGTGGCGGGTAATGTAGGAAAGCCCGACCACCACCTTTCACCGAGATGAAAAAGGTATCGCTACGACTTCTAGCTGGCGTTTAGTGCGCTAAGCGCCAGGGTCTTTATGCAGTCCGCGAAAGTCCAGCGCAGCGGCTGCGAAGTCTTGGCGGACCTTGAAGCTGATACCGTCAACCGTCCAACCCTCGGAGCTTTCCAGAAAAACACTTGAGTCGCTTTCCAGATAAGCGCGGCCAACGGTTTCAATCTGTTGTTGACCCGCCGCCAGATACCAGGCCGTTTCAGAATCCGCGTCCAGGCGTGCGTCCACCACAAGTTCCAGGCCGCGCACGAACTCAAGGTTGGGGGTGTCGTTTGATTTGGCTGGGTCCACCAGGGAGGCAATCAACTGTTCCGCCAGAGACTCTAGCGCGGCCGGTACGATCAGATAGCGCGGGACAATATTGAGGTACTGGTTAGCCGAACTCGTATCCGCCGACAGCGTGGTTTGTTTACGCATGGCTGTACGGGCATCACTCAAAGACGCGACCGCCAGCGCTGCACCGCTCGAAGCGAGGTTGTTGTGATCGGCGTGGAACAGCGCCGTACCGTCGCCCATTGTCGGGTTTGAGATCAGCACGTCGTAGATCAGGTCCAACTCCTTGCGGCGTGCGGCCTGGCCCATAGCACGGGGAACCCGGGTAAATGCGTTTTGATCGTCGTTCACAATCGCCTGGCGCGAAATATTGAACAGGCGTCCATAGGTCAGCAGGCTCATGGATTCGTCCGACTCCCCAAAAGAGCCTTCTTTGAACTCGCCGCTTTCGAGTACGAGCAGCAAGTTGGGTGCGCTCGACAATTGAGGAAAGTGGGCAGGCTTGAAGTCCGGCACCGATAACTCGGTAGTCCAAGTCGCGCTGTAGGGTTCGTCTTGGTAGCCCATCAATAGTGATTTGTTCGCCACATCCGCTAGCAAGTTCGGGAAGTCCGAGCTTGTATGACTAAAAGCAGCACCAACAATCGCGGCCGGGTTCATCGACGCCGTATTTTCTCCGCCAGCACGAAGGCAGGTTGCAGCCATATCGACAAGAGACATACGAATAAAATCCCGCGTTGCCGGGTGCGGGTTCTTAATCTTCACACCGCCGCGCATACAGACCACGTCTGCGGCCGCTGCGCGAAAGTCGTTTGGAATATTGGAATGCACGCGAGCACCTGAACCTTGTAACACGCCCGTCGTGGGTCGGCGCATGGACACATCAAAGTCGCCTTCACTGGCTTCCTCGTCCCTGCCAATGGCCTGCAAAAGTCGCTCGGCGGCTTCGCTGTAGGTCATGCTACGGGCAAGACATTCGAGCCGGAGTGCTTCGTGCTGGGGGTATCGGCCGAACAGCTTGGTCACCATTTCGGCGTGAAACTCTGCTTCGATCATCGCGTCTGGATTCATCGCGGTGGGCTGGTTTGTGTTCGTAGTCATTTGGTTGAACTCCTCTGGCAGGTATTGGAATTTGGTCAGGTCGAAGCCTTGCACGCAGGCGGCAATGTCCAGGTCGTCATCATCGGCGGCGATCACTTCGTCAGCGAGACCAGCGGCCGCCGCCTCGTCAGCCGTAAACCAGGTCTCTTCATCCATCGCCGCGAGGATTCGTTTGCGAGATAGGTTCGCCCGTCCGTAGGCATCCGCGATCAACTCTCGAACCTTACCAAGCGTATCGGCAGCACGTTGTAGGTCGCGCTGGTCGCCGTAGGCGGCGGTTGCCGGGTTGTGGACCATGAGCATTGACTGCGAGTGCATGACGACGAGATCCGCAGCCATAGCGATGACGGACCCCATGCTCGCGGCGATCCCTTCAACCGTGGCGGTAATCTGGCCTTTGTGCGATTTCAGGCGGTTGTAGATACCAAGCCCTTCAAAGACCGAACCGCCCGGACTGTTGATACGAAGGTCAAGATCAACCTCGCCAAGCTCGTCCAGGTCCGCCGCGAATTGTTCGGCGGATACGTCCAAGCCAATTTCGCCATAGATGCGTATCTCGGCTGCGTTGGAAGTCTTGTTTTCAAGTATCGAGTACCACATGCGTGCGCAGACTAACGTGCGTTCACATGCTTGTCACTGACATGCCGAATGTCAGTAAAGTCTAGAAGCGATCCGGTAAAGCTGTCTCGCGCTGGTCGGGATGGGTTGGTAGTCTCGCAGCTCCGGCACGCAATCTTGCTCCAGGCGTTCTGATAGCCGCGTGCAGCGCCGCCAGACTGACCCCGGCCCGTAGGCTTCTGAACGTACTAGGTTGGCTATCACGGCATCACGCGCTGCCTGGGACCAAATCTGGTCCATCACCCAGGCGGCCACCTCATCGGGTAGCGGTTGCCGTGCTTCAATTGCCGCGCGAAACCTGGCCAACATGTCTGGGCCGGAGTGCACAGGGTCACCCTGGTTCATCGCTCAGCATCCTTCCCGCTATCCATTCGCACAATGGCGGGCCAATACGATCCGGCAGACAGTAGCCGATGGTGCACGAACAATGCTCGACCGCGCCGTCAACAAAATAGATCAGCCAATGATTGCGGTGTTTAAGGTCGAAGGCTCTTAAACGACCAGTCGCATGGGCGGCAGTCCGTATCCGCATTTCCGCTTGCAATTCATCGCATCGCTCTAGGTCTACGCATTCCTCATCCGCATAGACTGGGTAGCTCTTATCTTCGACCGTGATCTCTTCCATTGCCATTACTCCTCATCCTGTTGTCACTAGTCGGCCATATAGCCCGAGTCCTGCGTAAGTTGCGTAAGTCGTGAGTAAGTGACGGTTAGCGTCGCCAACCGCGCCTTCTCGCTCAAACTTCAAGACTGCCAGGGCCTCATCTATCCGCCAGCGCGGCGTGGCGAGATATTCGGACAATCCTTTGCGCGTGAACTTGGTAAGGGTTTCAGGCCCCTGAAACCCTTCGACAACGTCCTCAACACAAAGTCCCTGCTTACGGATTTGTCCGATGGAAGATTGATCTCCCCGCCGCTCAGTGTCTTCAATACATCGGGCTGTTCTTGCCGTAGCCACCCGAGTACTAGAATCGCCAACGCGTTAGTCGTCACGCCAGGAATGCCCGTCAGTTTGGAGGCAACGTGCGCGACGATCTCTTGAACCGTAAGCTTTGCTCGATCACGTTGCTTTCGTGTTTGTCCAGTCAGTTGTTCGAAAGATTGTTGGTGCTTGTTCATGCTGCATTTCGCCTTTCAAGGAGTTTTGTGAAAGAAAGCTTGATTTAGATTTATAGATTCAGATTCGTGCTCAATCCAGGGCTGAGCAACTTCGACTCCATATTGAGCAACTTCGGGTCCGATATTGAGCAACTTCGAGTCCGATATTGAGCAACTTCACCTCGCGAATTGAGTAACGTCGGTTGTTTGATTCGTTCGTTGTTTTTCATCTTTAAGCCATTTCTCGTGGTTCCAATCGTCAAAGGCCCGTTCATCCTGGAACCCGCGACGCTGCCATTCGGGTTTACTTAGGTCATCACGTGCCGCGATCTGTTTGGTTGCATCATCGTTCGCTTTCTGATTCTCTCGTGCCTTCGATTTCGGCTGAGGTTGCTCATTCCTGGGATAAGCAACTTCATACATATTCGCACCGCCTTGCCCACGCCCCGAACGACCAACCTTTCTGAGCAACCCGCTTTCCTCCAGATACTCGATGTGCTTCGTAACAGTGTTTCTCGCGAATCCTGTCTGCCTTGAAAGAGTGGCGGCGGACGGATATGCCCGACGCGTTTCTTCATTCACGTAATCGGCATAGCAGTGAAGAATGTGGGCCGCTTTCGAGCGGTCGACGGCGTCACGCTCAGGCCAATCGCGAGGATTGAGACCCCGCACCCACATTAACGCTGCAATGCTCATAGCGGAGGATCAGTCCGTTTAGACGCATCGATCGCGGCAGCTCGGCCTTGCTGCCAATCGTGTGCGTGTTGCTCGAAACTGGCCGAATGTTCGTGGGCTTCTTCGACTTCAATCAGCCATTGCGTTTCGGGTTGCGGACTGCTCATGTATAATGTTGGTACTCGGTTGTCTGCCGGGTTTGGTTTGGAAAAGGCCCTTTCAGATTTTCTGGCGGGGCCTTTTTATTGCAGTTGAATAACTCTTAGCGAACGCTCGCCTTCAATAGCGCGCTCGACCTGCGAAGCTGCCTGTTCATCCGCACGCCGGTTGATCGCGGGCATGTTGTACTCTAACCGCCCGTTCACTTCGGCATACTCGACGCCACGTTTCCAGCGGCGGCGTTGGCGGTTGGATTTCACTTGGCCGCGAGTCAAGCCGGTTAATTCGCGCAGCTTGGCTTCCGTGACCCATTCAGACATTCGACTCCGCCACGGGTGTCGACAGACGCTGTCTCACGAGCATCGAGACAGTTATCCCCTTCTGGTAAGCCTCATCCTCAAGCTGGACTTTGAGCTTCTTGGGTAGTGCTACCGCCAAATGCGCATCGTTACGTGGCAATACTTTTCGTTTATTCATTCCGCTCTCTTTAACAACTTATCAGACGCCTTTCTAAAGCTTGCGCGATCATATGAGACTATATAGTATGTTGCCAGTTAAAACGTCATATAGAAACGGCAACATGCGACAGAAAATTTCCATCACGCTTTGGCGGCAAGTCGGGACATGGTCGATAGCGGACGACGGCACGATTACTTGCGCGGGTAACGAATGGGAGCAGTACGACTTGGGCAGGCACCCCAACGCCTACATCAAGTTCGCTCGAACGGACTTCGACCGACCGGATGATGCTATCGCGTTCTTGGGAAAGTTCGGTCCTATTGGCGTAGAGCAGAAATTCGCGCCGGCAAAGATGCACTCACCGGCCCAGGCCTCGTTCGCCTACGAGTCAAATCTGACTCAATACAAGGTCGAGTCCAACTACATGAACAGGCTAATTGAAGACTGGAACCTATTGCTCGCGGGCAAGGCCACACCGGGCAAGTTTGTTGATTTGGTTGAAGGTCCTCTCTCAAACAAGGTCGAAGCGAACTTTCGGGTAAGGCCAGTCGTCAGAAATGCGGAACGCTTGCAGATGGAGCCGACGCTTGAGACCGACGATCTACTCAGCGCGCTCTACTTTCAATTCATCTTGTCCATTCAGCGAAGCGAGCAAATGCGGCAGTGCGGGTATTGCGGAGAAGACTTTCCTCCAGCCCGTTCAAACCAATTCTACTGCTGCGAAAATCATAGGAAGTACGCGGGAATGAAACGAAGGAGGAAATCAACTTGAATTCTAACGATATGCCAAAGGGGTTGCGAGTAAGGGGCGGCCGACTTTATTACTACTACCATCACAAAGGCAAGCCGCATTATAGGTCAACAGGGTTGAAGGCAATACCAGCCAATGTTGCCAACGCGGCTGAAATGCGGCGCGCTGAGATTGAAGCCCACAAGTTCGGTATCGATTCTGACGAAGTTGCAGCGGAGGACTTTAAGACCGGCACGTTCGCGAGTGTAGCGCAGGAGTTTCTGGACGCCGCTGACGTGAAGGCATCCACACGGCATAGCTATAGACAACTATTGCAAATCTACTGGATGCCATCGCTACAACATCGGCAGATTGCTCGCATTCAGCTTCCAACGCTTCGCAAGATCAACCGCGATACCAACTGGTCATCACGCAAGGTCCAGAAGAATGCCATCAGCGCAATGCGCCAGGTATTCGAGTTTGCGCAGCACGAAGGGTACCGTGATGATAATCCCGCTCAAAAACTGACAATCAAGCGTAGAAAATCGGAGACGCGCAATCCTGATCCCTACACCGTCGATGAGCGTGATGGTTTACTGGATTGGCTAGAGGCAAACGCCAGCGCGGAGACTCATGCCTATTTCATGACGGCCTTTCTCACCGGTATGAGAACCGGGGAACTGCTCGCTCTGACGTGGGCGGACTATGACGGTAAATCACTGGCCGTCACGAAAGCGCGAGTCCGGGGAGAAGTCACCACCACCAAGACCGACGAAAACCGAACCGTGCTCGTACAAGAGCGTCTAGCGAAGACTTTGAATGGCCTTCCCTCTCGATTTCGCCAAGGTGTGATTTTTACGAACCAATACGGGCGCGAGTATCGCGCTGGTTACCATCTGAACAAGAAGTTTCGGGAAGCTCACGAAAAAGCCGGGGTACGACACCGCGAAGGGCCTTACCCCTGGCGGCACACGTACGCCTCGATCGGACTTACAAGCGGCGCTGACCCGGCATGGTTAGCCAATCAGCTGGGCCACAGCCTACAAGTGTTCTATTCGGTGTACTCCAAGTGGATCAACACAGACGAACGCGACAGCCGCGAGTTAGAAAAATTGTTATAGTGAAATTCGAAGATCAAAACCGTGCCAAAACCATGCCATTTTCGGCATCTATGGCGTTTTGGGCATCTAAACCCTTGAATTTAAGGACAAAAAATGGCGGAGCGGACGGGATTCGAACCCGCGACCCCCGGCGTGACAGGCCGGTATTCTAACCAGCTGAACTACCGCTCCGTGTTCTCTTATAAAGAGATGGTGGGTGTTACAGGGGTCGAACCTG
>Ga0315336_1006926_pt1 | contig 11251 bp, 10 predicted proteins | sample ASW5metaG_FD_204512 | JGI IMG/M metagenome (GOLD analysis project Ga0315336, IMG submission 204512) | Ammonia-oxidizing marine archaeal communities from Monterey Bay, California, United States - ASW #5 | ecosystem: Environmental > Aquatic > Marine > Intertidal zone | place: USA: California... | reverse complement strand
TTCTTGGGGGGGCCCGCTTCTTGTTCCTCGGCCGGCTCGGTAGTCTCGCCCGCAGGAATCTCAGTAAACTCAATCTCCGATACTACTCTTTCGGCAGCGGCAAATCCGGCGTCGACCGTTGCCGGGCGGCCCTCGGCCGGGGGACCCTCTTCAAACAGTGACTCAAAAGCATCGCGAGCCTCTTCTCCCGAGATGCCTTCATCCAGGTCGGAATCCAGATCGCTGTCTAACGCGTCGTCCGCTGGGTCACTGCCAGATGAAGGCCCAAGCATTTCGGAGGAAGCAGACTCCGACTGCGACTCCAGCTGATCCGCCGAACTCCATCCTAAGTCTTCCGACGCAGACTCCTTGTGCAGCTCGGGTAGCGCAGATTCGTCGCTGCCTTGCTGATCTTCGCTGCCGAAATCTTCTCGATGTTCCTTTGGACTGCTTTTCTTCTTAGCCGGGGCAGACTCAGCTGGGGGAACCTCCAACCCGAGGGAATCGGCCAGCAGATTCCAGTCGCTGGCCACCGGTTTGGGCAACTCCACCGGACTGGGCTTTTCCGCTACGGGGCTTGGTGACGCCGGACTTGAGGGTTGATGCCTCTCGAAGGCCTCGGGGGGAGGATCAGCGCCCAGCTCTCGGGCCAAATCATCCCAACCGGGTTCGGACGGGTTGTCATTCATACAGGTCTACTTCAATTCGTTGATTTCTGTCCGACCAACTGTCGGCACGATCCGAACTGCTGGTGCCCGTGATCGACGGACCCAGCGCGACTGAGACAAACCTCTAATATACGGCTTGTCCCTGCTTACGGAAAGGAGGATGCTGGGCCGTTAGTTGCAGGCGGCTCACCCGTTTCCACTTGTCCTCTCGGCCTGTTTAGAGCTAAAAAGCCTCGCTTCACGGCCTCGGCCGCGGCAATGGCTACAGCACTCGAAGCGTCGCTGGAGAGTCCGGCTCTCTGAGGCAGGCCTAGGTATGTGAGGATAGCGTCGCTGGCGAGTTCTTGATTCTGACAGACATTCCACTGATTCTCACAGGATCCCACCTACGTGACCGACCGTCAGACCAGCCCGGACGACCCCCCGACCGACCAAACGCACTCGTTCCTTGAAGAGGTCGAGATTCGGGGCCACATCATCGACAGCCTAGTCCTGCCGAAGGTGTTGGATTGCATTACGACCTCTGGAGGCTCTTTCCACATCAAGCACATCGAGATCGGCCACGATCGTACCGACCCCAGCGAAGCGACCATCGAAGTTCGCGCCGCGACACGCGAAGCGTTGCAAGGCATTCTGTCCAGAATCGCCGATCATGGTGCCGTGCCGACCGCTGGCGGAGACTGCGAGCTCGCTGCTGCCGATCGCTCTGGCTCGTTTCCCGAAGGATTCTACAGCACGACCAACCAGCGGACCGAGGTCCGTATCGACGGCCAGTGGAAACCGGTCGAGTTGCAAGAAATGGATTGCGGAGTTCAGGTCGATCGACAGACGGACACCGCCCGTTGTGTAGCCATGACGGAAGTTGAAAAGGGGAAGTCCTTCGTCGTCGGGCATCGCGGAGTGCGTGCCTTTCCGCCTGAACGGGTCGAGCAGGATCACGCCTTCGCATTCATGAATAGCAGCGTTTCCACCGAGAAACCCAAGGGCGCTCTGATTCGTGAAATTGCTCGTCTGCTGTTCAACAATCGTGCCGGCAACGGCAAGACGCTGCTGGTGGGCGGCCCGGCGATCATCCATACCGGCAGCGGCGACCTGATCTGCGAGCTGGTCCGCGGAGGATACATCGGCAAACTTTTTGCCGGTAATGCCCTGGCGGCGCACGACATCGAACAATCGTTCTACGGCACCAGCTTGGGAGTGAACATCCACCAAGGCAGCCTGGTCGACGCGGGACATGAGCACCATTTGCGATCGATCAACAGAATTCGTCGGGCCGGTTCGATCGCCGCGGCCGTCGAGCAGGGTATTCTCACTTCAGGCATCATGTACGAGTGCGTGCGAGGAGGCGTCGAGTTCCAACTCGCCGGCAGCATCCGTGACGATGGTCCGCTGCCCGACGTTGTGACCGATGCGCTGGAAAATCAGCGCCGCATGCGGACCGCCATCCGCGACATCAGTTTTTGTTTGATGATCGCCACCACGCTGCACTCGATCGCCGTCGGGAATCTGCTGCCCGCCTCAGTCCAGGTGGTCTGCGTCGACATCAATCCTTCGACGGTGATCAAACTGAGCGATCGCGGCAGCTTTCAAACCATCGGCCTGGTAACCGATGTAGAACCCTTCTTGACCGCGCTGGTCGACGAGGTACGCCGGCTCGAAGCCAAATAGGCCGACCGAAGCCTTTCACGCAAGCAACCTCCGATTGTCCCTGCCCAAACCTCCATGTCTTCCTCGACTGCCCACATTCTAATGTGCCCGCCCGATCACTACGGCATCGAGTATGAGATCAATCCGTGGATGAACACTGAACGTCGGGTCGACCATGCTCTGGCGGTGCAGCAATGGGAGGCGCTGCGGCAACTGTTGGTCGAGGCAGGAGTCTCCGTTTCGGAAGTGACGCCGATCAAAGGGCTGCCCGACCTGGTCTTTACGGCCAATGCGGCGCTGATCTACGGCGGTCGAGCGATCCTCGCGCGATTCAAACACCCCCAGAGGCAGGGCGAAGAACCGCACTACAGTCGCTGGCTCGCTAACCAGGGTTGGGAGGTTGTCGATACGCCAAGCGATCATTCGTTTGAAGGCGCCGGCGACGCGCTGTTCTGCGGCGATACGCTCTATGCGGGCTATCGCATGCGGAGCGATGCCGGCGGACAGCAGCAGATCGGCGAGGTGTTGGGCGTGCGAGTCTTGCCGTTGGAGCTGATCGATCCCTACTATTACCACCTCGATACCTGCTTCTGTCCGTTGGCGGCGGACGAGGCCATTTATTTTCCGGACGCTTTCGATGACTACGGCCGCCGCGTACTCGAAGAGAACGTTTCGCGTCTGCTGAGAGTCGAGCAGGCTGAAGCGAAGCGGTTTGCCTGCAACGCCGTGGTCGTCGGCCAACAAGTTGTTACCAACACCGGGTGCCCGCGGTTGCATGCGTCACTACGAGCGTGGGGCTATCAACCGGTGGAAACGCCGTTGGACGAATTCGTCAAAGCTGGTGGCAGCGCAAAATGTTTGACGCTTCGCCTTGATGGCGAGGAAGCAGCCGCGTGGAAAAAGGACGCTTGAGACCGTCACTTAAGAAGGTGGCGATTGCTTGACCAACGCGCTGATCTGTTTGAACTCGGGTGTGCCAGCCCGACCGCACCATTCGAACAGGGCCGCCTCGGTGGTCGTAAGCAGTGCACCGGAGGCTTCCATGCGACGCAGCGCCGTTTGGTGGTCAAGCGTGTGCCGCGTGCCGACCGCGTCGACGGCAATCTGCACCTGGTATCCGGCAGCCAACAAGTCGAGCACGGTTTGCTGCACGCAGACATGCGTTTCGATGCCGCAAACCAACACGCGAAAGATGCCAGCGGTTTGCCAAGCGGCAAAGAGCGCACCGCATTCGCCACAGCTAAACGCCGATTTCGTCGCCGCGGCTTCACTCAATCGCTCGGCCAACTGCGGCACGGTCGGACTTAGCTTGTCCGGGACCTGTTCGGTGGCAGCGAATCGAACACCCAGCGTTTGGGCTCCGTCAAGCAGCCGAGCAATGTTCCAAACAATCCGCTCTCCCTCCGGCAAGACCGCGATCAACCGTTGCTGGACATCGACCACCAGCAGTGCCGTGTCCGCAGGGCGCATCCTCTCCGGGCTGGGCGGCAAGGGGTCAACATCAGATCGAGAATCGGACATTTTCGACGCAGCCAGGCTGGAGCAGCAGGATGACGAATCTCTTCGAGGGAGCGGAAGGGTATCTGCCGCAAATGATACGCCGCCGATAGAATGATTCCCAGGCCCAACTTCCCATTTGACAGTCAGACACCGCCCACCGACGCTGAGCATCCCCATGGCAAGTTCCGGAAAAATCAGCAAGGAGCTCTGCGAATGGTCGCAGAAGGAACTGAAGGATCACTATGCGAAGCTTTGTAAGATCGTGGCAGAGCCGCAATATCTTTGCCCCAAGTGCGGCCGGGTGGCCGACGAGAAAAAATGGCTCTGCAAGAGCAAGAAGCTGAAGCGGTCTTAGTGGGCGACCGAGCGTTTGCCTGTGGTTCGGGGCGATTGTTGCGACACCCCCTAGCCGACAGCGCGAAGGTTGGTGACAATAGGCCGTTTGACCCGCCCTGGCCGGCGACCAACCCTTTCCGTAGCACCCCTCGACCTTGCCATGAAGACACGCTCCACGACGATTCTAACCGTCCGGCACAACGGCCAGGTGGCGATGGGGGGCGACGGGCAAGTCTCGATGGGCGATACGGTCGTCAAGTCCGACGCAGTGAAGATCCGCCGGCTGATGGACGACCGGATCCTGGTCGGTTTTGCCGGCGCGGCAGCTGACGCGTTTGCACTGATGGAGCGACTGGAAGAGAAACTTAAGGACCACCCGGCCAATCTTCCACGGGCGGCGACCGAGTTAGCCAAAGAGTGGCGTACCGACAGGGCGTTGCGGCGGCTCGAAGCGCTCGTTTCGGTGGTCGATGCCGAGCATACGCTGCTGGTCTCCGGCACCGGCGACGTGATCCAACCAAGCGACGGCATCTTGGGCATCGGCTCGGGCGGCAACTACGCACTGGCCGCCGCGCGAGCCCTGGTTGTCCAAAGCAAGCTGTCCGCCGCGGAAATTGTTCAGCTGTCGCTGGAAATCGCCGGAGACATCTGCGTCTACACCAATCGAAATATCGTAATTGAAGAGCTCAAGTGAAGAATCTGACGCCTAAAGAAATCGTCGCCGAGTTAGATCGCCATATCGTCGGACAGGCCGATGCCAAGCGGTCGGTGGCGATCGCCATCCGCAACCGCTGGCGGCGGCAGCAGCTCGACGACGAACTCCGCAAGGAAGTGGCGCCCAAGAATATCTTGATGATGGGGCCGACCGGAGTCGGAAAAACCGAAATCGCACGACGGTTGGCCACGCTGACTGGGGCCCCGTTTATCAAGGTCGAAGCGACCAAGTACACCGAAGTTGGCTACTACGGACGCGACGTGGAGAGCATGATCCGCGAATTAGTGGAAAACTCAATCGGCCTGGTTCGCGAACGAGAGCTGGCAAACGTTGAGGAGGAAGCACGTCGGAGAGTGGACGAAAGGTTGCTCGACCTGCTGGTCCCGGCGCCGACTTCTTTTGACGTGGGCGTCGACAGCAGTGATTCACCCGAACGGTATGAACGGACCCGCGAAAAGATGCGGGCGATGCTTGCCGGGGGCGAAATGGAGTCACGCACTGTCGAAGTGCCCATCGAACAGAAGGCCCAAGCGATGATGATCCCCGGCATGGGCCCCGGCGGCGATCAAATGGATTTTGATTTCCAGGGGATGCTGGAAAAAATCTTGCCGAAGAACGTATCTCAGCATCAGATGACGATCGCCGAAGCCCGCAACGTCCTCTTCGAGCAAGAGTGCGAATCACTGATCAATCAAGAAAAGATCAACGCCCAAGCCATCGAGCTTGCCGAAGATACCGGCATTATCTTCATCGACGAGATGGACAAGGTGGTTTCCAGCGAAGGAGGCCGCGGGGCGGATGTCTCGCGGCAAGGGGTACAGCGCGATCTGTTGCCGATCGTCGAAGGGACAACGGTGCAAACCCGCTACGGCTACGTACGCACCGACCATGTCCTGTTCATCGCCGCGGGGGCGTTTCACCGAGCCAAGCCGAGTGATCTGATGCCCGAGCTGCAAGGCCGCTTTCCCATCCGCGTCGAGTTGGACGATCTAACCAAAGACGACTTCGTCCGCATCCTGACTGAGCCGCGCAGCGCGCTGACCAAACAGTACGTCGCGCTAATGGACACCGAAGGGGTCCAAATCGCGTTTCAGCCAGACGCTATCGAATCTGTGGCAAGTTACGCCCACCAGGTTAATCAGTCAACTCAGAACATTGGCGCCCGACGCTTGTATACGATCATGGAACGGTTGCTCGAAGAGCTCAGCTTCGAGGCGCCCGAAATGAAAATGGGCCGAGTCGAGATCAATGCCGCGTACGTCCACCAACGACTGGACGACGTTGCCCAGGACGAGGATCTTAGTAAGTTCATTCTGTAACCGCCTATTCGCGGTCGGTTGGTTAGTTCCACGCGAAATGCCAGTCAGCTGGCTGTAGCACTTTGGGAGATCGCTTCGACCAAAGGCTCCAGTTCAGGGACGCTGGCCGACAGGAAAAACTCTCGTTGGGTTTCGCCGAGGACCTCGATCCGCACGGCCAGATGCTCGGCCGGCAAACATCTTGCGACCCGCTCCGCCCATTCGATGAAAGTGATTCCTTCGGCCTCGAAGTATTCGTCAGGGCCCAGCTCGAGGAATTCATCTTCGTCGGCGAGTCGATAGGCGTCGAAATGGTAAACCGGCAGCCGGCCTTGAGAGTACTCATTCACCAGGACGAACGTCGGGCTGGTGATCTTCTTGTCGGGTACGCCCAACGCAGCAGCCACTGCTTGGACGAGCCGAGTCTTGCCGGCACCCAACGTGCCGTGCAAGGCGACGACCGTACCTACCGGCAACAACTCTGCGAGGATCTTGCCGAGGCGTTCGGTGGCCTGTTCGCTAGACGCAACGTAGCGCAGCTCTTTCATTCAGTTGCCTCGTGCTGATAGCCGCCAGGGTCGAGTGGCGATCGCTCTCCCGCGCCGTCTCGCTGCCACAGGCCCGCTTGCTCAATCAGCTCGCCGATCTGGGTAAGTGGTACGTCCGACGGCTGATCTTCCAGGATTTGCTCAGCGCTTTCGGCAGCAACGGCGACGACCAGTTCAAAGTCCTCGCCATCAGTTAGCGCATGTTCCAGAGCGGAAACACGGTCCTCAAGGGCAAGCCGTTCGGCCGCTGGCGAGATCGGCACCGCTGGCAGATCGATCACCGCTCCGCAACCGCTGGCCGCGGCAAGTCGCGAAACGTCCAGCGCCAGGCCATCGCTGACGTCGATGCCGGCCTGCAGCTGGTAGCGCTGGTTGAGTAGCAGAGCCAACTCGACTCGCGGTTCGAACTGCAGATGTCGGCCTAGGATGCTGCCGCCCAGGCAGCCGGTGACCAACAATCGATCGCCCGGGCGTCCGCCGTCACGAGTCAGCGGACCGAACTGGGTGGTCGCTCCCATCGCGGTAATCGAAATCGCCAATGGCCCCTCCCAACTGTTGGTATCGCCCCCGGCGATCGCTACTTCGTAGCGCTGTGCCAACGGCAACATGCCGCGGTAGAGCTCGATGGCCAGTTCGAGCGCCGAGAGTTTCGCCGAACCGGCTCGGGGCAGCGCCAGCGAGATCAAAGCGGCGGTCGGACGGGCCGCCATCGCGGCCAGATCGCTGAGATTCACGGCCAAGGCTTTGTGACCGATCTGTCTCGGGTCGACCTCATCCAGCAAGAAATCGACCCCATCGGTCAGCAGGTCAGTCGTCACGACCGTCGCCGAATCAGCCAAGGGTGCAAGAATGGCTGCATCGTCACCGATACCGATGGCGACCTGATCGCCCTTCGGCACATTTTCACTCAACCAAGCAATGAGCTCACTCTCAAGAGACAACGATTCGACTCCCATGATGGATAATATCTTCGCAAGCTGCGCAAATTGTTTTGAACAGGAGATCGCAGAGGGAGCAGAGATTCATAGCCAAGAAAATAATCCGATGCTTACAAAGTTGAGCTGGAACACTGATCTTCGCTAATCTGCGCTAATCCAATGAGCGGGAATTAGCGAAGATCAGTGTTCCTAAAGCCTAGAATTGCTTTCACTCTCCGTTTCTTCTGTTTCCTCCTGTTCAATTGATTTGGTTGCGGCCAGGGGCCGCGCTGGGCCCTTAGTGCCCTTAGTGGTTATCCTGTTTTTTTTCTGCATTTCTGTGGGTAGGCTCACTGGAACACCGACTATGCAGCTCTCCTACCCCTCCGGCTCTAGATTTTCATTCCGCCTTCCGCAATCCGCATATCCTTCTCGCCCTCAACTCTGGACCCTCAACTCTCGACCCTATTTTGTCCCATTGTCTGGGGTCCCATGTTTTGGGTCAAAACTCAAGGGTTCTGTCCGTCGTCACTTTGATTTGCGACGACTACTGTAGTCCGAATTATAAGTCGACCGGGACAAAAGGTCTCGACTTTAGGACATTTTGACCTCCTTCGCTGTGGACAAAACTATTCGGTCCTCTGACGTATGATTCACCACGGAGGCACGGAGAACACGGAAAAGGTCAGAGAGGGCAGAAAGATTGTTTTCAGCGAACTCTAGATTCCGTTTTCTCCGTGTCCACCGTGACACCGTGATTCAACTCCGCTTGGTAGCACCCATCAGACCGGCGAACGGATGCCATTTTAATGGATGGTCAAAAGCGATTCAGCAACAATCTTTGGCCAGATGAATCCACGTTTCCCCTCGCGCTCATTGTGGTTGATCTAATCTTGAACCACTAAGGCACGATGGACACGAAGAGGGAAACAGACCAGGGCGATTAGAACTATGCCAAGCGTCGCCGGCTCGGGCACCGTGACCGAGGTTGTCGAGAGCGGATTGCCGTAGTTCGCTTCCCAAGCGGCCAGGTGCGTGGCGTTGTAGATTGTCCCGAGGCCCTGTTGCAACATTAGAAAATCGGCTCCGTCCACGTCGCCGTCGAAGTCGAAGTCTCCTGGCAAGATCAACGTGACGGTGAGCGTTGCGCCAGGATCGAAATAATCCGCACTAGCGGCAACCGTGCTATTCAAATCAAAGCTGAACGGCGAACCGTTGGCCAAAAGGCCGCTGAGCGTCACGTCACGGTCGATGATTGTCAACGGGACGTTCAGTGTGAGCGAGGCCGTAATGTCTAACGCATCGAGTACGAACTGTGTGCCGAATAAACTCACAGTGCTGGAGTTGGAGGCGACGAAATCATCGCCAATCGAGCCGCCGGAGATATTCACCACGCTGCCGCTGCAGGCGTCGAATTCATCGCCGACCACACCGCCGGAGATATTCACCACGCTGTCGCCGATGGCTTGGAAGTAACCGTCCACCACGCCACCGGAGATGTTCACCACGCTGCCGCTGAGCGCGTCGAAGCGATCGCCAACCGCGCCGCCGGAGATGTTCACCACACTGCCTTCGAAGGCTTCGAATCGTGTGCCGACCTCGCCGCCTGAGATGTTCACCACGCTGCCGTCAAAGGCGTCGAAGATAGCACCCACCGAGCCGCCAGAGATGTTCACCACGCTGCCGTCGAAGGCTTGGAAGATTTGACCCACCGAGCCGCCGGAGATATTCACCTCGCTGTCGAAGACGGCTTGGAAGATATCGCCGACCGAGCCGCCGGAGATGTTCACCACGCTGTCGCTAAACGCGTCGAAGTGATCGCCGACCGAGCCGCCAATGATGTTCACCTCGACGTTTGTGTTGGTGCCGTCGAACGCCCCTGCAGCAAACCCAAAGCCGATCTCGCCACCATCGGACAGATTGAGCTGCGTATTGGAACCAATCGATTGGTTGTCGCCGATATCTGGATCGGGTGGAATGTTGAGGATCGAGGTGAACTGACCGTAGGTTTGCCCCATCGTGAAGACCGAGCAGAGCGTCAGGCAGATTAGAGTTACGCGGGACTGTGCGAGCAAACTGAACATCTATGAGCCCTTGATATCAATTTCTTTTCATGATTAGCAAGACTCGACGCCTTGTGTAGCGATCTCCATGCGCGTCCCGGTATTCGGATCAGGTCAAATACTTCACCCTACAAACTGGAACCTAAACGCCTCTTCAAGTGGCAATCCGCAAGGGCTTTGCTGTTCGGGTGTTGGGACGAAAGTTCGTCAGGTAGTCAGCAGGGCTTTTCGTCTTCAAACAGGAAGTTTGGCTCGTAGAGGGAAGATATGAATGCGTCGCGGAAGGGGGAACTATCCCCCTCGCAGTGTCATGATTATAACACGCCACGCACCCCGGGCACTTGTATTGCAGGGTGAAATTCGCCCTTTGCTCCCTGAGAGCCAGGATTGGTGGGTTCCTGCCACCTGAATACCCACGTGAGTACCCAGCGCGGCGTCCTACCTCAGCCAAAACAAGATGGAACATGAGGAAACGGAGGTAACAGAGAAGAAGAGAAGGGATCAACGAGGAAAAGGAGGGGTTTACTGCAGGATATGGCCCACCTGAGACGTACTCAGCTAAGCCCTTCCGGATAATTTATCCCCAGTTATCCCATTTGACGCAGGCTACCTGCTGTCGCTCTTCGACAGACCGCACTTTGACCCAAGAAAAAGTAGCGACTTGGGACTTGACATGCTTGCAAGCCGGCCGCGTCGCCTCTAGGGTTAACGGAAGTGCAGTCTATCACAAGACTGTTTTTGCGGGGCTGTGCCGTTCACTCTGCGAGTTTTTTCCTCATCGCTTGGATGGTTGGGGTGGTCTGACAGGGAGGTTACGACGTGTTGGTAGTTTCTCGGAAAGTTGGTGAGCGGGTCATGATCGGCGACAAGATCGCCGTGACCGTGGTCAAAGTCGGTAGCGGCGGCGTACGCATCGGCATTGAAGCGCCCGCCGAAATGGCGATCATTCGTGAAGAACTGGCCAATCAGATTCGCGAGACTGAGCAGACGGTATTCGACGCCCCGCCACAGCCGTCTGTTGAAGGCGATCCTGTCTAATCTCCAGACAGCGCCGCAACCGGTCATTTGAAGCTCATTGCGCTGGGAATTTCGTCACCGTTCAGCCAGCTGAAGAAACGAATATTCACCACAGAGCCACGGAGACCACGGGGGAAACAGAGAGCAGAGGTTGGGAAGCGGATAAATTATTCCTCTGTCCTCTCAAATCAAATCACCTCCGTGCTCACCGTGACTCCGTGGTCTATTGTTTTCTTGAATTGCTTCAGACGGCTGAAGTACTACGGCAATTTCTTATTTCACCACGGCCGATTCGTCTTGGGGAGACGTACGCTTGACGGTCCGCGGTGTGATGGCCAGGCTATTGCGGACGTCGACCGCGGCCGGGCCTTGGATCGAATCGAGCGGTCCGTGTCGATCGACGTAGCCCCGCAGTCGCTTGAGCTTGATGTCAAAGGTGTCTTCTGAGGGCGGAGAGGTACTCGGAGCAGTGCCCCAAGCAATGCGAGTTCCTCCGCGGGTTACCAAGGCAAAGACAAAGAATCGGCGCTGTCCCTGAATCTCCGGCCTGGCTGAAGGCAAAA
>Ga0315336_1006925_pt1 | contig 11251 bp, 5 predicted proteins | sample ASW5metaG_FD_204512 | JGI IMG/M metagenome (GOLD analysis project Ga0315336, IMG submission 204512) | Ammonia-oxidizing marine archaeal communities from Monterey Bay, California, United States - ASW #5 | ecosystem: Environmental > Aquatic > Marine > Intertidal zone | place: USA: California... | reverse complement strand
GCTGCTGGCGGTTCCCAGTGTTCCGGAACCCGCCACCGCGCCGCCACCGATCACACTGTGATTGAGGTTGACCACACCCACACCCGTAAGGTTCAGCGCGTTTCCGTTGGTATTGATCTGGTTGTTGAAATTCAGTGTCGAGTTGCTCGCCGCATCGGCTGTCGTGTCATCCAGCAGATTCACGATCGTCTGGAACTGGTGACTTCCCTGATTGCTCACCGCAATCGTCGGCAAAGTCATGGAGCCCCCCGTTTCTGTGGCGAAGTTGATGCTGCCCGAACCAGCCACGGCGTACGACCCGCCCCTCGAGTTCTGGAACTGGACGGAATTCACGGTAATGGCCGAATCGGTAAATACCGTACGGGAATCGCTGCCAATCGAATCGCCGAAGATGGCCGTTTCGTTGTCGTTGTCGGGTGGCGCCCCATTGCTCGGTGATGACCAATTGCTCTTCGAATCCCACTCGCCCGTCCCGGCGGTGGCCCAAGTAAACACCACTGAGGCTGGCCCAGGGACATAGACATCATTCTCCATGTAGTCCCAGGCAGCTTGTGAGTATCCCTGACCATTGGCACTGCTATCGCCGAAGTGAACGTAGGCGGGGCCCCCTTCTGTGGTTCCGTTGGCGGGGATCCAGGGGTACGTGCCCACGCTGCTATCGTCAACAAGCACTTCAAACTCGCTGGCGCCGGGAGCCACTTGTACCCTAATTTTCACGGGCCAATCGCCGATACCGTTCCAGCCCGTCACCCCCGCGCCAAGCGTGGTGAGAGCACCACCACCCTGCCACACATTAATGCTGTCAATGTGGGTCAAAAAGGTGACGCCCCACGTGCCGCTGTTGTTTCTGCCCCAAATCGAAAGGCCGAAGCCGTCGTCGACATTGTTTGCGTCATTCGGCTCCAGGGATGTCTCAACATACCAGCCGACGGAGTCGTCCATAGTCGCATTATTATGCGTGAGTACCTTCACTTTGGCCGCATCTTGGTCGTGCGTTACCCAGCCAACCTCCGGGCCGCCCGCGGTGACTCGATAATCCGTACGCCATGAGTCACCACCGTCAATATCTTCGACCAGAGCAGCGGGGACCGAACCTGAGCCGTCCCAATAGAAACCCGCTGATGCTGCATTAGCCAGACCCAATACCAGTAGTAATGTAATCAACTTCTTCATTATTCGTTCTCTCTTTCTTTCCCGTCTGGTCATTGATTGAGCTGAGGTTAAGTTCAAAGTGCCACTGTCCAATTAGGGGCGACCCCTACTGATAGAACCATTTCAAAGGGTAAACGCGCATCAGGCGCCGTTTGGGCATTTTCGCTTCACCCCCGTCCAGAATCCACCAGCGGCGATAGTAGCGGACGAAAACCAAATCGCCGACCACGTCGATATTGGGATAGCTGAACTGGATGTAGTTGTCAGGCAGATGTCCCACATCGCGACGAGCCCGCACCGGTGTGAGCGGGTACTCGGGCGGGATGCGGTCAACGTCATCGATTCCCTCGCTCAGTTCAAGCGTTTTAAAATGCTCCCAGCTATGGCCACCGTCTTTGGAGATTGCAGAGGACAATCGGTTGCGGCGAAATCCGCGCCGGATCTCTTCCCGCGAATGCTGGTTCCAAATGAGCAGCAGGTCCCCGTTGGGACCAACGCTGACTACCAGTGGCGGCGACTGAGAAGCGCTTAGATCGGTGGGTCGTACGGCCATCCAGTGCTGGCTGCCGTCGGGGCTGTAGGATTGGACCAGCCGGCCGACCGTCGATCGGGCGATCAGGAGGACACCATCGCCGTTGGTCTGGGCGATCGTGGGTTCGAAGCACGGCGTTAAACCGGATGCACCGTTGACGTTTCCCTCAGAATCAAACCAGCCCATCAATCCGCCCGGGTGTTTTTTCCATGTTTTGCCCTCGTCATCGCTGCGAAAGACAAGCGACATACCCATCTCGGGCACGTGCCCGTGTCCTTCAATCGAGACGCGATGGCCTTTCCACGTGCCGAAGGCTCCGGCATTTTGGGGATACATCACGTCCGGGTGTAAGTCCCAGCCATCCAACTTTTGCCAATACACCGGGATCAGCAATCGGCCGCTGGTCATTTGTATCATGCATTCAATCATGATGTTCCCAAAGTACCGCGGGCATATCACGAATGGCTCACTCCAGGTCTTGCCCTCGTCGTTGGAAAGAGCAAACAGATTGTTTGCGTCGTTTCGTCCACAAATGGCCAGGGCCCCCGACTGGAGCCGAATCATCCCTTCCACGCCGAAGGGCGCCTGCAATGGTTGGGGGTCACTCCAGGAGGCGCCGCCGTTGGTGGAGATGCGATAGTTGTCTTCCTGCGCCAGCATGAGAGAGCCATTGTTAAGGCCGACGATGCCGCCAACTTGGGCAATCCCCGGTATTTCCAAAACACCATCGGGAAGCGGCTTACGCGAAACCGGGTCTGCCCTCACGTACTCGGCAGTAAACAACAGAATTGCACTCGCAATGGCCACCATCGACGATCTATTTTTCATGTTGTTCCCCTGACCTGAGTTCTCACAGGAAAACTTCCCCATTTGTGACGATTGTCGAACGCCCCCCGTTGCACCTACTGGGCTGACTTATTAGGTGTTGTTGTGTGGCAGCGCGCCTATGTTTGAACAATAAGAAAGATTATAAATCCGCCGCCGCTCGGTGTCAATTTTCCGATACTCCCGGCGGTGGCCATCAACGAGTTGCCGATCTGCGGACGACCATCGTCCCGGTCTTCCGTCATCATGCGTAAGTTGTTGTCAGGCTGGACTTTAAAATAGAACTTACCCTTAACTGGTTCACTGGAACGCCATGTGTCTTCCCCTTGATGTACGAGAGTGCCTCGTCGATGCGCTGGACGCCGAATTGATGATTCTCCCTCCGCGGTAGCGGTGGAAGAGGAACATCTTCTGCCAGAGGCGTTCGATTTCAGCCGGGTCCCGGCCCGCATTGACCGTGACAGGCAGAGGTGGCGACGCGGGATGAGTCACGGGGCTGGGCGCGCGGACCAGTTTGTGTTGTGCTATGCGGAAAGCTCTTTTGATGCATTCCAGCAAGGCGGCAATTGCCTGGCGCGCGTCGAATTGACAACAACCCCGCCCAACTGTGGCAACCCAGTGGGAGTATAATGGAGTACAATAATGATGAAACGTCGCAAATTCCTTCGAGGTTGGATTCTTAACATGGGCCGAAATCCAGGTTCCCCTGATTCTTCCAAGGCCACGGGTCTGGCGGTGGTGTTACTGGCCATCGCCCTGCTGCCGATGACGGCAGGTGTAGCCAAAGCTTTGGACCCTGTTGAGAATTGGCCGGACTTGAAGGATTTGCTCCATAGTGAAGCCGACAAGCGTCCGGTCATGCTAAGTCGTGGTTCAAGCATTACGCTGGATACTCGCAAAGCTGTGTTGGCCCCGGACCTAAGCCTTTTGCAGGTATCACCTGTCAACGATTCCACGGTACAGATACCAGCCAACGGCGTTCTTACCTGCGCGGTTGACGTGACCGAGCCCATGTACGTTACGGGTTTCGTGTCCCTCGCCGCCGACCCGGCGGACCTCAGGCCGGGACTGAGGGCGTACGTATTTTCGGATACCACCTTGGTCGGCGCGCCGATGATATACCAGAAAGTGCCGGAGGGCCGCGCGCAGATAGACTTTGATCTTCCTGGGGAAATGCCGGACAAGAAGGCCCCGCTAGGGACCTGGCGTCTGGAGCCGGGTCGCCATTACATCAGCATTGCCGGGCCCCACTATCGCGCTGCTGGGGACTTTGAGAGTTTCGAATTGCAAGGGCTGAATATCGTACCGGAAACCCCCAAGTATACGTTCGTCCAAATCTCTGATACGCACCTGCACCAGCAAGTGCCAATCGTCATGGCAGAACTGATCAACACCTTCAGACTGCTCAAAAAGCAGGGGGTCGCTTTCGCCATCATAGCCGGCGACATGGCCAACGACGCGACGCGCGAAGAATTCGCAATGGTCGCGACGGTGGTAAAAGCATCTGATGGCTTTCCTATCTATGGCTGCGTTGGCAACCACGATGCGTACCACTCGTCTTCCCGGCCCGACATCCTTGAGCTTCTCCCCGGCCTTTTCCCAGGCGGGAAGACCAACTACGTCCTCCACAAACCACCACTTCGGTTCATTGTCGTCGATGCCGCCTATTGGATGATGGCGGAGGGCAAAGTGGGAAACATCGCACCCCGCTGGAGTGATTACTTTCCCGGAGGGGATAGCCCCGGATGTGGTATGGGGCCCGAGGGGATCAAGTGGCTGCGCCGCACCATGGCTGCCGACACCACCACCCCCACAGTGATCGTCTCCCACTTTCCATTTGTGTTTGGCCCAGCAGAGACACAATGTGGCTACAGGCTGGATGCATTGGTGCCGTCCGAACTGGATCGTGAACTGGACCCTATTATCAAGGCGGTCCCTAACGTCGTGGCGACCCTCAATGGCCATTTGCACTGGAATCATCTGGAAACTTACCAAAATGACTACGGAGACGATATCAATTCTTTTCAGGGGCCTGCTTTCCTCGACTGGCCCGGCGGGTACAAGCTTTTCCGAGTTTATTCCGACCGGGACGGTGTTCGTCTGGAGTGGGAAATGCGTCTGATGGACAACATGGGCTACGTCGCCACGGGCGGGGAGATATCTTCGCGTTCTCCCGCGCTCTCCTGGAAGATCTCAACGTCGCACGGACGTGATCTTATCTCTGAGCCCGGAGGGATAAAACTGACCAGGGAGAGGTAACAGGCGACGACGATTACGCACTCTCTCAATCGACCCATCAATTAATCACGGTGTGGTTTGCATGCGCTTACAAGACTCCCGGGTTCGCTCGGTAATTTCCAGGATGGCGTCCGGCATTGCCTTGGTAGGCTGGTTGTCGGGGATGATGGTAACAGCCGGGGAAAATCCGCGCAGCGAACCGTGGCTCTTGCACGCTACGTTCGAGGATTTTTCCACCGGCACGTTGCTTGACAGCGGGGCGAACACATTCATTGCCCGCGACGGCAGCGTGCAAATGATCCATCGGTGGGATCTCAACAACGATGGCTATCTGGACCTGTTCGTGGGACAGGACCACGATGTTGTCGAAAATGTCGATCTCTTTATTCACTGGGGCAGTCACGACGGCCCGCAATCCCTGCTGCCATCGGTGCCCAAACATCAGCCGCTGGCCCGCTTGCTCCGCGAGATTCGCGGGCGTGAAAGGGGAATCAGCCGCCTGCCGAGCGAGGGCGGCGGGCGCTCGTTGTTGGTCGATCTCAACGACGACGGTTTCCTGGAGATTGTGGTCTGCAACTTCATCCACAACTACTCGGTGCACACGAGTGCCTTCATCTATTGGGGAGGTTCCGGCGGGTACCAGGCGTCCCGCCGCACGGAACTGCCGACGTTGCTGGCCGGTGGAGTTGCCGCGGCAGACTTCAATCGTGACGGCTTCGTCGATTTGGCCTTCTCCAATCAGGGCAACGAAGAAGGTGGCCAGCGGTTTAAACTTGCCCATCACACGGAGTCCTACATTTACTGGAACGGCCCACGGGGATTCCAAGTTGACAACCGTACAAGTCTGCCGACGAGCAGTGCACGTGACTGCGCGGCCGGCGACGTGAATGGCGATGGATACCCTGAGTTGATCTTTGTAAACAACAATATGGATCAAAAAAGTGTCTACTTGTATTGGGGAGCGAAGGCGGGATTTTCCCCACAGCGCAGACTCGAGTGGAAAGGCGGAGATCCAATAGCCCTCGAGCTGACAAACGCCACGGGCGATACGCATCTTGACCTGGTGCTCATGCATCGCGATGACCGCGCCGAGGTTGTTTCCGGCAGCGAGACTGGCCTGTGTTACGAAACGCGCAAAGAAGTCCCGACCCAGGGAGCGGAGTCGTGTTCCGTGGCCGACCTGAACAAGGATGGCTGGCCGGACCTGGTCTTTGCCAACAAGCAGGCCGCAAGTGAAAACGGGACATATATTTATTGGGGAAGCAACGAGGGATTTTCTCAAGAGCGGCGCGCCGCCTTGCCCGCGCTGCATCCCACTGCCGTGGCCATCGCCGACTGGAACTCGGACGGTTGGCCCGACCTGGCCCTGGCGAACGAGCGTGATGATCAAACGTACGATGTGAACTCCTATATCTACTGGAACGGCCCGCAAGGATTCCATGTGGCCAATCGCCGGCACTTGCAGGGATTCGGGCCGGTCGGCGTGCAAGGCGCCGATCTGAACCAGGACGGCTATCAGGAACTTGTGCTGATCAACCGCTTGAGCGGGACATACGGGCCGATTGATTCGTTTGTCTACTGGGGGAATCCCGCGCACCGCTACTCCGAGGCCGCTATGTCCGTGGTGCCTGCTACCGGCGACTCCGCAATGCCGACGATCGCAGACTATGACCAGGACGGATACGTGGATGTCGCCTTTCCAAGCGGTCGCATCTATCCCGGCGGGAAGCAGGGCTTCCAGCGCGACCAGCACCTGGATTTGGGCATCGAACCTGGGCAGGGGGCTTCGACGGCCGATCTGAATCGTGACGGATTTTTGGATTTGGTCATCTCACGCAGGACCGCGTTGAGCGATCCGTCCAGCAGCGGGCAGGTGCTTTGGGGCAGCCGCAACGGGTTTGACGGTCAGCGATCGACAGAACTGCAGCTCTCCACCCATTACACGCAAAGCCCAACGATTGCAGATTTCAACAACGATGGAAATCTCGACTTGTTGTTCCCCGACGTCGATTCGCCCAATACCGACATATTCTGGGGCAACAATCAGGGGATCTACAGTTCCGATCGGCACACTCACTTGATGATCCATTCCTCCTCGGCGGTCGAAGTGGCAGATCTCAACGCGGACGGCTGGCTCGACGCGGTCTTCGGTGGAATTTACGACGACCAGGATTTCGGCCGGCCGATGCGCTATGCGTTGCTTGTGTGGGGAGGTCCCCAAGGCTTCTCGCGCGAGCGGAGCCTGCGGCTGGAAGCCTTTGAATCGGAGGAACAGGCCATAGCCGACCTGAACAAGGACGGTTATCTGGACATCGTCATGACCAACTATCACGCCTATACGACGCGGACCCTCCCCGCGTTCATCTACTGGGGCAGCAACGATGGCACCTACAACAAGTCCCGGCGCAGCCACCTGCCAGCCGAATCGTCGGGACCGTTAACGGTCGCTGATTTCAACCAGGACGGCTGGCAGGACATCGTTGTGTTCAATCACATCGTGCGCGGTGATCATGGGGCAGGTGCCAATATTTTTTGGGGATCCTCAAAGGGTTACGGTTACGACCGTCGTACGTGGCTGCAGACATTCGGCCCGCATTTCGGCGTGCGCCGAGACGTTGGCAATATTTATCACCGGCGGTTGGAAGAAGAGTACCGGTCCGCACCCCTGGAACTTCCCCAAGGTAAACGGCCCGCACGATTGAGCTGGCAGGCACAGACACCCCACGGGACCGCCGTGCGGTTTCAACTACGTGCGGCAGGCGACAGAGACCAGCTGAACGCCGCCACGTGGATGGGCCCGCAAGGAGAGGACAGTTATTTCGAACGTCCTGGCGCGGTGGCGCCAGCCGATGAGGCGCGCTGGTTGCAATACCGCGCGTTGCTTGTTACGCCCGACGGTGGCAGCACACCGATTCTCGAAGAAGTGCAGATCGACGTGTGTGCACTCCAGGATTCAAAATGACCACCGTTATCTGTTGACGGACTTACTGATAGAACCATTTCAAAGGGTAAACGCGCATCAGGTACCGTTTGGGCATTTTCAGTTCCCCCCCGTCCAGAATCCACCAGCGGCGATAGTAGCGGACGAAAACCAAATCGCCGACAACGTCGATATTGGGATAGCTGAACTGGATGTAGTTGTCAGGCAGATGTCCCACATCGCGACGAGCCCGCACCGGTGTGAGCGGGTACTCGGGCGGGATGCGGTCAACGTCATCGATCCCCTCGCTCAGTTCGAGCGTTTTAAAATGTTCCCAGCTATGGCCACCGTCCTTGGAGATTGCAGAGGACAATCGGTTGCGGCGAAATCCGCGCCGGATCTCTTCCCGCGAATTCTGGTTCCAGATGAGCAGCAGGTCCCCGTTGGGACCAACGCTGACTAACAGTGGCGGCGCCTCAGAAGCGCCTAGATCGGTGGGTCGCACGGCCATCCATTGCTGGCCGCCGTCGGGGCTGTAGGACTGGACCAACCGGCCGACCGTCGATCGGGCGATCAGGAGGACACCATCGCCGTGGGTCTGGGCGATCGTGGGTTCGTAGCACGGCGTTATACCGGATGCACCGTTGACGTTTCCCTCAGAATCAAACCAGCCCATCAATCCGCCCGGGTGTTTTTTCCACGATTTGCCCTGGTCATCGCTGCGATAGACAAGCGACATACCCATCTCGGGCACGTGTCCGTGTCCTTCAATCGAGACGCGGTGGCCTTTCCACGTCCCAAAGGCACCGGCATTTTTGGGATACATCACGTCCGGGTGTAAGTCCCAGCCATCCAACTTTTCCCAATACACCGGGATCAGCAATCGGCCGCTGCTCATCTGTATGATGCTTTCACACATGATGTTTCCTTCGTACCTCGGGCATATCACAACTGGCTCACTCCAGGTTTTGCCTTCGTCGTTGGAAGCAGCAAACAGATTGAGACGGTTTGCACCGTCTCGTCCACAAATGGCCAGGGTCCCCGATTGGAGCCGAATCATCCCTTCGGCGGCGAAGGGCGCCTGCAGTGGTTGGGGGTCACTCCAGGAGGCGCCGCCGTTAGTAGAGATGCGATAGCTGTCTTCCTGCGCCAGCATGAGAGAACCATTGGCGAGGCCGACGATGCCGCCAACTTGGGCGATCCCCGGTATTTCCAAAACACCCTCGGGAAGCGGCTTGCGCGAAACCGGGTCTGCACTCACGTAATCGGCCGTAAACAACAGAACTGCGCTTGCAATGGCCACAGTCGACAACTTTTTCATGTTTCGTTCCCCTGATTTGAGATCTTGTAGAGAACCTTCTCCGCCACCCTCGAAGCATTTTTAACGGTCGTACAGAGACGCTCGTTACAACTGATGGCCTGACTGACCAGGCGTTTGATGGCCTGACTGACCAGGCGTTCTGACCCAGACGTTGCGATCCACCACCGCGTCGACTCTGAGCGTAAATCAGTTCAATATAAGTGTCAAGTCTCGGCCTGGGCGGCTGGTCCGCCGCGCTGAAAACATTAAAGGTTAACCGCGTCCCTTTTTGGCTGATTGTCTCCGCCGTAGGCATTGTCGATGAGGCAGTGGCAGACCCAAATCCCTTGGGGCTGGCCAGCACGCTGAATTACAAATCCTCAGTGAGCGTGTCACTGTCTGTGGCGCCGGAAGATTCACGCAGAATGTCCTTCACTTACCAGGTATTCGTCGATTGACTATAACGGGTTGGTTGGTGTTGCACTAACGCTGGAACTTTCCTGTTGATGTAACCCTGTTGAAGTAACCGGGCAAGACGTCATGCGACTCATCTTTGACGGACATACCGATCTGGCACTGTTCGCCGTGGCGTATAACCGTGATCAGACCAAACCTGTCGAGCAGATCAACCAGCGCGAAGAGGGAATGTCCGATATCCACGACCGTGGACGGGCTGCTAACAGTCTCCTGGAGATGCGGCGGGCCGGGGTGGCCGTGTGCGTATCGAGCCTCGCCGCGCGGGTCGATTCAGAAGCCAATCCTGTTTTGCGCGTCGATCTCGATTTTCGCACCCACCGGATGGCTTATGCAAGTGCGCAGGGCCAATTGGCATACTACCGGGTGCTGGAACGGGAAGGTCAATTGAAGCTGATCCGCACGGCTGCCGAGTTGGATGCTCACTGGTGCCGGTGGCAGCAGCCGGACGACCACGATCGGCCGATCGGATTGATCGTGGCCATGGAATGTGCCGACCCCATTGTGGACCCGGCTCAAGTTGAATCATGGTGGGATGACGGTTTGCGAAGCGTGATGTTGGCGCACTTCGGGAAGAGCCAATACGCATACGGCACGGGGTCTAGCGGGCAGCTCACCGAAGCGGGGTGTCAGTTATTAAAGGAGTTCGAGCGAACAGGCATGATCCTGGACGTGAGCCACTTGTCCGATCCCAGCTTTTACGAGGCCCTGGAAAAATTCTCGGGACCGGTGATGGCCAGTCACACCAACTGTCGTGCCTTGGTATCGGGCGACCGGCAGTTCGATGACCGCCAGATAAAATTGCTTCTCGAACGGGATGCCGTGATCGGCGCGGTCATGGACGCCTGGATGCTGGTTCCCGGCTGGGTCTTGGGAGAATCGTCGCCCGCTGAGCTCAAGCTGCGGGCGGTCGCCGATCACATCGATCATGTGTGCCAACTGGCTGGCAACACACGGCATGCGGCGATCGGCAGCGATATGGGTGGTACCAACCACATGCCCAGCGACCTCAAAACGACTGCCGATTTGCACCGTATCGGTACCGCACTGCAGCAACGCGGCTACAGCGCGACGGACATTGACAATATCTTCCACAACAACTGGCTGCGCTTCTTTCAACAGTCGCTGCCAGCGAGTTGAGCTGTGATCGCAGATGTTGGGCCCGAGTCATCGTTCCAGGCAGTCGAGCGGCCGTCACAACGGGCCGACGCGGCGATTATCATGTTCGAAAGGCATCCTATGTCGAATGAGGACACCATCCGGGTGGCCATAGGAGGACAGGGCCGCAGCGGTTACAACATTCACGCCAAATGGCTCGTGCAGGATCCCGCCAGGTACAGAATCGTGGCCGTGGCCGATCAACTTCCCGAGCGGCGGCGCGATGCGCGTCGGGAATTCGGCGCCCGGGCGTATGACGACTGGTCCAGGATGATCACAGAGGCCGACTTTGACCTGTTCGTAAACGCCCTGCCGAGTCCACTGCATGTTCCGGCCACGCTGGCCGCACTCCGCGCGGGCAGGCATGTGCTGTGTGAAAAGCCGATGGCAGGCACCGTGCGGGATTTTGACCGGATGGTGACTGCGGCAAAGCGACACAAACGAGTGCTGGCGCCCTTTCAAAACAACCGGCATCAGCCGTTTTTCGAGAAAATGCAGGAGATCATCACCTCCGGGGTGCTTGGGAAAATCGTGAACATCCGGTCGTCCTGGGGTGAATTCAGCCGGCGGTGGGACTGGCAGACCTGGCAGGAGAACCTGGGAGGTGGACTGTTCAATGCCGGCCCCCATGCCATCGACCAGGCCTTTGCGC
>Ga0315336_1006924_pt1 | contig 11252 bp, 9 predicted proteins | sample ASW5metaG_FD_204512 | JGI IMG/M metagenome (GOLD analysis project Ga0315336, IMG submission 204512) | Ammonia-oxidizing marine archaeal communities from Monterey Bay, California, United States - ASW #5 | ecosystem: Environmental > Aquatic > Marine > Intertidal zone | place: USA: California... | reverse complement strand
TCGAAGGGAAAGCGCATCACACGCGTAGCGGTGAGTTGCTGGGCCAACGACAGGAGGATCAAACTTGCCCCGATCGAGGAGACGATCGATGAGAATTCAGGCGCCCCTTGCTTGCGCAATGGTCTGAACGCCGTCCAATCGAGAATAACCGAAACCAGACCTCCTCCCAATGCGCCGATAAGCACCGCGACAGGGAAAGGCACGTCGAACAGCATAACCGCATAGAGGCCCGCAAATGCTCCCCACATGAATATAGTGCCATGCGCCATGTTCATGATGTGATTGACGCCGAAGATCAGCGTGAAACCAAGGGCGAAGAGACCATAGACGCTACCGACGACGATACCGTTCAAAAGCTGCTGCATCAGCATGGCGCGTACCCGTCCGTCAGAATGAGCGGCCTGGTTGTCGCAAAGGCGTTGACGCCGACCTCCAATGGTGACGCATGTCGACCTCCCAGCATCGTCTGGGTACTGGATACCATTACATTCCTCCCTGAATGCTCGCCTTCGAACGTTGTCGTCGGCGACCCATTCTTCCTGCAGATTGGGCGTGGATTCTAGCCCAGATCCGGGCTGGATGTGTCACTGCTATAGGGGACCTGTTCGATGGAACCCAAGCCACTATCTGTCAAAAGAACTATTGCTTTGCGCGCGATGGCTTATCAAGCCTGCTTCCTTGGCAACCCTGCTGTCTTCAAGCGCATTGGCAACTCCTCCATCAACGTTTTTCTGCGACCCGCATCAAGGTCGTGCCACTCAAAAACTTCGTCAATCGTCCGCCCACAGCCGATGCAAAAGCCCAAATCCTTGTCTTGTCTGCAAATGCGAACACATGGCGTTTCGATATGTGTCACTCGTACGCTCCGCTCCACGGTTGGCTTTATGGGATGTTCGGCAAAGCACGAACCGCAAGCCGCTGCTTGCGGTCCCTGTGCATAAGATACAGCCCACCGGCGACAATGATCGACGACCCAGCGACGGTCCATCTGTCCGGCATCTGCCCGAAGACTAAATAGCCAAAGCACAAGGTCCAAAGCATCTGGAGATAGGCATAGGGTGCAATGGCCGAAGCGGCCGCGACCCGATAGGCCTTGAGAAGAAGCCAGTGACCGAGCGAGCCCGAGATCCCAAGCGCCAGCAGCACGCACCATTGGACTGCATTTTCGGGAAGCGAACCGACCGAGGGGATCACCGGCAGCATCGCCAGAACTGCAACGATCGCCGGTATGAGAAGAAGGCTTTCCTCGGTTTCCGTGGCGCTCATCCAGCGCGTCATGATGGCAAAGAAACAGTAGGAAAGGACTGACAGGCCGGCGAAGAGATGCCCCACCTGGAGGCCCCCGAGCCCAGGCCGGGTTATCACCAGAACGCCGCCGAAACCCACCATGATTGCGACCCAGCGCTGCCACCCGATCTTCTCTCCGAGCAGAGGTCCAGCCAATGCGGTGATGACCAATGGCGCCGCAAACGCGATCGACACCATCTCGACAAGCTGGAGCGTCAGAAGCGAGGAGAACCCCAGAATGCCAGACGCCAAAAGCAATATGCCGCGCAATATGTGCATCGGCAGGCTCGTGACGCGCAGACGCGACGGCCGTGTCGGAATGCGCAACAAGGCCGCCACGACGATCATGTGAACGGCGAACCTCACCCAGCTCGCAAAGGCCGGCTGCATTCCCTCCAGAACCAGATATTTGGCCCCGGCGTCCGTGCACGAAAAAGCAAAGAATGCGCCAAATACACAGAAGATCGCCGAAAGCGGTGTGCTGTTGGTCTCGAACGTTGCCCCACTCACACCGTCGGCCTTTCGCATTCGTTGAAGTGTCGGCCTGCCTATTTGTTTGCGTAGAACTTCTGCACCATCAGCGCCTGAGAGAGACCGCCATCGCAGTTCACCTCCTGCGCGGTGATGAAGGACGCGGCGGGCGACGCAAGGAAGACGACCGTGTCGGCGAGCTCTCCCGCCACGCCCAGACGCCCGAGCGGGATTTTCGCTTCGCGGTCCGCCATAACGGCTGGCGTCATGTTCGAGCGCGTCAACGGTGTGTCGATGGTTCCCGGGCTGACAACATTCACGCGCACACCGTCCTTCGCCCATTCGAGCGCCATCTGCCGTGTCAACGAAATGAGCGCTGCCTTGCTTGGTCCGTAGGCCCCGCCATTGGGATAGCCCCGGCCACCGGCGAGCGACGCGATGTTTACGATTGCAGCGGCATTGCTTTTGCGCAGATGCGGCAGACAGGAACGCCCGAGCATAAGGGCTGCATCCACATTGACGAGGAACGAGGTCCGCCAATCGTCAAGCGAGCAATCTTCCAGCGACGCAGGGAAGATGACGCCGGCAGAGTTGATCAGGATATCCAGCTTGCCGTATGTTGCTATCGTCGCCGCAATCGCCTTGTCGATATCATTTTGGGCCGAGACATCCATCGCCACGGCAATGGCCGCGCCGCCATCCTTGACGATTTCGGCGGCTACACGCTCGGCCGGTTCTTTACGGCGATCGGCGACGACAACGGAGGCTCCATTTGCCGCAAGTACCTTGGAAGTCGCCTCGCCAATGCCACTACCGCCGCCTGCCACCAGTGCCACAAGCCCTTTGACCAGAGAATTGCTCATCCAGTCGATCGAACGCGAATTTGCGACTTCGCTCTTTGCCATCGGACTATTCCTTGCGTGAAGGCATTCAGGTTTCGACGACCACGCAAAGATCCGTTGCCATAACGGGAGCGTCAGTCAGAATCCTGTTAGCGTTCCGGGAGCCTTGCCGCTGTACCTTTCGGGTGGGACCCGAAGTGCATGCGCGCATTCCGCTATCGGGTTTTGTCTGCGTGCGAGGCGATCGGGAGGGCAGTTCTGTAGACAACCTGTTTCAGCGCGAAACTGCTCTGGATGTTTGCAATGCCGGAAATCCGGGTGAGCGTGGATTTCAAAAAGCGCTCATAAGCGAAGAGATCGGCCGCAACGATGCGGAGCAGATAGTCACTGGTTCCGGTCATGAGATAGCATTCCATGACCTCGGGATACTTCATCACCGTCGCTTCAAACTCCTCGAGTTCGGCCTCGGCCTGACGCTGGAGCGTCACATTGACGAAAACACTGACCGGCAGTCCGACCAGCACCTGATCGACGTGAGAGGCGTATCCCTTGATGATGCCATCGCGTTCGAGCCGCTTGACACGGCGCAAGCAAGGCGTTGCCGAAAGACCGACCCTGTCCGCCAGATCGTTGATCGTCACACGGCCGTCAGCCTGCAGATTGGCAAGGATATTGCGATCAATCGTATCCAGCGTCATTTGGAGGATTCCATTAGCTTTTTGCGTTTTATGGCATCTTTCAACTAATTTTATGTCCCCCTCCGTTTCCTTTGCAGAGATTCACTCCGCCGTTCCAGCATAGACTCTTGCAATCTATCGGGAGGAAGCTTCATGACAGCGTTGCGCAAGTTCGACACAACCAATCACAGCGGTGAGGACCGCGCTTCACTGATCGAGACATTGCGCGAACTTGAAAAGCGTGCGCTCTGGCTGTCCACATGGATTATCCACAACGCCAATGCGATCCGCCCTTCGCGTGATGGACTGAAGGTCGGCGGACATCAGTCCTCCAGTGCGTCCCTGGTCAGCCTGATGACAGCGCTCTATTTTCACACCTTGCGGCCGGAAGACCGCGTGGCGGTAAAGCCGCACGCCTCGCCCGTCTTTCACGCGATCCAGTATCTGCTCGGCCGTCAAAGCCGCGACCAGTTGATAAATTTCCGCGGATTGGGTGGCGCGCAATCCTACCCTTCCCGCACGAAGGATTCCGTAGACGTGGATTTCTCGACAGGTTCTGTCGGGCTTGGCGTCGCGGCAACGCTTTTTGCCTCGCTCGCGCAGGATCTCGTCATGGGGCGTGACATGATGCCTGCAGGCCGACGGCCCGGCCGGATGATTGCCTTGATGGGTGACGCGGAACTCGACGAAGGCAATATTTTCGAAGCTGTACTCGAAGGCTGGAAGCACGATGTACGCAACCTGTGGTGGATCGTCGACTACAATCGTCAAAGTCTGGACGGCGTCATCAACGATCAGCTTGCGCCGAAATTCCTTAATCTGTTCGAGAATTTCGGCTGGCGCACGGTCACGTTGAAATACGGCAAGAAGCTCGAAGCGGCACGCCACGGCCCCGCAGGCGAGGCCTTGCTCGACTGGATCGACAGATGCCCGAACCAGCTCTATTCGGCGCTCTCCTTCAAGGGTGGCGCGGCCTGGCGCGAAAGGCTGAAGATCGATCTTTCCGGCGCGTCAGGTCTGGGAGCGCTGCTCGATGCACACGACGACAACGCTCTTGGCGAGTTGATGTGCAATCTGGGTGGGCACGATCTCGCCACCATCCTCGACGCCTTCGATGCCTCGGCCGATGAACAGCCGACGCTCTTCCTGGCATACACGATCAAGGGCCATCGCCTGCCGCTGGCCGGACACAAGGACAATCATGCAGGGCAGCTTACGGCCACGCAGGTAGAAGCCTTCCGCGCGACGTCCGACGTTCGTGCCGGACGCGAGTGGGAACCTTTCGAGGGGATAGCGATCCCGCAACGGCGACTCCAGGCATTTCTGGAGAACGTTCCTTTCGCCGCACGCAAAAGCGAGCGCTCAGCGCCAGCGGTTGCTGTCGCGCCTATTGCCGTTCCGGATGGGCGCGAGATGTCGACGCAGGAGGCTTTTGGCAAGATCATGACGACGCTCGGACGCGAAGGCGGTGCGCTGGCGGACAGGATCGTTACCACCTCGCCGGACGTCACCGTGTCCACCAACCTGTCGGGATGGGTCAATCGCCGCGGCCTCTTCAACCGGTTCCAGAACGCCGATATCTTTCAGGTGGAAAAGGTTCCTTCCGCGCAGAAATGGCAGGGCAAGCCGTCTGGCCAGCACATGGAGCTCGGCATTGCCGAGAACAATCTTTTCCTGATGCTTTCGCAACTCGGGCTTTCCCATGACTTCTTCGGAACCCGCCTGCTGCCAGTGGGAACGGTCTACGACCCTTTCATCAATCGTGGCCTCGATGCACTGATCTATGCCTGTTATCAGGATTCCCGCTTCATGCTGGCGGCAACACCGTCCGGCATCACGCTGGCGCCGGAAGGTGGGGCCCATCAATCCGTCAACACGCCGCTGATCGGCATGGCACAGGATGGCCTCACCTATTTCGAACCGGCATTCGCCGACGAGCTTGCCGTAATCATGGAGTGGGGCTTCGGCTACATGCAGGACGAGGAAGGCGGCTCGGTCTATCTGCGGCTTTCGACCCGTGCGCTCGAACAACCGCGACGGCAGTTGAGCGAAACGGACCGAAACGACATCGTCAACGGCGCCTATTGGTTGCGGCGGCCAGATCCCGGCGCGAACCTCGCCATCGCCTATTGCGGCGCAATCGGGCCTGAAGCGATCCAGGCGGTGAGCGCTTTTGCCGGCCGCTCGCCGGGACCCGGCATTCTGGCCATTACTTCTCCCGATCATCTCTACCGGGGATGGGACGAAGCCTGCCGCAGACGTAGGCAGGGCGAGGCAGACGTCACCTCGCATGTAGAGACATTGCTGGAGCCCCTGCCCCGCGACGCGGGCATCGTTACCATGCAGGACGGCCACCCGACCGCGCTCGCCTGGCTCGGCAGTGTGCAGCGTAATCCGGTTCACGCACTCGGCGTCAATCGCTTCGGCCAATGCGGCGACCTGCCGGACCTCTATCGCGTCTATGGTCTGGACGCCGGTGCCGTGGAGGATGCTGCGCGCGAACTGGCCATGCGCAGATAGCAGCAACTTCATGTTCCGGTCGAAAAATGGCCGCGTGAAGCGGTCATTTTTCTTTGGTTGTCATGACAAAGTTTCTGGCGGCAAGCCATGCTTTTCCACCGTCAATTCGGCATTCGCCCCCACCCGAAGGGACACCTGACCAAATCGTAGAAGCTAGTCTGCCTGCGAAAAGCGCCGGCAAGTCGCCGGGCATGTGAAAGGCAAGGCAATGGCAGGATGTCTGGACGGCAAGGTCGCGATAATCACCGGTGGCGTGTCCGGTATGGGGCTGGCGGCGACGGAACTCTTCATTAGGGAAGGTGCCCAGTTGGTCATCGCTGACATTCAGGCCGAGAAAGGTCTGGCGTTGGAGCAGCGTTTCCCGGGCCAGCTGCGCTTTTCGCGTTGCGACATCCGCAGCGAGGAAGACATCGCCGCAGCGGTGGCTCTGGCAGTCGACAGTTTCGGCGGGCTTGACGTGATGTATCACAATGCCGGTGCTGTCGGAGACAATTCCAGCATCGAGGACATGTCGACGGCCGGTTGGGACGATACACAGAACCTGCTTCTTCGCAGCACGATGCTGACCATCAAGCACGCGATTGATCCGATGAAGAAGCGGGGCAAAGGCTCCATCATCCTCACCTCTTCTGCAGCGGCGGTCGCACCCGGCGGTTCGGGTCCCTTCGCTTATACGGTTGCAAAGGCCGGCGTCATTTCTGCCGGCCGCTATGCCGCCCTCGCGCTCGGGCAGCACAAGATCCGTGTCAACATCATTGTTCCCGGCGCATTCCCGACCTCCATCTGGAGCGGGCATATCGGCGGCGACGCCGACATGGGTGACCGCCTCGGACTGGATCTTGGCCGCTTCGCCAGAATGCAGGCGCTTCCCCAGGCAGGCAACCCGCGCAATATCGCCGACGCAGCCCTATTTTTGGCCTCTGAGGCTTCCGACTTCATCACCGGCGTCGCATTGCCTGTGGACGGTGGTCTCACGTTGCATCGAGGCCCGGAAGCCTCGGCCAGCGGTCAACTTGGAGCGGTCAACGCTGCCGCAGAACGACTGGAACGCGCGTAGAATCGCCTTTCATAGCCATGCCGAAAGCCAAGAGCGGCGTTCGACAACATCGAACGCCGCTCTTTTACTGACGTACCCCGCCTAGTTTTGTAACTCTCGGCCAGCGGATGCGGCAATGTCACGGGCGGCGATATAGCCGAAGGTAAGACCGGGGCCTAGGCTGGAACCGCCGGCGGGATAGAGGCCGCGGGTCATCGAGTTCATGTCGAGGCCAACCGCATAGAGCCCGCGGATGACATCTCCTGCCTTGTTCAACACCCGTGCTTTCTCATCGGTATTGAGACCGGCAACCGAGCTGAGATCGCCCGGGATGAGGGCGATGGCGTAGAATGGAGCCTTCAGTATGGGCGCAAGGCTCGGGTTCGGCTTATTCTCCTGATCGCCGCGGAATCGCGAATGGGCGTCGGCACCGCGTGCGAAATCAGGGTCTTCTCCTTTGATCGCATGACGGTTGAACTTCGCGACCGTTTCTTCAAGCGTCTTCGCATCGACGCCGATCCTGCCGGCGAGTGCCTCAATCGACAGTGCTTCGATGAGATACCCATTGTCGAGCCATGGCCGCACCGGATAAGGGAACGGCCGCGCCAGGCCCATGCCGTAGGTCCGCAGGAATTGACGATCCGCGATCATGTACACCTTGGGCAGGCCAAGCTGCTGCATCTTCATGACGAAATTCTGGTAGGAGTCCGCCTCGTTGACGAAGCGCTTCCCCGAGGGATCGACCGCGATCGAACCCGGCATATAGCGGTCGATCATGATGTGCGGAAACTTTGCCAGCGAGCCGTCGGGCAGGAGTGATGTCGAAACGGGAATGAAGATGCCGTTGGATGGGTTCGTCGTAACGAGGTCTCCGCCCGCATCGACACCCATCATTACGCCATCACCGACATTGCCTTCGGGCTGAAGCGAAACATGATGTGCGGCGAGCGGCATGAATTGCCTACGCATCTCTTCATTCGCACCGAAGCCGCCACTTGCCATCACCACGGCATGGCGTGCCCGGATTGTGGTTTCCCGATCGTCGTGAACGACCACGAGACCGGTTATCTTGTCGTCCTCGATGATCAGTCTGCGCGCAGGCGTTTCAGACCATAGTGTCACGCCCGCATCGATTGCCGATCGAAGCAGGCGGCCTGCAAGGGCGTTGCCACTGACCAGCCGCGTACCCCTGCCGTGAACGAGCTTCTGGCCGGCATATCTCACGACCATCTTCGTCGTATGGGCGAAACCTTTGACGGTGCGAAAGGCTTTGCGCAACGGAATGATATCCGCTCCGGCGACCTGCATGCTGTCGAATACCGTGAGTTCCGCGCGCGGGCGGCGCAGCGCCTTGAAATACTTTCCGAGCCGGCGCCCGTCGAACTCTCTCGCTAGAACGCCGCGATAGTGCGAAGCGCCGCTATGCTGCGGCTCATAATCCGGCGTTGCGGCCGGCACGAATTCGAGCGCCGTGTTGGCTTCCATGTAGCGCAGCATGGCTGGCGCGTTATCGACGAAGGCTTCGATCTTCGCTGCTTCGTAGTGATTGCCGAGTACATTTCTCAGATATTCGACCACCTTTTCGCGGCTGTCATCAACCCCGACGGACTTCATGTGATGATTGTTGGGTATCCAGGCGACACCGCCGGAAAAGGCGGTGGTCCCGCCGAAAAACCTTGTCTTTTCAACCACCAGAACCTTGAGCCCTTGCTTGGCTGCAACGATTGCGGTGGTCATTCCGCCAACGCCCGAACCAACCACAACCACATCGAACTCACTCATCAGCGCACCCTGCCTTCCCTTGAAGTCATGTAGTCGACTTCCCCTCAGCGACCCGGCTCGACCACGATTTCTTCGACGATGAGTCGGTGCGATGGCGGACTGCCAACGAAATTCTTCTCGTCCGAGCGCAACTCGGCCATGTAAGAGGGTGCTGCCCAGGCTGCCTTGGCGTGATCGAGGCTGTCGAACCAGAACTCCGATATGCCGTCATATGGCACAAAACCGCCAGTCGCCTTCACTGTGTCCGCAAGCAAATGATGCTGAACATAGCGGTTGGCATATTTGGTAAACGCCTCGTTCCTGCGCACCAACTCACCATGCACTTCCCTGTAGTGGCGGCTGAACTCGGCCGGGCTGAGCCCCGCGCGCCGTCTCGGCAGGCTGAGGATTTTGACCCCGCGGGCCGGACCGTCAACGACCACTTTCTCCTCGGCAAAAAACTGGACGAGTTGATCCATATCAACGAAATCGCCTTCATCGGACGACACTTCCTTGTTGCGCGGATCATCGCGAATTTCTGTCGACAAAGGAGCATCATTCTTGAGTTCGATCTGCACGAGACCATCCCATTGCGGTTCCGGCGTGACATCAGCCACAGCTGGCAGGATACGGTTCTGCACGTAGCGCGTTGTATCCTTCCAAAACTCCGGGCTGGAGGAGAGCAACGCTGCGTGAGGTCCGTGCCAATGATTTCGGAACGTCTCACCCGTAAGGCCAGACTTTCGTTTCAAGAACACAAATTTGCGGATCATATAAACAATATCCATGAATGCCTTGCAGGCGAGGTCGGCCTCGCCTGCGGTCAAAAATATCAATCTGCGCTTGTTAGGCCGGCGTTACCCGCAACGGCAGCTTGCCCAAGGTTCGCAGTTGATTGTGGATGAGATATTCGGGCTCACCTGCCAATTCGATCGTAGCCACTCGCGCAACGAGTTCGTTGAGAATGCACTCGGCCTCCAACCGCGCGACATTCTGGCCAATGCAATTATGCGTCTCGGCACCGAACGACATATGAATGTTGGCAGTGTTGCGCATGACGTCGAACGTGTCGGGATTTTCCCATTTGCGCGGGTCGCGGTTTGCCGCGCCCGGAAACGTCGCAATCTTCGTATTGGCCTTCAGAAAGCAACCGCCCAGTTCGGTGTCGCAGGCCGTCGACCTGTAGACAAGATGGTTCGGAGCTTCGAAACGCAGCCCCTCGTCGAAGGCGAAACGAATGCGCGCCGGATTCTCCTTCAGGATCGTCCACTGGTCCGGGTTCTGCGCAAGCTGGCTGACCGTCGTGCTGATGCCGCTGATCGTCGTGTCCATGCCGCCTCGTACCAGAGAACGAGTGATGTTGGACGCGATACCTGCAGGAAGCTCGCCAGCTTCCTCGGCCTTGAAGAACTGGTCGGCGATCGAATCCGGCGACACACTGTCAGCCTGACATGCGGCCATGAACCAGTCCATGTAGGGTTCACCAGCTGCCAGGCCTTTATAATAAAGTTCGTTCTTCGGCCCGGTCTGGTTGAACGACATATAGCCGATCGCACGGATTGCATCTGCATCGAAGCGGATGCCCATGGCAACAGGAAAACCGCCGAACACGACGGCTTCGACCAGGTCACGGATGCCGTCGAACTCCCTCATGTCGAGGATGCGGTCGACCGCCTCCTTCGCCTTCTCCTCGAACAGCGCACGCCATTTGCGGATGATCAGCGGCGACATGATCTTGTTGGCAACGCGGCGCGTGTCGGTGTGTTGCGGCGGATCGACCTCGACCAGTGCGCTAGGCGGACGGCCGTCGAAACCCGGTTGGCGCGCATCGGTGATGCCGACACCGCTTTCGGCCGTGAACCGTGTATAATCCGTCACGACCTCGCGGAGTTCCTCATATCGCCCAACGCCGTAAATGCCGTATTTCACGATTCGCACCACCGGGCCCGCGGCGAGCACTTCACGATAGAAAGGAAGCGGATTCGACAGCACTTCCATCGAGTAGGGGTCGAGATCGAGAAGCGGCGGCTCGATTGTTTCCGACTTCCGGGCAGCAACACTCATTCCATCCTCCGCAAGAAACGAACCGCGATTACGGCATCGGTGAGTTGCAATGCTAGCCGAGCAGTATCCAAACGCCGTCCCCCAAACATGGGACCTGCAGCGGTTGTCGGGTCACACGTCCCCGGGAGCGGGACTCTCAAACGCCCGCAAACAACCTACTCACTTTCCGCTGACGTCCGAACGAACTACAAAATCACCGGAGGCTGACTATGAAGGCGACAAGCATCACTGAGCATTTTGTTCGAACAGGCACGCACGAGACCTTCTATCTTCAATGTGGACCGAATGACGGGCCGGTGATCGTCTTCATCCACGGCTGGCCCGAACTCGCGATAAGTTGGCGTCACATTCTGCCGTGCTTCGGAGCACTCGGCTTCCGGGCGATTGCCCCCGACATGCGCGGCTACGGCCGTTCCGCCATCCATCGCACCCACGAAGCCTACGCCCAGGAGCATATCGTTGCCGATATGGTGGCGCTTCTCGACGCTCTCGGTGCGGAAAAGGCGATATGGGTCGGACATGACTGGGGAACCGCCACAGCATGGGGTATGGCTAGTCATCATCCCGCGCGCTGCCATGGCGTGGCCAATCTCT
>Ga0315336_1006923_pt1 | contig 11252 bp, 10 predicted proteins | sample ASW5metaG_FD_204512 | JGI IMG/M metagenome (GOLD analysis project Ga0315336, IMG submission 204512) | Ammonia-oxidizing marine archaeal communities from Monterey Bay, California, United States - ASW #5 | ecosystem: Environmental > Aquatic > Marine > Intertidal zone | place: USA: California... | reverse complement strand
CATCGATGCCGACATCAAGGACTTCATCGCCAAGGGCGAACCGCTCGCCGTCGTGTACGCGACGGAGGGCGTTCCCTACTTCACCTGGGATGCCGGGATCCTGAAGACGGCCCCCCACGTCAACGCGGCCAAGCTGTGGATGGACTTCCTGATCTCCGATGAACATCAGGCCTATCTCGCGAAGCGGAAATATTATCCAAGTCGCGCCGACGTGCCGCCGCCGACCGGTGCCGCCAACCTGGCATCGCTTAAGCTGATGAGTCCCGACCTGATTTGGCTGCAGACGAACAAGAAAAAACAGAATGACAAGTTCAAGAAAATTATGCGCGACGCCGTGCGCAAGTAACCGACGGTCCCGTCGACATCGATAAACGCCGACAAAAAGCCCCCAGTCTTGTCATCGACTGGGTGCGACGTCTGAGACGTGAAAAGGGCAAGATGCTCCTCGTGGGACTGTGCCTTGGCGTCTTCGCCCTTTTCCTCGTCTACCCATTCGGGACGATGCTCCTGCGCGGTGTGCAGGATCCGCAGACCGGCAGCCTGACACTGACAACCTACGGGAGGATGCTCGCCGACCCGCAGTTCTACGAAGCCCTGATGAACACCATCATCATCGCCCTCGGCACCTTGATCGCATCCCTCCTCTTGGCCGTCCCAATGGCGTGGGCGGTGTCGCGCACGGACATGCCGTTCAGGGGATTCGTCCGCATCATGGCGGTACTGACCTTCGCCACCCCGAGTTTTCTTGGGGCGATCGCGTGGGTGATTCTCCTTGGTCCCAGGGGAGGCGACTTCAACCTCTTCCTTCGGACAGCGTTCGGCCTCAACGAGAGCCCCTTTAACATATTCAGCCTGGGTGGGATCATCTTCGTCTTCTCTCTGTACGTTTATCCCTACATTTTCTTCGCCGCCTGCACGGCCCTGGATAAAATGGACCCAGCCCTCGAGGAAGCGGCCGGGATGCTCGGCGCCAATTCGGCGAGAACGACCCTGACCATTACCCTACCGCTCATCCTTCCAGCCGTGCTTGCCGGGGGCGCGCTCGCGGTCTTCGAGTCGGTGGTGAACTTTGGCGTACCGGCCATCGTCGGCCTGCCCCGCCATATCGAGACCCTAACGACCCGAATTTTCACCCTGTTCCAGTTCCCGCCGGACTACGAGATGGCCGCCGCCACCGGCGTGCCGATCGTCATCATCGTGGTCGTCTTGATCACGGTTCAAAGGCTTGTGGTGGGACGGCGAACGTTCGTGACCGTAACCGGAATCAGCACACCCCCCAGCCGTATCGAACTCGGTCCGCTCCGGTATGTCTTCGCGGGCTTCTCGCTGCTGGTAATCATGGCCAGCATCCTTGTGCCGTTCGTGGCCTTGCTCATCACCGCGTTGAAAAGGACCTTCGGCAACCCGATCGGACTCGATAACCTATCGCTACAGCATTTCGCCTCGGTCCTCTCAAGCTCGGTGGCCCAGAGGGCCATCAGCAACAGCGTTCTACTGGCCGCCGGGGCCGCCGTGGTTTGCATGATCTTCGCCGTGGTCCTGGCGTGGCTGGTCGAGCGCACCAAGCTGCCGGGCCGTGGCGCCATTAGCTTCCTGGTCATGGCGTGTTTCAGCTTTCCCGGCATCGCGCTGGCGGTCGCCTTGATCTACGCCTTCTCGTCAGCGCCTCTCGCCCTCTATGGAACCTTGTGGATACTACTGCTTGCGTACTCCATTCGTGGGCTACCCATCGTCTTCAACTACGCGCGCATCGGGCTTAGACAGGTCCACGTTGAATTGTCGGACGCCGCCGAGATTCTGGGCGCGCGGTGGGCGCGTGCCTTCTGGGACATCACCGTGCCGCTGATCCGTGGCGGCATTTTCGCCGGCGGCATTCTAGTGTTCGTCCTCATGCTGCGGGAGTTTGGAAGCTCGGTGCTGCTCACCTCAGGGGGAAGCGAGGTGGTGGCGGTGATCATCTATGAATTCGCGGAGGAAGGGGACAACGGCAGGATGGCCTCCCTTGCCCTCATCGTCTTTGTCGTTAATCTGGCCTTCGTCACGCTCGCGCACCGGGCACAGAAGGCAGTATCCACGGACGAGCAAACCTAGGAGAAGCACATGGTGATTCCCGCTAAGCTTGAGGTGCAGAACGTCGACAAGTTTTTCGGCGATTTCCAGGCCGTCGCATCGGTCTCGCTGACGGTAACCGAGGGGGAATGCTGGGTTCTGCTCGGCCCCAGCGGATGCGGGAAAACCACGATGCTCCGTATGATCGCCGGTTTTCTGCCCCCCGACGGCGGTGAAATTCTCGTTGACGGGAGCCTCGTGGCCGGTGGCTCGACCTTCGTTCCGCCCCACAAGCGGGGCGTCGGCATGGTCTTCCAGAGCTATGCCGTATGGCCGCACAAGACGGTCTACGAGAACGTCGCCTACGGGCTCAAGATCCGCAAGGTGCCGCGGGCAGAGCAGGAAAAGCGCGTCAAGGACGCCCTGCATCTCGTTCAACTCGATGGTTTGGCCGAACGCTATCCCTCGATGCTAAGCGGCGGCCAGCAGCAGAGGGTGTCACTCGCGCGCGCCCTCGTCATCGAGCCGACGATCCTGCTTCTCGACGAACCGCTCAGTAACCTCGACGCGAAACTCCGCGAGCAGATGCGCTTCGATCTGAAGAACCTGCAGGAACAGCTCGGTCTGACGTCGATTTACGTGACCCACGACCAAGCCGAGGCCATGGTCATCGCGGACCGTATCGTCGTCATGGAACAGTCTCGCGTTGTCCAGATCGGCACGCCAGAGGAAGTCTACGGGCGCCCCAGGACCAATTTCGTCGCCAGCTTCATGGGTCAAAGCAACCTATTGCCGGGGGAGGTTGTCTCTGTCGGTGATGACCCTGGAGTCTTCGTTGTGCGCCTCGAGGGTATCGGAGACTTCCGTGTGTCGCGTGACGCTTCGCACGTGTCACCAGTGCCTGGACAGAAGGGCTCGCTGTGCATACGGCCGGAGTACATCCGGCTCTCGAAATGTACGGGCGGGGAGGCCGACGAAGGGTGGCCTGGCTCGGTGAAGGTGCGGACTTACCTGGGCGCCGACGTCGACTACCGTGTGCGCGTCGGCGACATCGACGACCTGCGCGTCAGTCTGCACCCATCCAACAGTTTCCAACCCGATGACCGGGTGACCGTGTCCGTGAACCCGGAAAACTGCTCCTGGCTCGTCGGCGATGACCGTCAGGCAGGTCAAAGGATTGGAAATTCATGACTCGAACTCGTAAAACCCGCAATCAGCGGAGCGAAGCCGCGTCTTCTTCGATAGCCGGTTCGAACGTTGACGCCCCAAGCATCGGCGACCGAATTCGTTTTATGCGCAAACAGCGTGGGATGACCCTCGACCAGCTTGCCGAAACGGCCAGCCTGACCAAGAGCTACCTCTCGAAGATAGAACGCGGGATTTCAGTTCCTTCCATCGCCACCGCGCTCAAAGTGGCGGGAAGTTTCGAGATGAGCGTGGGCCAGCTGCTTGGCGAGGAGCAGAGCGACGAATCCCTCTGCGTCGTCCGCAGGAGCGAACGCAAGCCTTTCATGCGCGAAGGAAGTGCCAGTGGGTACAACTATGAAATGGTCGCGGCGCCAAAGCGGTTCAAAACCATGGAGCCGTTCATCATGCGGCCACCGTTCGAATTCGAGATCGATCAGTTTTTTGAACACGTTGGCGAGGAGTTTATTTTCGTCCTTTCCGGCACTATTCAATTCGAGCTTCCCAACCGGCAGGTCGTCTTGAAAGCAGGGGACGCCATTTACTTCGACTCCCACTTGCCTCACCGTTCCCGATCCCTCGGCAAGAAGTTGGCAGAAACCCTTGTCGTGGTGGCGAAGTGATTTCTGTAGGGAGCACCCGAGAGAGCGTGGAATGAGGAGGAACCCGATGGCGGACCCAAAGGCAAAGATAGCGACCGGGCACAAGCCCCGACACAAATCCAAGACGCAGTTCGAGACTCGGGCGACGGCGGAAATGAACCAGCACTTGGCCGACTCCTCGACCTGGACCGATCGCCAGAAGCTGGCCCTGACTGCGCGCATGTTGGCGGCCGAGGGGCACGGCTCGGCGCTGGCCGGCCAGATCACCGCCCGTGGCGACAAAGACGGCACCATGTGGACGGCGAGGTTCGGCCTCGGTTTGGATGAGATTTGCGCCGGTGATTTCCTTTTGGTCGATGATGATCTGAACGTGCTCAAGGGTGACGGAATGCCGAACCCCTCGAACCGGTTCCATCTTTGGATCTACCGGGCCCGGCCGGACGTCACCTGCGTCGTCCACACCCATCCGCCTTACGTCTCAGCGCTCTCCATGATTGGCGTGCCGTTGATCGTATCGCACATGGACACGGCCATGTTTTATGACGATTGCGCCTGGCTCGCCGAATGGCCGGGTCCGCCGATCGGCGACGAGGAGGGCGATTTGATCTCCGCGGCCCTGGGCGACAAACGCTCCATCCTGCTGGCTCACCATGGCCAGCTCTCGGTGGGCGAGACTATCGAACAGGCGGCGGTGCTGGCCTTCCATTTCGAACGCGCCGCCAAAATGCAACTCGACGCCATGGCCGCCGGCGAAATCAGGCCGCTACCGCCGGCGGCCGGCAAGCACGCTCACGACTACCGGCTCAAGCCAGCGCCCTTGAACGCCACCTTCCACTACTACGCCCGGCAGGTGCTTGCGGGCGCGCCCGAGTGCCTGGATGAGAACGCGTGAGGCGTCGGCCATGGCTGAGCTGATTAAACTTGGTTCGTTCAGGCGGTGGTATTCGTCGGTACGCGCCACAAGCTACAATGTGACGAACCCTCCCCGTCGCCGCCAATGCTGCTCGCTGTTTTCGCGTCCTGCCCATGGTCCGATTTGGGTCAGAAGCGGACATATTTCAAGGTGTGGCTGAATGTCCGCTAATAGCCAATAACGGACATAAGGGAAATGGGAAAGAAAGGGTATTCGACCCTACTTCTTGCGCACGAACAGGAAATCTCCGCCGTCGTGACCGGCACCGCGCACGTCGGAATAGGCTGGTGTTTGCTGGGCTGACAACATCACCGGGCGACGATGGCCCAGGGTGTGTCCAGTTGCGTAAACTCCACCTTATCCAGGCTCTCGAGGTTCTCTACCAATGTCATTTTCGAAATATATTATAGAAAAATATCAAAATATGGAAAACACTGATTTTCCGAAAAGATAGCTCCCCGTCGGCAACCCGACTGGGGGCGTTCATCAGTCATTCGGCCGCTGCTTCGGCCGCAGCTTTGGCTGCCAATTTGGTGTAACCGTCTCGGGTTTGAGGTAGACGCATGCCAAGCACTTCACCAGCAACAGTGTTGCGAAGGATTTGCGCGGTGCCGCCACCGATGGAAAACATTCGAGTATCTCGGTAATATCGTTCAAGCGGTTGGTCGCGCGAGTAGCCCTCTGCGCCGTGAATTTGCAAGGCATCATGGGCGACTTTCTTGGACCTTTCCGAGCCATACAGCTTCGCTTGTGCGGCCAATAGCGGTTCGGGAAACCCGGCCTTCGTGCGGACGCCGCTACGCGCCGCCTGGTAAACAAAATTACGCATAGCGTTCACCATGACCTGCATGTCGGCCATCATCCATTGCAGCCCCTGGAACTCCGCGATTGGGCGACCGAACTGATGTCGGCGCTTGGAATAGTCGACAGCGTGTTCAAGGGCACCTTGGGAAATTCCCAGGCATACGGCGGCGGAACCAACACGTTGTGAGTTGTAGGAATCGATGATACCGGCGAAGCCCCGCCTCCATCCGCCCTCGGGTTTAATGGCCATGCTTTCGTGAACCTCGAGGTCCTCGAAAACAATTTCCATTTCCGGGAGGCATCGCAGCCCCATGCCGCGATGCCGCTTGGTGGCGCGCATCCCCTTCGTCGTGCCTTCATGAACGACGATGAAGCCGCCGATGCCCTGATCCTCACCATCCTCTTCGACGCGGGCTAGAACCAGATGGAGTTTAGCCACGTCAGCGCCGCCGGTTATCCAATGCTTCAACCCATTGATGACGTAGACATCGTCCTTCTTCACGGCCTTCGTCGTCATCGCCGTCGCGGCACTGCCGGCTTCCGGCTCCGACATGGACAATGCCGGCTTGTCACCAGCCAGCACCAGTTCGGCCGAAATTTTTTTCTGCTCTTCACTTCCAAAGGCCATGATCGCCGCGATGGCGCCCATGTTCCCTTCGGTGACGATCCGTCCCGTCGAACCACAGGCCCTGGAGACCTCTTCGATGACCAGCGCGGCTTCGAGAAACCCGAGGCCAGGGCCGCCGTATTCCCTTGGAATGGTCATCCCCATGAACCCATGGTCGACGAGGTCCTGGATCGTATCCCAGGGGTATTCCTCTGTTTCATCATGCTTGGCGGCGCGCTCGTGCAACTTGCTCTCGGTTAGATCGTGAGCGCGGGCTTTGAGTTCCAATTGGACATCAGTCAGGTCATACATTTGATATCTCCTTTAAATCACGCCGCTGTCACGAAGCACCTGTCGGTCGTCGGATCCCATATCCAGCAACTCCTCCAGAATCTCATCCGTGTGCTGGCCCAGGAGCGGTGGCGTTATCCGGTAATCGAGTTGGGTCATCGACATATTTATTGGGTTGCCGATCAGGGTGCATTTTCCGGTTCCCGATTTCGGGTGTTCCATCTCATGTTTCATGCCACGCGCGAGCACCTGCGGGTCCTCAAAAACCTCGGGCACAGTGTAAGCAGGAGACGCAACGACGCCGAGGCCCGGGAGATTCTCGAGCCAGTGCTTGGATGGATGCTTTCGCGTAATTTCGCGTAGCATTGGAACAAGTTCATCGCGGTTGCGTACACGCTGCGCGTTAGTTGCAAAATCGTCGTTCTCAGCCAATTCGGGGTGTTTCGCAAACTCGCAAAAGGCCCTAAATTGTCCATCGTTTCCAACCGTCAGTACGAAGTGGCCGTCCTTCGACGGAAAGACCTCCCACGGCACGATATTTGGGTGTCCGTTGCCGTAGCGCGCTGCCGGCTCACCGGATGTCAGGTAACTCAAGCCGACGTAGTTAAGCCAGGCCACCGTTGTATCTAACAGCGCCAAATCGATAAACTGCCCGTCTCCGGTCGTGTCGCGGTGACGCAAGGCGGCAAGAATGGCCGGCGCCGCATACATCCCACACATCATGTCGGCGATCCCGATACCGACCTTCATGGGCTGGCCGTCGACTTCACCCGTGATGGCCATGATGCCGGCCATTCCCTGCGCTTGCATGTCATATCCGCCTCGGTCCTTGTAAGGGCCCGTCTGCCCATAACCTGAAATGGCGCAATAGACGAGACCAGGGAATTCGTCCTTTATATCCTCGTAACCAAGACCATATTTCTCCAGCCCACCGACCTTGAAGTTGTGGACAATGGCGTCGCAGTTCTTGAGTAGCTGCTTGACGATTTTCGCGCCTTTCGGATTGCGGAGATCCAAGGTTATCGAACGCTTATTCCGATTACAGGCCAAGAAGTAGGCGCTTTCCGATGTATCGTCGCCGTTCTCGTCCGTAATATACGGCGGCCCGAACTTGCGGGAATCATCACCGCCTTTTGGATTTTCCACCTTAATCACATCGGCGCCAAGGTCGGCCAACAACTGCGTACATGTCGGGCCCGCCAAAACACGCGTCAAATCAAGAATTTTTAGCCCCTTCAGTGGCCCGGTCGTCTCAATCATTTTCGGATCCTCTCGCTTAGGATTGTTTAAGTTACCGAAATATCGTCAGCATAATCCAATGGAAGGTCGTACATTCGGCACGTGTTTTCCCAGAGAATCTTGCATCGGGCATCATCATCGAGGGGTAGTTTCATGAACGACTCGGATGCATTCGGATACTTGGAATCAATATGCGGCCAGTCATTGGAGAACAAAATATTATCGGCGCCCAGGAAATCGACCACATGGCCAACGAACATCTCATCACATTCTACCGAAACGAAGCAATGGTCGCGGAAGTAGTCTGCCGGCTCCTTGGACAGGCTGTTCAGTCCCTTGGAGAAGCCTGCGTTCTCTTCGTAATGTTCCTCCAGGCGGAACAGCAACGCCGGCACCCAGCCGCAGTTACCTTCCATGAAACCGACCCGAAGCTTGGGATGGCGTTCAAGGACACCACCGCCGATGATTGATGCCATGCAAAGCATTTGCTCCATGGGATGGCAGACCGAGTGAACTAACTGGCTGTCGGTCCCGAAGCGATCTCCCACCTGCGGCATATCCGGGCCATAAGCTTCGTGGAAGGTCAAAGTCAGATTGAGGTCCTCAAGCGCGTCCCACAGCGGGTCATAATAAGGATCATGCCAGTTTCGGCCGCGCACTGGATTGGGCCGTAAGAACACAGCTTTGAACCCATGCTCTGCACAACGCCTCGCCTCATCAATTGCATCGCGGACATCATTCGGCGACAACAGGCCGCAGCACATCAAACGCTTCGGATCCTTACGCGTGAAATCGTAGAGCCAATCATTGTAAGCCGCCGCGCACGCCCGCGCGAAGTTCTGGTCCATGGTATCGTCGGCGATTACCCAAAGAGCCCGTGACGGGAAAAGGACACCGCAATCAACGCCTTCCACGCCCATAGCATCAAGCACCACATCGGCATCCCAGCCGCGTGCCGCCGCGTCACCGTATTTTTTTTGACGCTTGGTATAGAAAGCTTCGTCCTTGTCGGCAGGGGGGCGGATCAACGCATTCTTGGGACGAATTTTCTCGCCGACCCGAATGCGAACATCCACCGTGTACTCGTCCAATCCGACCGGCGCAATCGGCTTAAATGTATCAGGTAGATAACGCTGCCAAAGATCTACCGGCTCCACGATGTGATAGTCACAGTCAAATATCTTAAACTCCTTATAAGTCATGATGCTTACCTTTCAATTTCTTGGTTCTAGAGGCTTCGTTTTTCTATTCCGCCGGAGCGGGCGTGGGTGCCGTCTCTTCGCCGTCCCGGGCGGGAAGCAAAAGGGCGGCAAGGACGACGAGGCCGGCAGTAACCGCCAACAACATCATCAAGGTGTTGAACCCGCCGCCAGCGGCGAGGATGGCCTGGGCCACCAGCAGCGCCAGCGCGCCGATCACCAGATTAAGCATGAACTTGACCGACAGCGCCTTCGCTCGCCATTCGTCCGGCACATAACGCGTCAACACCGCGTCGGTGATCGGGACCTGACCAAAGACGAAGGCCATGGCCAGCAAGGACGCTGCTAGAAGACCATAATCGCTCTGCGTCGCCATCAGGCCGATCATCACCGGTTGGCCGGCGGCAACGAACAACAGCACCGGCTTGATCCGGCGCCGATCGATGATGCGGCCGACAGCAAGTTGCGCCCAGGCCGCAACGGCATATACCAGGGCCGCCAAGGCGCCGGTCACGGCGATATCGATGCTGACGCCAGGCATGGAAACCTCGAACATGCGCGGGATAACGAAGGTCATGGAGCCGAAAACGAAGCCGCCCGCCGCCACCACCATCGCCAACGCCAAAAGCGCCCGTTTCCAGCCGGACGCGAATCCGACCATGGCCTTTTCGCGCGGGCATGGGTCCGGCGGGTGTATGCGCCCCGAGCGAACGAAACCGACGAAGCCGAGCCCGATGACGATGGAAACCAATCCCGGCAAAGCGAAGGCGAGGCGCCAGTCGTAATCAGCCAGAATAAAGCCGGTAATCAGCGGCGCCGCCGCCACCCCCATGTTGCCCCACACACCGTTGGCGCCGAGCCGCCAGCCGATGTTGCCGCCACCCTCGACGACCATGGCGATGCCGACGGGATGGTAGATAGCGGCGAACACGCCCAAGACGGCAAGGCCGACGCCGATTTCAAGCGGCGAGGTGGCGAAGCTGGTGACGATGGAGGCCGCTCCGACGCCGATGAAGAAGACGGCGATCATGCCATTCCGGTTCCACTTGTCGGCTAGGTGCGCGGCGATAGGCGCGCAGGCCCCAAACAGGATCAGCGCCGGTATGCCGTAAGGGATCATCTCGGCGTAGGCGCCCCCCTTCGCCAGCCCGAACGCTAGCCCGGCGCTGAACGCCGCCTTGGCGAAGATCAGCATGAACAGATGGTCGACGAAATGACCGACGTTCAGAAAAAAGAGCCGGCGGTTTGGGGCGGTCAATTGGGGCATGAGGGACCTTTCAAAAAGAGTTGTTTGTCTTATTCCGTTTCTTTTAGCCGAGAAAGATGTGGACAGATTATGCAAACATTTCCCGAAAACCCCAAGAGCCATACGGTGGTTGTGGACACCAACCACTTGAACACGCCTTCGGAGGCCTTCAAGCAAATCGAAAAATGGCTTCGCGCGTTATAGAAACCGAAGCATAAAGGGCCAAGACCCGTTTGCAGCAAACTTCCGCTTTGGGTCACAAATGGACTCTTTTCGACTACCTCAAAGATGTCCGCTTTCGGGGGCAAAGTGGACATAAATTACTAGTCGGCAGAATGTCCGCTAATAGCCATAAGCAGACATTCCGACGTGCGCGAAGAGTCCAAAATCCTCCGAATATTAGGTGTGAGCAACCCTCCTTGAAAAAAACCTTTTCTTGGGCGCTGGCCAAGCCGTCGCTTGCCGTTTGGGGGCGGGCTATATGGAAACCAGTTCCTTTCGGTACACCTATTCGGCCGCCTGGGGCTGCTTGGCTTCCGTCTGCTCCTCGCGAAGCATCTGCAGGAAGATTTGACGGGCGCGGCGGAGTGCTTTGTCGGACTTCAGGAACAGTTCCGAGTAGCCCTCGTCAGGGATTTCGAACATCTGCTGCTGCAGTTCAAGCACCCAGTGGTCCTCATCTACGACGTTGGGGAACCTCGAAGCGACACGCTTCGCCGCCGACATCTTAGGGTCGCCGTCGGACATGTGGTCTTTCTTGCAGTTCACGACCCAACGCCAGAAGTGGTTGCGTTCGTCGACCGGCGTGTGGGTATGCATCAGCACATAGCCGCGCTCCTTGTCGTTTCCGAGCTCGCCGGGCGGTGCATTGCGTATCCCGACCCGGGTGAAACGCTGCTTTTGGCCTTGGCCGCGTCCCCAGTCCAAATCCACACCAATCCGTCTTGTTCAATAATCTGAAGCGCCATGATCTTAGCCTGTTTCGGGATCGGCGAATTCGGTTGCGGCGGAATGGCCATACACTTTCCCTTTTTGTTGTAGTGAAGTTCGTGGCAGGCGAATTCAATCGTGCCGTCATCCATTAGGCGCCCCTGCGACGCGTAACGGTCCCTGATTT
>Ga0315336_1006922_pt1 | contig 11253 bp, 6 predicted proteins | sample ASW5metaG_FD_204512 | JGI IMG/M metagenome (GOLD analysis project Ga0315336, IMG submission 204512) | Ammonia-oxidizing marine archaeal communities from Monterey Bay, California, United States - ASW #5 | ecosystem: Environmental > Aquatic > Marine > Intertidal zone | place: USA: California... | reverse complement strand
CGGCAGATGAAGCGGGCACCCGAGCGGGTGTTCGTGGACCGTGGGTACCGGGGTCACGGCTATGAGGGTGAGACGCAGGTGCATATTGATCGAGTCCGGCGCGGACGGATCAAGAGGAGCTTATGGAAGTGGATGAAACGGCGAAGTGCGATTGAGCCAACCATCGGTCATCTGAAGAACGAACGACGGATGGGCCGCAATCAGCTAAAAGGAACCGAAGGCGATCGGGTTAATGCAGTGCTGAGCGCGGCGGCGATGAACTTCAGTAAGTTGCTGAAACATACGGAGGCTTTTTGGTGCCGAATTCTATCGGACCTGGAAACGCGATTTGCTTGTCACTTCTGTTTGAAGATCGCTGAGCGCAGAGGCGCAGCGCTTCCAGAGCCAGCGTGAAGTGCCTTTTTCAGCGTCGACTAGTTGATGGCCCTTCGACTTGTCCTGCAGAGTTCGTTTCCTCTGCATTTGAAGGTGGACGAGGCTGCCTGCCCGCCATGCGGAGCACCGGCGGGCAGGCAGCCTCGATCACCAATTACTGCCTCTTCGTGCCCGAGATAGTACTCGAGCCACGTTATTCGCGCTTCGTCCCTTGACACTCGACACTTTCCACTTCTCGTCTCCCCTTGACACTTGACCCCTGCCCCTAGAAACTCACTTCTTGTCTCAATCACGGGGAGGAACCCAATGAGAACAAAGCTATTCACATTCGTAATCGCAACACTCGTCAGTTTCGCCGCACTAGCACAGAAGGAAGACACTCCGAAGCGGGTGCTCTTTGAGAATGTTAATGTCTTTGATGGTAAGACGGACGGTCTTACGAAGGGTGTCGATGTCCTAGTCGAGGGCAACCTGGTCAAGGAAATAGGCAAGGACGTAAACGGACGGGCCAATGCGGAAGTCATAGACGGCGGCGGACGCACGCTCATGCCAGGGTTGATTGATTGCCACTCGCACCTGGCCATAGCCTGTGACTCGTTAGCAGCGTTCGAGAATTCAACCTGGGAGGAGATTGCCGCGCGCACTGTCCTGGTTTGCGAAGACACACTGATGGATGGATTTACCACTTGCCGCGACGTTGGCGGAATGAATGGCAAGGGCATCAAGCGCATGATTGACAGGGGAGAACTCCCTGGGCCGCGTATTTTTCCCAGCGGTGGCTTTATCGGTTCAACCAGCAGTCATAGTGATTTCAAGACGTTGACCATGCGCAACCCCCGTCTAAATGGAACCTTGGACAGTAACATTGCTCGATTGGAAATTGGGTTCGTTGTTGATGGACGCGCTGACGTCCTGGCCGCATCCCGGCGAAACTTTCAGCTTGGCGCCACGCAACTCAAAGTCATGGGCGGCGGTGGCGTCGCCACGGAGTTTGACCCCTGGCATAGCACAACTTTCACCCTGGACGAAATGAAGGCGGCGGTGGAAGTCGCCAGGGATTATGGCTCCTATGTGTGCTCGCACCTGAATCAGCCGGAATCTATCCAGCGTGCCCTGAAAGCCGGGATCATAAGTATCGAGCATGCTTTTGTGATGGACGAGAAGACGATCAAGATGATCGTTGAGAAGGGCGCCTACCTGTCCACGCAGCTGACCGGCACCTCGCGCGAACTCGCGGAACTTCCGTCCCTGACGCCTGAGAACCTGCGCAAGCTGGACCTCGCTCACAAGCAGATGGAGAACTACTACACGCTGGTCAAAAAGCATAAGCCCAAGCAGGTCTTTGCCGTAGACGCAGTCGTGATGCCGCGTTTGGCCATGAAGCAGCAGCGCGATCACGAGATCTGGCTTTTCGCGCATCACTTCGGCAATTTCGAAATGCTTAAGGCCGCGACCTCCACCGCAGGTGAACTCGTCGCCATGTGCGGCCCGCTGACCTCCTATCACAACGGTAAAATCGGCGTTATCGAAGAAGGCGCCTACGCGGATATCCTGCTTGTGGATGACAACCCCCTCGAAGACATCAGCGTAATTGGCGGTAGTGAAGTCTGGATGAAAGCACCGCTGCGAGGACCAGGAGTCGGAATTGAAACGATGAGACTCATCATGAAGGACGGAAAGATTTATAAGAATACGCTGTAGGGAGCAAATAGGGGAAAGTGTCATGTGTCGAGGGGAAGAAAAGAAACAGAGCGAGGCTCACCCCCGACTCTCTAAATGAAAGGAAGTCGTGAGAACAAAGCCAATCACTGTCGCAGTAGCCACGTTTGTCTGCCTGTCGTTAATCGCAGACGCACAAGAAAAGGTAACACCCTCCCGGGTACTAGTTGAAAACGTACGCATTTTTGATGGCGTTAACGAAACACTGATGTCGGGGAGCGTGCTGATCGAAGGCAAGCTCGTTAAAGAAATTGGCACGTCCATCGAGGCGGACGCCGGCGCAACGGTCATCGATGGTGGTGGGCGGGTGCTCATCCCCGGCTTGATCGACATGCACTCTCATCTCTGCATCCACGAAGGTATGTTGGATGGGCGCGATGACTTCGACCAGATGGCGATCGGTGCAATCTCTCAGGAACGGATGCGTTCATACCTGGACCAGGGGTTCACCACTGTGCGTGATGCCGGCGGTAATGTGCTGGGACTAGCAAAGGCACATCGTTTGGGGCGCATTCCGGGACCCAAGATCTATGCTAGCGGCGCGTTTCTTTCTCAGACAGGTGGACACGGGGACACGGGATGTTTCAACGACTTCCTGGGTGCAGAAGACTACCTGGAAAAGCATGGCTTTGCTTACATCGTAGATGGGGAGGCAGAGGCCATGAAGGCCGCGCGAATGAACCTGCGCGCGGGTGCTACGCAGATCAAGATTATGGCCGGCGGTGGTGTCGCCAGCGAGTTTGATCCGCTTCACCAGGTGCAATTTACGCTGGAGGAAATGAAAGCCATTGTTGGCGTTGCGGAAGACTACGGCACCTATGTTCTCGCTCACGCCTATCACGACGCATCGGTGAACCGCGCCATTGATGCGGGCGTACGGTGCATTGAGCACAACTTTCTCGTGTCGGAGCCGACCATCATACGCATGAAGAAAGAGAACATTGCGCTGGACTGTCAGCCCTACTTCTCGTTGGTTACCTTCGCGAATCCGGAGAGCATCACGTTTTTCTCCGCGGACCAGAAGGCCAAGGGCAAGGCCGTTAACAAGGGAGCGGCCCAGATGTTTGAGTGGGCCATGAAGCACGACCTCATCATGGTTGCCGGTGGTGACATGTTTGGTGTCGCGGACGGACCGCACCAGGCCAAGAACGTTGTGAGACTCTTGGATATCGGCTGCACTCCAATTAAGGCGCTGAAAATGGCGACCTCTGACGCTGCAAGCGTGCTTGCCTGGTGCGGTGACATGAATCCGTACAAGGATGCCTATCCTGATTTGTCTGCAGATGAGAAGAGAGAAAAGGGCATCGGAGTTGGCGTCATTGAAGAGGGCGCTTTTGCAGACCTGGTTATCTTGGAAGGGAATCCTCTTGAGGATATCAACGTTCTGCTCGACTACGAAAACAACATGAAAGTTGTCATCGTCGACGGCAAGGTTTGGAAGAACACGCTGTAGGAAAAAGAAGGGACGAGTGTCGAGGGTCAAGGGGAAGAAAGGGAAAAGTGTCCCTACTACGCCTTAGTGGCTTCGAAGGGCAAGCAAGTGTCGAGTGGCCCACTTGTGCCAGAGGCACGACGTGGCAGGATTCAGGATGCAGGTTTCAGGCGTCTTGGATACAAGTTCTTGCATCCGTCTTTACTATTCTCATATCTCCTAGCCCGGCCAACGCCGAACTTCCGCCTTTCCCTAAAGGCGTAGTCACACGCGTTGCCTTTGGATCATGTGCGAAACACTGGCAGCCACAGCCGATCTGGGATGCAGTGCTCGCACAGAACCCTGACCTGTGGCTCTTTCTCGGCGACAACATCTATGCCGACACCGACGGGACCACCGCGTGGGAGATCTCGGAAAGTCAACTTACCGGCGAATGGAACCGGTTAGCCGACAAACCCGAATGGCAGCATTTCTGTCCGCGGGCGCCGATCATGGCCACGTGGGATAACCACGACTACGGTTCGCATGCGGGTGGCAGAGAATTTCCGCACAAGGAGATTTCTCGCAAGGCTTTCCTGACCTTTTTTAAGGAGTCGAAAGATTCGCCGCGTTGGACACGGGACGGGATTTACGACGCAAAGATTTTCGGTCCCGAAGGCAAGCGCGTGCAAGTGATTCTATTGGACACCAAGTTCAATCGAAGTACGTTCAAGAAAGACCCTGCACCAAAAGACAAGCGGCTCACAGCAGGTAAGGTCGGTGGTTATCTGCCGGATGACCGTCCTGTGAACACACATCTGGGTGCAGAGCAGTGGAAATGGTTGGAAGCGGAATTAACAAAGCCCGCCGAATTAAGGCTTCTATGTTCAAGCACGCAAGTCATCCCCAACGAGAAAGGCATGGATGAATGGGGCAACTTTCCGCATGAACGCCGGCGCCTGCTGGACCTGGCTGAAGACGCCGGTAACGTCGTTATCCTAAGCGGCAACGTTCACTTCGCGGAGATTTCGCAGACTGAAGACGGCGACCTGGTCGAGTTCACATCGAGCGGCATGACACACGTCAACGAAACCTATGCAAACACAAGAAACTCATATCGGCTCGCCGGTCCGTACGCCGAGTTGAATTTCGGGTTGGTGGAAATTGAATGGGGAGAATCAGTAATCGTAACGCTGAAGGCCATCGGAATTGATGGCACCGTCGGCATTGAAGAGCAAGCGACGATGGGGGAGTAGCAAAGGGTCCAGTGTCAAGGGACGGGCGAAAAACTCAACTCGCTAGCGCTTCCCTTGCCACTTGACCCTTTCCCCTTGCATCCCCTTGCCACTCGACACTTTTCCCTTTTAGAGATCAGTTTCGTCTGTTGTCGCGCAAATCAGACCGATCACCCCGATTGTCGATGCGGCCATCCTGACGATTGTCTTGGCGGCGGGAACTTGCACAGCCGACGACCATTAATCCTAAAACTGACACCAGAAGTGCAGCCATCACAACCGTTCGCATAGATTTCATCATTTTTATCCCCCTGTTTACAGAGTAATCGTGACTCACGGTTTGGTTATCAGAATCGAGCCCTGAAGCTTGATTCAACCTATGGGACCCTGCCGAAACGGGACCATCGATGCAAGTAATTTATACTGAATAATGCGCAAGGCATGCACAGCCAAGAGCACAATTTCAAGCAATGGAATTGCCTGCAAGACACGAACTTTACAAAACTTTTCATTGAGTCGGGGTGCCATTACGACTAGCGTTGCTTGTTCTGTTTCCTGTTCTTCAATTTGGATCGCATTTTCACAAATGCAGCAATCAAAATTCAGGAGTCTTAGTATGACAACATCACAATCTTGGCGGCTGTTCAGGACAGGCTCGCTTGCCGTCGGACTGATCGCCGCTGCCACCATCGTCGCGTTGGCAAAAGATAAGCTTGATCGCACGGCCCTGCCGATTCAGGCGCCAAAGCATAAGGCAATCACCGAAGTGGACGCCCGAAAGGCGAAGGCTCCGCCGCGGTTTGAAGTCAAGGCACCAAAGGAAGCACCTAACGTGGTTATCGTGCTGATCGACGATATCGGCTTCGGGACCGCGACGAGTTTCGGAGGTGACATCCAGACACCGACCCTGGATCGACTCGGCAAACAAGGGTTGCGCTATAACCAGTTCCATACCACGGCGCTCTGTTCTCCTACCCGTATGGCCATCCTGACGGGGCGCAATCATCACTCGGCCAACGCAGGTTCGGTGATGGAAGTAGCAACCGGATTCCCCGGCAATAACGGAGTTCGTCCCAGGAGTGTCGAGCCGGTGGCCGAAATGCTGCGACTGAACGGTTACAGCACAGCAGCCTTTGGCAAATATCACGAGACCGCACCCTGGGAAGTCAACGTGTCGGGACCGTTCGACCGCTGGCCAACCCGCTCAGGCTTTGACAAATTTTATGGCTTCATTGGCGGCGAGGCCAATCAGTGGACACCGGTGATCCACGACGGAACGACGCACGTGGAACCGCCCGATGATCCGAATTACCACTTTACAACTGACATGGCGAACCAGGCGATCGCATGGATGAAGTTCCAGCAATCCTTGGCGCCCGACAAGCCATTCTTTATCTACTTCGCCACCGGCGCCACACACGCGCCTCACCATGTCCCCAAGGAGTGGATTGCCAAGTACAAGGGACAGTTCGACGACGGCTGGGACGAATACCGCAAGAAAACGCTGGCTCGTCAGAAGGAGCTTGGCATCGTACCGCCCAACACGAAATTGGCGTCCAAGCCGGCCGACATCAAGGACTGGGACACGCTGTCGGCAGACGAGAAGAAACTTTATGCGCGCCAGATGGAGGTTTTCGCTGCCTTCGCGGAGCACACCGACCACGAGGTTGGCCGCCTGGTCAATGCCATCGAAGAAGTGGGCGAGATGGACAACACGCTCATTATGTACATCTTCGGTGACAACGGGGCCAGCGCTGAAGGAGGACTGACCGGGACGTTTAACGAAACGGTTGTATTGAATGCGTTGCCTGACTCAGTCGAGGATCAATTGAAACGTATGGATGAGATGGGCGGGCCTACCTCCTATGGCCATTTCCATGCGGGTTGGGCGCATGCCTGCAATACGCCATTCCAGTGGACCAAGCAAGTCGCCTCGCACTATGGCGGCACCCGCAATCCGTTGGCTGTTCACTGGCCCAACGGCATTAAGGCGAAGGGCGAAGTACGCACGCAGTGGCATCACGTGACGGACATCGCCCCCACAGTGATGGAAGCCGCCGGATTACCCTTCCCAAAATCTGTGAACGGTGCCAAGCAAAAGCCCTTCGAAGGTGTCAGCCTGATCTATTCGTTTGACGACGCGACGGCCAAGGATCGGCACACCACGCAATACTTCGAGATGTTTGGCAATCGCGCTATCTACCACGACGGCTGGGTGGCGGCTACCAAGCACCGGACTCCGTGGGCGGAGGCCCCCGATGGGCCGTTCGAAGAGGACACGTGGGAACTGTACGATGTTACAGAGGATTTCAGCCAGGCGAACGACCTTGCCGGTACGAAGCCGGACAAGCTGAAGAAGATGCAGAAACTCTTTTTGAAGGAAGCGGTTAAGCACAACGTCCTGCCGTTGGACGATCGGACCTATGAGAGGTTCAATGCAGCAATCGCTGGTCGGCCGGACTTGATGGGCGACCGAAAGTCGCTCACATTGTATGAAGGCATGGCCGGGATGACGGAGAATTCCTTCATCAACGTGAAAAACAGTTCCCACACAATCACAGCCGAGGTGGAGATCCCACGAGGGGGCGGGGAAGGAGTGATTCTCTGCCAGGGCGGACGGTTCGCCGGTTGGAGTCTGTACATGAAGGGAGGCAAGGTGGCCTACGTCCACAACTGGATGGACAAGGAATACTATACCATTTCGTCGAAGAAAGCCGTGCCAGCCGGCAAAGCAACAATTCATTACGAGTTCGCCTATGACGGCGGCGATCCCGGTTCGGGCGGTAAGGGCACCATCTCGGTCAACGGGACGAAGGTCGCCGAAGGCCGTATCGAGAAGACAGTCCCGTTCCTGTTCTCTGCCGACGAAACCGCAGACGTCGGTTTGGATAACGCCACGCCGGTAACCCAGGAGTACAAAAAGCGCGACAATGAGTTTACTGGAAAAATTGCAAAGGTGACGGTTGAGCTGAAGTAATTGAACGGCGTGCAGTTGAGTCAAAAATGGCGAAGCTACGACCGCCCAATCTAACAATTTTGACGAGAACATTCCGGACTAAAACGCGACAATCAGAGCGGGAGAATAGCCGTGCATAAACTACCTCCGGCACTATTGGTGCTAATACTCCTGACGGTCCTGCACGGCGCTGCCTTCGCGCAGAATCCATCGGCCACCTCGACAAGCTCGGGACAGGCAGGCTCAGGGCCGAACAAACCCAACATCGTCCTGGTGTTCATGGACAACTTTGGCTGGGGCGAACCCGGCTTCAACGGCGGGGGTATCATACGCGGTGCGGCAACGCCACGGCTGGACAAGCTGGCCGGCGAGGGCCTTTGCCTCAAGAACTTCAACGTCGAAGTTCAATGTACGCCTTCTCGTTCCGCAATCATGACCGGCCGCTACGCGATCCGCAGCGGCAACGGCACGGTCCCTCTTGGTGAAGGTGTCTACGGTCTGGTGCAGTGGGAGATTACCGTGGCGGAGATCCTCTCTGAGGTCGGTTATGCCACGGGAATGTACGGCAAGTGGCATCTTGGCCGCACGCCCGGACGATTTCCAACCGACCAGGGCTTCGACGAATGGTACGGCATCCCCAATACGACCGACGAATCTGCCTGGTCGTCTCTCGAAGGCTTTGCCGAGAGCGGTCTTCCGGTACCGTATGCGCTGGATGCGGTGAAAGGTAGTGCTCCTAAGAAGGCGCGAATCTATGACGTGGAATATCGCCCACTCATCGACAGGGACTTAACCGATCGCGCCATCCGCTTCATGAAAAAGAACGCCGAGGCCAAGAAGCCCTTCTTTATCTACTTGCCCTATACCGCAACCCATTTTCCGACGCTACCTCATCCGGACCACAAAGGGAAATCCGGCAAAGGACCGTGGGGCGATATCCTCATGCAGATCGACGCTTATGTCGGCGAGTTGCTGGACACCATCGCTGAGCTGGGCATTGCGGATGACACGATTTTTGTTTTCACGGCCGACAATGGTCCGGAATCGTTGGGCTCCGGCGAAACGTCGTTGACCGTGGAAACGGCAGTACATGGAACCGCAGGTCCGTGGCGCTCGAGCCTGTTTACGGGATACGAAGGGGCGCTGCGCGTGCCCTTCGCGATCCGATGGCCGGGCAAAATCGAAGCGGGTCGCGTGAGTGACGAAATCGTGCATGAAATGGATCTGTTCCCAACGTTTGCCAGGATTGCCGGAGGCAAGATCCCTGAAGATCGCGTCATCGACGGAATCGACGTCTCTGATTTTTTGCTGGGAAAGAGCGAGAAATCTGGACGGGACGGATTCGTTGTGTACATGGGGAACGATGTGTTCGGTGTCAAATGGCGCGACTGGAAAATTCACTTTAAGGAGCAAGCAGGATGGAACGGCGTGCTGCGCGAATACACCATGCCGAGAGTCTACAATCTTATCAAGGACCCCTACGAACGGGATAACGTTCTATTCCCGAATACCTGGGTGCTAAGGATGGGGCTGCCCCAGTTGGAAGAGCACGTCGCATCACTCAAGGAGCATCCACCGATACCGACCGGATCATTGGACCCCTACGAACCGCACAGATAAAAGAAGGGTCAAGTGTCGAGGGTCGAGGGGAAGACAGGGAAAAGTGTCGAGGGTCAAGGGGGGAGAAAGGGGATGGGGTCGAGAGTCGTGGGGGGAACCTCAAAGTGTCAGGGGTCAAGGGGGTCGCAAATCATGAAGCAGAGTGGATTGGATGGATTCGGAGCATATCAGAAAGCGTTGGAATTATTCGATTTGGTTGTACGGGACATGGAATCCCTCAAGAGGGAGTCGCTATGCTACAAGCTTGTCTCGCAGCAGATCGGCAGTACCGACTCGAATTGCGCGAACATTGAAGAAGGCTACGGAAGGCTAAGTCGGCGCGAGTACGTTCGTTTCCTGGATTTCGCGAGGGGCTCAGCGCGAGAAACACAAGGCCGTTACAAGCGCATGACGCAGTGGTTGCCGTCTGACACCATTGAACAGCGCACTGCGTTGGCAGGCGAGATCATCGCAATATTGACGAGTACAATCAGTCGATTGCAAAAAGATCTGGGGCAAACGGAGAATAATGGCGGAAGAAGAGTTAAAGAGGCCTCTGTCGAGTACGGAAGTGAGTTTCCCTTGACCCTCGACCCTTTCTCCCCCCTTGACCCTTGACACTTTTCCCTGTCTTCCCCTCGACCCTATCCCCTTTCTCCCCCCTTGACACTCGACCCTTGATCCTTTCTCTCCCCCTCTCTTTTAACTTCGAGAGGATGTTTCTCGTCCTGGGCTAAGTACGAGAGTGTTGTTGGTAAGGCGAAGCGAATGCCTTCGGACTCGAAGTGTTCCATGATCTGCTTGTTGAGCTTTTCACTGAAGGCGACAAAGTCCCAATATTTCGCGGGGTGATACCAGAGGATTACGCGCAGAATGATGCAGTCGCGTTTGAAGTCCGATAGCCAGACGCGTGGCACAAAATCACCTTGCTGGCCCTCGTGGTTGTCGAGGATTTCCTTGACGATATCGACGGCACGTTGAGCCTTGTCCGCTCCGATGTCGATCGGTAGTGGAATATCAAGGATTCGTCGGATATGAGGACGGCGCGCAACGTTTTCCACATCGCTGCGGGCCATCTCGTCATTGGGAATAGTCGTCAGGTGTCCGGTCAGCATCCGAATCTTGGTGGAACGCAAACCTATCTCCTCGACAATGCCATCATAGCCTTTCACGAGGATGCGCTCGCCGATGCGATACGGTTTATCAAGAAATATCATCATGCTGCCAAAAACGTTTTTTAATGTGTCCTGCGCCGCAAGTGCAACAGCCATTCCCGCAACGCCGGCGCCTGCAAGCAACGTCGTGAGCGGTATGCCCATGTTCTGGCCTCCCTCTAGAAAGGCGATGATTGCTGCAACGATGCTCAGCATTCGCCAGATAAGGCGGATGAACTGAGCATCGATACCCTGGGGATGTATCTTGGGCGATGCAATGATGATCTCTCCGAACCGTGTACCTGCACCCAGGATCGTGACAATAAGAGCCATCAGAAAAATAATGTTGGCCGTAAATTTAATCGTCACCAGTGCATGACCGGTGATGTTCAGTCCTTCATACATAAAGTCGCGAGCCTCTAGCGGCACCATCATGGCAACTATGGGAAAGAAGAGTGTCAAGCCGTACCGCAGGGGTCTTCGTTCTGCACCCTTGGTCATGAGATTCCGGCCAACGCGGTAACAGGCGAGCATGATGGCGACTGCCAGGATCGATGTAATGACGACGCCTAGCCATTGCCAGACGGCCTGGCCACCGACGCGCTTTCGCCAAACGGGTGGTAGGTGCGAGACAAGGTCGTCGATCCACTTATAACCGGGTTCCGAAAGATACCATTCCAGCAGGCCTTCAGTCGCTCCCTCCTTATAGGGCAAATGCTTCACGCGATCGTAAAATGCGATGGCACGATTCACAGTAGCGGCATTGAACACATACGAACCTTTCCTCGGTCCTTCTTGAATGCG
>Ga0315336_1006921_pt1 | contig 11253 bp, 10 predicted proteins | sample ASW5metaG_FD_204512 | JGI IMG/M metagenome (GOLD analysis project Ga0315336, IMG submission 204512) | Ammonia-oxidizing marine archaeal communities from Monterey Bay, California, United States - ASW #5 | ecosystem: Environmental > Aquatic > Marine > Intertidal zone | place: USA: California... | reverse complement strand
AGACGACCTCCTCCTCCAAGCCCCGTACAAAGGCAAGACCTCCATCAACATCGGCGCCGACCAGTCCATCACCATCACCGCCGGCACCACCGACATCGTCATCCACCAGGACGGCTCCATCTACATCAACGCCGCCGACTCCGTCGGACTCTTCGTCACCGGAGATGTGAATCTCGAGTGCGAGAACGCCTCCATCGAAGCCAGCGGCAACATCGACCTCGGTCTCGACGGCGGCGGGGTAGTCACCACGAAGAGCCACAAGTGCTTCTTCACCGGCGCCCCCCTCGTCGGCTCCACCACCGTGAAGGCCAAGAGCTGATGCCGGCGCCGACCGCCGCCGAGCTCGAGCAGACCGCCGTGGACGCGCTGACCGACGCCGGCCTGAAGGGCGACGCAATGGACCGACTGGCAAAGGCCCTCGCCGCCACCACGGCCGAGGCACTCGCGAGCCTGGTCTCCGAAAGCCAGGTCCTCCCCGGAATCCCCGCCGCAGTGGACCCCACGAGCGGCGCCGGCAGCACCGCCGGACCGGGCTTCATCCTCCCGCCGCTCACCCTGGCCCCACAGCTGCCCGACCTTGCGAAGGAGAAGCTCGAGGACAACGGCATCGTCGGCACGGGAAAGGACCCCCTCGCCGAGGTCATCGCCGCTGCCCTGGTTGCCGCCATTGGACTGTTCGCCCACCAGGTCCAGGTTGCCCCGGGCATCGCCGTCGCAGCCTTCGCAACCGCCGCGCCGGGGAGCCTGCTCTGATGCCCGCCCCAACCGCCGATCAGCTCGAACCTCTCGTCAAGGAGCTCTGCAAGGCCAACAAACTCGAAGGTGAGTCCGCAGACGCCCTGGCAGCCGCCATCGCCGCTGTGATTGCCGCCGGCCTGGATGGTGTCGTCCAGAAAGTACAGGTCGCCCCTGGCATCGCCTGCAGCCCCGCCGCCACCATCGCACCGGGGAGCTTGATGTGAGCGACCCGCTGCTCACCGATCTGCGACTGGTCTTCCCGCGGGAACACCCGGTGGATCTCGATCTCGGTCCCGGAGACCTCGCCACTGTGAGCGGGCTCGACAACCTGGTCCAGGCCCTGCAGCTCCGGCTCCTCATCCACCGTGGACATCTGTCGCACCTGGGCCACGACAACTACGGCAGCCGCGTCGCCGACCTCATCGGGGAGCCCCTGGATCGAGGCAACCTCCGGCTCTTGGAGCGGTACGCCAGACAAGCCATCCTCGCCGATCCGCGGGTCGCCAAGATCCACAGCATCACCGCCATCCCACGCACCGACGAGCTGGGCGCGGTCGACCTGGACGCCGAAGTGGAGCCCATCACCGGTGGCCGTATCGCCGTGGGAGTGACCCTCGATGTCGGGTAAGCCGCTGTACCGGAAGCGCGACTACCCCGAGGTGGTGGACGCGATGCTCTCCCGACTCCGGGACGCCGACGGCGGCTTGGGCGCACTGTCGGACACCACCGAAGGCAGCGTGGTCCGAACCCTGGTTGAGGTCTTTGCCCAGGAGCTCAGCGTCGCGTACGCCCAGCTCGAACACGTGTACAACCTGGGCTACCTCGACACTGCCCACGGCGACGCCTTGGACATGGTCGTAGCCCTCCTCGGGGTAAAGCGCCGACCGGCCGGAAGCACGGAGGGAAGAGTCGTCTTCAGCCGTGTCAAGCCAGCTTCCGATGACGTGTCGATCCCCGCCGGAACCCACGTCACCGGTCTGGGTGAGCCGGGCGCCGCGGTCCCACTCTTCGAGACCGTGAGGGATGCTGTCCTGGATCAGGGGAGCATCGAGGTCGCTGTACAGGTGCGCTCAGTGGACGTTGGTCAGGGCACGGTGGAAGCCGGTCAGATCATCCTCATGCCACGGCCGATCTGGGGGGTGGAGCAGGTCACAAACCCCACCGCACTGCTGGCCCGGCAGAACGAGGAGACCGACGACGAGCTCCGCGAGCGGGCCCGCCACGCCATCGACCGCGCCAACGTGGGCACGGTTGCGGCGATCGAAGAGGCGGTGCGCAGCCTGGGCTTGCGGGAGGTCCGCGTCCAGGAGAAAGTCCAGCACTTGTCCGGCGAGATCGATGTGGTCATCGGCGATGAGGGCTCGGAGAGCTGGATCGCCACCGCCCGGGAGGTCGTCGATGACGTGCGCCCCGCCGGCGTGCGTGTTCATGTCATGGCCGCCGAGCGGATCTTCGTGAAGGTCACCGCCACCATTGTGCTCGAGCAGGATCTGGAGTCCGGGGACATCGCCACCCTGCGCGCCTTCTTGACCGGTCGGGTCAAGGCGTACATCGAAAGGCTAGGGGTCAACCAGAATGTGCGCTGGCGAAAGGTGCGCAATCTGCTCGCCGACCACGACTCTGTGCTCGACGTTGAGCTGACGAAAGTGCCCGGGACGAGCGGCGAGATCCGACTGCTGGATCCATTCGTGCCAGAGGTCGATCACTGGGAGCCGGTGGCCTACCGAAACCTGGTGAAGAACAAGGACATCCTGATTCGCGGCAATGAGCGTGCGTCCCTCGACCTGGGCGAGCTACCCATCGACCTGAGCTTCGAGCCGCCGGCCCTCGATGTGTGGGTTGACGTGCGCATCACACTCGCCGCCGGCACCAATGTGATCGGACTGGCGGATGCCGTACAGAAGAAGCTCGAGGCGTTGGTGGAGGAGCCCGAGGACGTTCTGGACGTGTCGTTCAAGGACTGGACGGCGAAGTTGTTCAGCGCGCATTCGGGCATCTACGACGCCGCCAAGCGTGTGGAAATCACTGTCATCCACGACCGCGACGGGCAGGCGATTACGCTCTCCAAGGACGGTGACGCCGACGTGCTCACGCCGCGCGAACGACCCCAGGCCCGCCCTGTTCAGATCCTCTTCGCCGAGGTCGACGATGGGTGAGCGCGCCTCCCGACTACATCGACTCCAGAGCGCGTTGCCCCCGTTGTTTGCGACTCAGCCAGAGTCCAGCGCCATCGGTCAGATCCTGGCGATGATGGCCGGGGGCCTCGAAGAGCTCGATCACGAGATGGAGCAGGTCCTTCGAGACCGCTGGGTTCAATTGGCCCGGGGAGCCTGGCCAGAGTCGGAGGAGAGTCGGACACCGACGTCGCTGGAGCGGCTCGGAGCGACGCTGGGTCTACGTCGAGAGGAGTGGGAAGACCCTGAGATCTTCAGACGGAGGCTCCTGATCACGGTGCCCGTCCTCCTGGAGGGGTTCACGACGCCGCGGTCGATCCTGACGCTCGCGGCGGCGGCCTTTGGTGCGGAGATGTGTCCTCGGCTCGGCCGCCACACGGATACGACAGTTGGCACTGCTCTCAAGCCAGGTACGCACCGTCGGTGCGCAAAGAAGCCCTGCCGGAAAGCGGGTTCTTGTCCGTTCCAGGACGAGGCGCTGTTCACGCTGCACCTCACCGACAACCCACCGCTCCTTCGAAATGTGACGTTCGGTCCGCTAGTCAGCGAGTCAGAGTTCGCTGTGCGTAGCCACAGCTTCGAGCACGACCGGCCTGTGGTGACGATTTCCGCGCACGGCACCGTGCCGTTGCCGGCGTTGCAGAATCTCTCCACACGCGAAACGCTCGTCTACGTCGGCGAACTGAAATCGGGCGAACACCTGACGGTATGGCCGGACGTCAATGGTCAGGAAGTCGCCCCCTTCGAGAGCCACGTCCCTGTTGGCCATCACTCGTGGAGAAAGCTGGCGCCGCGGGGCCGCGCTGTTTGGTTCCACGACGGCATCGCCGAGGACGTCTCTGGGAAGATTCACTATCTCCTGGGCTTTGCCTTCGATGATAGGACCGTGCGATTTGCCGACGATACCGCTGAGGATGGGCCCAGGTTCCAGGTAGGCGAGCCGCGAAATCGAACGCCCGCGGTGCGCCCAACCCGTCCCGAAGGAGAGAGCTGGCGATTCTGGTGCCACTCCGCGACAGTCCTCGAGGCGTCGCTGGACATCACAATCGACGCCATGGATGCGGCTGAGCCGGATGCCGCGGTGGATGTAGAGCTCGAGTGGTGGACTCGCCCGCCCGCTTCGTTCCGCCTGCGGATCCCCAAGACCCCCGCCGTTCGGAATGCTGAAGCCGCGGGAGCCTTCGACCTTCTCCAGCGCTCGGTGGATAGAGCGCGAGCAGCGGGCGTGCATGCCATCATCGACCTGCCGGAGCCAACCCTCGCTGAGGACCAGTCGGCGACCTCCAGTGTGCTCGTAGAGTCGGCCACGAAGCTCACCGAACGCGCCGACGCCGTCGACCATTTTCGTGGTGCGGTGGGGACGATTGCCCACGTTGAGCACGGTGTGCTGAAGGCTGAGCATCAGGTCTCGACGGGTAATCACATCGTTGCAAAGCAGCCGCACGAGGCCGCGGCCGTGGTGGACCTTCAGCCTAGACAGGGCGAAGACCACCGTGTAGCGGCGACCCTCGAAGCCGCGGTGGACCTGCATTTTTCTGAAGATCATCAAGCGAAAGACACCCTCGGCTTCGAAGGCATCTTCGACAAGACCCGGCTCGACTGGAGCCGGTCCATCGCCGACCCATCAGATGAGGAGACACCATGAAGACGACGGAGAAACAGGGGATCCAGGGGTGCGTGGCCATCGTGCTCCACGACGAGACCGGCGGAGTTGTCTTCGAGCGCCGTTTTGAGAACAGCATCACCGACTTGGGCCGCAACCTGGTCGCGCTATATTTCGCCGGGGAAGCGGTGCCGTCCAAGGACCTCGTCATCGAGGTTGGGTCCGGACTTCCGGAAGGGGCCGCAGCCGACGCGACTCCCGACGCCGACGCCCAGGTGATGGCCAATGTGCTGGATGAGGCGAGCGCCACAATCACCGTGTCAGAGAACAAGGCCGAGGTATCCGCGACGCTTGATGCGGTTGGAGGGGAGGCCGTGCAGGCGCTGCGGGAAGCCGGGATCCGAATTCCGGTTGGCGAGGGCACGTTGCTCTACAACCGGGTTGTGTTTCCGGTCATCCACAAGAGCGCGAACATGTCGATGACCCTGACGTGGGATGTGGAGTTCTGATGGCTGCCGACGACACCAATGGAACTCCCGAGGTCGAACCTTTTATACGGGTGGAAGCCAATGACATCATTCGCAGCAGTGATTGGAATGGCCAGCAGGTCCAGGCGCGTACTGCGATCCGCACCCATGACCACTCCGGCGGTGGAGACGATCAAGGAACACAACTGGACGAAAGAGCGATTGCGACCCGCTCAAACCTCACCATTCGCACTCTGCATGTGGCGGGTCTCCCGGCCCTGGCGGCTGAAGTGGACAAATGGTTGTTGAGAGTCGGAGGAGGGACAGCAAATCACGTGTTCGTGAACCCAGCGGGTCAGGTGGGCATTGGTACCGCGACTCCGGATTCCCGGCTGACGATTCAGGGTGCGTCAGAAAAGCCATACCTGCTGAACGTGGGAGCGAAGTCCAATGGGCGCATGAAGGTGCGACACATCGATGGGAAGTCGCACAATAGCGACACGCCTGGGAAGTTGTTGATTCAGGATGGTGTAGACGCGGACACTGTGGTCATGCCTACGGCATACAGGATGGTTGGCATCGGTCTATCCGATCCCGTCGCAAAGCTGCATATTCACGGCGCCGACGACAAGGCGGCGAGCGTCTGCCTCAAACTCAGCCGTGAAGGGGGTGGTCCGCAGATGCAGTTCACAGAGGGTGCCACAACAGCAGGGATACAGTGGTCGGGCGGCGTCTTGGGCATCAGCAACGGCGCCGGCAAACACTTGGGCGACATCTCACTCAACGCCAACGTTGGCATCGGTGCGGCCACTCCCGAATACGACCTCGATGTTGGAGGAAGGGGCCGGTTTCGAATCCTCGCCCCCGACGGCAATCAGGGGCCTTGGGCGACGACAGGCAAAGGGCTCGAGCTGTTCACATTGGACGGCAACAAGGGTGTCGTCCTCGCGCACGACCGGGACGAGGGCGAACCACTCAAGCTGGAACTGAAGGGTAGTCCGGTCCAGCTGACCTCGGCTGCGGTTGGGCGGAACGACATTGCCGCGCTCGTTGTGGACGGAAACGGCAAGGTTGGGATCGGGAAGGCAAACCCATCGGGGCAGCTCGATGTGGCTGGTTCCATCGCCGTGCAAGGGAGCATTGTTGTCAATTCGTCCGGACAGTGGGTCGGCAGCCCAGTGGGCCTCAAGGGGGACAAGGGAGCGAAGGGGGACAAAGGAGCCAAAGGGGACAGAGGAGCCAAGGGAGACACGGGTGCAACGGGCACGTTTAACCCAGGTGCTCACGTGGCCAGCCTGAGTGCGGACAGCATGACCACAGGGACCATCAGCGGCAGTGGCGCGTTTTCCATTGCCAGCGGATCGCTGGGTGCCAACAATTGGATTCAAGGCCATCAAAGCTCGACCGAGTTGAATGTCCAGGCCAGCTCAGGGCGAAATGGCCTTCGCGTCACTTGCCCGTGGGAACCCTCCGATGTTGTGGGGTTTTTCGGTACGGGCAGCACTCTGCACAAACATATCATTCTGCGGTGTGGCGCGGGTTCGGGATACGGCTCCACCTTGTTTCAGGTAACTGCAGCTGGGTACACCCAACTCTGGGGCACCCTAAACGTCTACGGTGACTTGCAGCAGTCCGGAGGTACGAAGAACTTCCGGATTCCTCACCCGATTTTCCCCGAGGAACGGGATCTGGTGCACGCCTGCATAGAAGGACCAGAGGCCGCCGTGTATTACCGTGGCAAGGCTCAATTGAAGCGCGGTGAGTGCCAGATAACCCTCCCCGAGTATTTTGAAACGCTGGTCGCGCAAGGCGACCGAACGGTACAGCTGACGCCGTCTTTCGTAGGCACGGAGCAGATCTCCGCCCTTGCCGCCTCCGAGGTCCTTGATGGCGCGTTCATGGTGCGTGCCATCGACAGTGTGAATCCGGCCCAAACATTCTTTTGGGAGGTGAAGGCAGTTCGGGCGGACGTTCAGCCCCTTCAGGTCGAACCGCCTCGATGCGAAACCCGGCAGTGACTCAACATCAGGGTACATTGGTACTTTCAGTTCGAGACTCGGTCAGCGCCGGGTCGGTTGTCGGACGAACTGAGCATTTGGTCCGCGAAGCCAATTTGGTGGTTGCGCCGACAGCCGTTCCTCTATCCTTGAAACGTAGCGCAGATGTCGGGCTTTTCGATGTCGAAGAATCTGCTAGCGGGGCTGTGAAATGGGCCATCGCGGACTGGGGGGCGCCAGCGCGAATCGTCGGTGTCCGAGTCAGCGTTCCGGCCGATGCTGAAAAGGGCGATCTTGCCCTAAGGATGAGCTACTCCCGAGGTGGGACGTGGCTACCTTTCACACACACCCAGCTCTTCCAGCTCGGTATGCAGAACTCGATACCGGGCGTCGAAGCCACCCGTTTGATGATTGAAGTCGTGGACACCAAGGACGGCTACTTCACACAGCAGTCGTCATGCCAAGTCGACGACATCACGATTCAGCTGGAGAACGAACCCGCGGGCATTTTCGTATGGGTAGGGTCGGGCAAAACCGCGTTCGAACGAGCCGGAGACGTCGCCAAGTGGAGCGGTCTCGCGGACGCATTGAACGAGGCAGCGCGGGACCAGAGCCCCCTGGAGGTGCTCCTGAGCAGCCCCTCCCCATTGGCGGCGACCGTCACCCTCACCTGGGAGCTCGCCCGCGCCCAGCGAGCGTTTCAGGGCAACGAGCGGGAACGCCAGGTCACACTTCCCCCTGACACCCTCAGCGTCGTTCGCGCCGAAGTCAACGCCGGAGTCGCGGTGTTTGGCGTCGAGCTTGGGGTCAACGCCTCCCGTCCTAGCGATCGACGCGTCCACCCTGCCAGCACGAGCCCGACTGCGCGCAGCCAGCTGTGCACCCCTGACCACAGCGCCGCACAGTGCTTTGCGCCCTTCGATCCACAGGACCTCGCGATCACCGCGATTGAGGTGCTCCTCCTTCCGCAGACGACGTTGGCAGCAGGCACCCTCGCGCTCCATCCCGATGACAACGGACATCCGGCCGCGTTCCCGTTCCACTCAACCACCATCGACTGGACGACTACGACCGGGCACAGCCAGTGGGCTACCGCAAGATTCGAGACCCCGCTGACCCTGGGCAAGGACACTTGGTGGCTGGTCTTCACGACGACCGAGGGAGAAGTCCTCTGGCCCGTCCATCACGCCCCACTGGACTCCCCAATGGGAGCAGCGCCGCTGCAAATGCAGCACCGTCGTCACCAGGATCCCTGGTGTTCCTGGCCCGTAACCGAGGATGGCGACCATCAGTGGGCGGCGACACGAATCTACGTCTCTGGCGACCCTCGTCCCCTCCTGCTGGCGGTCCGGCGCGGAGAGTTCAGCGTCGACATTCCCATCCATGAAGCGCAGGCCCAGGTCGAGCTCACCCAGGACCAGCTCGACACGCTGAACGAGGACCGCCCCGAGCTCATCGCCTTCGCATTCCTCTCAGAGATCCCAGCGGAGCTCGAGCTATCGGACCTGCTCATCCTTACCGACCCCGATCCGGAGGCCTGACCATGCTCACCGCGATCGAGAGCCTCCTCGTCCCGGTCCTGAAGGATGCGCACCCGGACACTGTCAGGGTGTACAGCGGTCCTAGACATGTCCCCCTGTCGACTTGGCCGAAAGTCGTCGAAGTAACGGCACTGTCCTTGGAGATTTCCCGGACGAAGGACGCCGAGGTCGAGCCCGCCTACCACGTCCATCAAGTGGACTGGACGACCGACGGCGCCCTCCGTGACTTCCCGCTTCCCAGTTCTCGCTCTGGTGAGCTGATGTCCGTGCACACGGCGGATGACAAGCCACAAGTACTTCATGACCACTTCGAGCTCGATGGGCGTCTCCTCCGCTTCTATGTAGCGCCGCCAGCCGCAAAATCCGGCCTGGTTGCGACAGTTCGCGGCCACCCTGCACAGGGGTACACCGACCGGGGGAGGGCTCGAGCAGTGGTTGCACTGGCGGCTTGGGGTAAGGACGCCAAATCGGCCGATTCGCTGATGGCGACCTCCCTGCCGGAGGTGCTGAAGGTCCTGGCCGCGCTCGGCACGATCTACGCCCCTCCTCGCGCTGGGACGTCGATGTCCATGTCGATACCTATGGCGCGCCTGAGGTCGATTGTTCGCGATGCGGTGAAGATTTCCCGGAGCAAGTTCTACCGGTCAACGGCCACCATTCAAATCGACGGCGACCTACGACTCGTCGTCATCAACGGCCAGGCCGCACCGGTCGCTACGATTGAAGTTGTCGAGCCGACCGTTCGCATACAACCATCTCCACCAACCCCTGTAGGGTAGAGCCCAGACCAGGAGATCAACATGAGAGAGCAGCTCGAAGCACGCTTGGAGAGCCTACGCGAAGAGTTTCAAACCGGCCAGAGGCTGTTGGCCGAGTTGGAGACAAAGCGAGCCCACGTCACAGAGTCGATGCTTCGCGTCAGCGGTGCCATCCAGGTTTTGGAAGAGGAGCTGGAGCCGCCGAAGCCTCAGCACGCCTCCACGACGTAACGACTCATTTTTTGGTCCTGCGTGGGCCTTGATGTCGATCAGGGGCTTGGTGCCGTTGGCTATGGGAACTTGGCGTACGAGAACGCGTCTGGCGGGGAAGGGCGTCTCAACCACTCCGGGTTCGTTCGTGCCCATTGGTGGATGCCCCTCTTGTTGTATATGGGATCTGTTGCGGAGTTCATTGCGAAAGCCGCCACAGAAAGCGATCCGCGATTTGGTCTGACTGACAATTTGCCAGGTAGGAATTGGCCCGTTTAGACTTGGATTCGGGTCAGCGGCAAGGCGCCCCTTCGTGGGCCGGCTACGCTGCACCGTTTTGAATGGTGGCAAATGGCAAAAGTGAAGCGGGTTTTGATTATTGGAGATGCAGTTGTCGATCGAACCTGGGTCGTCGACTACCCCCCCGCCGGTTCTCTGTCCGCCAGGACGCGGGCTGGTGTGGAGCCCTTGCAGGTCGTAGAACCCGATCGAGTCACCGATATCCCGGGTGGAATTGGTACGACTGCGCGCATGATTCGGGCGTTTGGTCATACTCCCGTGCCTGCTGGACTCTGGTCCAACGAGTTCGATGACCTGGTCGCCAGTGTCGCGCCCGAAAGGCGACGCATCACGGTGCCGAAGGGTGTGCGGCTTGCTCCTGCCACGCGATTTCGGGTCTACGCGCGGGAGGGCCGAGGCCTGATACTGCGCCACCGGTTCGATCGCGACCCACCACGACACGTACCCAACTCGTGGCTCCCTCACGGACCTGACGGCGGCATCAATGACGTGAAGCCGGACGCGATCATTGTGACGAGAGTTGGTCCAGGTCCTCTTGGTAAGGATCTGGGGTATACCTCTAAGATCGCCGCATGGCTCCGAGCTCAGAACAAGACTCCTATCTTCTTACATTCACGCGGCGATGCTGACTTCCTTGCGGAAATGCGAGGAGCGTTCGACCTGCTGGTCCTCACCCGTCAAGGGCTTGGTGAACTGACCCAGGAGTCTCTGGCAGGCATCACTCTGATGCGCGAGGTAGAAGTCGATGACGACAAGAAGCAACACCGCTTCCATCCAAGGTTGATTGAGGCCTTGGACAAGGTGAAGAAACAACTCTTGCGCGCCGGAATCTCGAGCGCCAGGACCCGCGGATTGCTGATCCGTCTTGATGAGGAGGGAGGTCTGCTGGTCACGCGCGATTCGAATGACATATTCAACTTGCATCCGCTCCCAGCCCCGTCGACGCCGAAGTGGGAGCGCGCACCGATTGGCGGTGGTGACTTTGTCATGTCGACGCTGACCGACACGATCGGCGTCAAGACCTGGGGGGATACGGAGAAGCTCAAGGAAGCGGCAGGCAATGCGGTTTGGGCTGAGCACCATTGGGGCGTCAAGTGCCGTGCGGTTGACTGGAGTGCAGGCGGTGCTGCCCTTGCACCGACAGGTATCGCCATCACCAGCGAGGATGCCGTTATCGTCCGGAAAGCGTGCGAGTTCGACGCGTCAGTCGCCGACACCCACACAGTAGAAGAAGCCGTCAAGTACTGGGACAACGCGAGCAAGGAGCCTCAGAGGCTGGAGGAGTTGGACGTGATCAGGCTCTACCAGGCAGGCTGGTTCCTACAGCGATTCACGACGGTCCATGATGCCCTGGGAAGTGACCTCGCCGGTTTGGCCAGGACCGTCTTGAGGTACGTGGCGCGGTCGCGTGAACCGGGCGGCGAGAAACTCAAGCCCTTTGTCATCGCGGTATGTGGCGGTCCGG
>Ga0315336_1006920_pt1 | contig 11253 bp, 7 predicted proteins | sample ASW5metaG_FD_204512 | JGI IMG/M metagenome (GOLD analysis project Ga0315336, IMG submission 204512) | Ammonia-oxidizing marine archaeal communities from Monterey Bay, California, United States - ASW #5 | ecosystem: Environmental > Aquatic > Marine > Intertidal zone | place: USA: California... | reverse complement strand
CGAACTTTTCACGCAGATTCCCAGATGGTTCTTTTCGTCGCTTGGCGAGCGCATCCGATACCATGAGACCGACTGCGATCTCGGGCTGGTGCAAACTGACGCCTTCGAGGTCGACTTTGATGCGACACTTGAAGACCTTGCGCGCCGGCTGCCATTCGATCCGGTCGAGATCAACCGCCTTGCCGGGCAGCTTAACGCCTTACATTGTCAAAGCGTAATCTGCGACATTGCGCCGCTCGGCCTGGCTGTAGCGGCAACCGCCGGTATCCCTTCGGTGCTGGTGGAAAATTTTACCTGGGACTGGATCTACGAAGGCCTTGCAGACTCAGCCCCGGGACTTTCGGATTACGCCCAACAACTTAGGCCGTTATTCCAAAGTGCGGAACTTCATATTCAGACAGAGCCCATCTGCGAACGTGTCTCAAGCGCTTATCAGATCGGTCCTGTTGCCAGGCCGTTTCGTCTCGGCGCGGCAGATACCCGATCCGCTCTGGGACTGACGACGCATCAGCCTCTGGTGTTCATCAGTATGGGCGGGACGAGAATCGGCTTTCCGTTTGTTGAACGGCTCAAAAGCAAGTTTTCCAGCATCCACTTCGTAATCTCAGGGGCGAGCAACGAAGTCCACGAAGACCAGAATGTCACCTTGCTGCCGGTCCAATGCCCCCTTCATCATCCTGATCTGGTACAGGCAGCGGATCTTGTCATCGGCAAGGCCGGATACAGCACCATAGCCGAGGTATACGCATCCGGTACTCCCTTCGGCTACTTCGTGCGGCAGGACTACCCGGAAATGACTCCCTTGGTGGCATTCCTGAAAAGGGAAGTTGAGGGAAAGGCACTGGTCCCGAACCAGTTTGCCAATGGTCTGTGGCTTGACCAACTACCGGAACTGCTTGCCTTAAGGCGACAATCCGCTCCGCCGGCACAAGGCGCAATGCAGTGCGCTGAACTCATCCGGGATCGTCTTTGACACAATCGCATGGGCCATCCTTCAGGATGACAGTTCGGTCACCAGTGTCCTCAAGAACCGCTCTCCGGCCTGCACTTCGCTTGCTTCGATATATTCATCAGGCTGATGCGCCTGATCAATGGAACCCGGTCCACATAAGACCGTAGGAAAACCCGCACCCTGGTACTGGCCCGCTTCGGTACCGTATGCAACCTTGTAGGTTTCCGGCCTGCCACTGAGTGACTGCACCAGGCCGAGGATCGACGCATCCGGGTCATCAAACGCCGGAACACGCGCGAGAACCCTGGTATCGATACTGCAGGCCTCATAACGGGCCCGCATACCGGGCAATATCTCGCGCTTGCAGAAGTCCTCAAAATTGTCGACCAGTACCTGAGGGTCATCGCCGGGGATGTTTCGGATATCCCAGGTGAACTCGCATTGGCCCGAGATGATGTTAAGGGCCGTTCCGCCGTGAATAACGCCAACATGCACCGAGGTGGCATGGGGCTCAAAACCATTATCTGAGGGTGTCGCGTCGGCAAGACCTTCCGCCACCTGCTCCAGATGACTGACCAGACGCGCTGCCGTCATGACGGCACTGACACCACGGTGGGTCTGGCTTGAGTGCGCCTCGTATCCCCGGACCGTTGTCCGCAGGCCAACAATGCCTTTGTGTGCGGTCACTGCCGCCATACCCGTCGGCTCGCCGACAATCACCCCCATCGGCTCCGGCAGTTCATCCCGGATGACCTTAATCATATCGGGCGCCCCCAGGCAGCCGACCTCTTCGTCATAGGAGAGCGCGAAATGGACCGGCTTGCGCAGTGCTTTCATCTGCGGCACCAGGGAAAGCGCAATCCCGATAAACCCTTTCATGTCGCAACTGCCCCGGCCGTACCAGCGGTCACTACGCTGGTTAAACGCAAAGGGATCGCTACTCCAGTCCTGTCCATCCACCGGCACCACATCGGTATGGCCAGAGAGCACAATCCCTCCTGAAACTTCAGGTCCTACCGTTGCGACGAGGTTGGATTTGCCCCCATCTGCGCTTGGGACACGCCGCGAATCTACCCCATGGTCGTAAAGAAAATTCTGGACAAAATCAATCAAGGGAAGATTGCTGTCCCGGGATACGGTTTCAAACCCGATCAGTTCTTCAATAACGGAGAGGCTTTCCATAGGGCACTAGTCTATTCCGAACGCGCCAGATTCTGAAATATGGACGACCACCCGGCCACGGCGGTTTGGACTGAAACCCGGTTTGCGGTAGCCTTGCCGTCCTCTGGAATAAACTTTCCGGTCCGGGACCACATTTTCATATGAAATTACAGAGTATTGGTGTCGTAGGCGCGGGCACGATGGGCAACGGCATTGCGCAGGCCTGTGCCGTTCACGGCTACGACGTCGTCATGCAGGACGTATCTGACGAGCTTGTCCAGAAAGGACTGGGCGGAATCCAAAACAGCCTCGGACGTCTGGTGAGCAAGGAGAAAATCAGTCAGGAAGACAGTGATCAGACTCTGGGAAGAATCCAGACGGCAACGGATATCGACGCGATGGCCGGTTGCGATCTTGTCGTGGAAGCCGCCAGCGAAAACATGGACGTCAAGATGGGGATATTCCCCCACCTCAACAAGATCTGCGCTGAGCACACAATTCTCGCCTCCAATACATCGTCGCTTTCGCTAACGCGTATCGCCGCAGGCAGCGGCCGTCCCGACCGGGTCGTGGGGATGCACTTTTTCAATCCTGTGCCACTCATGGCGCTCGTGGAAGTCATCCGTGCCCTGCAGACGTCCGATGAGACCTATAGCGCCATTGACACCCTTGCCCGCGATCTTGGCAAAACCCCGGTCAGCGTGAAAGACAGCCCGGGCTTTGTGGTGAACCGGATGCTGGTGCCCATGATCAATGAAGCGGTGTTCATTCTCTACGAAGGCCTTGCAGAGGCAAAGGATATCGATGCTGCCATGAAGCTTGGCGCCGCCCATCCGATGGGGCCTCTCGCTCTCGCGGACATGATCGGCCTTGATGTCTGCCTGTGGGTCATGGATGTCCTGCATCAGGAATTCGCGGACTCGAAGTTCCGGCCGTGTCCACTGCTGAAACAGATGGTCGATGCGGGGTATCTCGGGCGCAAAAGCGGGCGGGGCTTCTATGATTACGGCGCTTAAGCCAGGATATTCGGCTTAGGTACCGTTCGGCGCTTCCAACACTTCCAGCGTTAACCCGATGACCCTATCGCCGCTTCGACTCGGCATCGATACCGGCGGCACCTACACCGACGCGGTTCTGCTCGACCCCGATGGCTCGGTTGTCAGCACTGCGAAGGCGTTGACGACCCATCACCAGCTTACGGTCGGCATCCGTCAGGCCATCGACCAGTTGCCTGGCGAGCGGCTGTCGCAGGTCTCGCTGGCATCATTATCAACGACTCTCGCGACCAATGCGGTTGTTGAAGGACGTGGGACGCCTGTCTGCCTGCTGCTTGCCGGCTACGACTCCCGACAGGTAGATCAGGCCCGGCTGGAGCACATTGTCCGTGGCGGCCATTGTGCGCTGATCCCCGGTGGTCATGACGCCGGTGGCGGTGAGCGTGAGCCGCTGCACCTTGACCGTGCCCGCCAGATCATCATCGAACAGCACGATCAGGTTGCCGCCTTCGGCATCTCCGGGCTTTTCGGTGTACGCAACCCGGGTCACGAAATTCAGCTCCGGGAATTGGTTTCCTCACTGACGGGCAAACCGGTGACCTGCGGTCATGAACTCGCCTCACAGCTTGATGCCCCGCGGCGGGCGCTCACGGTCGCGTTGAACGCTTCACTCATCCCCTACATCGATGAACTGATTCGCGCGGTTAAGCGAATCCTCGAAGAACGGGAGATCCACTCACCGTTGATGATGGTGAAAGGAGACGGCTCTTTGATCAGTGCCGACACGGCGCTCGCCCGGCCGGTGGAGACCATTCTCTCCGGCCCCGCAGCCAGTGTCATGGGTGCAGCCCAACTGCAACCGCAGCAAAACGCGATCATCGCCGACATGGGCGGCACCACCACCGATATCGCCATCGTCACCGACGGACGCCCCGTGATCAGTGCCAAAGCAACCGTTATTGGGGAATGGCGACCCATGGTGGAGGCGGTCCGGGTGTTTTCTCTCGGTCTTGGGGGTGACAGCGAGGTACGCTTCCAGGGCGGCGTGGGGCTTGCCATCGGGCCGCGCAGGGTGATTCCGATGAGTCTTCTGGTCCATCGGTATCCAGATGTCCTGGCTACGCTGGAACACCGGGTGGACTTGGCCATCAGCCCAAGAAGCAATCGCTTTGCGGTTGCCCTGTTCGCCGAGGCCAGTCAAAAGCAGTCATTTTCACCGGAGGAAACCGCTGCCTGGGAACGACTGCAGAAGGGGCCACTGGATATCGAATCGCTTTCTCAGGCTGACCGTCCAACAACGCGGGCGGTTGCGCGACTGGTGCGCGATGGAATGGCCATCTACAGCGGGTTTACCCCAACCGATGCCGCGCATGTGTTGGGAAAAGCGAATCACTGGTCGGCCCGTGCAGCAGAGCTCGCCGCCGTTGCCTGGGCAAAACAGATGCGGCAGGTCTATGGCTGGGGAAAATTTGACGAGGGAGATCCCACAGGACCCAGCCTTGCGGTTGAGGAGCATATGCTGCAGGCCATTTGTGCGGCACTGGTCTCGGCGTGTCTCGCCACCGATCCAAGGGAAACTCACCATACTGAGCGGGAGCGCACTGCCCGCCTTTTCAGCGATTGGATTTCTGGCAAGAGCGCGATCGATGGGGGGATCTTTTCCCTGAAACTCGACACTACGCGGTCATTAGTTGCCGTCGGCGCTCCGGCAGCACTCTACTACCCCAAAGTCGCCCAGAATTTCAATATTGCATTGTCAGTACCAAATCACTCATCTGTGGCCAATGCGGTAGGTGCCGTGGCCAGCAGCATAGTGCAAAGAGCGCAGGTGACGGTGACGCAACCTGTCCAGGGGATTTTCCGAGTATTTGCGCCCAGCGGTCCCGCCGACTTTGACGATCTCGAGCGGGCGCTTGGTACGGCGGGAGAGCTGGCAACCCAACTGGCTCGGGATAAGGCGCATTCTGCCGGTGCCGAGGAGTTGCACATTGACGTCGAGCGCGATCTGGACTGCGTTGATGACCCAGATTCGGCCTCTATCGTATTTTTTGAAGGGCGAGTCAAGGCTACAGCAACGGGCCGGCCGGCGCTGACGCATATTCCCCCCAAGGCGGGTTTGCTGAGCGCCTCTACAGGCGTACAATCGCGCGCAAGTCAGGCCTCAGACACTGACTGAACCCGCCAAAGCATGAACGCCAACATCAACAACGGGTCGCGCAAAGACATCAACGGGCGGCCTCATATCTTCTACGACGGCTACTGGATCCGCTACTACGCACCCCCGGAGGAAACCCTCGCGTCCAAGCGTGACTTGCTGATGAGTCTGACGCGTCGGACCTTTCATCACACCGAACCCGGGATCAATACACCAGGGAGCAAGACCGAGGCCGCCCGGGCCAGTTACGAAACCGAGCAGGACCCCGCCCGCAAGCGGGTGAATGCAGCGATGCTGGCGGGTGCACTTTTCAACCGGGCAACGGACATCTTCACCAGCATCGTTGATCTTGAAAGCGAGGGCATTGCTGTCAGCCAGGATAACGAGCTCATGCGCGAATGCAGTGCCTGTTTCGAGGAAGCGCTTGAACTGGGAAAACAGGTACGCCATCCAAGCGGTCATGAAGGTATTGATGAACTGTGGGGTGAGCCCTTCAACGTTTTCACCCACACCATTGCCAGTTACTACGCAAGCCGCTATATCAAGATCTCTCAGACCATGAAGGCGATTGACGACATCGCCGAACGCATTGAGACAGTTTATGGACGTATGCCGAGCTTTCAAGGCATTGGCAACATTGTTCGCGAATTCGCACGAGCTTCCCGTGTCGAGTGCGAGATGATGAAAAGCGATCCCGATTTCTTCCGTAACTGGCCCGAGTTTGTCACGATCAAGGAGCAGATCAAGGCTTTCAACCCGGCGCCGCCTGAAGGTATTAGCGCGCTCGCCCACGTTCAGTTACAGCGCGGCTGCCTCCTCCTCAGTGATGGCGCAGACCTGATCTCCTACATGGCGGGTGTTCGGGTTCCCATGCCCAAGAGTAAGCGTGAATTCCTTGAACACCTGAACGACTTTGAGGTGGAGTGCCAAGGGGTTGGGTTGCGCTCGGAGTCGACTTAAGGCGCGAGCGGCTCAGCGGTCGATAAAGACCCCCCAGGTGGCCAGCGCGCCCTTTAAGTGCTCTGCCAGAAGATCCGCCCACCGGGGAACCCCCTCTTCGGGCTCCAAAAGGTCCTGACGCACCTCGATCATTACCTGGGCAAGGCTGTCTACATTCACGTACGCATCCACGGTATAGCCAAGATCCGCCCTGGCATCATAGGGCTGATTATCGCCGACACATAAACCGGGATCCTCGCGCAGGCTCCGCAGAAGCGGCTGACTCAGGCGCTGATCCTGGTTCCAAAGGATGCCGAGGTGCCATGGCCGGCTTGCACCATCCGCGTATGGGGTGAAACTGTGCAGGGAGATCAGGGCGGTCCGGGGATGCTGCGCGCCGACCCGTTTGACCTCGGCGGCCACCGCTTCGTGATAAGGGGAAAAAATCTCGTCGATCCGCTGGCGGCGGTCATGCCTGCTCAACTGCTGGTTGCCGGATACCTCAACGCCATCGCTCGCCAATGGAATTGACGTCGGATGTTCAGGACGCCGATTCAGGTCCACCACCAGGCGTGAGAAGCCGGCAATGACGAGGACGCAATCGAGTCGATCGGCAACTGCAACGGAGAGCGCCTCACAACCAATATCCAGAGCGATGTGTGTGTCAAGCGTTGTCCGCGACAGTCCGAGCGTGCCCAGGGAGCGGGGTATCGCATTTTGGGCATGATCACAAACCAGGACCAATCCGGACTGTCCTTGCGGGTTGTAGACAGAGTAAGGCGGCTTCTCCCGGGAATTCAAAAGTGTTGGAACGGACGAAGAAGGGTCAGGCACGGCTTGCAAGCCTCGTGAGTACTCGGGAAAACCGGTAGATTACCTTTTTCCCTGCTTGCGATCATGCCTTCCGCCGGCTTTTGACATCATGAAACCGATGTGGGTCTCAAAAGACTATGCCCTGCTCCTGTTTCTGGCTACGTTGTGGAGCACATCTTTTATGTTTATCAAGGTTGGCGTCGAAAGCGTAGGCCCGCTGACATTGGCCAGCGCACGCCTCGGTATCGCGGCCGTCATCCTGTATACCTGGCTCCGAAGCCGCGGCTACCGGCTTCCCCGGGATGCCCGTTCCTGGGGAGTCGTCGCGTTTGTTGGCCTGGTGGGCAACGCATTACCCTTTACCCTCCTCAGCTGGGGCGAGATTTATATTGACAGCGGCCTAGCAGCCGTACTGATGGGGGTCATGCCGATCACCACTGCAATGCTTGCTCATAGTTTTATACGAGAGGAGCCCTTCACCCTTCGTATCGGGCTGGGGATTGCATTGGGCTTTGGCAGTGTTGCGGCTCTGCTTGGGCCGGACGCACTCGCCGGTCTCACGGCACCGATCCTTGCACAGCTTGCGATTGTCCTTTGTGCCGTCTGTTACGGCGCCTCGGCGACATTCGTACGCTATTTCGCACAACCCGCCAACTGGCCTTCGCTGGCATCGGGAGCGATGGTCGCCGCATTTATCTGGTCATTACCGGCAACGCTTATCTTCGAGGCTCCCTGGACCCTTCAGCCCGAACCCGAGGCAATCGTGGCAATGCTCTATCTTGGGATAGGTTCAACAGCGGTGGCGAACCTGATCTTTTTCTATCTGATCCCCCGTATTGGCGCTAACCGTTTTGCTCAAGTCAATTATCTCGTCCCAGTTCTAGGGGCGCTCTGGGGCGCCATTTTTCTGAAGGAACAGCTTTCCCTGGGCCTGCTACTGGCCCTTGCGCTGATTCTCATTGCGGTCGCCGTGATTCAGCCCCGTAAAAGCGGATCTTAGCGCCCTAACAACATGCGCCTAGGCAAGTAACTGGCGGACCATGTAGGGAAGTATTCCCCCGTGACAGTAGTAGTCCCATTCCTTGGGCGTATCGATCCGGACCCGAGCCGTAAATTCCTGTTTGCTCCCGTCAGCTCGGATCATCTCGATCAGAACGTCGTCAGCGCCAACTTCAGGGCGGGCAATATTGAATACTTCGCTACCATCGATACCAAGATCAGTACCGCTTTGTCCCTCAGTAAACTGCAGCGGTAAGACCCCCATGCCCACGAGGTTAGAGCGGTGAATACGCTCAAAACTTTCAACCAACACTGCCTTGACCCCCAGCAGAGCAACACCCTTAGCCGCCCAGTCGCGGGAAGAGCCGGTACCGTACTCCTTGCCCCCTATCACCACCAACGGCGTATCTGCCTCAGCATAACGCTTTGCTGCCGCGAAGATCGTCATCTGCTCTCCTGACGGCTGGAAACAGGTCCATCCCCCCTCGGTACCCGGCGCCATCGCGTTGCGCAAGCGGATGTTGGCGAAGGTGCCACGCATCATGACTTCATGATTGCCGCGCCGTGACCCATATGAGTTGAAGTCAGCCGGGGCGATACCATGCTCACTCAAGTATTCTCCCGCAGGGCTGTCTGCCTGAATAGCACCCGCCGGAGAGATATGGTCGGTCGTGATGCTGTCACCCAGAACGGCCAGCGGCCGAGCCCCATTTACCGTGGGTATTCCGGGCTGGTCCATGCTCATACCGTCAAAATAAGGGGGGCGCCGGACATAGGTTGAGTCTGAATCCCAGGAAAACCGGGTGCCCACACTTACCGGCACCGCCTGCCAGAGATCATCTCCACGAAACACATCAGCGTAGCGGGCACGGAACATCTCCCGGGTCACGTGGGCATCGACTGCCTGATTGATCTCTCTTGTCTGCGGCCAGATATCGCTCAGCATGACGGGTCGCCCCTGCTCATCCAAGCCGATCGGCTCGGACGCAAAATCAATATCCGTAGTCCCTGCCAAAGCGTAGGCCACTACCAGAGGCGGTGAGGCGAGAAAGTTCATCCGGACATCCGAGTGGATCCGGCCTTCAAAGTTACGATTTCCCGACAAGACCGAGCAGACGATCAACTCGGCATCTTTGATCGCGAAACTCACCGCAGCGGGCAACGGTCCGGAGTTACCGATACAGGTGGTACATCCATAGCCGACAACGGCAAAACCGATGCCCTCAAGATCATCCAACAATCCCGCGTCGCTTAAATAATCCGTAACCACCTTGGACCCCGGTGCAAGTGAGGTCTTGACCCAGGGCTTTACAGAAAGTCCCATCGCGCGGGCATTTCGGGCCACCAGACCCGCCGCCATGATCACGCCGGGGTTCGAGGTATTGGTACAGCTCGTGATCGCCGCAATCACGACAGCAAGGTCGGGGAGTGTATGTTCCACACCCTCCAGCATCAGCGACTGTCCTCGCGCATCGTCACCGTCACGGGCGGTAGCGAGCGAATCGGTGATACGATGCTTCGCTTCGCTGAGGGCGATCCTGTCCTGCGGGCGCTTGGGCCCCGCAATGCTCACCACTACTTCCGCAAGATCCAGACTGACGGTGTCGTTGTATTGCGCAGGCGCTGTGTCGACTGTTCGAAAAAGTCCCTGTCGTCGGCTGTACGCTTCGACCAGGGCAATCTCCTCTTCAGAACGGCCCGTCAAGCGCAAGTAGTTCAGCGTCTCGTTGTCGACGGGGAAAAATCCGCAGGTCGCTCCGTACTCCGGCGCCATATTGGCGATGGTCGCCTTATCCGCCAGAGAAAGATGATCCAGGCCGTCGCCGAAGAACTCGACGAATTTACCGACCACCCCCTTGTGTCGAAGAATTTCCACCACCGTCAACACCAGGTCCGTTGCGGTTGCCCCGTCGGTCAAAGTGCCGGTGAGTTCGAAACCTACCACCTCCGGAATCAGCATGGTAACGGGTTGACCCAGCATGGCGGCCTCCGCCTCAATACCGCCCACGCCCCAGCCCAGCACACCGAGTCCATTCACCATCGTCGTGTGGGAATCTGTTCCAACGACAGTATCCGGGTAAGCAATCTCACTACCATTTGCTTTACGGCTGAATATGACGCTCGCCAGGTACTCAATATTGACCTGATGGACGATTCCCGTCGCCGGGGGCACTACGCGAAAATTGCTGAAAGCCGTCTGACCCCAACGTAAAAAAGCATAGCGTTCTGCATTGCGGCTGTATTCCAGCTCCGCATTGCTTTTTAGTGCCTGAGCTTTCCCGAAATGATCCACCATGACCGAATGATCGATAACAAGATCGGCGGGAGAAAGCGGGTTCACTCTGTCCGGATCGCCGTTCAGATTCGCTACCGCCTCACGCATGGCGGCGAGATCGACCACTGCGGGAACCCCGGTGAAGTCCTGCATCAAAACGCGGGCCGGCGTAAACGCAATCTCGGTTTCACTTCCACCTCTGGGCTTCCATCCTGCGAGCGCTTCGACATCGTCAGCGGTCACATTAATCCCGTCTTCGGTTCTCAGAAGATTTTCCAGGAGAATTTTCAGTGTCACCGGCAGATGGCTGAGGTCAAAGCGTGGCTCGAGAGCATCGAGCGCGCATATCTGATAGCGCTTGCCGTTAACGTCCAGGGAGGTTTTTGAGTTGAAGGAATCTGTCATCTGCTACTACTCGTTCCAGCCCGGCACCCGGGCCTTTAGCGTCAGCCTCATTAAAAATGAGGCCCGGATTCTAACGCATCGGGGAGCGACCCTGGACCCGAATTCCCCTTAGTTCGCCGCTTGATCAGCGACTGCTTTCATCTCGTGCTCTTCGAGAATCTCGACCCCGAGGCTGACTGCCTTGTCGTATTTGGAGCCCGGATCTGCTCCGGCGATCAAAAAATCCGTGCGCGAAGAAACACTGCCGGACACCTTGGCGCCCTGCTCGATCAGCCATTGTCGCGCCTGATCACGACTCAGATTCACCAGCGTGCCGGTAATCACCACCGTCTTGCCGGCAAAACCACCGGTTGGCACAGTTGCGGGAACCCCCTCTGGCCAATCGACGCCGTGCCGGCGGAGCCCGTCGATGACCCGTTGATTGTGGGGCTGGTCAAAGAAACGCCTGATTTCACTCGCGACGACTGGGCCAACATCTGCAACCGCTTCGAGTGATTCCACACGCGCTGACATCAGCGTTTCGAGTGTTCCGAAGTGCTGCGCCAGGGTCTGCGCTGTT
>Ga0315336_1006919_pt1 | contig 11253 bp, 7 predicted proteins | sample ASW5metaG_FD_204512 | JGI IMG/M metagenome (GOLD analysis project Ga0315336, IMG submission 204512) | Ammonia-oxidizing marine archaeal communities from Monterey Bay, California, United States - ASW #5 | ecosystem: Environmental > Aquatic > Marine > Intertidal zone | place: USA: California... | reverse complement strand
GGCGGCCGCTTCTCGTCGCGCGGCGGAAATCGACCGCCCCCCCTCGACAACGATACCGAGGGCCAAAACGAGCAGGAGCGCACCAAGCGAGAATAGTAGAGTCTGGCCTTCATCCCAGAAGCGGCTGAGGTTCTGAACCATCGCCACGAGCGTCGTCACCGTCATCGCCAGCATCGGTATGCCCGTGAGCAGCCAGTTTCGGCCGCGCTGGTACAAGTACAAAGTGGCCACCAGCAGCGTCAGGCTAGCCAGCAGCTGGTTCGTCGTGCCAAACAGGCCCCAGAGCGCCAAGCCCACCGGCTGGCCGTCGACCCGGTAGAATGCGAAGAATCCGATCACTGCAACGGCGAGAGCCGACGTGATGAAACGGTTCTCGTTCTTCATGCCCATTGTCGCGCCCATCTCAGCAATGTTGTAGCGCAACAGCCGCGTAGCCGAATCCAGCGTGGTAAGCGCGAACGACACCACAACGACGGAGATCAACCCGGTCGCCAACGCGAGCGGGATGCCGAGGGCGGCAACGAAGTTAGCGCTGCCCTCGATGAATACGCTGATCTTCACACCAAGTGAGTTAGCGCTACCCCAACTCGCGTAGTGCTCGTGCCATACTCCCGGCGTCGAGAAGCCTGCCGTGCAAGCGAGTACCGCCATGAGTCCAAGCAGCGATTCACCGATCATGCCGCCGTACCCGATCATTCGCGCATCGCTTTCGCGGTCGATCTGCTTCGAGGTGGTTCCCGATGACACCAAACCGTGGAAGCCCGACACCGCACCGCACGCGATGACGACGAACACGAACGGGAAGATCGGCGGCGCACCCTCGGGAGCCGCCACCACAGCCGGCGCGGCGAACGAGGGCTGTAAGAAGAAAAATCCCGCGTACATCAAGAAGATGCCGACATAGAGAAGCAGCGAGTTGATGAAGTCACGCGGCTGCAAGAGCATCCACACAGGAAGGATCGACGCGAGCAGGCTGTATACTAAGAGCAGCACCCCCCAACCGTCGCGATTATCCCAAGCCAACGGCGAAACATCGCCTATAGATACATAGACGACGATTGCTAACGTGATGACGAAGCCGACGGCACCCGTCAGAATCGGCGAATAACCGCGCTTGTAGACCAGCATGCCCACGACTGCGGCGATGGCCATCAGCGCAAAGGACGGAACGATTGCGCCGGGATAGAACTCCGGTGTGAACAACGTCGAGAGCACCGACACGAACACGCCCATCGCTAGGGCGATGCCGAAGAAGATTATCAAGTGAAACATTGTCTTGGCACGCGCGCCGATGATGCCTTCCGTGATCGCGCCTACCGAAAGACCGCGCGCACGCATCGACATGACCAATGCACTGAAGTCGTGCACGCACCCAACGAGCAATGCGCCGAGCACTACCCAGATCATGCCGGGCAACCATCCCCAGATAACCGCGATGGCGGGACCGAGCATGGGCGAGAGCCCTGTTATCGATGCGTAGTGATGTCCGAAGAGGACGTAGCGATTCGTCGGCATGAAGTCGACGTCATCGCGATACGTGTGCGCCGGCGTCTCGACTTCATCGGAGAGCGCAAAGACGTGCCGAGACAGATAGCCAGCGTAGAATCTGTAGCCCACGAAGTAGAGCAACAGACAGACAATCGCCGTTATCGATGGCAACGACTAGTCTCCGTTGCCCGCGCTATCGCCGGTAGGGGCCGAAGCCTCTTCACCGGGCTTGCGCTTACGTCTTCGGCCACGCTTTTTACGTCCCGACCCGTCGGCGCCGTCGGGTGTAGCACCCGCAGGAGCCGCAACTTTCTGCTCGCCGCCGGCCCCGGCCGAGCTCCGCTCGCTGCTGCGGTCGGGACGGCGCTCACCACCACCCGATCGACTACGCCCACGCGGGCCGCCCGACGATCTCTTCTCGGGGGGCCCACGTCGTTTGCGCGGCGGCGGGGTCCACGGCGCCGGCTCGACGAACATGTCGGGCGCGGCAAAATCGTGCGGCAACTTGTGACCGACGAATTCCTCGATGGCCTCGAGAGAGTAAACGTACTGCTCGCAGGCCAATGAAAATGCTTTTCCGGAAGCGCCCGCTCGCGCTGTTCGCCCGATCCGGTGCACGTAGTCTTCCGGATCCTGCGGCAGGTCGTAGTTGAATATGTGCGTGACGTTCTCGATGTGCAGACCACGCGATGCCACGTCGGTGCATACGAGCACGCGCAGGCTGCCGTCTTTCAACCGCTCGAGCAGCTTGATGCGCTTACGTTGATCGACGTCGCCGGCCAGCGCGCCTACATCATAGCCCTGCGCCTCCAAGCGCGACGCCAAGCGCGATGCGGTAGTGCGCATGTTGACGAAAATCAGCGCGCGGCCCGGGTCCTCTTGTTTGAGAAGTCCGAGCAGCATCGGCAGCTTTTCGTGCTGTCCAACGTGGTAAACATGCTGGGCAATGTTCTCGGCTGTCACGCGATCGTCGGATGTCGAAATCTTCTCGACACGGTTCATGTGCTCGTACGCAAGTTCGAGCACGCGATGCGAAAGCGTTGCCGAGTACAGTAGCGATTGACGTTTGTCGGGCTTTGGCATTCGCCGAATCAAAAACCGGATGTCGTCGATGAAGCCCATGTCGAACATACGGTCGGCTTCGTCGATGACGAGAAATTCGGTCTTGTCGAGCGAATATGCACGCTGACGAAAATAGTCGATCAAACGACCGGGTGTGCCGATCAGTATATCGACGCCTGCTTTGACACCGTCGAGCTGCTTGTTGTAGTCCACGCCACCGTAGACGGCGAGAATCGAAAGACCCGTATGTTTACCGAGCAGTTTGGCTTCCTCTTTGATTTGAATCGCCAGTTCTCGTGTCGGTGCGATAATCAGTGCATGCGGTGCGCTCCCCGGCTCTCGCTTGCGGTATCCACCGCCCAGCAGTCGAGAGAAGATCGCAATGAGAAAGGCGGCAGTTTTCCCCGTCCCCGTTTGCGCTTGCCCGGCAACATCCGTTCCGGCCAATCCGTGCGGCAGCGTGAGTTCCTGAATAGGCGTACACTCGACGAAGCCTGCGTCGTCGATACCGCGCGTCACGGGTTCGGGTAATTCGAATTCGCTAAACTTGATGTGGATTCCCCTGTAAGCTTCTACGCACCGCTGGACGCACCAAGGGTAGCTTTCTCAGCTGGGGCGATTGGATCGGAGTTCTTCCAACCCTCGCGCAGGTACTTGGCGAAATCGTCGGGACCGATGAAACCAATTTTGCGTTTCCATTCTTTCCCGTCAGGTCCGTAAAAGATCGTTGTCGGCGCTCCGAATACCTCGAAGCTTTCTAATATGAGTTCGGTACGTCGATCACTGGTCGTCATGTCGACCGATATGAATGCCATGCCTTTGCCGGCTTCGAGCACGGTGGCATCTCTAAAAGTACGCTCTTCCATTTCCTTGCAGGGCAAACACCAGTCGGCGCCGAATTCTATGATGAACGGTGCACCGCTATTTCGGGCGCTGTCGTACGCGGGTGCCGAAAACTCTTGCCAAGGAAGCCCCGCCGTTGCGTCACCGACGGGTAAGTACACGAAGCCGATGGCGGCCAACGCCGCTACCCCGACCACTCTACGACCGAGCAGGAACGCTCGGAACTCAGATCCTGCTTTATCGATGAACGCTAGAAACACGGTAGCCCCCGCTAAATACCCGGCCATCAGCCAATGCTCGATGTTATCGGGAAGTAGCCCACCGGCGAAATAGAGAGCCATCGCCAGCAAGACACAGCCGAATAAATGCTCGGTCCATTGTAGCCAAGCACCGGAGCGCGGCAGGGCGGAAATCGACCCAGCAGCAGCAGCCAGCGCAACGTAGGGAAGGCCTAGCCCCAGCGCCAACAGGAAAAACAGCCAGACACCGTGGGCCACATCGCCCTGGCTACCCACGTATATGAGCAAACCCACCACGACCGGGCCCACGCAGGGCGCAGCCACCAATCCCATGGTCAATCCCATGAAGAAGGCCCCGAGTGCGCCGCCGCCGGCCGAGCCTATCTTGGCCGCCAACGCGGACGGGATCTGAATCTGGTAGACGCCGAACGCAGATAGGGCCAAGGCCACCATGAGAAGCGCGAGCCCGAGTTGCACTTGGGGCATGGCAATCGCGGCACCGAAGAAGCTGCCCGAGAGTGCGGCCGACGCACCCACCGCCGAGAACGTCACCGCGATACCGAGCACGTAAAGTATCGCCAACCAAATACGCCGCCCACGCCTATCGCCCGCCTGGCCTCCGAAAAAGGCAATGGTAACGAGGATGAGCGGATAGACGCACGGGGTCAGATTGAGGATGAGCCCCAGCCCCAACATCAAGGGCACGACCACCCACGGCCCTGCCTTCACGCTGGCCGCGATCTTCTGCGCCTCTTCGTTGCCGGCAAACGCCGCGGCGCCGGCCTCGGCAACGCTCCAGCCAAGCACCAGCTCGATACTCGTCGGGCGCAGACACACCGTGTCGTTGCAGGCCTGGTAGTGAAGAATAGCGGTCGCTTGGGCGGACAAATCCGCGTCGGCAGCGGCCGTGAGGCGCGACCGCACCGCGATTTCCCCCTCGAAAAGCTCCAGATCCTGGTCACCGGCCAGCTCCAACCGCCGCGTGATGGGCTGCGGAAACTCAGGCGGGGCGGCCTGTATGCCCAACGGGAGCTTCCATTCGAGTCGCGTCGGGATCAGGAATTTCTGGTTCGGAGCCGGCGAATTGATGTGCCACCCCTCGTCGATACTAATCGACAGGGTGACCGTGGTAGAGCCACCGGCCTCGAGCGCACCGGTCGCAATCGACGCGCGCAGCGGTGTGACGGCTGCTCCGGCGCTCTGAGTTGCCAGAGCGGCGTTGAAAATGAGCGCTATAGTCGCCGCGAAGCGCGCGGCGGGAAGAATGCGGGCTTGCCGCTGGGCCGAGCGAAAACGGCCACGAGAGAAGGGCACGGCTCCTAACTTAGTCAAAATACTCGCGATTTGCGAGCCGGAGCAGCGGACGCTAATGAGGGGCCATATGCGATTATTAGAAGTGATCGGAGCCGCGCTCCTCATAACGATTTCCCTAGCTGTCGCCGCCTCGGTCGGCCAGGCCGCCAGCTCCGGCCCGATGGTCTCGATCGGCCTCACCAGCGAGGACGAGGGCGATCTGGTCCACACCGCCGTGGGCTGGCGCTGGGAGTACGATGCCGGTGAGCGCGCGGATTCCATCACCGAGGGCTTCGGAGTGCGGCTCAACTGGGTGGTCGAGCCACACGCCGCCATCCTTTCAGACGATCGAGACGGCGTAGAGTTTCAAATTTTACCCATGGTCCAGGTCACACCGCGCACCTGGGCCGATTCGGCCGTAGTTCCCTACCTCGAAGCCGGCGTCGGCCTTATTTACATCGACGTGACCGGATTCGACATGGGCTCGCAGATTCTGTTCAGCGACAATATTGGAGTGCGCTTGGATTTCGGCCGCAACGCCGAGAGCAACAAATGGTCGCTCGGCTATCGTTTCCGCCATATCTCGCATGCGGGTATCTGGGCCTCATCAAACTCAGGCATGAATACGCACTGGTTCACCCTCAGCTACCAGCTGAACGGCGGTTAGATACAGCGTAGCAAACCAGCGCTGCTAAATCGGGACGACTTCGACGACTTCCAGGCCGTAGCCGGAAATGTTCGGCAGACGCAGCGGCGTATTCGTGAGCAGGCGGATCTTACAGACTCCGAGGTCACGTAGAATCTGCGCACCCAATCCGAAGTCCTTGAACACGGCCAGGCGAGAATTCGGATTCGTACTCGCCGGACGATCGCTGCCTTCCCCAGCCAACATCTCTGCACCACGGCCGTGGCGACGGACGTAGAGGATCACTCCGCTACCTTCTTGCTCGATCCGCTTCATGGCAGCGTGCAACACTCCGCCCGTGTTACGACGCGTGTAACCGAAAACGTCTCCAGGGGGGTATTCCGTGTGCGCACGCAGAAGCACCGGCGTTTCCGGGTCAACAGTGCCTTTGACGAGAACCAAGTGTTCGCCCTCGTCTACTTCCGACTTGTAGACGTGGGCCGTGAACTCGCCACCGAAACGTGTAGGCAAACGCGCGGTGGATACGCGCGAGACCAGCGACTCGTTCTGCAGGCGATACTGAATGATGTCGGCAACCGTACCGATCTTGAGTTCGTGCTCTCGCGCAAACGTCACCAGTTCCGGGTAACGCGCCATCGTACCGTCTGCATTGAGTATCTCGCAGATCACTCCGGCCGGACTCAGTCCCGCCATACGACACAGATCGACCGCACCTTCGGTTTGCCCGGTTCGCACCAACACTCCACCCTCGCGGGCCCGCAACGGAAACACGTGACCGGGTACGACAAAATCACCCGCATCGGAACCCGGCGCCACGCTCTTGCGAATCGTCGTCGAACGCGCGCCTGCAGTCACACCTTCAGCCGCGCATTCGCGTGCATCGATCGAAACCGTGAATGCGGTTCCTAGTGGCGCCGTATTGTCGGCGACCATCATACGGAGACCCAGTTCGTCGAGACGCTTCTCCGTCATCGGCAAGCAAATTAGCCCGCGCGCGTGCTTGAGCATGAAGTTGACGTGCTCGGCGGTGGTCTTTTCCGCGGCAACTACGATATCGCCTTCGTTCTCACGGTCCTCATCGTCCATGAGAATGACCATTCGTCCGGCAGCTAGATCGGCAACGATATCCTCAACCGGAGATATATTGCTCTTCTCGGCGTCGTCGGACTTCACGGGTCTAAGCGATCCTGGAATGTTCGCAAACACAACGTGGGAGTATAACGCGACACGGCTGCTGAGAAAAAATGCCTTCGAGCTACTCGACTGTAACGCTTTTTGCCAGGTTCCTCGGCTGGTCGACGTCGGTCCCGCGCTCGACCGCCACGTAGTAAGCCAGTAGCTGAAGCGGAATCGCGAGCAGCAGCGGCATGAGCGACGTACTCGTGGCCGGAATCTCGATCACCGATTCCGCAATCGACCGCAGCTCGTCATCGGCGTCGTCGGTAATGGCGATGATGCGGCCACCACGAGACTCGACCTCTTTGAGGTTGCTCAAGGTTTTCGCGTACACCTCGTCGCGCGGGATGAGAACAACCACCGGCATGAATTCGTCGATAAGCGCAATCGGGCCATGTTTCATCTCACCGGCCGGATACCCTTCTGCATGGATGTACGAAATCTCTTTCAGCTTCAGCGCGCCTTCGAGCGCGATCGGATAGTTGATGCCGCGGCCTAGAAACAGAAAGTCGTCGCTCTGACTGAACAGCCCGGCATCATTGGCAATCGCGTCTTCGGTATCGTGCAAGATCTTTTCGACGAGCATCGGGATCTCAACGATGGCTTGAATGCACTCCGCTTCGAGACCTTTGTCTATGTTCCCGCTCGCGCGGCCGATATTCAGTCCGAGAAGGTACAACGCTGTCAGCTGCGTCGTAAACGCCTTTGTACTCGCAACGCTGATCTCAGGACCCGCGTGTGTATACATAACCGCATCGGCCTTCCGCGCGATCGAGGAATCGACCACGTTGCAGATCGCGAGCACCGGGGCACCTCGTTGCCGAGCGGCTTCGAGCGCCGCGAGTGTGTCAGCGGTTTCACCGGACTGCGACACCACGATCAGAAGCGTTTTCTCGTCGACCAACGGGTCGCGGTAACGGAACTCACTACCGTAATCGACTTCGGTCGGTACGCGGGCAAAGCGCTCGAGAATGAACTTACCGACAAGGGCTGAATGCCAAGCGGTTCCACAAGCAACGACGCAGATCTTTTCGATACCGCGGAGTCGATCGCCAAGCGCATCGAGCTCGGGCAATACGACATCGACCGTGTCTTGCGCGACCCGGCCGCGCATCGTGTCGATGATGGCTTGCGGTTGCTCGTGTATCTCTTTTAGAAGGAAGTGTTTGTAACCGCCCTTCTGGGCTGTAACCGGATCCCAGCTCACTCGGCGCGGTTCTCGCGCAACGGCGGCGCCATCGAACGTGGTGACATCGATACGATCGCCTTCGAGACGCGCGATCTCTCCGTCTTCAAGGAAGACCACATCGCGCGTATACTCGAGCAATGCCGGGATATCGCTCGCGATGAAGGATTCCCCCTCGCCTACTCCGAGCACAACCGGCGTCGAGTTTTTCGCGGTAACCAGTACATCCGGCTCGCGACTAGACATCACGACCATCGCATAGGATCCGGTAAGCAGGCTCAAGACCGAGCGGGTCGCTTCGAACAAGCCGCCACCGTTGGATGCCTGTTCCAACTGGCGATGAATGAGATGCGAGATCACCTCGGTATCGGTCTCGGAAATGATCTTGTAGCCGTCGCTCGCCAGTTCTTCGCGCAGTTCGACATAATTTTCGATGATGCCGTTGTGGATCAACACCACGTCGCCGCTTCGATGTGGATGCGCATTCTGCTCAGAGGGTCGACCGTGCGTCGCCCATCGCGTGTGACCGATTCCGGTTTTGCCAATAAGGCCCTCTTCACCGAGTGCGGCTTCGAGGTTATCGAGCTTGCCGACAGCACGACGAATTTCAATCTCCCCGTCGATAAGCGTGGCGATACCGGCGGAATCGTAGCCGCGATATTCGAGCTTACGAAGCCCCTCGAGCAACACACGATCCGCACGCCGCTCGCCAACGTACCCTACGATCCCACACATTCTCGTTACCTCTTGCGACGCGCGGCGCGTTTTCGAAACGCGGCCACCCAACCGCCTCGCACTTTCTGGCGCTTATCGTTGAAAACCAAAGAACCGGCGGGAACATCGGTTGTCACCGTCGAGCCGGCAGCGACGAATACATCATTACCAAGTGTAACCGGCGCCACCAGTTGTGAATCGCTACCGATCTGTACGCGGTCTCCGATCACCGTTCGGTGTTTCGCGAACCCATCGTAGTTACAGGTGATCGTGCCGGCGCCAATGTTGCTGTCCTTACCGATCGTCGAGTCGCCAATATAGGCAAGATGATTCGCTTTCGACCCCGCACCAATCTTCGATTTCTTCACTTCGACGAAATTTCCGATGTGCACGTTCGGTCCGAGGTCGGCTTGCGGTCGTAGATGTGCGTAAGGGCCGAGGATCGCTCCTTTGCCGACGCGCGCGTCGTTCCCGACTACGCCCCAGCGCAAATGCACATTGTCGGCGACCTTCGTATTCGACAGATAGTCCATCCCGTCAAACACGCAGTCCGACCCGATAACGGTAGTGCCCTCGAGGCGCACGTTCGGCCCGATTGTCGTATCACTTCCTATGCGCACGTCAGCACCGAGATAGGCAGTGGCGGGATCTAGAAACGTAACCCCGCGATCCATCCAGCTGTTGATCAAGCGTTCTTGGAAGATCGCCTCTGCTTGGGCCAGGTCACCGCGGGAGTTGACTCCCATGCCTTCGGTTTCGTCATCGAGCGTAAGCGTCTGCGCTCTTGCGTTGGCCGATGCCGCGTCGAGTACATCGGTAAGGTAGTACTCACCCTGCGCATTGTTCTTACCGAGTCGTCCAAGTGCGGAGAACAAGAATTTTGAATCGAAACAGTACGTGCCGGTGTTCACTTCGTCGACAATGCGTTCGTCAGCGGAAGCGTCAGCGTGCTCGACGATGCGAATCCGGCCCTTGCCTTGCTGCAATATGCGGCCATAGCCCTCGGGGCTTTCGACGATCATTCCGAGTACGGTCGCCTGCGCGTCGCTTCGACGGTGCAAACTCGTGAGACGTCGCACCATCTGCGTCGTCATCAGCGGTACGTCACCGCAGAGGACGAGCACATCCCCATCGAATCCGGCGAGCGCCTTCTTCGCCTGCAACACTGCGTGCCCGGTTCCGAGCTGCTGCTTCTGCATCACACAGACAATGCCCTCACCTACCTGTCGACGTACTTGATCCGCTTGATGGCCAACGACCACGATGGTGCGCTCGGGCGAGAGCTTCGCAACGGCGTCGATGACGTGAGAAACGAGCGACTTGCCCGCTATCTCGTGCAAGACCTTCGCTTTGCGCGAGCGCATGCGCTTCCCCTCGCCTGCGGCAAGAATTACAGCCGCCAACGGCCGCTTCGTTGCTGTTTTCTTGGCTGTTTTCTTGGGTTTATTCGCCAACTTCTCGCATTCCTACTTTTCGCTCTCGACCGATGGCTCATCCCCCGCCTTCGCTTCTGGCGGGCTCGCCGTGATGAACGGATCGGATTCGGGGCTCCATTTTATCAAACCGCCAACGTCCTGGACGATGACAAAACTACCGTCCGGAAGCCGTGCAATTCCCTCCTGCATGAGGCCCGGAACCGGCACCGAGGCCTCGCGCCGCCCGGCCTCGTCGAACACGTAGACGGCCTTCCACAAGGCCGAGGAAATCAAGAACTTCCGGGCGTCCGTGAGCCACAGAAGCCCGGAGAGCGGCCGCACGGAGAGGCCATGCGAGGCCGTCACGCGCGCTTCGCCGAACTTGCCACTCATCGAGCGCAGCGGAACGGCCAGCTCAATGAGCACCGGCGGATCGTCCTCGTTAACCGCAAAGAAGCGTCCGTCCTCGGCATGCTTCGCGTCGGGAACGAAGGTCAACCCCTCGATGCCATTGCCGCCGCGTTTGAGATACTCAGCGTCGCCGCGGAACCCACGCTGGATATTGAAGCGCCGCGTGAGCTTGAAGTCGTCGGGCCGTAACTCGAGTAAGATCTCGTGCCCTTCTCGCACCACGTACAGAAGCCCAGTCGCAGGAGCCACCGTAATCGCTTCGAGGTCGCCGCCGATATGGGCGCTCGCGAGCAACCGGCCGTCCAGCGAAATCTCTCCGATGTCTCCCTGGTCGCCGCAGACGAACAACGTGTCGCGACCGGGGTGGTAGACGATGCCCGAAGGTTCTTTGAAATCGGCGACCGGCCATTCTGTAACGCGGTCGAAACCGGCGAGACCGGATGATCGAAGCAGCACCAGCACGACCAGCGGCGCAAAAAAGGCGAGCGCCAGAACTGGAAAACAGAGTGGGAGCAACGACGCGAACACGCGTGGTCGGCGTGCGGTAGGCAATTCGGGCAAGTGTGAATACCGTCCTCGCTGAGACAGTACCACGCAATGGATGGCGGTCAACGAGCGGCCCGGTATGCCCCAGGGCTTGAAGAATGGCACTCAGATCAAGACAATAGACGGTCTTGTGAGAACACTACCCCGAGCCGGAGTTGCCGGAAGACGAACCGCCGCCCTTGCGCTCGCCGCCGCCCTGGTCGCGACAGCCGGCTGCGCGGGCTTGCAAAACAG
>Ga0315336_1006918_pt1 | contig 11258 bp, 3 predicted proteins | sample ASW5metaG_FD_204512 | JGI IMG/M metagenome (GOLD analysis project Ga0315336, IMG submission 204512) | Ammonia-oxidizing marine archaeal communities from Monterey Bay, California, United States - ASW #5 | ecosystem: Environmental > Aquatic > Marine > Intertidal zone | place: USA: California... | reverse complement strand
AAGTACAATAACGCTCAACTAGCCGCTCCAAATGCTCAGGGAGTATTTACTAGGGGTTTAGGAATACCTTACTTAGAGGGTATCGCTAAGAACAAATCTACTAATATTTCTTCGGCTTCAGGTATGGGATCTTTCTATAAGCTTCCCGATACGAAGGAGTATAGAGAGTTAACTTATGGTAAAGAAGGTTTTACTGTAGAGTTCTGGGCACATATTCCAGACCTAACAAGTTCTTCTTCTTGGACCGATGGTGACTTATCCTCCCTTACTAGATGTGTGTTAGCTTGTGAGAACGTTGGATCAGCCTCAGGCGTAAATGCTCTTGATAACTTCGGTGATTTACGGGATTTAGATTACCTTGAAGCTGACAGAGGAGAACAATTTGTCAGAGGTTTAGTTATTGGATTTACAAGGGATAGGAGGATTACTCAAGATTTAGGATTCAGTAATAGTAACTCCGATAATAATGTAAATCAAGCAAGATTCTTTATTGCACCTACACAATCAAGAGACTTATCAAGTGCTTCTTGGATTAACAGCAGCGATTGCCTACAAGGAACAACGTACTTTGGACACTCAACGGCACTAACTTCAACCTCAACTGGAGGGAAAACCTTCTCTGATGTTAATGATGAGTTCGTTATGTGTACCGTTACAGTAGATCCTATCAATAATACCACAACATTGTATGCTGATGGAGAGTTAGTATCACAATCATCTGTTACTGCTAGTTTTGGAACTTCAGTTAAAGAGCCTATAAACTTGCCTACACGACACAAGGCTAACAGTTTTGAGTACTCTGAATCTACTACAGATGCTCCGACTACCTTACATGGTGGACCTAAGCTAAACAACTTCTATACTCCTTGGATTGTTGGTGGTGGGTACACAGATGGAATGGCAAACTACAATAACTTCCTAGGAGGTAATCGAGGTGGAAATAATAGTGCACTAAACGGACATATTGGCAGCATGAGATTCTACTCTAGACCTATCTCTAGTGGTGAAGTTTTAGCTAACTACAAAACACAGCAAGGGTTCTTCAAGAATATTGATTTAGACGATACTCTAACCTTAACCGCTAATATTAGAGATCAGTATTATGGACCACCCAACGAGCAGAATACCACAGCACACCTGTTTGATCTGTATGAAGCAAAGACTAAATTAGTTGGGGGTAACCCAACATTTGTCTACCTTCATCCTGGGGGAGGAACTGGGGGCAGTAGAGAAACTTTAAACAAGTATAGAATTAAGTCTATGATTGATCACGATATCAATGTAGTTACTATAAGCTACAGACTTCTAAACTCTACTGGAGAGTTAGGTGACTTTGATACCTTTCCCGTTAAGTACCCTTGGTTAATTGCTGGAGAAGGGTTTGGGTCTACAAATGATTCTAGTGGAGCTTTACTTCCTACTCCCGAAGCTGGAACTACTAAACCTCCACTTACTCTTAGCGGGGGACCAGAGACTACAAACTTCCTTACAAGCTGGCATGACGGAGCTAGGATAGTCCAACACTTAAAGTACTATGCATCTAAGTACAATATTGATCCTGATAAAATTATTTTGGGTGGAGGATCCTTCGGAGCAGTAGTAGCTAATTGGATTACTTGGGCTCCCGACTTATCAGCCACACCAGCACAAACTAACGACCCTGTTCTTTGGGAGTCTACTAAGGTATATGCTGGAGCATTTGAGAGTACTGCTTTCGATTTAGAGAGCTACCAACAGTCGGAACAGTTCATTGGAATAAACAGTAACGGAAACGGACATGCTGCGGGTAAGACCATTTATGATATGTCAGGGTCAGTTTATGTTCCAACTGGATCTCCTGTAGCCAATAGAGTAGCAGTACAAACTTCATCCTCAGAGTTCGCCACAGGGTTTAAGAGTTCTGGTCTAGATGCTTTAGAACCAGGAACAAAGTACACTCTAGGGACTCTAATGAATAATAGGGGAGGTGGGTTCGCGGGAGTTCCTACTACTTGGGAAACTTACGATAGCTCGGCAAACTTCTCTGATTGGAGTGGACTCCCTGGACTGAGACAGCATTACGAGCAGCAGAATATGCCTTGGTCTACAAGAGTATGGTGGAGTGGGGACAGTCACTCTGTATCAGCGGGAGATTTAGGAGATTCTACTTATGGTGTTGACCACTTAGCGTTCGGTAAACTAGAAAACTCTGGAATACCTGTATTTTATAACAGTCAGTATACTTCAACTTCGTCGGTAAATGCAGACGCTGCTGCGGATTGGAAAGTTATTCTAAGCGATGCCGCTCTGGCGGTTCTTTCTGGAACAGGAATTGATGTGATCACCACAGTACCTGTAAGTTCAACAGTAGGTGACGCTATTGGCCTAGGTGCTACTCTAGACACGTACTTAGCAAACCCAAATCTTAGTGCTTTGATGTCCGTAAGTGGATTTGGCTGGCCCTCACCTAATTCTGGAACATATAACGAGTGGGATGTTGAAAGAATTAACGATGAGCTAAAGGGCTCTGCTGGAGGTAGAGTTCTAAATCCTAGGATTAATATTGACCTTAGTGGTATAGGACCTGTTATGTACCAAGAGACTTCTTCTGTTGGAAATGGTGGAATGTGGGTGAACAAACCGTTTACTAGTGATGTGCATGATCCAATGTTCGGTGTAAGTTCTGTAGCTAAACTAAAGGCTAAGTACTCAACAGGAGTACACAGTACTCTAACATCGTCTGTCCACTATGCTCCTGACACTTATCTAGTCCCAGGAGCAGTAGGTTTACTAGAGGCTAAGTGGGCTACCTACCCAACTAATAGTTTGGGAGGTACAGATGTGACCTTTGCTAACTTAATATATAACGAGTATACTTCTTGGATGGTAAAGGTATTATCTCAAGATATAGATCACTATGTTAAGTACGTAGATACGATACCTGTCATAGTTGAAGGTTCAGATAAAGTAGTAAGATGACACTATATAAGGTAGAAGTTTAAGAATGGCTATAAATCAAACACAGACAGTGTATGGGGTAGCACCTACACAAAAGGTATCAGTTAACGCAAAGTCTAAGAAGGACAGGTTTGTGGGACTTAACTTCCCTTTAGGCTCAAAAATAGAAGTAGGGGGTATATTTGCAGGAACTACTGACGAAACTACAGTAAGATCCTCCATTAAACAGTTAATGCAGACCGAAAGAGGGGAAAGGGTAATGCTTCCTGAGTTTGGAACTAATCTTAGACGATTCTTATTCCAACCCTTAGACGAGGTTACCTTTGAATTAATAAAGGAAGAAGTCTCCTCTTCATTTAACAGATATATTATAGGTGCTACGTTAGAAAAGCTCTCTGTGTTCTCTTTAGGAGACGTTGGACCTAGTGGGGGAAACTCCTTGAAAGTTATTCTATTATTTAGTTTAGATCAGGAAGACAGCATCCTTTCAGAGGTAGAGGTTAAGATAATTTAATGAAATTTACAACAAATATAAGCTCAGATTTTAAGAAACTGGCTAAAATGCCAGAGAAAGGAAAGAGATCCTTAGTCAACTTCGCAGCTACAGATTTTGATACGCTAAAAGCGGAATTGATTAGCTATATTAAAGCAGTGTACCCTACAGAGTACAACTACTTTGCAGAATCCGATATAGGTGTAATGCTTTTAGAGCTTGTAGCTTATATGGGTTCTATAAACTCTATGAAAGTAGACATGCTTGCCAATGAGAACTTTCTAGCGACTGCAACACAACGAAAGAGTATTACAAAATTATTAGACCTCGTAGGTGTTAGGCTCAGGGGACCTGTTTCCGCAGCAGCAGACGTAGTAGCTACTTTCAGTGCATCCTCAACAGAGTATAATATCCCTGCTGCTAACAGAGTATTCACCGCAGTTTCTCCCGAGGATGGGGGAACCTTAAACTTCACGTTGTATAAGGTAGTAAATGGAAAAGTTGATACCGCTAACGTAGACGGATCTTTAGTCCTCTATGATATTGAGGCTGATGCGTCTGTGGACTCTCTAAACCCTGTGGGATTTAGTAACCTTGTTGTACAGGAGGGAGCCTTCGTAACAGACTCAGGCTCTTTTGCTAGTACTGAAGGTTTGAAGAGTATTGCATTAGGTAGTGGTCCTGTCGTTGATGGAAGTATTCAAGTATTTATGACATCTGAAGACTCAACAGTTGGTGGATCTTACTCGGAAGTTCATAACTTATTTCAAGCATCTGGCACTACGGATAAGATATTCGAGGTAAGTTATGACTCAGACTTCAATGCTACAGTAGTATTTGGGGATGGAACAGCAGGAGTATCTCCTGGAATTTCTGATACATACTTTGTTAGTTACAGGATTGGTGGTGGAAACAGAGGAAACCTACTACCAGAGTCTATAACTGGAACCTTAACTGCTAACGAGGCTACAGCTACTATAAGAAATCCCACCCCAGCTACAGGTGGAGCTAATGCGGAGACAACAGATCACGCGAAACGATGGGGTCCTCTAACTTTCGCACGACAAGATAGAGTTGTTACCTTAGAGGATTATGTTGTGTTTGCAAACAACCATGTAAGTGATTTTGGAACAGTTGGTAAAGCTACGGCAACCACAAGGAAGGCTCACTCTTCTGCTAATATTATTGATCTGTATATCCTAGAGAAAGCTTCGGACAATCAGTTGCAGAAAGCAGTACCCAACTTTAAAATTAGTCTTCTTAATGCTCTTAGTATAAAGAAGATGGTTACAGATGAAGTTGTAGTCTCTGACGGTCTTATTAGAACTCTTGATTTGGTAGTTACTATTAAGATTGATAAGCTCTTAGAGCCTCAAGAATCAACTGTTATGGCTAAGGTTAGAGACAAGATAGTAACATTCTTCAATATAGATAACCAAGATATGGGAGATAGCCTTAATTTATCTGACCTAAACAGGACTATATTTGAGGTCCCTGAGGTTAGATTTTCTAATATTGATAATCTAACTAGCGATGTACCAGTACTGTTTAATGAGATTATACAGTTGAATAACTTAACTATTAGAGCCGATTACTTAGCGTAAATCAACATACTAATAACATGAGCAAGTATACTCCTAACCCTAGAACCTACACAAAGCGAAACTACGTTGAAGCTGTAGAGATCATTACGCCTAATACTTACTTGCAAGAGGATTTAGATCTTAGTGGAAAAGAGTTAAACCCTGTATCTCAGATAATAAACTCTCACACAGCTATTGCAAATACTCTTAGTACCTATCTAGACATATCAGCTATAGCTAACACGCACACCTCCGCTATCGGAACAATAGGTGGAGTTTCTAAGTATTTTGTAAAGCAGAACAACCTAACTAAAGTAAGTACAGAAACTTTAAACAACAAGCTACTAATCCCACTTGGGTATGAAACTTCAGACTACACAACTAGTGCAGACTTTAATACTTTTCTATCTGGAACTTTCCTTCCTATGGTGCAGAATGAACCAACGTCTCTAGAGGCGAACATCTCTGTCCTAAGTGCATACACCAGTAACTCGGATGCTAGCTCAGTACACAACTATCTAATTGAAAACCTTGGGTGGTTTTATTTCCTGAATACTTCAGCAGACGGTAGCCTCGCTTACAGCCCCTCGTCTTTTCTATTAGATAGTTTTAATACACTTTATAAAGGTCAAAGTCTAGACCTTGTTGATGGCATGAAAGGTGTCACTAACTATATTTGGAGGAACCTAGCAACCTGTTCCACATTTATTGATATCCCATCTGACTATTTATCAGGTACTGCAACGTACACAAGTGGTACTCAGCAGTTAGAGAAGCTGGAAACGATGCTAGACATTATTTACTCTCCTTTAGGTATAGATGACACTGATTTCGCTGTTAAGAGCGCGTTAGATGACTTCATGGATGCGGGAGTCATACTAGACGATTACATCTCTAAAGGACCACACAGGAAGCTAAACACTGCCTTAGGTTACGCTTTTGCGGATAGAGCGGGTGAGTCGGAGAGGATTGGCCTCTTATACGATATCCAGAACGCTCCATTGGATTTACTGCCTCATATGGCAAAACTTATTGGGTGGGATCTCCTAGGACCTGAAAGTGAAAAGTGGAGACAACAGCTAAGATCTGCTGTAGAAGTTTATAAGAGTAAGGGAACCAAGAAAGCTATTCAACAAACCATCGACATGGTTCTATCTAACTCTGAACTAGATGTATCTGGTAATGTAGTAGAGCTATGGGAATCATATGTTCCTCACTTAATATGGTACGCACTTGGAACAGAATCTGTACACTTAGAAAGTCTTTCAACCTGGACCCTAGATCTTGCTAGTAAATCGGGAGTTAATAATTACGATTACTTCAGCCTAGAGAAGAACATTAAAATAGTAGTAGATTATATTCTACTTGATATGTACAGAGCTTACCCTAATACGTTCTCATTTGCTGAGGGTGTATTCCCTGTAAGCAGATTTTACGTATCAGACAATTTCGGGGAGCCAGCAGATTTTTATGCAGTCGGACACGATCCTGAAGCCAAAGATTATATTTATATCTCTGAAGAATCAGATGAGTATGATATTTCTAGGAATGATGCTAAGAAGTCTGGAAAGATTTCTGCGTGGAAAGCGTCTAAGGCGTTAGGACCCCTCGGCTACGGCATATATATGACTGGTTCTAAGTATTCTCTAAGTAGTGAATACCTAATCCATAAAGGAGATCCATTCTTTGTCTTCAACTTTAGAGGACATAACAACTTCCCCATTCCTCCTTTTGAGGAACTTAAGTACTATGAAGAGTGGAGACTAAACAAGCAGCTTCTAGATTACCTAGAGGACAGGCTCAAGTGCTTTGGTGTATCAGAAACCTTTGCATCACAAGTTGCTTCTTATATTGAAGGAGCTTCCCTGACTTCGGATTCAAACCTACAGTCTCTAAACTCGACCCTCTTATTATTTGACAGTCCCCAAAACGCCCCTAACTTCAATACTGTCATAACCAACACTAGTACTTATCAGAAGAACCTACTAGATTTATGGTGTGGTAAGTCATCCCATATTTTCCTAGACTTTGAAAGTTCTGATTTTGATTTCACTTCTACTAATCTTGATGGAACAGGAAAGTACGGACTCCAAAACCTGTCTAATGTAGTAAAGAAATTCGCTCCTGCTCACGCTATTCCTAAGGTTAACCTTAATGCTAGTTCTACCGACTCTCTTACTCTGTCAAGTGTAAACTTTGAATTCTTAGATTTAAAGAAGGATGATAATACAGGGGGTTACAATGTTGAATCCGTACTCGGAAATGGTGTGGTTTCTGGAGTTAACGTCCGTAACTTAGCTGGAGGAAATAAATTTAAAAGGTTTTCTGAAGGATCAAAGGTTAGCAACGTTGATCATATGGGAACTTTAGAGCCTGGAGCTAACTTCATATCCCCCTCACCTACTGCAACCTTAGCAGATTACTGGTCAGGTCAATTTGGGAGAAGTTCTCTAAGAAGAAGGAACTACAAGTTTACTCTACCTAAAGAAGGGTACTACGATAGAACGGGATTCAACGGTCCTGTATCTTGGGATCCAAGTGCTTTAGAGAACTCTACCTTATCCTCACAAGGAGAACTAGTACTAGGGTTCATTCCATCCTCACAATCGTTTTCACCAGTTGTTGATGGTCAGGCTTCTGGAATTTGGCATAGCTGCGAGAACTTAGATTCTAACTCAACGTTCCACGGGGTTGATACTAGTAACACGTTTCCTTATAGAGGACTAAGCTCTTTAGGTTCTAATTACTTTTCTACTTCTGCACATGCTTGGTATGTTGATAGAGGACAATCCCCTGGAATTTATGGGGTCATGCATAAGGCATTAGAGGAGAAGGCTAGACATAATGCTGAGGATCTTCTTGATGGACAGGAAGTGAAAGTTTCTACTTATTTAGCTAACGAGAAAGATAATATATTTATAGATTCTTTAAATCTAAGTGGAGAATCCTGGCTTCATGGGGCCAATAGTGTGGTAACCCTTGGAGATTCTTTAGCCCCTGATGGTACTCAAACGGGAGACTTATTAGCGGTTACAACTCCTGTAGGCTCGACGGATTTTATTCGTGAGTTTTTTATGTCTGGAGCTTCTTATGCTGAGCTTCTTGAAGTTTCTGATGATGATTACTATACGGTTAGGACCTTATTGGCCGTTGGGGAAGGTCCTTATTATACCAAACCTATTGTTGTTAAGGCATCAATTACAGGAGGATCTGAGATACCAACAGAAACTATACAAGTATCATGTACTCTTCATGATGGTGTTATGGTTATACAGCCTCCAAATACAGACGAACACTCGTCTAGCACCCCCATAGGGGGTGACCCAAATGGACAAGAGGGTTTACCTCCTTATTTCGGAGATTCTGCTGTTTCTTTTCTTCCAGTTAATGACTCTTGGTATGAGCTAAGGTTTAGGTTAAAGAGATTATCTCTAGCTCAAGTTATGACATTTGATATTTCATTTGGAGATGATACATCTGATCCTTTTACCTTAGCTAGAAGTGTTAGGATCTGGGGAACTCAGTTTGTTAAAGGTGAGCATGTAGCGGAGTTTAAAGATACTCCTCTTGGTGAGGACCTTAGTTATAAGGACGTTATAACTAGCTACGCAAACTCAGCTATTGCTAGCGGATTACTATTGGATACATTTGATGCGTATCAAAACTTTGCGTTCGGATCTGATCTACACAAAGTATTTAACAAGTACACATCATTCTATAATACACATGGCTTAGGTAAGAACTCTGTGGACACTAATGGGTTCAGTATTCTAGCACATACTTACGGAAAGGGATTGCATAATATAGACTTCCAGCTTGACGGGTCTGCTGCGACTACAAGCGAAGGCACTTATAGGACAACGGAGCTAAGTAGTGCCATACCTATATCTTATGGTGCGGGGTCAGGTGTGTTCTCTGTTTGTGCCGTTGAGCAGTACGGTCCAGGATATGCCTCTGGAACTTATATTGCTAGCTCAAACGGAGATTCTGTTGTTCCTCTAGGGGGAACATTTGTACAAGGGTCTGCTAACCATGCCGAGTTTAGAAACCCTCATATTCTTAGTGGAATTGAATTTGTGAATACTTCAGGTTCTTCTGAGGATAACGCTTTCTATTTATATGATGTACCCCCTGTATCACAGAATAATGCTAAGAATCAGTATTATATGGGGAACCCTATGATAAAGTGTAAATCTAAAACAGGATTTCCTAGACTTAGATTTGATTTATCCGCTTATGGTACAAGGAATCATCTAATTGAAAACCACAGATTTAACTTATCTGTAAAAGCTTTAGTTGGTAATGAAAACGAATCTACCGTAGGAAACGGTTTAATGGGTGTTTGGATTCATACAAAATCGGAAGGGGGGAAACTATGGTCATGGGCTCCTAAAACACCCTTCACAGAGTACGTCCCTACTTACGAAGGGGGTGTTGCTCCTGGTACAGAGGTAGATAAGCCTACGTTACCCAACCAGATTCCTGGAGGAAGTTGGGTTCTTACTGATGAGAGTGACCTAAGCAAGGAGTTAGTTATGAACTCCCTCTCATTTAAGCATCAATTCCACCCAAACCCCTTAGAATACTCTAAGTTTGACGAGGTTACTTGCTTAGGTAATAAGGATACGATCACTCAGAACTTAAAAGATAACAAAGCAGTTATTAAAAACTTTAACGATTCTAGCTTCTCAATCGCTAATTTTGAGTTCGACACAAGAAATGAGACTGACTATAATAACTCTGAGTACTTGAAAGTCATTCCCGTACCAGAGGAGTTTTATAATATATCGGAGCTTGTACATGGACCCGATACTAATTATATTATAGAAATCTTCTTCTTAAACTCAAACGAAACATCTAAGTTTTTACTTATTGACGATATAACCTTTACCGATGTTACTTTAAACGAGATGGCAAGCATCCCTACAGGATATAATGCCTATGAGTCTAATAACCCTATGATACGAGAAGCAAACCAGAAAAGATACAAACTGTCTCCTGAAGAGCTACGAGAGGTTTTAAAGTATTTCTCTGGTCTTGCAGGGTTTGGAACAGGCGTATACTCTACAAATTTAGCTTCTAGGGATGCGACACAAACATCAGGTACTTTAGACGTTAGTGGTGGAAGTAGGATTTCTTATAGAGATTCTCCTATAGTAGAAAGTCTTGCTGCTGCTGCTGGAGCGGGGAAGTTCAACCTTACTAACCTAGCTATAAATGAAGTAGGAGTGGAGAACTAATGAGAGGCGTAGTAGAAATTTACAAACAGGGGAAGTTAGTTCATTCTGAAGATAATCTCATTGTTGACGGAGCTTCTGAGTTATTAGCTGATATTTTCACAGTATCTCCTACTTATGCTACTATACCTTCGGCTTCAAGTCTATTAGATACGTCTAACTACACTATCCAAGCTATCTCTTTTGGGAAAGGAAATAATGCATATGGAAGGAATGCCCATTACTATACTGATGTAAAAGATACATTTATAAACTCCTTAGGTCAACTGTGTATTGTAACATCATCAAACCCCGTCTTATCGGGAGTGGCTCAGCTAGCCACAAGTGCATATACTCCAGATATAGACCTCCCCGAATACCCTAGCCCAACGGACATCCTCTTAGGGACCGCATCTAAGGTTACAGGCGTAACGAGTGGCCTAGAGACTTATACAGTTCTAGCTGGGCAGAATGTTAACTACTTATCAGTTAATAATACCTCAGGGCTGTATAGTAATAGTTCCGCACTATCGGAGCAACTATTAGGAGTAACTACATCATCCAACTCTATAGGATCTATATTAGGATGCTACCCAGATAGTAGTGCTAACGGAGGCTCTAACTTCTACATGTTTAGTTCCGTGGACGGATCAGCTAATACAGATTTAGCTAATTTAACCTTCTCAGGAACACTAAGCGGAGGCTTTAATTCAGCCAGTAGTATGGACCATCTAGGATTTGTTAATATGATTATGTCTAGTGTCCAAGATTCTACCTACTCCTTATCAAGTAGTTATAGTGGATTAACGATAAGCGCAGGATCTGATTTTTCAAGTACAGGAGAAGTTCTATACGAAGTTATGATAGCTTCGGGGGATGCAAGAGGGTCGAACCTTTATGGGGGAATATCCACAATGGGCCTGTGGTCTATAGATGGAAAGTCTTCTATGGTAGCAGGTAATAGTCCACCTTTTACGTTCAACACTCTAAATACTAATAGAACTTATAAACTGTTCTCAAGGAAAGTAT
>Ga0315336_1006917_pt1 | contig 11259 bp, 14 predicted proteins | sample ASW5metaG_FD_204512 | JGI IMG/M metagenome (GOLD analysis project Ga0315336, IMG submission 204512) | Ammonia-oxidizing marine archaeal communities from Monterey Bay, California, United States - ASW #5 | ecosystem: Environmental > Aquatic > Marine > Intertidal zone | place: USA: California... | reverse complement strand
TCTCTAATGAAGAAGATAGACCGCTCCAATCTGGATAGGCTTGGCACACGTGACAATATGGCGATAGTGCAAATGCTCTCGACGCAGATTTTGCAGCGCCGAATCGTGGAAACTGACATCCGCAAAGACGCCGAATCGCAGCTACGGAAAATTACCTTTAGAACCCGAATTCGTCACTGAGGGAACCATGGACCACGATAAAATCGTACGGGAAATATTGAATTACATTTATGAATCGAACCCCACTGCAGAGGAATCGAGACCAATACCGCTTGATGAATCTCTCTATGAACTCGGAATTCTGGATTCCTACGCTGTCATTGAAATTGTAAGTTTCATTGAAACGACTTGGTCGATTCAGATTCTCGATTCTGAAATCACGCCTGAAAAGTTTGGGGGTGTAAACAAAATGGCCAAACTGACATTGGAGAAAATCGCAGCTAAAACATCTTCGTGACCTATTTCACTGATTCAATCTGGTCACTTCAAGCTGTCATAGCCCATCATCACCAATTTGAGGGGTTCGCAGGTAACGTCACCAAAATGGCATTGGTTACTCCGACGGCCGTCAGTCAGCCTGGCTTGAGAGCAGAAAGACTTATCCTGGATGCCCTATTCTGAACGGCTAGGAGACTGGCACCCTTCGATGATTCCGCCTGATGCCAGCCGCATGCATCGTAGTCCGACGTTGCTTGCTAGATGGTGGAGCACCAGGGGAAAAACCAGGAACACATCGAGCCGCTGATTCTGATCGCGATTAGTCCGATGTCCAGTTGGGCGGGAAAGCGCCTCTATACATATGGCCCGGTCAGACGCGAGGCCTGAGATATCTCCGTCGAATCCAGTATATCGGCACAAGTTTTCGACGAACGGGCATCGCTCGCACTGAATTTGTGGGTTTTGGTCTTGACGATAAATGTTCTGACGTTGGTCTCGATGTCGCTGCCACGGTGTGTTCGCACCCAACAGCGCGCACCGGGCATGGGCTCGCCCGATGGCCACCCGAATGGCAATGCGGTGGTCGCGAGGAGGGGCGCACGAGGCGATCGGAGCGAAGTCGCCCGGATTTGAGCCGTGCGGCCGGTCGTGCCGGCGCGTTCATCACCGGGGACCGGCCCGCTGATAGGATGAAAAACCCGCTTATACTTCTTATATTCTCTACTGTATCGCATCAGTGGCACATCTAGCGTTCTAGGTCTTCATCAGCGATGGGAGCTCCAGATTCTATGGGGCATTTATTGCTTCTGTCCGCTCGCTTGCGATTCTAGCGCTCATTCCATAGGGTATTCTTTAGTCTGCAATAATACTTCTCTCAATGTTGGCAGCTCTCCGGCTTGGCTGCGACGATTTCGAGTCTCACTATAGAATTATTTCCTGATGACCGCCTTGGTTTTTGGTTGGCGCACGGGACGTTTTACAGCGATGGCGAACCTACTGCAAAAAATATTAGCTCGGATGAACAGTTTTCGAGAACGCCGGCGGGAGATAGCGGAGGTTGCACCGCTCTATTGTCCTAATCGGGCGGATCTCGATTTAGAGCGGCATCTTGCAGAGGCGCTTGCTTGGGAAAAACGTGCCCAGGATGCCGGCACCGACCGTGGCGTGTCCTACGGCGTCTGTTTTGGCGGAGATTTTGAGGAGAGCTACCCGGAGACCACCGGCTATATTTGCCGGACCTTCCTCGAACTCGGAACGCTCGACAATAATCAGGAACTCGTCGACAGGGCGGTTGCAATGGGAGTATGGGAAGCTGCTATCCAGATGTCGAACGGCGCTGTCATTGGCGGCATGTACAATTACAACGCATCACCTGCGGTTTTCAACACTGGCATGGTGCTGCTTGGTTGGGCAGCGCTGATTCGTCATACTGGCGAGGAACGTTTTGTGCAAGCCGCGCGCCGTGCGTGTGACTGGCTACTTGGCGTACAGGAAGCTGATGGCCATTGGGTGCGCGGCAACTCAATGTTTGCCGCGAGCGGCTCGACTCTTTACAACGTGAAGGCTGCGTGGGGTCTTTGCGAGGCTGGCTTCGCGCTCGATAACGACGACTATGTCCAGGCGGCCGTTCGTAATGCCGAATTCTGCGTCGCTCGGCAGCACGAGAACGGTTGGTTCCCGGATTGCTGTCTGAGTGACCCGCACAAACCGCTGTTGCACACATTGGCTTACACGATGCAGGGCCTGATCGGAATTGGCAAATTGACCAACCGACCGGACTTCATCGATGCCGCGCGGCGCACAGCTGATGCACAGATGAGCATTATGGATGATACCGGCTTTATCCCCGGTCGCCAGGATTTAAACTTTCGCTCGGCCGCAAAGTGGTGCTGCATGACGGGGTCGGCGCAGACGTCGATAGTCTGGGCCGAGCTTTACCTCCTGACGCATGAGGAAATGTACCGTGCAGCGGTTCGGAGAGTAAATCGTTACCTGATGGCACGGCATGACATCCGTAATCCGGACCCCCGCTTGCGCGGAGGTGTCTCCGGCTCTTGGCCGGTCTGGGGTGACTATGGTCGGCTACGCGTTCTCAACTGGGCCACCAAGTTTCTAATTGACGCGCTCGCGCTTGAAAAGAGGATCTCGGAGAATGGGTAGTCGATTCATTGCGATGTCAGCCCACTCGGCTATAGTCGACGAGCTCGCGGCTATCTTGCCGGCCAACCCTTTCGCAACTTGCAGCTTCTTCGAATCAAGGCGCCGGGTTGGCTACGCTGCTTGGGTGCTGGGGCTGCACGACGATGCCAATAGGCTCGAGTACGGGTGCGGAGGGTTTCTTAGGACGGGGAGGCTAAATCGCACGCTGGAAATCCTGTCGCTTCCAGCGGTAGGGGTGGATAGCTTGTTTTGGGATGGCCTTCGCGAGTTCTGCAGACGTCACGGCGTTACGAAGCTGGAGATTGGCACATTTGCTTCCTCGGCGGATGTCGCGATTCCTGATTTTGACAGCCACTGCATGCTGCGGAGTCGCTGCGAGTTCGTTCTCGATCTTGATGGCGATTTTGCTGCGATGCTTAGTACGAATCACAAGAGGAACGTGAAGAAGGCTCAGAAAGCTGGCCTTGTTGTGACGCGGACTCGGTCGATCGAGACAGCGATCACTCACGAAGCACTAATGAGCCAATCATTAAGTCGGCGGCGCTCCCGTGGAGAAAGTGTCGAAGGGGTCGACCCGTCGCGCGACTGTATGGCATTTGTTGAATCTGGCGCCGGAGAATTGTTTCAGGCAACCCGCGACGGAACTGTGCTGTCCAGTGTGCTAACGCTTCATGCACCCAACTGCGGTTACTACCAATCTGCCGGAACGTCTGCAGAGGGAATGGCAGTGGGTGCCTCGCACTTCCTCATCCATAGCATTGCCTGCCAATTGCGTGCCGGCGGCGCGCAGATATTCAATCTCGGAGGGGCAGACGAGAAATCGAGCCTGGCACGCTTCAAGGAAGGGTTCGGTGCTTTGCGAGTGCCTCTGCCTTCGGCCAGCATTTATATCGGGCCCTCTTGGAGGCGTTTGGTTAGCCGTGGCCTCGCGCTTGTCCGCTAACCCGCGAGACAATGCTGAAAATGCTTACGGGCAAGATATCGCGCGTGAAAGTGGCCGAGGCCGAAACGCGCCAGTCCGGCGACCGGTGTCACATGTCGATGTAGTATTGCGGGCGCTGATGCCAGAAGACTTACGCGTTGTCTCGGTCCGGCATTCCTGATCATTCGCCCATTTCAAACTGACGCTAGAAGTGGACCCTAAGACAGCGAGGTCGACTTCTGTTTCGGAAAACCTCCCCATGCGAAGCTGCGTGCCGGGGTTGGGCAATGCAAGCGATCATGCTGCAGAATACGCGCACGGTGTGCCGGCTCGCATCAGTGGTGCGCGCCGCTGCACACCTCGGCACGGCGAATTGATCTTCAGGCCGGGCCGACTGATCCTTAACTCGGTGCGGATTTGGCCACGGCCGGTGAACGCGTTCAGCCTGATGCGTCGCGAAGTCGCCAACAGGGCACAAATCATGTGCTTGGGTCGGTGACAACGTCGCGAAATAGCGCGGAGCAAAGAAATATCGTGCGCCTGCCCCCTCGATGCTGGCGAAATGCATCGTCGATTCAAAACAAGAGGGGCAGATTTCGCAAGTACCTCTGGAATAGATTTTGCAAAAACTACGTATCTGGATTTAGAAGGGAATGTACCGTGACCGTCTCTCGCGTAAGTAGTGAACTCCAAGTATTCTCTACGTGTCCGCAATCCAAGGACGAGCCCAGTGACGAGTATGTGCGCCGCGTGGTCGAGGTCTCGCGCTGGAGCGAACAATTCGGATGTCGGGGGATTCTCGTCTACACAGACAACGGTCTCGTGGATCCATGGCTCGTGAGCCAACTCATCCTGGAAAATACCTCGACGATATGCCCTCTCGTTGCGATTCAACCGGTGTACATGCATCCTTATACCGCTGCAAAGAAGGTGGCGTCATTGGCATTCATGCACAACAGGCGTGTCTTTTTGAACATGCTCGCCGGCGGATTCAAGAACGACCTGGTAGCGCTAAACGATCTTACGCCTCATGATGATCGCTACGTGCGCACGACAGAATACACTCATATAATCAAGCAGTTGCTCACCAGTCCAGATCCGGTGAACTTCGAAGGCAAGTACTATTCGGTAAAGAACCTCAGGATGACGCCACCACTGGAAGCGAATTTGTTTCCGGGAATTCTGATTTCCGGGTCTTCGGATGCGGGTATGAACGCCGCGAGGGCGCTCGGCGCAACGGCTGTCAAGTACCCCAAGCCGCCTGAGGAAGAAGTCCTGGTAGGGGAATCTGGGGTGGATGCCGGGGTGCGCGTCGGAATAATAGCGAGGGAAGATGGGGGTGAGGCCTGGCGAGTCGCACTGGAGCGGTTCCCGGAAAATCGCAAAGGCCGCGTCGCACACAAACTCGCGATGCAAGTCAGCGACTCCCAATGGCACAAGCAATTGGGGGAGATGGCACAGAAACCGACGTCGGAAGAGAATCCCTACTGGCTGGGACCGTTCCAAAATTACAAGACATTCTGCCCCTACCTGGTTGGCAGCTATGAGCGTGTCGCCGAAGAGATCGCTCGCTATATCGGAATCGGCTACAAGACCTATATCTTGGACATCCCGCCATCGCGGGACGAACTCGAGCACACCGCGGTCGTTTTCGAGCGAGCTCTCGAAGTTGCCAAGATCCAGACGTAGTTGGTATGAAAAGTAGCTCACGCCAGGGCAGCATCGCCCCCTTGTTGGATTACGACCCTGACCGACTAGCCCCGGCCGTTGCCGCCGTAAAGGAGCGGGGTGTCTAGTTCGCATGAACCTTTCGGGAGCCTCTTCGAGGGGTTCCTGCAAGCCGCGGAAGACTTTCCGGAGCATCCGGCTTTGGTTGTCGACGGCGACCCTGTGACCTACGCGAAGCTCCGAGATCGAGCATGCCAGCTTGCGCGCACGATCCTCAAACATGATCCTGAAACCACGTATCCTCTTGCGGCATTCCTGGCCTATCGAAGCTTCACAGCCTATGGCGCTGTCCTCGGGATTCTTTGTGCTGGCAAAGGGTATGTTCCGCTTCACCCGGGTTTCCCGGTTGAGAGGACGTGGCGCATGCTCGAGAGGTCCGGGGTGCGCGTCCTTGTCGTAGGCAAGGAGGGAAGTACCGTTCTCGAGGAACTCCTCTCCCGCGTCACAAGGCCGTTGACAGTGATTTGGTCCGACATCGAAGATGTGGACCGCCTCCAAGATTCTTTTCCGCGCCATGCGTTTGTGAACCAGGCAGATTCCGCACCCGAGGGCAGCAATCACCACACTCCGGTGTCGCCGGATTCAACGGCTTATCTATTGTTCACGTCTGGCAGTACCGGGATCCCAAAAGGAGTGGCTATCAGCCAGAGGAACGTGACATCGTATCTACATTACCTCCGCAGTATCTACGATGTCCGTCCGCACGATCGGTTCTCGCAGATGTTCGACATGACGTTTGACCTGAGCGTTCACGACATGTTTCTGTGCTGGACCAGTGGTGCATGTCTATTCTGTGTCCCGGAACGGTCTATGATGGGACCTGCGAAGTTCATCAAGGAAAACCAACTTACGATGTGGTTTTCGGTCCCGTCGGTAGTTGGATTCATGCAGCGGCTGCGTATGCTGAAGGTAGACTCTTTCCCGACGCTTCGGTTGAGTTTGTTTTGTGGAGAACCGCTCCTGGCTACGATGGTTGGCGCGTGGCAGGGAGCCGCGCCCAACTCACTCATCGAGAATTTGTACGGACCAACCGAAGCCACGATTGCGATCGCGCGCTATGCATGTGACAGTAAAGCTGAAGCGAACAAAGGCGTCGGAGGGACTACGTACGGGGTCGTATCCATTGGCGAAATCTTTCCCACGCAATCCGGTTGCATCATCAATGACAAAAGCGAACTCGTTTCTCCTGGCGAAGCTGGGGAACTCTGTCTGGCCGGATCGCAAGTGACCTCGGGATACCTCAACGACGAGCAGAAAACTCGCGACCAATTCGTGAAGCTTCCCAGTCTGGGTGAGAGAACATGGTACAGGACGGGTGACGTGGTCAGGCAAAGCGATGACGGAAAAATCCAATATTTGGGTCGATTGGACAACCAGGTCCAAGTACGCGGTCACCGCGTAGAGCTTCAAGAGGTCGACCACGTGCTTCGAAGGGCCTCAGGCAAAGATGAGGCGATCTCGCTGGCATGGCCCGCAAAGACGCAGCAGATTGATGCAATCTACGCTTTCGTGGGTACAAAAGAGGAGATCGACGCACAACAGATTCTGGACTGCTGCAGGAGCGAGCTGCCTGAATACGCAGTGCCGCGGGACGTTTTTTCGATCGAACGGATTCCCGTGAACGCGAACGGGAAGGTCGATCGGGCGACGTTGGAAAGATATCTCGAGGAGATTTTAAATGGATCGCGCTGAAGCGGTGCGGCGCTTCGTCTCTGATCGGGTACAGGCTCAGGCGCAGAAGAGGAAGCGACCGATCGACCGGCTGTCGGACGACTTGAACCTATTGGAGACCGGGCTTTTCGACTCACTCGGTTTCGTGGAACTCATTGTCAGCATCGAAGAGGAGTTCGGCGTAGAAGTCGACTTTGGCGCAATGGATCCTGAAACGTTTACAACGCTCGGCGGCATTATCAGTTGCGCGTTGTCGAACGGTCCTACCGATGGGGACATGCAGTGATCGAGGACTCCGAGTCTCACTGCTCTTGGACACTTGCAACTTGAACCGCATCGTTCTAGCAGGTAACTCGTCGCCGATCATCAAACTGCTCGATCGGCTGGACGGAATCCTCGACATAGATATTCCCGTTCTGTTTACGGAGCAACCCGTGGGGCTCGAGTTGACCGATCGATCGGAGCGTTTCGAATTGGAGTTGCGGGACATTCGGGAGCTTGGGACGACGGCAGGCGCCAAGATTCTGTCCGCGTACGAACCCGACTGGTTGTTCAACGTCAACTCTACGAAGATCTTCCCGGCCGCAGTGCTCGATGTCCTCTCCGCCGGGTGCCTGAACATGCACCCGGGGCAACTTCCCGAGTACGCCGGCTTGCACACGCACCAGTGGGCCATTCGCAACGGCGAGGAGTCCTTCGGTGCCACGTTGCATTGGATGGTGCCACAGGTCGACGCCGGCCCAATCGCGTATCAACAGAAGTTTCCGGTCTTGAGTACGGAGACCGGATTGTCGCTCTTCATCAAAAGCGTGAACGCCGGTGTAGAACTGGCGGTGACCGCCGTGCGTGAGATTGCCGCCGGGGGGGCGCCCCCGCGCATTTCACAAGACTTATCGCGACGCCGCGTCTACCTGCACCACGAGGCCCTTGACGGTCGAATTGACTGGTCCATGTCGGCTCGACAGATTAGGGATTTCGTTCGAGCGGCAGACTATCGCCCTTTTCAATCGCCGACGTATGCGCCCGAGGCAAGCGTCAATGGGTTGGGTTTTGTTGTTCGGGAGGTCAAGGAGGAGTTGTTGCCCCGGTCGAGTGGCCCACCGGGGACCCTTCTGGCGCTCGACGACGATGGGGTGTTGCTGGCCGCAGGCGGGATGACCGGCCTTCGTTTGACCGAGGTCGAGCTAAGAAGCGATCCGAACGCCTCGAAACCTCGAAGATATCGAGGCGGACAAATAGGCGAGGCACTGAATTTGTCCGTTGGCGACGTAGCGCGTTCTGGTGGAACAACCCGAGCATTCTGATGCACGGATCACTAGGTTGCTCGACGGTCATTTGAATCGCAGTAGAACTCCTTCTTCAAGCTTGGAGATTGTAGCGTCGCCTCGATGCAGAGCCTGGAGTATCTCGCGCCGTGCTGAATGAACCCGCATCCAGTACTGGCAACGCAGTATGTAGCACCTCGGTCCACAGAGGCGACCAATCAATCGGCGACCCGGTTTCGCTTGTCGGTGACCAAGACCGTCTTTAGCAGCTCCTGGGGGCGTCGTCGCTTCTGAAGCCGTGCTGGTGTCCATTTCAGCGAGAGTCGATCAGATTCGGGTACGAGGGCATGTCGCTTGTCCATGATCAACACACATGTCAGCACTGCGTTGAGATCCATGTCATGAGCCTTCAAACCTGGGCCTTGCGCTCGATGTCTCGTGAGCGCACTCGCGTGCTGAAAGTATCCAAGATTTTTCGAGCGAGGGCAGGGCGATCGCGAGAGTTTTCCCGTCTTGCGTTTGGCAAACAGCAGTTTCCCAAATAGAGTAGGTCGTAGCGATCGCTCCCGCTCGAAGGGAGCGGGAACGTGTCGATGCTTCAGAATCGTTCCCATGGATAGGTCACTTACCGTCAAGAGGTACTTGTTGCAGCCGAGCGGATTTTCGTAGCATCGATTGTATGATCTCTAGTTCCGCGTTTCGCCGGCCAAGATTCCTCAGGCCAGGACATGACTGTCTGAAATCTTACAGCAGCGCTTGCAATTCGGTCGCCGTTGCTCGCGAAGTGTGCTGGAGAGGGAACTACACAGCTTGAAAGGGAAGCTTACGATTGGTTTTACTGTATTCTGTCGTCATGCGGCCTAGAGCGGAGCATCACATCTTCTGATCTCAATCGCCGTCAACCTTCGGGAGCATGCCGCGGTTAGATGCGAGTCAAAATTCCGTTTGTTTCCCGGTGCCGAGCCAAAGGTCGAAGCCATGCCTGGAATGATTGCAGGCACCTCTTATGCGCAACTGCATTTACGTGCATGAGATCGCGAGAATCTTTTCTCTGCGCCCCTTCCATTTCGCTTTCACACGCCCGACCTTGTCTGGCTTACTACGCAACTTTCCAGGCGAAATTAGCGAATCGACTCTGAGCTCTTCAATTCCTGGCCATCGACCAAATGCCGTTGGGATTTCGTCAATAGCCGTCAAAGTGTCGTCACAAATATGCGGATTTGAAGGCGAATGTTTGTGACTCGGTGTTGAATTGCCATTTTAAGGGTTGGTGTTTGCTGGAATGAAATTCGCAAGGCTATCTGCATTCCTGACCACATTACCTTCTCACGGCAAGGGGAAAAACATGGAACGGTTCAACCGTCAAACGAGAATATGCCTTCCTCCGCTCGCTAGATGAACCATGGCTTGGATCTGTACCAAGAGCTTTGTCTGGGAGTTACCTTCGTCATTGGTCGTTCTAGCTGCTGATTTTGTTGGCGCGTTCTCACGCCTAGTGAAGCCGGCTAGTTGTTCAGAATGGGCCTGTTATACGATCTCAGTAAAATCTCCAGAGGACCCTCCGCAAGAGGTGCAGCTCCAGCCAGTGTCTGAAGATATGATAATTGCCCTTCAAAACCATGTTGAGAGCGATGAAAACCAACTTAAGTCAGGGCTTAGGTTTTGGCGGAACGGAATGCATCAGGCCTATATATGGATGGAAGGGAATGAGCCTTTATGCATCCAGTGGCTTTTGACCTCAAAGGATAATGAAAAGCTGCGAGGGCTTCCTGATTGGGCGGGTATGTATCCGCCAATTGATGATGAGGTCGGTCAAGTAGAAAACCTATATGCGTTTAAGGCTGCACGAGGTCGAGGTGTGGCTACAATCTTTGAGAAAGCGCTATTCTGCGAAGCTCAGAAGTTGGGGCTGTCGCGATTAATTACGCATGTTCATCAGGAAAATGAGGCGACCCACAAGTGGGCCAGGAAGCTACGATGGCATCGTTGCGGGACAATTACTTTGTTTGGCTTGGATTTCCGAAAGCTGCGAGAGCACCCTATCTTTATTCATTCGAAGTAGAATCTGACAGGTGACTTGGTCTGTTCGGACTGTTTTTCAGAGTCTGATAAGTGACCGGCTTGTCAGTTTCATAATTGTGCTGCTTGCTGCGTAGGCGGCGACCTGAAGTACGCCGCTTCGGCGCTATATCCTCGTTGCGCTACGCGGACAACAGCTATTGCACAGGCGCAGGTATCATTTATTGAATCTTGAGCTTAGGCGACGCTGTCGTAAGCATTGTGGACGGACCTCCTGCTATTTAAGCGCGCGCCAGACGCTCTCGATGAACACGTTATTGCGCCGACAGTGCCTGCAGTCCATGCTCAGCCACGCGCCGTGGCGCCACACTATCTGAACAAAGAAGTGGGTCCCGAAATTTTGACACTTGCGTAAGTGAAGTCTCCATCGGATTCAGGTAGCGCTCGTCAACGCCGATTGTGCGAGGTGCATTGCATTGGTGTACGCCGATTGAATCGGCGTTTTCGACGGCACGTCATCCGACCAAGAAATGGCAAGGCCGCCTGACTCATGACGGCATGCTGCATATAGTTTTCAAACTTGGGCAGTGTGCCCAGAAGAACTGGAGACGATTGCCCGGATTCGATTACCTGTTGAAGGTGTGAACCGGAATGAGCATTAAATAGGAAATCGAGGCGGCAGAGTTCCATCGAAGCGCCGCCTAAATCAATCGGGAAAATTTCACTGTTGCATAAAGCTCTTTGAATTGTTAAGGGCCACCATGGCCATTTTTTTGTGCGCGAACCGCTCCGAACACTACCAATCTGAAATGAGTCGATGGCCTTCTACGGTGGCTGGATCTGGAAGCCAATAGATACCTGCCGGGAGACATAAGCAGATACTGAGAACATTTTTGACCGGGGAAAATCCACCTAGGAAGACATGGCGCGCCGCAAAGAAAGTTTCAGCACTAGACAGCCTTCGAGTTTTTCAGGTATTTGAGGGCTCGTTATCGCCTGGTTCAAACACAAACCGTTGTTCGCCTTTTAAATAAAACACCAACCCCAGCAAACCGA
>Ga0315336_1006916_pt1 | contig 11261 bp, 10 predicted proteins | sample ASW5metaG_FD_204512 | JGI IMG/M metagenome (GOLD analysis project Ga0315336, IMG submission 204512) | Ammonia-oxidizing marine archaeal communities from Monterey Bay, California, United States - ASW #5 | ecosystem: Environmental > Aquatic > Marine > Intertidal zone | place: USA: California... | reverse complement strand
GCCGGGATTACCAAACCAGCGACGGTGATCCACAGACACAATTTGGCCTGTCGTGCGCTATCGCCTTGGTTGAAGTTGTCCATTCGCAACTCCCGCAGATCAAATTTGACTATCTCCAAGATGAGCCGCGCAGATCGTCCGGCTCTGACCGGCTCACTCTCGCGGTTGGGTGACGTGAACAGTCCGCTGTCGGTTCCGCCGAGAAAAAAACGCCGCTCACCTCGTTGGCGGATTTCACGCTTCCGTCGGAAGGTAGGCGGGTGGAACTGTTTTCCCGTTGTAGGGACGCGGGCGGCCTTTGCGGAGCACGGGGATTGTGATCAACGCCAAGAAGATCGGCATGGCGAACAGCGCGCTCCGCGCCGAAAACGTCATGCTTTCCCCCTTCACGAAAACCAAGTAAAGCGCGAGCAACGCCAACGGAGGCATCACGATTATGAATATCAACGCTGAAATGAACATCGCCGCCGATCCTTGCGTGAAGCGAATCTGATCCGCAAAGGGGCTAAGCCGGACGTGCAGCTCGGCGAGGAAGCGACTGTATTCGCTGTCTCGACTTTCGAAGTTGCCGAGACTGACGTAATGGGCGTTGGTCAGCGCAACTTTCTTTTTCGTCGTCCGCAGGACGCATCGATAACGGCTGACATTGTTCATCGAGCCGTTGAACTGCACGTTCAGGGATTGAACGTCCTGATACGGAATGTGGTCGGTCGTACTGCCGTCGGCCGAGATGGTGATTCCCTCCTTGCCGAGCGAATACGTCTTCTCACCATCCAAGACCGAGCTGCGAAAGGAATACGAAACTGTCATCGGCCAAATCTCCGTAACGTGGTTGTTCGATAGAGAGATTCTACCTAGACCCAGCGCAATTTTCGCCGAAATGTTACAGGAGAAAGACAGGTTACCGGTTCTGCCACACATCTCTGGGAGAACAAGCGTGCCACCGGCGGCTTGTCCACCGGTGACGAACGCTCACGACCTACAGATGCGTGCCCTTGTTGCATCTGCCCGCGAGTGCCAGGGCTCGAGCCAACGGCGAGCCCGCAGTGTCTCGAGGGTCGGTCGCGAGCTACAGATTCGACGCACCCAAACAATGCTTCACTCGACCTCAGGCTTGCGGCGCACGGTTGTGGGATCGAAGTAGCGTACGGATGCCTGCTTCTTGAACGTTTCGTGGGGCAGCTTGCCGGCGGCGACCGCGTCGAGATCGGACTTCTTGACGGAAACGACCAACTGTGCGGCCGAGGGGGACGTTTCGTTACTCCGCTTGTTCGATCGAGTGGCTTGATGTGCTGCCGCTTCCGCTCGGCTGAGGTTATCGAGCAATTTACGGGCCTTGTCGAAATTGCCGGCTCCAATTTGGGCCTGGCTCAGTTTTTGCATCAGACTCCGGTTTTGCTTGCTGAGCCCCTCTGGAGGAAACTTTATTCGACCATAGAGACTCTCTGTCGAGAAAGACTGCCGCAGATTCTTTTCATAAGCCTCGATCGCCTTCTTGTAGTCTCCCTGCCGCAGGTGCAAATCGCCGGTCAGCTCGTGGGTCAGCTTTCCGAAGGCTAGTCCCCCGGTCCGCGTGTCGAGTGGCGGCGGGACGTCCTGAGCAGGTGGACCAGGAAGGGCCGCGGGCTGAGTAACGTGGCTGTAAGGTACTGGCCACGTACCGCTTACCTTCACCCCGCCGGAGGGCAAGATCTCCTTCACCGCGCGGAGGTACGAGGTTTTCGACTTGTCGCCTGCTGACGCGGCCGCCTGGCGGAAGGTGATCGCAACTGTCAACCGATCGTCGTCAGCAAGATGCTCGAAGTTGTGTCCGTTCTCGGCCAGCAGAGCCAACAGCTTCTCGACCATTTGATCTTTCGTGGGGGCCGAGGCCAGCTGCTTTGTCACCGTTCGTAACCTATATTCAAGCAGATCTAACTCTTCGACCTTCTCTCCTCGCAGTCGACGGCGGGTCTTTTCCCAGACGCTCAGCGGTTTGCGCGGTGCTGGGTGTTGTGCTTCTACTACCTCAATCACCTGATAGAGCGGCGGAGTCTCCAATTGGTAGACCACGCCGTAACCGTCAAGATACACGACGTGAGGCGCTTTGATATTTCCCGGGGAGGACCGCTTGAGCCCGGCAGCGAATCCCGCGTAAAATCGGAAAGTTCCTTGGGCCCATTGTGGCTGAATTTCTTGGGCCAATTGCGGCTGAAACAGATCCTCCACGGCGTCGTCAAGAATCTGCCCCATGACTTGCATGCTTTCGGTCATGGCGAGGGCTTTCTCGCGCGCTGTGGTGAGGTATCCCACTCCCTTATCTGCGGGCCGAAAGCTTTGCCTTGGGGTGAGGCTACCCTGCGATTGGCCGCGCGCGGGAGCTTGCGCCGAAAAAATCAGGGTGACGAGCGTGAAAAAACTGACCGACACCGCGAATAGGATCCTACGCTGCGCCATTGTTTCTCTCCTGTTTCTATTTCGTTCTGTTTCGAGCCCAGGTCCGCGGCAGCGGTGGGTGAACCGCAGTCCGATACTGACCGTTCGCCATTTCTTGTTGGAGGGTTTCAGTTCTCGTTCGGTCGTGACAATCTGACGTCCGCCAATTCCCGGTCTTTGCGGGAGAATTCTGCGAGAGTCAAGTTCCACCGCTGGTCGTGGTTAGTTTCGAGGGCCAAAAGCCGCTGCTTCAGCCGTTGCAGATCGGTCGACTGACGGCTCTCAACGGCAAGCACTTCCCGGGCCATCAGTTCGAGCAGTTGATTGATCTCCTGAAAACGGACTTGCTGTGCCCCGAGCGTCGGCCAGGGGTCGGCAATCTTCGGTTCCACGGGTGCAGGTTTTGGGGGATGATCCCAGGCAATGACAAAGTGGGTCGGATAGCGCTCGAACCGCAGTTGCGCGCCGGCCACGACAATCATCAGTGCCGCCACCAATCCCGCGGCGACCGCACCCGCTCGCCAACATCGCCGACTCCGGTTGCTACGCCGTTCGGCAGTTTGGTACAGCCGGGCGACTTCAATGCCCGGAGCAGGGTCATCATCCGGCAAACGGTCCAACAACGAATGTCCCGCGTGGAGGTTATTCCACTCGTCCCGGCAGGAGGGACAGCCCGCCAAATGGTTGCGGATCGCCTGCTGCTCTTGGACGGGCAGTTCGTCGTAGAGCAGATCGACGAGTTGATCTTTGACCTTTGTACAATTCATGGTTCCAGCTCCCGTTCGTCGATGCCGCGATTCTTCAGTTCCGCCCGCAGTTTCAAGAGCGCCGTCCGCACGCGCGATTTGACCGTGCCCAACGGAACTCCCGTGACCCGGGCGACTTCTGCGAAGGGCAATTCTCCGAAATGCCTCAGCACGAGCGGCTCGCGCAAATCTCCGGGTAACGCCGAAACCGCTTCCGCAATTTGTTGATCGACTTCCTGCCGGCTGGCCGCTTCGGGGGGTGTTTCCGCGGCAGTGACCGGGCGATGGTTGTTCAGAAGCTTCCCACGAGCCTGCCGCCGCCGGGCGGCATCGCGGGTCACGTTAAGCACGATGCGATACAACCAGGTCGAAAACGCATACGTGTTCCGATACCGATGGCGAGCCGACAACACGCGCACGAAAACTTCTTGCGACAGATCGTCAACGTCAGTCCGGGCACTTACCAGGTTGCTACCACCTGGCTCCACGTGCGAACCGGCGAGCCGAACCAGAATCCGGTTCACCGGTGCCTCCCAACGGCGCACAAGCATATCGAATGCCGCCGAGTCACCCTGGCGACATCGTCGCATCAGCTCGTGATCCGAATCCGTCATGCACTGTTCCAATCTGACGCATACAATTACACGCAACCAGAGTCCGTTTGGCCGATCTTTTCTTGAGAATCTCGATTAATATTTCGCGAGAACCGATCTCGGTGATCTGTCCGCCGGGCTTTGTACATCATAATGCGCGGCGAATCAGCTTCGGCGGGAATCTGAACGCAAAGAGAGCGCGTTGAGGCTGCTCGGCACTGCGGCGTCATTCTGGAGAGCCGGCTTGGCAGCGGGGAACTTAGAGGGCCATCGAGCACGCAGATGAGTGATGACTGGGCGTTAGCGGGGTCATGCCAGACGCCGGGTTCCCTTCGTGCGGTCCCGAGACCCGGCGGATTGGGTCGGCCGAACCTTGATCGGACGTGTCGGCCCGCGATCACAAACTGAAGTGTCGATTTCTGTTCCGGCGGATGCGCGGCAGCGTATGCCAGACGTTCGTCGACGGGAAAGTCGTCAGGCGACCTTCTGCAAGAGCGGATTCAGTTTCAATTGCGGGACGTCGTAGCCGGAGGCCATCAAGCGGGATTTCTGCTCTTGGGTAAGCGCCGACTTGAACATCGCATAGCAAAGGACCGGTCGACGCTGCCGGCCTTTCAGCAGGTCCTGAAACATCATGCGTATTTTTCTTCTGCGGATGAACCGTTTCAGCTCGTCCCCTTTCAACGAACAATCATCACCATGTTCGTAGGGTCTATGGCAGAAGCGGAACGCCACATCCGTAATTCCCAGAGCCAGCGCCGATTGTGTGAATTCATACGCACTAAAGAAATAGAGATAATTTCCAATCGATTCGTATTTGACAGTCGGCAATCTTGCGTTCCCTTCACTTCCTTCACGGCGCAGTAGGCGTCTGGAAATCTCTTTGAGACACGCGGTGATGGTATGCGGGTACTCACGGTGCGGCTCAAGCAGAATGAGACCCTTCTTAGCAACTCGCAGCATTTCGTAGATTCCGAGGTAAGGACGCTGCAAGTGATGCAGCGCTTCCTTCATCAAAACGAAATCGAAAGATCGATCGGGCAAGTCGAGATTCTCGGCGTTCAATTCCAGGTACTCGTCGATCAGGCCAGCCTCTTTTGCATTACGCAGGTTGTCGACGCAAACGTCTCCCGGAATCGCGTCGTGCCCAAGCGCTTTCAAATAGCGGGACTCGAGCGCACCTCTGCCATCGCCGAGTGTCAAAATCCGCTGCGGAGCCGGTCCAAGGATGGCGTCGAGCGTCTGGAGTGGATAGGTGTGAATCCACGCAAACGCCGATTCCCAGTCACTGATATGCGCATCTACTCCGCGATAGTAGCAGTCAACCACCTGTTTCTGTTGCTCGAAGATCTGGACACGACTCTCTTGCGTACTCAATTCCCTATCTCCGGTAACAGGTTGAGTGGGTGAATGAACGTCGTCCTAAAGTGGCCGGGGATTATGTCAGAAGAAACCAGGATCGCCTAGACCATATCTCGCAATGATGTAGAAAGCAGAATCTTCGGGCTGGCGCGCATTGGAATTGCATCGGGGTATCAGCGACGATACTTTGAAGCTGTCCGACACCGTGGCGTCGGGCGGGAACGTTGGCTGGGCACGGGGAGCTTTGAGGGCCATCGAGCGAGCAGGTAAGTGATGACCGCGCGCAACTCTGTTCAGTCGAGACGACGGTTCCTCAAGCAGGCAGGTACTGCGGGGTTTTCGATCGCCGGCGGCCTGGCGGGATTCTCGACGGACACGAATTCCCTTCGCGCGGACGAGCGGACCCCTGTCGTTTATCCCAGTCATGGTCCGTCACAGCGCTGGTTGGCGAATTCGAGAAAGATAATCACGGAGAAAATTTGGCCGCCCCCCGCCGCCCGTAGGGTCAACAAGCAGATTTTCGTCTCGTCGCGGCTCGAAAACGTCTTTTACGTTCCGATTGGTCGTCACGCGGTGCTCATCGACACCGGCTTTCATCACCAGGTCCACCACCACCTCGACAACTTCGAAAAACTGGGCTGCGATCTCAAGAAGATCGTGGCGATTCTGGCGAGTCACAGCCACGTCGACCACACCGCCGGACTCAGCCGCGCTCAAGAGCGTCTCGGTGTACCGGTGGTTGCCCATCGACATGCCCGTAAGCCGATCGGCACCGGCGACCTGCTGCAAACGGCAGCCATCATCACGGAAGCGGACGGATGGGAATTTGAGTTCCCGAAATGTGACATCGACGAAACCGTCGACCAGGGTGACCGCATTCTCATTGACGACGAACGAATCGACGTCTACCACGTTCCCGGTCACACGCCCGACTGCCTTTGCTACTGCTGGCAGGGAAATCTCTTCACGGGCGATGCCATCTTCAATAGCGGCAGAATCGGTTGGTCACATGCCCGCTGGTTAACGAACTATGCCGACATCGCCGACTCGATGCGTAGGCTGATTTCGGACGGCGTGCCCGCCAAAAGGTTCTATGCCGCCCACGGCGCAGACTACCCCTACGATGTGACCGTGCCGGAATCGATCTACGTGCACGCGCTGAACCTGACCAAACGTGAGGCCGACCCGTGCAATCACACGCCCCGGGCCGTTCGCCGAAAGGCCGGCGAGCCAACTAGGACGTTGCGGCTTCCTCTCTGAGGCGGTGGTGCTTCTGCCGCAGCGGGGCGTGTCGATTTCACGGGTTGTGAACCGAACGCTGCTACTCTTATTTGTCAGGAATCGGTTTGGGTTTCCGCGGCGTTTTGACAAGGGATGAGAAAACGCGGGGGAATCGCACGGAATCGAGCATAGGTTGTCGGGTCGCCAGCCAGTTGAGATATTTTTCATCCGTCACGTACACTTTTACGCCGCCGGTATGTTCCAACTGACGATACTCCGGCGAGGGCGCAGCGCCTCGCGTTACGAAGAGAGTCCGGGTTTCGGTGGGCTGATCTTCGATTTTGGCGTGGGCAATCCAGTTCTGCGGATGGACGACCCAGGGAACAACGCCCAGATCGTACAGCTTGAAGATTACTGTCGCCAGAGAACAGGCTTCTTCGTAGGAATTGGCCTGGAAGGTGGTGTGGGCGCCAAGCTGGCGATTGAGCACAAATACCGGCCGCGAAACCGGCCAACAGACAAACAAGCAGATCGTGAGCGAAACGGCCGCTAGGGTCGGCCTCAGCCACGACAGCGTTGGCCGACTATGGTGCCCGGTTCGCAGCCACAAGAGCAACGGAACGAGAAGCAGCGGCATGAGATAGTGCAAATTCTTGTTTGCGGCCCCCAGAACGATCATCAGGTAGGCTAATGTCGTCGTCGTGATCGTACGTTCCCACGCGGTCCCGCGCATGCCGCGGAACAAACCGAGCACGGCAATTCCGCCACTACCGATTGCATAGAAACCCGCATACCGCAACCCCGTCAACCAACGCGACTCCCCGTCGAAGTAGTCTTCGATGTACTCCAACCGTAACGCAATCCACCAGTCAGACAGAGTCCCTTCCCAAACTCCGCGAATCACATACAGCATGGCGACTGAAATGAGCGCCGTCGCGGCTATTCGTAGAGCGCCGAGAATACGACGTCGCTCAACGGGCTTCCATGTCAGTGCCGCCGCTGCCAAGAGCACCATCATCACCGGCCCGGCATAAAGCACCAATGAACCGAGCACGAGACAAAGCAGTGATTCGGTCGCTTCGCCTCTTAACAGACAGTCGAACGACAGCAAGAAAAACAGCGTTAGGAGTGCGTCCGGGACGCCCCCCGAAGCCGCCACATCGGCCATATAGAAATAGTAACCGCAGTAAAAGCTGGCCCACGCGACTTGCAGTAATACCGAGAGCGCCAAGGCGGGAGCAACCACCCACACCCCTTTTGGCCCAGTCGGTTCCAGCATGCGATACCATACGAGGATGATCCCCAGCCAGTAGACCCAATACGAAAGTCGAGTTGCCAATTCGGCTTCCCCCAACATCAGTTGCAATCCCCACGTCCAATAAGAGTTGAGCACCGCGGGATTTACAACGTACGTTCCAAATCCTTCCGATTGTTCCATCGCGAAATAGGGAAGGAAGTGGTCACGCAGCGTATTGGCCAGCCAATAGAACTCCCCGCCGTCCCCGTCCAAACATTGAACGAGGTGCTCCTTTCTGAACACGACGATGCCAATCGTGACAGTCACCACCGCGACCAACACGGCGTGTCCGTAGCGTTTCCAGAGACCGGAGAGGTCCGCGTGAGGTTTTCCGACCCGGCACGCACAGATGGCCAGAACGATACACCAAATGAGCCAACCCGAGACGAACGATACTCGGCTGACGTTGCCGGCCAACCGCAAGATGTTGCACAGCGCAACCAGTGCGGCACAGTTGATCCCGAGACTCCACACGTGGGCGGTCGCCCACCTGCCCGGTACTCTCATGACGGCACACATTGCCAGGAGCGTAGGCGTACCGAACAGGAATGCCGACCCGCCAATGGCCATTGCGACCGACCCCACGAGTCGACCCGTCGACATCTCCGAAACGCGTGAAGGGTCGAAACAATCGACACTCGCGACGGGGCGATCGTCCGCCCTTGCAATCGCCAGATCGGCGAGCGAATACACCGCCAGTGGAAGAACGACGATCGATGCGACCCACAGCAGGTCCGACTTGTTCATACTAAGAATTCTTCATTCGGGTGTGGCTGCTGTTCGCAGGATCGATGACCCGCCGCCGTGTTGAGATTCAATCAATAGGTAGTCGTCATTGTAGTCCTGATGGACCGACGCCGAATCGATCCGAATCGCGTCGCCCTTCCCGTGACCATGGGACTGAATCACTCGGGCACCAGATTGTTCCGCAACAGCCACTTTTGAATCTGTCGAATGACCATCCCCAACAGCAGGTCGTCCGTCATTGCTCGATCTGCCGGCGCCGGCGATTGTATTCTCCCTGCTCAGAAGAACGAGTCCAGTGTTCCCGTCGCGGCAGTCCTACGAACGTCGGCTGAGCGGTCCGAGTTCAATCCTGCGATCACAGAGCCACTATAATCGCAACTGTTTTTGGCGGAAAGCACAAGTTTCCGTTGCATACTTGATAATGGATGTCGACCGTGACCGTCGAATCGCGAGCGGCAGACGCCAACTCCAATTCATGAACGAAGCTTGCTGTGCCCTCATAGATGCTCAACTCAGGGTCTTCGACATAGGGCGTTCCTTCGGCGCGCTGCCACTCTCCGACACCGCGGACCTCGTTGGGTAGATCCAGGTCCAACTCGATCACGTGTATCGAACTCCCCTCGGGTGCCGAACATGCCCGGTGCGCCGGGTCCCCAAAAGTGAAACGGTGGGGGTCTGCATCAAGGTGTCCAGATGCAGGGGGCCGCTATCGTTCGTGTCCAGCAGGTTGCACAGTGTCAGCAGCGCCAGCAACTCTTCGAAACCCAATTCACCGGTCGAGTTCTCGCCACACGGCATGGTGCTTCAAGCCAACTCGGAAGCGCGCACCGGAAAAGAAGCCCATAAGCTGCGAGTACTTGGAAACGAACTCCAAGTCGATGCCGATGTCCGGTCGCAAGGAACGCGTACAGCGCAAAACGAGAATGCTATCGGTCACCAACTGCCGGATCGTGCGGCTACGGACTGTTAGTATCTAATCGCATTGTCCGCTGAGTTCCAGCGGACGTTGATTCGCCCGGAACGTGATGAACATCAACGGCGTTTTTCGGCGAACGCACTCTTGTGGTATCACGGCGGTGGTTCGTGGTCCTTTAGGCCATCACGTTAGGCGCAAGCTGATTGTCGAGTACACCCAGTTTGTTGATAAAGACGTCCACGTCCACGCTACGCTCGGCGGGCGCACTGGGGCTCTCACGTGACATGGTTCGCCTGCGCACGGCTCGGCGGACGATAGGCGCTCGCCCAGTCACCAGGACGAAACGGCTGTCTGCGCGGCACGAAACAGCTCACAACGCTGTGGGCAGGTCGAGAAGGAGTCTATCGCGATTTTTGGATCGGTGCAGCGTGGAATCATAGGAAACCGTGGAAGACTAGAGGGCAGTCGCCACGACAGAGCATCGAGAAATGCTCTACAGCGTCTTACGCTGTCTTTTGCCGCGAGGAAAGCTGTTTGGAGCTAGCAAGAGAGCACGTTTGATGGGCGTCAAGCGAGCGCAACACGATAGTCTTAAGCGACAGACGACCGCGTCCAGCCTTTATCTCGCCTACTCGGCGAGCATCCGGACTTACTCGCCGGAACGCTGAACGGAATTTCGTACGTTACTCTAAAAGTTCCGGATGTACGAAAGGATGAGTTGATTGTCGAGCCGTTTCGGCAGATACAGTGGGAAACGGAACCCGCACCGAAATTCCGTCAGTTCCCAAGGAACGTAACTAATCCCAGGAATCAACTCGAAAAATGTGTTCCCGTCGTTCGGACCACTGAGTCCGGTGGAACCGTTGAGTTCCAGAATGAAGCTGGTCAGCCCCGGTTCAAAATGAAGATGTTCGCCATGTTCAGAGTCGAAATGGAAGTGGTCGTCGTGATGACAATGGTCTGTGTGATGACAATCACCACACAAAGTTGGGCCTTGCATCGATTTCGTGAGCGCGAACGCCCAAAACATATCTGTCTGTCCGGTTTCCGTACCACTCTCCGGACCAAACTGGGCGTGAAACGAGAGCCAATTTCCCAGGTCCTGCCAAAGCGAGACTGTGGGGCTGATGATTGCCTCTCCGGCGCCGAGACCTCGAGTCTCATCACCCGTCGGCGAGCTGACCGCCAAATTCACCGCGAGCATGCACTCATCACCATCGACGAGCAACGCGCGGCCGGCAACTACCAAATCGCCGAACCCCGATGTGTTACCATCAACGTCCGGGTCGAGTGAGAGAAACGGAGCTTCGATGACTATTCCAAGTCGCTTCGTCAACGCCCATTCCAGCTCTGTTTCCAATTCCTGCTCGTCGGTTGTTCCGTCGACGTTGTTGGCGATTCGGTAGTCGACGAAAAGATCGCGGTGCAGCGCGGCTGGCTCCAGAAAGAAGGTGTGGATGAGCGGCGTGCCGCGCCGGCTAAAGTGTGTATGCGTGACGGGATCCCAAATCTCATCGCAAAAACTACCCCCGTAGCTTCCGCAGCAGAAATGGTCCGCGTCGCTGCATGAGCCGTTCCCCTCGCATCCGGACAACCAATCGTCTGCTGATTCCTCATGACCCGAATTGTGATCGTGAGGCGTCGATTCCCCGCTGTGTACCGGGCTGTCGACAAAAAAATCATCGGAGCAAACGGCCATTGTCCCGGCCAGCTGCAGGGCAGCTGCAGCAAAGATGGCCGCATGCGCCTTTCGCATATTTTCTCTCAATTGCTATTCTCAACGCGCGTCCCGCTGCCGTTCAGCGGTCGACTTTGCGAATTAACACACCAGTACTGATTGCATCGGTATGGGATGCCGCATTATCGACCGAATTCGAGTGACCCGCACTGCTTCCGGCACCGAAATCACCTACCATTTCCGACTAGGCAAACTTTGCTGACAGGGAAAGTCTGGTGTACCGGTG
>Ga0315336_1006915_pt1 | contig 11262 bp, 14 predicted proteins | sample ASW5metaG_FD_204512 | JGI IMG/M metagenome (GOLD analysis project Ga0315336, IMG submission 204512) | Ammonia-oxidizing marine archaeal communities from Monterey Bay, California, United States - ASW #5 | ecosystem: Environmental > Aquatic > Marine > Intertidal zone | place: USA: California... | reverse complement strand
GCTTCCGCACCCCTTCGCACAATCGTTTCAAGCTCGGACGTCTCATAAAAGGTAAGGCGCAACGGAATGCCGAAACGTTCACGTAGCGGTGTCGTAATCAGGCCAGATCGCGTAGTGGCACCAATTAGGGTAAAGGGCGGAAGGTCGATACGTACGCTGCGTGCCGCCGGCCCCTCTCCTATCATTAGATCCAGCTGAAAATCCTCCATAGCCGGGTAGAGGATTTCCTCAACGGCCGGATTCAGGCGATGAATTTCATCTATAAAAAGAACGTCCCTTGGCTCTAAATTCGAAAGCACCGCCGCCAAGTCACCGGCCCGCACTATAACCGGGCCTGAGCTTGCCCGAAATCCGACCCCTAATTCACGGGCGACGATCTGGGCGAGGGTCGTCTTGCCTAAGCCCGGTGGCCCGTGAAAAAAGACGTGATCGAGCGCTTCTTTACGTGTGCGGGCCGCATTGATAAAGACGCTTAAGTTCTCGCAAAGCGATGCCTGACCAATGAACTCGGGCAAACGCTGTGGCCGCAACGATACCTCCGGCGTATCCGAAGTCACGGCACCTCCTTTAACGAGGCGATCCCCGCTCATGAGGCAAGCTCCTTTAGACCGGCCCGAATCAACGCTTCAACCGGCGCCTTTGAGCCTAGCCCCTCCCTCGCACGGGCAACAGCGCTATAGGCTTCTTCCCGGCGGTAATTCAAATTTACGAGTGCCGAAATCGCATCCGATGTCGCTTCGTCCGCGATCTCGTCCACCCCCTTTGGGCCCACAAAACCCGTTGGCAAACCGCTGACCTTCTCTTTTAATTCGCTCACAATGCGCCCAGCAAGCTTCGTCCCAACCCCTTGCGCCTCGGCGATCGCCTTCGCATCTGCAGCTGCAATGGCTTTGGCAAGATCCGTAGGCGTGCGTACAGAAAGAATGGCTAACGCTACCTTCGCGCCTACACCCTGTACGGTGTGGAGGAGACGAAACCAATCTCGTTCCGGCGCATCGATGAAACCGTAAAGGTGGATGTGGTCTTCCCGCACATGGGTCTCAATAAAAAGTACAACATGTTCGCCAATGCGCGGCAGGGAACTAAGCGTACGCGCAGATGCAAAGATAAGATAGCCGACACCGGCAATGTCAACGACGAGGCGGTCCTCGTCAGCTGAATCCAAAAGGCCGGCCAGTTTCGCAATCATGTGGACGCCCCTTCTTTCATCGACTCTGCCCAGCGCACATTTGTCTCCCGATAGTGGGCATGGCACACCGCCACCGCCAGCGCATCTGCTGCATCCGCCGTTTCCAGCCTGGCACTGGGCAGAAGCGTACGCACCATCATCGTCATCTGCTCCTTCGTGGCGTGACCATTGCCGACTATCGCCTTCTTGATGAAGTTCGCCGAATATTCAGCAACATCCAGTCCTGCATTCGCAGGCGCTAGTAACACAACTCCGCGGGCAAGCCCTAGTTTCAGCGTCGAGGCGGGATTGCGGTTGACGAAGGCCTCCTCAACAGCCGCAGCTTCCGGAGTGAATTCCGCGATCACCTTGCAAAGCCCGCCGTAAAGCTGAACAAGGCGGTACGCCAAGGTAGCCGTCACATCGAGACGGATGACCCCGTCGTCCACATGGGCAAGCCGATTACCTTCAACGTCGATCACGCCCCATCCGGTGATTCGTATACCTGGGTCGAGACCAAGGAGTCGCATATCCTACCCTCTAGCTATTGTAGCCATCTAAGTGCTCAATCTCGTAATGACCTCATCAGAAATTTCATAATTCGCCGAGACCGTCTGCACATCGTCATTATCTTCAAGGGTGTCGATTAGGCGAAACAGCTTTTCCACATCATTCTCACCAACTTTTGTCGTTGTCGTAGGCTTCCAGATGAGTTCGGCTCGTTCTGGTGGTCCAAATTTCGCCTCTAGGCCCTCGCGCAAATTATTAAAATCCTCTGGCGCACAACTTACTTCATGAAAGTCGGCGTCCGACATAACGTCTGCAGCCCCTTCTTCGACCGCAACCTCCAAGAGCGCTCCTTCCGAAATCGTTGCCGCTGCATACTGAATGATCCCGGCGCGTTCAAACTGAAAGCTCACGCTGTTCGTTTCCCCTAGATTCCCGCCATACCTACTGAACGCAGTGCGAAGCTCAGCCGCAGCGCGGTTGCGGTTGTCCGTCAATGCCTCGACAATTAGAGCTACACCACCTGGGCCATAGCCTTCGTAACGTATTTCCTCGTAGTTCGCCCCTTCGTCGTTGCCAGCGCCACGCCGAATGGCGCGTTCTATTCGATCCTTCGGCAAATTCGCAGCGCGCGCGCCTGCGATCGCCGAACGCAGGCGCGGATTGGTTGCCGGGTCCTCGCCGCCTTGACGCGATGCCACCGTGAGTTCGCGAGTGAATTTCGTGAACAATTTGGCGCGCTTCGCATCCTGGGCGCCCTTGCGGTACATGATGTTCTTGAATTTCGAGTGGCCTGCCATTCCAGAAACGTTAGCCCTTAGGGGGTTTAACGGCCATCTATACCAGTTGCTGGGGGCCAATGCACGAAAGCGGCCCCTCTCGCCTTGCTTCCAAGCCCCCACTAGCTGGGCTTGTGCGGTTCAGTGACGGGCCTTAAAAAAGCCCACTCACCCTTCTTCCAACGGCCAGGCGGGCGTAAGCCGCCCGTTCAGGCGAAGCGGCGCGGCGCGAATCGCAAGCCCAGTTTCCGGATTCGTCTCGACGTAGAATCCGCATAATGTTGCTTCGCCGTCAGCTGGTCTAAACGGCTCGCTCCGCATTGGGCGGAGGAAGCGATTGATGGAAATCTCTTTCTTCATACCGATGACAGAATCATAATCCCCACACATGCCTATATCCGAAAGGTAGGCGGTGCCGCCCGGAAGGACCTGGGCATCTGCAGTTGGCACATGCGTATGTGTGCCCGCCACCAAACTCACACGCCCGTCCAAGTAATGGCCCATCGCCATCTTTTCGCTCGTCGCCTCGGCGTGGATATCGACGATGATCGCTCCAACCGTACCGCCCAGCCGGTGATTAGCAAGCACCCTCTCAACGGCCGCAAACGGATCGTCAAGAGGCTCCATGAACAAACGTCCCATCACCTGAACTACGAGGGCACGCTCGCCTTTCGATGTTGGATAAATACCGCTCCCTAAACCGGGTGTCGTTTCTGGATAGTTCAAGGGCCGAAGTAGTTTCGGATCGTTATCGATATAGCTAACGATTTCACGCTGCGCCCATGCATGGTTACCAAGGGTCAGAACGTCAACGCCCGCTTCGTAGAATTCATGGCACAGTCGTTCCGTGATACCGAAACCGCCTGCCGCGTTTTCCGCATTCACTACGATGAGGTCAAGGGCCAAGCGCTCGCGAAGTTCTGGGATATGCCGAAGCACCACCTCGCGTCCCGATCGACCCACCACATCGCCGCAAAAAAGAATCTTCATGCTCTATCTTACTTTTGTCCTTATGGCTTCGCGTTCCGTAACTACCCAATCTAACACCTCGTCCTCAGCTTCCCGCGGTATGCTGGGCACCTCCTGGGCAGCATAGGCAAGGCCCACCCCAAGCAAACTACCTTGCTCGCGAAGGCTACGGATCGTCCGATCATAATACCCTCCTCCGTAGCCAAGCCGATGGCCGGATCGATCGAAGGCGAGCAACGGCACAAGAAGCAAAGTGGGCACTAGCTCCTCAGTCGAAACAGCCGGAATAGGAATTCCATAAGTACTTGATTTTAATGGATACCCAGGCCTCCAAGCTCGAAAAATCAAACTTGCGGTTTGTGTGATAACGACCGGCAGCCCGCATATACGCCCGGCCCGATCAAGCGCTGCAAGCAGAGGACGCGAATCGATCTCGTCCCCAATCGGCCAGTAGCCACCGACGGTCAAATCTTTATTCCAGGGCACATGATCCAAGAATTGAGCAGAAAGTTGCTCCGAAGTCTGCGCATGCGCTGTCTTGGCCGCCGCCTTACGAAGGGCCCTCGCCTTTTCCCGAATAGTTTCTTTATTGAACCTCAATACCAAACTCTAAGAACTTCCTGAAAGGAAAAGTGAGTAAAGCTGAAACAGCCGTTCAACGCCTTGCATCCTCTGCGGCCTGAGCTTGCAGGTGGGTGCAATATACCGAGTCCATGACCCCGGCAGGGACAGCTCCTTTGAAAAAGATATTGGACTCACTAATTTCTGCTGCCCGACGGGCTGCTAGGCCTTACCTGAACTGTCAATCTATGCAGAAACAAGCCGGTCAGCAATATTCTCGATGCGCGCAGCTAACGTATCGAGCTTGGCGGCAATTTGATCTGTGGCATGATCATCGAGCTCACTGCTTTCGCTCTTGAGTTTTGCGAGGTCCGCATAGGCATCGGCAAGCTCATCAGCAATCAGGAGAGACGCCATGACGAGCAGGCGTGCATCACCAATCTGACCAACGGATGCAATCAGCTCTTCGATCCGCTTGTCGACGAAGGAAGCAAGGCGCTCTACGTGCTCCTCCTCGCCATTGTCGCAGGTGATGTCGTAGCCGCGGCCGTTGATCTCCACCTTTACCTGAGCCATCTCACTCCCCTAGGGTGCGTTGCAGCCGGTGAATCGCTGAATCTAGACGTACAGCGACGTTGCGAATCTCTTCGCGTGTGTCGTCGCCTTCTGACTTTGCTATGGAGGTCACGGTCAACCCTGCTGAGGATGGCAGGGGCAGTTTGCGGGTAGTGAGAGCCGTTTCAAGCCGGGCGATGGCGCGCTCCAACCGCTTCTCAGCTACCCCCACATCCGTCATTTTTCATCCCCGGCCTTTTTTTGATTTTCTCTACGCGCGCCTCGACTTGCGTGGCAGGATACGCTTTACCTCCTTTTGTCGTCAACCGCGGCCCCCAACGCTTGACGCACATCGAAGAGGGCGGCATTTTCCAATCCTAAAAGCTGCTCCGAGACGACATACTATATACATACTATATAAAGACACGGGGCACGGTGCTGGCGCTTAGAACGACGAGAATGAGGAAACCGTACAAATGACGGTTCGGGTTGGAATCAACGGATTTGGCAGGATCGGACGCTTAGCCCTTCGCGCCTTAGTCGAGAGTTCGCGGAACGACGTAGTAGTAGTAGGCGTGAACGACCTAGGTTCGATCGAGATGAACGTTCATCTGCTTCGCTACGATTCAATTCATGGGGCCTTCCCCGGTGAAGTAGTGATCAGTGGCGGCAGGATGGACGTTGGCCAGGGGCCAATCCGAGTAACGGCGGAACGTGAGCCCGCCAAGCTTGCCTGGGATGAGCTCGACATTGATGTCGTCATGGAATGCACAGGACACTTTCGGAAAAGGGAGCAGGCCGCTCTACATCTGAAGGCAGGCGCCACAAGGGTTCTAGTGTCAGCGCCGGCGAACGATACAGACCTTACCGTCGTCTACGGGGTTAATCATAGCAAGCTCAAGCCTTCAATGACGGTGGTTTCGAACGCCTCGTGCACAACGAACTGTCTAGCCCCCGTCGCTGACGTACTGCATAAGACGATTGGTATTGAACATGGATTCATGACAACTATCCATGCCTACACGGCAGATCAACACCTTGTCGATGGTTTGCACTCAGATCTAAGGCGTGCAAGAGCGGCGGGCGTCTCAATGATTCCTACCTCAACAGGCGCTGCACGAGCTGTCGGCCTCGTTTTACCGGAATTAGAGGGGAAGCTCGACGGGACGGCAATCCGAGTGCCAACAGCGAACGTCTCTATGGTCGACCTTACCTTGGTCACTTCCCGAAAAACCTCCGTCGAAGAAATTAACGGCGCAATGGAGGCAGCAGCAAAAGGGCGGTTGAAAGGCATACTCGCCACGAACGATGTGCCGCTTGTCTCAACCGATTTCAATCATACCTCCCATAGCGCCACCTTTGATTTATCCGAGACGCAGCTTATTAAGGGTAAGCTTGCCCGCGTGCTTGCCTGGTACGACAACGAGTGGGGATTTTCGAACCGAATGCTGGACACGGCAGCTTATATGGGGAGCCTCGAAAAGACGTGACGCGTGGCACTTTGATTGTGCATGACCTCCCGCAGGCCTTGGCCGCATTGGCTGCAGCAAAGAAGCTAGAGCAGGCAATTACACTACGTACCCCTTATGGAGCCGCCAGTTGCGCCGGGGCTGGTTACTTCCAAAAGGTGGCCGAGATTGCCCAGCACGAATACCCCGAGGTGGACGTCCACTTCGTGCTCGATTGCGGTACCTCTCCCGGCCATGCACTTGGCGCCATTCGTATCGGCTGGAAGCGGATCCGGCTTGCCGGTAAGAGGGTGGCGCTCGCTAAGGTCGTTGGAATCGCTGCTCAGGCCGGTGCCTCACTCGATGATGAGGATGCTCCCGTGCTCGACCTTCTGGAAACTCTGGAGCCGGAAAAAGCCGCCATAGAGTGGCTTCAACACTGCAGATAGTCTATGAAGTGCAAACAACTGCACGGGGCCTAATTGTTTCGTCATGAAGCTTACCAAGCGCGTTCAGAAAATCCTCGTGGCCTATGAAGGCGAAAGCCGCGACACCAAGGAAAGCCTTGCCCGCATCCTGATGCATGGACGTCTCGGTGGAACCGGTCGGCTCGTTATCCTGCCTGTCGACCAGGGTTTTGAGCATGGCCCCGCACGCAGTTTCGCGCCAAATCCGGATGCCTACGATCCCCACTACCACTATCGCCTGGCGATCGAGGCTGGTCTCTCTGCCTATGCCGCACCTTTGGGCATGCTCGAGGCAGGCATCGACAGTTTTGGCGATCAAATTCCGACGATTTTGAAGCTGAATAGTGCAAACAGCTTGAACCGGGCAAAAGAGGGCGCCAATCAGGCGGTGACAGGATCCGTAGAGGATGCTCTACGGCTTGGTTGCTCAGCGGTTGGTTTCACGATCTATCCAGGTTCGGACGCAGCCTATGACATGTTCGAAGAGTTGCGCGAGCTGTCACGCGAGGCAAAGAAGATGGGGCTTGCTGTCTTCGTTTGGTCCTACCCACGCGGCGGCAGTCTCTCGCGAGAGGGTGAGACAGCGATCGACGTCGTTGCATACGCCGCTCACATAGCCTGTCTGCTCGGTGCCAATCTCGTGAAGGTAAAACTGCCCACAGCACACCTAGAATTGGAGGCCAATAAGAAAATATATGAAGAGTCGCGAATTGATATTGCCACGCTTGCCGCCCGGGTAAGTCACGTCGTTAAATGCTGCTTCCAGGGCAAACGCCTTGTTATTTTTTCTGGTGGTTCGTCGAGAAATCTCGACAGCCTCACTGAAGAAGTCTGCGCAATCCGTGACGGCGGTGGGACCGGCTCAATTATCGGACGCAACACCTTCCAAAGGCCGCGGGAGGAAGCCCTGAAGATGCTGGACACAGTCATCAGAATTTATCAGGAATAGACGGATTCAAACTCACACCGCCCGTCTTTATCTTCTCTCCCCGCCAAAGATCGAACCACAGGCGTTTGCCAAAAGGCTAACCGAGGCGTTGGAAGCAGGCGACGTCGCCTGCTTACAACTCCGTATGAAGCATACCTCCGACGAGGCGATTCGGGAGACCGTGAAAACACTCCTTCCCATCTGCCACAGCCATGATGTGCCGCTGATCATCAACGACCGAGCTGACCTTGCACAAGAGACGGGAGCGGACGGTGTCCATGTCGGCCAGCAGGATATGGCCTGCGCAAAGGCCCGCGAAATCGTTGGCGTGGAATCGATTATCGGCGTTACCTGCCATGATTCACGCCACCTTGCCATCGTTGCTGCAGAGTCGGGCGCTGACTACGTCGCCTTTGGCGCCTTCTATCCGACGACGACGAAGGACACGAAGTACCACCCACACCCCGAGATCCTCGAGTGGTGGAGTGAAACAACCACGGTGCCTTGCATCGCTATCGGCGGCATTTCACCAGATAATTGCGCGCCACTCGTAGCCGCAGGGGCTGGCTTCCTGGCCGTGCTCAGCGGCGTCTGGGATCACCCGGCGGGCCCAGCGGAGGCTGTTTGCGCATACAACCGTGCAATTCGAAAAAGCGCCGATGCGTCACCTCCACCGAATACTGCGTGAAAGCTCACCCATCAAGGTTCGAGGCATTTGCCCAAGCCCCGGCGACCTGTTAGGTATCCCGCGGCTATTCTTCGAAAAACTACTTAACGTTTGAAAATGAAGATCAGCGGCAACGCCATTCGTTCCGGCATGGTGATCGAACACAAAGGAAAGCTGTGGGTGGCTGTGAAGACTCAGCATACCCAGCCCGGCAAGGGTGGTGCCTATCTTCAGGTTGAACTGCGTGACATCCGCGACGGCACGAAGTTGAATGAACGTTTCCGCTCGAGCGAGGACGTCGAACGTGTCCGCCTCGACCAACGGACCTATCAGTACCTTTATCGGGAAGACGGACTCCTCACCTTCATGGATATAAAAACCTTCGACCAGGTAACAATCAATGAGGCACTGGTCGGCGACGCGATCATATTTCTTCAGGATGGCACGATGGTAGCCATCGAATCATACGAAGGCGACCCGGTAAGCGTGACACTGCCAAAGACTGCTGTCTGCATCGTCATTGAAACGGAAAGCATAATCAAGGGGCAGACGGTGGCGGCTTCCTATAAGCCGGCAATTCTTGACAACGGGGTTCGTATTTCTGTGCCTCCGCATATTGAGATAGGTAATCGGGTCGTTGTGAATACAACTGACCGCACTTACGTTGAACGAGCAAAGGACGCATGAGCAAACGGTCTGCTATCATCAACGTCATGGAGGGGGCGGCCCGTAAGGCAGCCCGCTCGATCGTGCGCGACTTCGGCGAGGTCGAACAACTACAGGTCTCGAAGAAAGGGCCGGGTGATTTCGTAACGAATGCCGATCTCAAATCTGAAAAAATTCTGCTCAAAGAATTGCGCCGCGCTAGGCCCAGCTATGGGCTCCTACTCGAAGAAAGCGGGGCCCAAGAAGGCACAGACCCAAACTACACTTGGCTTGTAGATCCGCTCGATGGCACCTCGAACTTCCTTCACGGCATCCCCCACTTCTCCATAACAATTGCACTCAAACACGAAGACAAGATCGTGGCTGGGATTATTCTAGATCCGATCCAAGACGAGCTTTTTTGGGCGGAACGAGGCGGCGGCGCCTTTATGAATGATCGACGACTTCGCGTTTCGGCACGCACGCGGCTAGATGAAGCACTGCTCGCTTATGGCGAACCCTTCGGTGGCCGTCCCGGCAAAGAAATATTTACCAGGGTACTGCCACTCGTGATGGAAAAAACGGCCGGCATCCGACGCAGTGGCGCAGCTGCCCAGGACCTTGCCTATGTTGCCGCTGGGCGTTTCGACGGCTATTGGGAGGAAGGCCTCAAGCCTTGGGACATGGCAGCCGGCATCCTACTCATTCAGGAGGCAGGCGGCTACGTCACGGAAATCAACGGAGGCAAAAACATGTTCGGGTCGGGAAGCGTGCTCGCTACGAACGACCGTCTCTATCCCGCCGTCGCCGGATTGCTGCGCGAAGCCTATACGGCGGTGGGTGAAGAAGCGGGTTGATTTTCGGTTCTAATCTTTGTGAACCCATTGTCTGCAACTTGCCTGTGAGTTATATTTGTAAGAATGTCTCCGCACCATCGCCTCCAAATCGGTGTCCTTGTCGTAGGCGGGTTTATGCTTGCCAGCACAGCCCTGCTTGCTGGGGAGACTGTCGTTGTGGGCGGCAGCGGAAAACCGAGCGTTTCAGTTGACTATGGTGTGCTAGACGAACTCGGCCAGCTGCCAGTCGTGCCAAGCCTTCTGATACCGGGACAGGGACCAGCCCGTAGTGGCCGGATTGAGCTTCGCATGCCAGGAACGCCCCAAGCGGAGACGACACCGAAGGTGACGCCTGCTCCTGCCATACCAGAAAGTATTGTGTTGACGCCCGAAGCGGCTGCTGAACCGAAGGCCTTGCCTTCGCCTCCAGTATTGGCGCCAAAGGCTATGGCGCCCGAAGCGGCTGCTGAACCGAAGGCCTTGCCTTCGCCTCCAGTATTGGCGCCAAAGGCTATGGCGCCCGAAGGGAAAAAACCCACGCTTGATATGCCGGATGCTCCGCCGCCTCCGATCACGCTTACGGAACCGCTTACGGCCTTGCCCTCAGAGCCTAAGCCCCAACTAGAAGAGGTTGACAAGCAAACAGCCCAGCCTACCGGGAAGGCGTCGATGGAGAAAACCGCAAAATTGCTCCCGGCATCCACACCCATTGAACTTGGCGACCCCATTAGCGTCGAGTTCGAAAGCAAGAGCGCGCTTCTATCTAATGAAGCAAAGACAGAACTTAATGGCCTCATAAAGCGGCTGAAGGGTAATCCCGGCATTCGAATCCAGCTGCTAGCATATGCGAGCGGCACGCCGGAAACTGCAAGTAAGGCGCGTCACCTTTCGCTTTCTCGAGCGCTTGTTGTTCGCTCCTATCTCATTGAAGCCGGAGTTTCCAGCATTCGGATCGACGTCCGCGCACTCGGCAGCCAGTCCAAAGATGAGCCAGCAGACCGTGTCGACCTCGTCTTCGCTGACGGTGAATCAAAAAAATTGTAACAGTTAGCCTAGGGATGAGCGCCCTAGAGATGAGCGGATAAGCTCCGGCTCGAACTGAAGTTCGGCTAGGCGCGCATAAAGGGGTGAGGTTTCGAGAAGCTCTCCATGACTGCCAACGGCAACGATTTTTCCATCCTCTAGAACGACGATGCGATCTGCCTTTAGCACGGTTGAAAGCCGATGTGCGATTACCAACGTAGTACGATTAGCCATCAACTTTTCCAAAGCGTCCTGAACGACGCGCTCGCTTTCCGAATCAAGGGCGCTCGTCGCCTCGTCTAACAGCAAGACGGCAGGGTCTCGCAAAATCGCTCGAGCGATGGCAAGCCGTTGTTTCTGCCCGCCCGAAAGTCGCACGCCGCGTTCACCGAGAAAGCAGTTAAAGCCTTCCGGCAACTGGTCGAGAAATTCGGCTGCGTGCGCAGCTTCCGCGGCGGCACGGATCGCGGATTTGTCGGCCTCGGGACGGCCGTAGCGAATGTTTTCCCATGCATCAGCAGAGAAAATGACAGGATCCTGTGGAACAAGGCCAAGGCGCGCGCGCACTGCCCCAGGTGCCGCGTCAAGAAGCAAGATCCCATCTAGTGTAATGTGTCCACTTTGTGGATCATAAAAGCGTAGCAATAATTGAAATACGGTTGACTTTCCGGAACCCGATGGGCCGACAAGTGCAAGCTTTTCGCCGGGC
>Ga0315336_1006914_pt1 | contig 11263 bp, 14 predicted proteins | sample ASW5metaG_FD_204512 | JGI IMG/M metagenome (GOLD analysis project Ga0315336, IMG submission 204512) | Ammonia-oxidizing marine archaeal communities from Monterey Bay, California, United States - ASW #5 | ecosystem: Environmental > Aquatic > Marine > Intertidal zone | place: USA: California... | reverse complement strand
CATCGGGCGTAATCGTCAGAAACTATGATTAAAACACTCTCTATAATTCGTAAGGAGGGCCTTCTTCTAATCGGTGTATCTTTTCTAGTCGGCCATTCTGGAGCGAATTTTCTCTCCTCAGTCATAGAAGAAGGAATCATGCCGTTTGTTGCATTTTTTTTCGGCGAACAGGATTGGAGAAACGCATTCGTAACGTTGGCAGGAATAGAGATTCATTGGGGAGAACCCCTTAGTACAGGGCTACACTTTCTAATCGTGCTCTATATCGCGACCGTTGCATTGAGATTTTTAAAGAAAGAGACCAAGGACTGAAAACCCCCGGTGCTCAACTGGGAGTGTTTGCTTTAATGAATCCCGAATCGTCTTAAGATGTATATGTAATCAGGCTGTAGTTCGCGCTGGATTAACCTAATACAGGCAATCAATGAACTAAATTATTCAGCATAGTGATTTCTGTTGTTTCCAAAACATGTCCCGAGGCTGCAACAGCATCCTTGGCATTTTCAAAGAATTCTTCCATTGCCGCTCTAGAAGAGATTTGTGCCAGACCATACAAACCTGAGGATCTTTATCTGGCCGACCATGAAAAACTCAATAATTCCTGCGTTTTTGGTCATTGGTTAGGCTGAATAAAACGCTTGGTCCCAGTCAAAAAAATCGTTACTGATACGAAACTTTATCAAAGCTTATGGGGTCAATTCACAAGTCCTTGGATACAGCGTCTAGATTTTTATTATCGCGTTGATGTATCTGGAAGGTGAGGAAAGGACGGTTTCCGCGCTACACTTCAACTTGACGTGGGCTAAACATTTCAAGCAAACAATTTAGTGGCCAAATAACTGAAGAGGATGTAAAGAATGAGCGACTTCAAGCGAGGATTCATTATGGGACTGGGGGCAGCATTGCTCGTTGTAGTATCATCAGCGATAGCGTTGAATATATCGCCCCGCATGGTTAATGAACTTAATACGGAGGAACTGGGATTGTTGATCAAGGATTCTCTGGATGACTGCGAATTGAACGTAAGACGGCAGATCGTTTGCCATCCCTTGGTCAAGACATACTAAACCTAAAGATTTCTACTCGGCGGCGATTCTTTTTTGCTCTGTTGAAACTAAACCTAAAACTTAGGAGACACTAATTATGTTGAAGCGGGTTTTTGGCCTTTTAGGGGCGTGTACCTTGTTTTTCACATCGATTGCGGTGGCGGGTAGCTTGCCTCAAACCCCCGTAGCAATGGTGAAGCAGGCTCTTGGTGATCTGCACTTGGCTTATCAGGAGCATGAGAGCGTTAATCAAAACCCGCACTTTGTCATTGATGACAAGGAGTTAGGCATTCCTTTGGCTGTTTACTTTGCTGATTGCAATGATGCCCGAAGCGCCTGCGAGGATGTCATCTTTTATGCGGACTTCGGCCGCCGTGCCGGGGCGCGAATTAACCTCGAGTTAGAAGAAATCATTCGAGAATGGAATCATATCTCGGCCTTGTATCGAACGACAGCATTTCGTTCAGATGGTGGCGAGGTCGGCTTGGATCTTACGATGTCATTTGTTGACAATATAGAAGTTGTGCACTTCAACATCGGTGCGTTCCTGTATGAAGTCGGTGTGATGGAGGGGCTGATTGGCCGTGGGAATTGATTTATTCAGAACTCTCGGCTTAGTGATTCTTGGGGTGTTGTATGTTGTACCAGTACTCGGGACGGCGGCAGAGGCGCCTCACGTAGGTGACGGCGCATCGATCCACGTCACCATTGGCGGGTCGGGCGTCGTCAACGCTGGTGTTGGGGTGGCAGGATATGCAAACTCGAAGCAAATGATCGGTAGCCTTATTTCTGGGAATGTCGGCGGAAAATTGAATCTTTCGACGGAGATTAAGAACTCGGGCGTAGTCAATGTAGGCGCAAGTGTGGCTGCATCTACGACCGCTACACAGGCCATCGACACCGTAAAATTAAGCGGCACAGCTTCTGGAAATGTAACAGATCAGGTAACACTGACTGGTTCTGCGGTGACAAATGTGGCGGTAGGGGTCGCTGCAGATGCGAAAGCTTGTCAGCTAATCGGCACTATTGGACTTAATTGCGACTAATTAATAGGAGAAATTTCAATGCGTTATCTCACTCTCATGGCAGGCTCGCTGTTGGTTTCAGCCACGGCACTTGCGTTAGATGCCCCCAATATTGGAGCTGGTGCGAGTTTGACAGCCGATATCGGCGGAACTTCCCAGTCAGTCGGAGGAAAAAGTTACGCAGGCGTAGTCAACGCGCTAGGTTCTGTAGATGGTAAATCTGTTGTAAAGCAAAATCTTGCCCACATCGGCGATGCTTCAGTTGGGGCTAATGCAAAGATTTCTTTATCGGTTAAGAATGCCGGCGTGGTAAACGCACTTGGCGCCTTTGAAGGAGCAGCTGTGGTGAATCAGTCGATTGCCTCAGTATCAAGTGGTTCAGTAGGTGCGAACCTTACGCTGAACACCACCATAGCAAGCTCTGGGGTCGTCAATGTTGTAGGCGCAATTGGTGGGGATGCAAAGATCTGTCAGAGCATTGGCAGCATTGGGGACAACTGCAAAGATAATCCTCTTTAGGAACTAATTGGAGATCAGCCAATAGATGCTTTCACTTTCGCTTGATTGCTTGCCTTTGAAAGGACTCCAGGTGCGCACACTCGCCTTGATTGTCGTTGCCCTGGTTTTGGTTACGTTGTCGGTTTCCCCAAAGATTGCGACGGCTGAAATTATTGATAATAAAACGGCCGCTTCACTGCACGGCTACTATGCCCATCGGAACCACAAAGATGCTTACGAGCGACATGGCAGCAACATTGATGAGCCAGGCGATTCAGCGGAATTTGATATGTTTCATAATGCTCGGCGAAGAAACTCTCCAAGGGGAATGACACAAGGGCCTGCGTGTGGCGGCGTATCAATTGGAAATGTTTATACAGAGCGAACAGATGTCGGCTCACACCGGGTACCTAATCAACTCATGGTGGTGGTAGGCGATGTCGTTGCAACAGGTAAGGACTGTCAATAATCTAATGATCAGATTTCTCAATTTGTGCAGCGTTTGTTTTCTGGCGGCTGTCACTGCCGGGTGTGCAACAATGGCGCAGCCTCCGGAGACCCTGGTCAACGAACAGCCTCCCAGTAAACCGCAGGCGACAGTCACTTCACTTCATCAAGCAGTTGTATGTATGGACGACCTGTTTCTAGAGAAAAAAGTCCCAACGGCTCTTGTCTCTTCAGAGGGTATCTATAACTACGCAATTTCGAATAAATCCATATCATCTGGTGGCAAGGAAATACTTATCGTAACTTTAAGCCAGTTGGCTGAACGAAGTAATTCCGTACGTTTTGTAGCTTATGGAACCGATATGAAGGATATGCTTGATCTTCAAGGCGTGCACCCTAGAAAGAAGACTTTTCAGGTTCCCAATATATTTATCCGTGGCGGCCTAATCCAAATGTACGACTCCTGGCACGGGCAAAAAGGCGCGGGAATTTCGGCCCAGCTTACACATAACCAGGATACCGCAGATGGATTATTGTCATATTCAGATACAGGTAAAATCACTCAATTAAGTCTGGACTTCTCGGCTGGCGACATCGCCACGTTACAAGTCATTCCAGGACTGACTTCTTCTGTGACAATGTCACAGATTGTCGACCGGGATCGCTCTGTTAACGCTGATATCTCTTTGGATGGGCTTGGACTTACGGCAAGTCTGGATAATGAACTAAAGTCCGACCCTAACGATATGTATCGTGCGCTTATCCAGTTGGGAACAATAGAACTTATGGGGAAAGTGCATAAGGTTCCCTACTGGACCTGCGTATCCAAAGCCATTGGGTCGGAAGAATCAAAAGAAGAACGACTCACACACTTTGTTCAGCTGAATAGCTCAGATAAACTCCAGAGTTTCAGTCAAGACCGGCTGATTGAGCTGAAATATTTAAAGGAAGAAGACAAGTCAGATAGCCAGGCGTTTCAATCAGCCATAGCTGACTTTCAGCAGCGGTATAAGCTGATACCTACTGGCCTAATCGATTTTCCAACCTTTAATCTGCTTATGATGTAAAAATGTCGCTGTGATCCGCAGAATCTCTACGGCCATAGGCGCCATATCCCTGTTTATCTGCAACTACAGTTCTGCGACTCCTCCGGGTTATGGAGATGGGGCATGTCTGGATGCTTCTATATGTGTCTCCGTAGATGCAAAAGATGTGAAGAACGTTGGGGTTCAAGTTCTGGGCTCAACCAATGTTGATCAGCTTGTAGGGGCCATTAAGAACACCCTGCCTACTGCGGACACGATCGTCGTCAAAAACGCTGGGAATATTGACCAAACCAGTGTGAGCGCATTGTCCGCAGGTACCGAGGAAACAGATATTGGCCTGATAAGGCCGAGTGGCGCCTTTGACAAAATCATTATTAACCTCTCTGGAGGAGACGTCACAAACACGTTTATTGGGATGGGTGGAGTTAACGCAAAAATTGACATAGGTGATCTGAGTGGCCGTAACTCAAACCTGGACATCACTACACGGAGTATTTTGAACAGTAACGTGTCCATAAGCGCCGGGTCATTGATCTCGATTGGCGTAGGAGATGGCACGATTGATGGTCAGATCTCCGTTGGTCGGGTAAAAAACTACGCTACCGCAAACGTTGGTGGTGGTGCCGACATTAAGGTTGGGACCGTTACAGGCGGAGGTCGACATAACTTCAATATCAAGACCGGGAACATAACAAATCACTCTTCCGCTGGGATTGCGGCAAAGGGTGAAATTCTGGTCGGAAATATGACCAATGTTAGTAGTTCTAACGTCACCATTTCGACTGGGAATCTTGCAAGCACAATGGCCGCCAGCGCGGATTATGGGGGGGGTATATATATAGGCAACTGTAAAGCGCGAGGCACATGTACGGTCAATATTTCACACGGAAACGTAACTGCCAAGGCTTATGGATGCGTTAAAGACATCGGCTGCTTGAGCGACTTGGCCGCCAGCTCGTGTATCGCCATAGGAAACGTTAACGCTGATCCGTGCACATCAATCATCTCGGACATAAAAAACGAAGCAGAAAAACTGTATGACGAAGCGAAAAAACTGTATGACGAAGGGAAACATGATGTCGAAAAAGCTTGGCATGATATTTGGGGCTGATACACTCTTGTCGTGTGAGCTAACACGTTCTTTGGCGTATGTAAGACAGTAGTTCTGAATAAACTACTTGTAGTCTAGAATTACCTCCGCGTGTCAATAATCAATCTGACGCCTAAACAAAGAGGCACGGCATTGGGCATTTGATGCGGCAACACATTGCCCCAAAACCGTGTAGTCAGGGGTCTCTGATACGGACAGATGCCTGTCACTTACAACCTCGGTCTCTGCCTGAAAAGCCCATCTGGCAGCTTCTGCCCCCTACGAAAGGCAGCTGGGATTTCTGGTTTTCCCTTGACTCGAATTTGAGCCCGGTATCGAATGGCGTCGATGCTCGTTAGTAGCCGTTGAATTGTCGCCACCAATCCTCCGTAGTTATGCTCACTACACGGTGAGACCATCTATGGAGTTGTGCTGAGAGTGTGCCGCGAAGAGCAGATTGAGGCAGGATAGTTCTAGAAACAACGTAAAGTTTGGCTCCCCGGGCAAGACTCGAACTTGCGACATATGGATTAACAGTCCACCGTTCTACCAACTGAACTACCGGGGAATATCGCGGGCAGCAATGCTACTGTTATGGCTCGTCGCGGTCAAGGAAGGATCGCGATTAGGAGAGGGCGGTTAGCACGATATGGTTTGGCCGGTCGGGGAGCTGGTGCTAAGTCGAGCGCGCCCGGTCAGGTGAACGATCACGGTTCGTGCAAGCTCGCCTGACTGACTACAAAGCCTGAAATGACCATTTGGCCAAGCCTCGCCGTGGGGCTGAAATCGTATCCAGTTTGGGGTTCTCCAATAAATCTCCACACCAGGTGGAGAGGCGGCTGTAAAGATAATTCTCTCTGCGGTGTCATACTGATTATCTAAATCCTTGTCGATGAAGCCAAACCAGCCTCGACTCCAGGAGGTGCCTGACTCGCAAGCCAGGGCCTCGCTTGCTGGGCACACCAGGACCGATAACCCGGTCTGGATAGACAGGGTTCTTGCGAGACTAAGGTGATGCAGAAGGCGAGATGACGCAGTGTCTACCTGTTTTGCGATAATCTGACTTTGCCATCCCGGAACTGCGAAGCCGATAAGCGCTACGATGATCCCCAGAACTATTAATAACTCGACCAACGTAAAGCCATTGTTTGTTGAAGACACTGAGGCAGGCCGCGGTTTCATAAAGCAGAGTCTGGCGGGGGATACGCGCCCTGACAGTGAACTTGGGTACTGAAAATGACTCGGAAATTCATACTGAAGAGTGATTTTCAGCCCGCAGGCGACCAGCCAGAGGCGATAAGCGATTTACTGGATGGCATCCATGCTGGGGAGGCCTTCCAAACCCTCCTTGGGGTAACAGGCTCCGGCAAGACGTTCACCATGGCGCATGTGATTGCCAAGCTCGGTCGACCGGCGCTGGTTCTGGCTCCGAACAAGACTCTCGCAGCACAGTTGTATGCGGAGATGCGCGAGTTTTTCCCTGACAATGCGGTGGAGTATTTCGTGTCTTATTACGATTACTACCAGCCTGAAGCTTATGTGCCCGCAAGCGATACCTATATCGAAAAGGACGCGTCAATTAATGAGCATATTGATCAGATGCGACTTTCCGCTACGAAAGCGATCCTTGAACGCGAAGATGTCATCATCGTAGCAACGGTCTCCGCAATTTATGGACTCGGGGATCCGGCCGCGTATCACGGGATGATCCTGCATCTTCGTGAAGGTGCGCTGGCGCAACAACGCGATATCCTGCGTCGACTTGCGGAACTGCAGTACACACGGAACGAGATCGAACTTCGTCGCGGGACGTTTCGGGTTCGTGGCGACGTGCTCGATATCTTTCCAGCGGAATCCGAGCGATTTGCGGTGCGGATCGAGCTTTTCGGCGATGAGATTGAAAAACTCTCCCGGTTTGATCCGTTGACGGGAGAGGCCGACGAACGGTTGACGCGTTTTACGATCTACCCAAAAAGCCACTACGTGACGGCTCGTGAGACGATTCTCGACGCCATCGAAGAAATCAGCGACGAACTTACCCATCGGCTTTCCTTTCTTCGTGATCACGACAAGCTAGTTGAGGCTCAACGACTGGAACAGCGTACCCGTTATGACATAGAGATGATGCGCGAACTTGGTTACTGCGCCGGAATTGAGAACTACTCACGGTTCCTTTCGGGAAGAAAGATAGGGGAGCCTCCGCCGACATTAATTGATTATTTTCCTGCCGACTCATTGATGATCATTGATGAAAGTCACGTTACGGTTCCCCAACTCGGTGCGATGTTTAAAGGGGATCGCTCACGAAAAGAAAACCTTGTGGAGTACGGGTTTCGACTCCCTTCGGCGCTGGACAACCGCCCACTGCGTTTTGATGAGTTTGAATCTTTGATGCCCAGAACCGTATTCGTCTCAGCGACACCCGCAGATTATGAACATGAGCACAGTTCGAGCGTGGTTGAGCAGGTTGTTCGTCCTACGGGATTAGTAGACCCTGAAATCGAAGTCCGTCCGGTGTCCAGCCAGGTTGACGACCTGATGTCAGAGGCGCGCGAGAAGGCGGCGGCAGGGGAGCGTGTCCTCGTCACCACGCTGACAAAGCGTATGGCGGAAGACTTGTCCGATTATTTGCATGATCACGGCATTCGGGTGCGTTATCTGCATTCGGACATCGATACGGTGGAAAGGGTGGAGATTCTTTCAGACCTTCGCAAAGGCACGTTTGACGTCCTGGTGGGTATTAACCTGCTTCGTGAGGGGCTGGATCTTCCTGAAGTATCATTGGTTGCGGTGCTGGATGCCGACAAGGAGGGGTTCCTGCGGTCCACCCGGTCATTGATCCAGACCGTGGGACGTGCTGCTCGTCACCTTAACGGCAGGGCAATCTTGTACGCGGATAAGGTTACCAAATCGATGCAACGGGCGATCGACGAGACCGAACGTCGGCGCGAAAAGCAGCGCGCCCATAATCGGCTTCACAACATCGTGCCGCGTTCGGTGGTCAAGCCTGTGAACGACATCATTGATGGCGTGGCGATGGATTCCAATTCGAAAGCTGCCGCGAAGTCGTCGATCTCTAAACGAGCCTCCACACCAGGGCAAGCCGCTAGACCACTATCTACCGAGGACTTTAAGCGGGCGATCGTGCAACTCGAAGACCGAATGTATGCGCATGCGCGGGATCTGGAGTTTGAAGAGGCCGCACATATTCGAGATCAAATCGCGGAACTCAAACGAGGACAGTTCCGCCCTGTGATCGCCGCGGCTTAAAGAGCTCTTTGAAGAGCTGATATAACTTGATCAATCTCTTGGGCGTCGATCGTTAAAGGGGGCAGCAGGCGAATTACGGTTGGGCCAGCGGGAAGGGCAATGATGCCGTCTTCGAGTAACGCCTGAAGCACCGGGGTGGCCTTTTGTTTGAGCTCGATTCCGATCATTAAGCCGAACTGCCGTAGTTCCCTAACAGAATCAGGCTGAACCATCAAAAATTGCTGTGCAAAATAGGTGCCTATTGACGCTGCACGATCGGCCAGGGCCTCACGGCGCATGAAATCGATGGCAGCCGACGCGGCGGCACAGGCGAGAGGGTTCCCACCAAAGGTTGATCCGTGAACTCCAATTCCAACGCGGACAGTATCCGCGCACAGGACCGCGCCCATGGGAACCCCACCGGCGATTCCTTTGGCGAGACACATCATGTCAGGCTGCAGTTCGAAGTGCTCGCAGGCGAAAAACCGGCCAGTTCGACAGAAGCCGGTCTGAACCTCGTCAATGATCAATAACGCCCCGCGTTCGGTACAAAAACGGCGTGCAGCTAAAAGGTATTCTTCTTCGGCAGGTCGAACCCCACCTTCGCCCTGAATCACCTCCAGGATAACAGCGGAGGTGGTATCGCCCACGGCCGCGTCGAGTTTTTCTATATTGTTGAGAGGGACGAACGTATTCCCTTCAAGCAAGGGCTCGAAGGTATCTCTGTATTTAAAGGTCGCGCTCAAGGCGCCAAGCGTCCGGCCGTGAAAACCCCGCATCGCTGCCACAAGCCCGCTGCGCCCGGTGCTGGCCCGCGCGAGTTTAATTGCGGCTTCAACACTCTCTGTTCCCGAATTACATAAAAAAACTCGTTTGAGCGCTGTAGGAGCAAGACGCACGAGTCTCTCCATTAGTTCGCCGCGTCGATCATTGTGAAAGATTCCGGGACAGTTCAGCAGCGTCCTTGACTGATCGGCCAGGGCCTCAGCCACGGCCGGATTACTGTGCCCGATGTTCGCAACGCCCACGCCCGAGGCACAGTCAATATATTCTTTTCCGTCAGCCGACCAAAGGCGGGCCCCTTCGCCGCGCACGATATTGATACCCCGTCGCGGATAGACCTCAAGGGCGTAACGGGCCTCGAGTGAGTCACTGTTCATTGAATCGTGGTGCCTTTGCCGGCGAGGGCGTCGAGCACCGGGTGTTCTGTTCTGCCGTCTGCGATGATTACTTCGGCCGCACCGGCGTCAAAGAGTCGACGCAAGGCCAGCATTTTCCGCTTCATCCGACCCTCGACCAGGGACTCCCGATTTTCAAGTTCGGCAACTGAGAGGGTTGGAAGCATGGAGCGTTCATCGTTTTTGTCCTCCAGAAAACCAGGTGCCTCAATAAGTTGGATCAACTTGTCTGCCTTGAGTGCGTTCTGAAGAACGGCAACGATGTCGTCATTTTCCGAGTTGATCGCAAATCCCGCCTCATCGATGATCGGGATACTGAGCACAGGGCGGTAACCTTGCTCCAGCAAGGTTTTTAAGAGTGACACATTGACGCTCAAAGGTTTTCCGGAAAAATCCCGTTTGAGCAGGGTTTTTTTGCCTTCGCGAACCTTGATCCCCCGGTTACGCCGACCCTGAATCAGACGCCCGTCAAGCCCTGTCAGGCCCACCGCGTTCACCCCATTACGCTGACATAATTCCACGAAACGCCGGTTGCTCAGTCCGCTATAGGCCATCATGATCAGGTCAATGGCAGTCGTGTCCGAGAAGACGCTTGAATAGCCTGACACCGAGGTCAATTCAACCTTTTCCTGCTCAAGCCGTATGGCCAGGCTGTCGCGAAGCGCGTTGGCGCCCAGTACAACTACAAACGGTTGCTCGAGCTTTGCGAGGTCACTCACCACCCCTTCCAGATTAATCTCGCTACCACCGCCTACTTTTATGATGTACATATGCAGAGTAACCCTATAACTCCATGATGGTCCGATTCTCTATCGGGTGCCAGGTCCCATCCAAAGGATAGGCCTCGGAACAGACGATATCCAGACCGTTGACCAGGGTCCGGTGCATCTGGAAGTAATCTGTATTTTCATTGTACAAGGTCGTCAACATTGACCGCTCGGGCGTTGCGAGGATCATATTCATTGCTCGGATATAGCGGGTCCGTTTCTCAATGACGTCGACGGCCTTGCTCAGTCCGGGTAGGGCGCCGTGGTGGGCGAAACGTTTCGTGTAGTTGAAGATCTTCTCCGCCCCAATTCGGCCTTGCTCGCGGATCCGAACGCCCGAGAGTTCCCCATTGAAAATGAACACCTCATTATCTCGGCAGAATGGCATATTGTTTTCTACGACAATACCCTCGTCCCGAAATGCACTGCGCGCGTGGGCGAGAAATAGACGCGCCTGGCCGAACGAGTTGAGGTCATCCTCCCAGATGGGTGAAAGGGTATGGTGAAACTGCCATCGACCGTCGGAGATCCAGCTGCAGCCCCAACCATGTCCCTGGTATTCCTCGCTGTTTCGGCAAAGGGCTCCAAACTTGCGCAAGTGTGGGGAGACCTCGAAGGGCTCTTCTGCCCGAAGCCACAGGAGGCGGCACATCGGTCTTCAGATCGGATGCAGGCCGGGGAAGGTGAGCCCTGTGTGCTCGTCCAGGCCATGCATGATGTTGAAGCACTGCACGGCCTGTCCAGCCGCTCCTTTCATCAGGTTATCAATCGCACTGATTACTACCACCCGGTTGGTACCCGAATCAACTTCGAACCCGATATCACAAAAGTTCGTCCCACTCAGGAGTTTAGGTTCGGGGTACCGGTGAATGCCACTGCGCTCCTTGACGATGCGTATGAAGGGTTCATCCGCATAG
>Ga0315336_1006913_pt1 | contig 11264 bp, 7 predicted proteins | sample ASW5metaG_FD_204512 | JGI IMG/M metagenome (GOLD analysis project Ga0315336, IMG submission 204512) | Ammonia-oxidizing marine archaeal communities from Monterey Bay, California, United States - ASW #5 | ecosystem: Environmental > Aquatic > Marine > Intertidal zone | place: USA: California... | reverse complement strand
CAAGAGCGGTCGGCGACATCTCACCCGGCTTCAGCCCATCCATAACATCGATGGCGAGATCAACCGGAACAAACACGGTGTAGCGATCCGTGCCAACCAGCTCACCCCACATCCCGGTAGCCGTCAGCGCCTGACCGAAGCGCTCCTTCCGGGGTCCGCTGATCGCATCAGTCATTGTGGGCAGCTGATCTTCGGGGCGATAAGACAAGATCTGGTCTGCCACAAGATACCGGCTCTTGTTCACGCTGGAAACCATAGCCCTACCACTCCGGAAGTTGGGCAGCCGAATAGGCGCGTCCTCGTCATATACCGTACCGCTCACGATCGCCAGCTGGCCGTCTTTAATTGAATCAAGATCATCCCATTGCACACGCACACCAAACCCGACCGCATCGGCAAGGCAGCAATACATAAAGGTGGTCATCAGCGCAAAACTGGTCCTGTCGCTCAACTCCTCCAGACGCTTCACTACGCCGACCGTCGTCACCGAATTCCCAGGGCTCGCTTCCTCACTGGGCTGTCTGGAACTGAGATCCAGGAGGAGGACCCGCGGGTAACGCCTCAGGTCGACCTGCTCCCATAGCGCCGCTTCAAACTCCGGGTTCGCCTGGTCGATCGAACCCACCGCAGGAAGATAAGGTTTGCCGATTACTACCACTGCGCCCATCACAGCAAAAACAAACATGTTGGCGCCAAGTCCTTTCCGCCTACCCGCCACGGTGGCGACGCCTAGGACGAGCACAAGCACTGCACCGGTTAACGTGAGTGGCCTGAACTTGGCGTTCATCAGGAGTTCATAGTGATCGGATAGGGAAAACCACAGTATTCCGATGCCGATCATTAGCAGAATGCAGGACTCTAAAACCCCGTATATCCTTTTCACTGCAAGACTCCCGACAGCCAGCCGGAATATTCGATTAACCACGATAGGACGAATACCAGCAGGATGGGAATAACAACGAGTGCCAGTACGACGCGCTTCCTGAAGGTTGCGAAAAACATGCCAATCAGTTTCAGATCGACCACCGGACCCACCGTGATGAACGCCAGCCTGGCCCCAGCCGTGAAGGTCTGGAAAGATGCCGCGACGAAGGCATCGGCTTCTGAACAGACACATAACAGAATCGCCAGCAGCATCATCCCGGCTATGGACAGTGCGGCGTTATCTGTAAAAACAGACATGCCGTCTTCCGGGAGCAGCGTTTTAAATGCAGCGGCGGCCAGGCACCCAATCACGAGGAACCTGCCCATATACATGAACTCTGCTGCAGTATGACTGAAGACCGCTCGGATCTTCTCCGAAAGCGGCTGGTTCGAGTGATCATGATCATGGCCGTGCCCTGCGTCCGTAACGTTCTCCGCGAGGACCTCGGTCAGACGTCTGACATACAAGGCGACCACGAGCGCCACCAGAGCCGCTACGGCTACCCGAGCCAAAACCATGGCCGCACTGCCCTGGAATGCAAGATACGTTGACGCAAGGACAATCGGATTTACGACCGGTGCTGCCAGCATGAAAGCCACGGCTATGAATGGCGGCACCCCTTTGAGAATCAGGCGCCTGACGATCGGTACAACGCCGCATTCGCAGGTCGGGATAAGGAAGCCCCCGAGAATGCCAGCGATCAATCCGCCCGCAACACTCTTTGGCAACCAGCGCAACAGGCGCTCGGTAGCGACGAAAACCTCAATCAGGGCCGAGAACAGCGAGGCAATCACAAGAAACGGCATCGCCTCGAGGAAAATGGCTGTTGCGATGCTAGCGAAGGTACTGAACATGCGAGCTAACCCCTAATCTATCCTGGGAGTGGCGCGCCCCGTCACATACCGAAACTCCAACCCTGATCTACTCGTGGCGACCGTCACGTCCGCCCAAACATACGGGCTCAATGCATCCGGAACACCAATTTACACAGTTCATCTTTTATTGATTAGCTAAGTAACCCGCTTCAGGCGGCTTTCTGGCTACCATCGGTGTCTACCCTGACTTTGGCCTCGAGCATCTCTCGCTCCTCCATGGCTCGCTCGAACGCGTGCGCACGGACCGGCCCATAACCCCGAACCTGCATCGGCCATCTCACCAACTGCAAGACTGCAACGACGTTCGCTTGGGTGACTTGCAGTGTCCCAAGTAAATCGAGAGTCTTGTCGAAAGCAGTTTCCATCTGCCGATTGAGTTTTCTTTCTTCACCGAACCGAAATGGATCGCACCATCTCCCCCGAATCCACCTAAAAGCACTCAAGACACGGAAAGCTGGGAAAATCCACGGCCCGAAACTTTGCATAACAGGACGACCGGTATCGGGATCTCTGCGCGAGAGCAGCGGAGGTGCAAGATGTATCCGCAGTTTAAAGTCGCCGTCAAACTCCTGATCCAATGACTCGCGGAATTCCGGCTGACTGTAGAGTCGTGCCACCTCGTATTCGTCTTTTTCGTATAGCACCCGGAATCCGCTCTCAATCAACGCTGGAGCAAGTTCCGGCAGAAATTCGTCATCGATATGTTCTCGCGCTGTATTGATCCAGGCTGATAATCTGGCGGCGGTACGGGATCCGTGTGATTGGTTTAACAGATCCAAACGACGCCTCAATAGCGTCTCTTCTGAACGATCTTTTAAAGCATCCTCCAAAACGTCCGCGCCAGCGACCCCGCCACCGATCAGCACGTCGGTCGCTTTTGGATCCGCACCTATCCTACGCCCAAGACGGAAGGCATTGATATTGGTGTCCACATCGCGTCCGTTGAGTTCGATCGCCTTCTCAATGGCCGGTCCGGGAACTGGCAAGGCGGCCAGTTGGTACGCACAGCCCAACATGATCATATTCGCGCTCAACGTATCCCCGAAGACCTTTTGGGCTAGCTCGGTCGCGGGGACAGTGCGTAACTCGCCACTCGCGCTACCAATGGCACCGAGCAATTCGTCCAGGGGAAATTTCTGATCCGGTTCGTGGGTGAACTCACCCGACATCATCTTGTGCGTATTGATCACTGATTTTGTTTTGTTGCTGAGTTTAATCCTCGTCTCTTGTGCAGCAGCCGTCACCACATCGCAACCCAGCAAAAGATCTGCACCGCCGTCGGCAACATGTGTCGCCGTGATCTCATCCGGGTCCGCTGTCAGAATGATGTGACTCGTTACGGCTCCACCCTTCTGCGCGAGACCTGCCATATCCAGAACCGAACAACCCATTTTGGCCACGTGAGCCGCCATGCCAATAATGGCACCTATAGTGACCACCCCCGTCCCACCCACGCCGGTCAAGGTGATGCAGTACGGACGATCAACTCGGGTGACGGCCGGATCTGAATATGCTGATGGGTCAGACGACATCGATCCAACGCTTCGAGCCGGCATCTTTCTCTGTCCACCAAACACAGATACAAAACTGGGGCAAAAGCCCTTGTTGCACGAGTAATCGAGATTACAGGCCGACTGATCAATTGCTCGTTTGCGTCCAAGGTCAGTCTCAACGGGGATAAGCGCAACGCAGTTCGACTGCTCCCCACAGTCACCACAACCCTCGCAAACGGCTTCATTGATAAAGAGTCGTTCGTTTGGCGTCTCCATAAGACCGCGACGCCGGCGGCGGCGCTTTTCCGCCGCACACGTCTGGTCGTAGATGATTACCGAGGTCCCCGGAACCTCACGCATTTCTCGCTGAACCCGGGCAAGCAGATTGCGGTGAAAGATCTCTACCTCGGGTGCCCAGTCAGCGTCGGCGGGATACTTCTCGGGATCGTCGGTCACAACAGCGATCTTGGAGACCCCCTCTGCATGGACCTGACGGGAGATCCGCATAACGTCCATCGGTCCATCTACTGACTGCCCTCCGGTCATGGCGACTGCATCGTTGTAGAGAATCTTGTAGGTGATATTGACCTTTGCCCCGACACACGCCCGAATTGCGAGAAGCCCAGAATGAAAATACGTGCCATCACCGATGTTCTGGAAGACGTGCTCGGTGCTGCTGAAGGGGCTCTCGCCGATCCAGCTCGCCCCTTCTCCTCCCATCTGCGTAAAGGTCGCCGTTTCGCGGTCCATCCACTGCGCCATGTAGTGGCAACCGATTCCGGCGAGCGCCCTAGACCCTTCCGGTACTAACGTAGAAGTATTGTGCGGACAGCCTGCACAAAAATAAGGTGTCCGTCGCATCGGAGCTTCTTTAAGATCCGCTTTTTCCGCACGGGCGCGCAGATGCTTCAGCGCTCCGATCAGGGTATCGTCGTGGGTAAGGTCAACGAGCCGGTCACCGATCGCCGTAGCGATCTGTGCCGCATCAAGCCGACCGTAGACTTGAAAAAGCACCGCTCCGGTCTCGTCGGTTTTGCCGATGACCTCGGGCGAATCGGCGACACCATACAAGAGGTTACGGACCTGTTCCTCCATTAGGCCCCGTTTCTCCTCAACGAGAATCAGTTTGCGGGTACCTTTTGCGAATTCTCTGAGGCCGTTAGGTTCCAGGGGCCACGGCATACCTACCTTGTAGAGCTTCACCCCCAATGCTTTTGCCCGGGATTCATCGATCCCAATTTCGAGCAGCGCTCTCCTCACGTCAAGATAGGACTTCCCCGTTGAGATGATTCCAAGCGGCGCAACCGGATCACCCAGCACCTGCCGATCAATACGGTTGTGTCTCGTAAACGCGGTCACGGCCGGCAACTTGAATTGATGCAGCCTTACTTCCTGCGCCTGAGGTGTATCGGGCCACCGAAAGTTGACCCCAGTCTCGGGCATTAGGAAATCTTCCGGGACATGAGTCACTACCCTGTTCGGAGTCGCCATGACTGACGCCGAGGCTTCAACGGTGTCATGCACGCTCTTAAGACCGACCCAGCAGCCCGAATATCGGGATAACGCCCAGCCATAAAGACCAAAGTCCAGTATGTCCTGCACGCCCGCTGGATTCAGTACGGGAATGAATGTATTAACGAGGGAGTATTCACTCTGATGGGCTGTGGTAGAGGACTCACAGACGTGATCATCTCCCATGAGAATCAGCACTCCGCCATTGGCACTCGTTCCCGCAAGGTTGCCGTGTCGCAAAGGGTCTCCGGATCGGTCGACTCCCGGCCCCTTGGCGTACCACATGGAAAATACCCCGTCATAGAGACCGTCGCCTCGCCAACCCGCCTGTTGGGTTCCCCAAACTGCTGTCGCCGCGAGGTCCTCGTTCACCGCAGGAAGAAAACGGACATCGCAAGCTTCGAGTTGCTCGCTGGCGAGCGCCAGTTGTTGGTCCAAGGCGCCCAACGGTGACCCGCGGTATCCGGTAACGTAACCCGCGGTACGAAGCCCAGACCGGCGGTCAGCATCCCTTTGCATCATGGGCAGACGCACCAGCGCCTGAATTCCGGTAACAAAAATCTGCCCCGACTTAAGTAGGTATTTATCCTCAAGTGAGACTTGTCTGAATTCGGTCATCGACTGAGTAAGCTGTATTGCATCGAAGCGGGTCGAGGTACGGAGCCGATGCTACCAGACTCTCTGAAGGAGGTTCGTAAAAAGATACGCATAATTTGAAAGTAAAGAAAACTGTGTTTGCAGGGGTTTTATGGTGCTATATTCCGGCGCATTGGGTTAGGGGGCAATATGGAGAATCCAGGCTACCAAGTCGACTCGACGACAGTCCGTCGTTTTGGCTTCCTATTGCTTCGGGACTTCACGATGATGGCCTTTTCTGCCGCTGTGGAGCCATTGCGGACAGCCAACCGCGCAGCGGAGAGTGAGTTGTATCAGTTTCCGTTATTCACCCTGAATGGTGAACCCGGGCAAGCCAGTAACGGGCTCAGTCTCAGTCCTGTCCGTCAACTGACCGGAAAAGAGCCCCTCGATGCACTGTTTATTTGTGCTGGAGCTGATCTTCACTCCGTTAGCCCAGAACTCCTGGCTGAGAAACTCAAACCTTTTGTCAAAAGAGGTGTCCCGATCGGCGGCATCTGCACGGCAAGTTATCAACTGGCGCGAGCCGGCATTCTCGATGGCTATCGGTGCACACTGCACTGGGAAAATATCCCCGACATGCATGATGAGTTTCCCCATCTGGTGGTGTCGTCGGGATTGTTTGAACTTGATCGGGACCGCTACACCTGCTCCGGCGGGACCGCGCCGATTGACATGATGCTGACCCTGATTGCGAGAGAGCGTGGCCGCGCTCTGTCCGACCGGATTTCCGAGGGCATGCTCTGTGAGCGGATCCGTGACGGTTCAGACCGTCAGCGCATGCCGCTGCGCATGCGGCTGGGCTCAAGTCAACCCAAGCTGGTAGAAGCGGTCGAACTCATGGAGTCCAATATTGAGGAACCCATGACGCTCGACGAACTGGCAACCCACGTCGGGATCTCACGTCGTCAGTTGGAACGGCTGTTTCAGAAACATCTTCAGTGCGTGCCAACACGTTACTATCTCGAGATTCGCCTGCGCCGTGCCCGGTCGTTATTACTCCGCAGTTCTCGGTCGATTGTCGATATTGCTTTTGCCTGCGGCTTTGTTTCTGCACCGCACTTCAGTAAATGCTACCGCGACTTTTTCGGCATTCCGCCCCGGGAAGAACGCCTTCCCAAAGTGAGTCCAGAGACGCTAGCGCCGATGGACCTGGGCCTCGAGTCCGGCAATAACGGGTCGCACTCAGATCTCGAAGAAACGGGTCACGAACACGTCGGACTCTCTTCCTGATCCACTGACCGCAGTTCTGTGAAGAACTGTTCGAGCACAGCAGAGCACTCGTCCCGAAGCACACCCGAAGTAACACGGCATTGGTGGTTTGCGATCGGGGACTGGAGTAGATTAGCCGTGCTGCCAACTGCTCCTGCTTTTTCATCGAACGCACCGAAGACGACCCGCTCAACCCGCGCCTGAATAATCGCTCCGGCACACATCAAGCAGGGTTCGAGCGTTACGTATAAGGTTGTCCCGCTGAGACGGTAATTCTGAAGATTGTGCGCGGCATCGCGGAGCGCAACGACCTCGGCATGGGCGGTTGGGTCGTGAGCCCCTAATGGCTGATTGCGGCCCGTGCCGATAATCTTATCGCTCAATACCACGACAGCCCCTACTGGCACCTCGTTGGCATCGGCGGCGCATTCTGCTTGCACCAGGGCCCGACGCATCCAACGCTCATCCCGACTCGATACGCTAGAGTGATTATCCATTCTCAACCTCCCCGTTTAGGCTGAACCCTCGCCTGAGTCCTTCCCCTCCGATTGCTCAGTGTATTTCGCGACGAACGCTCTCAGTCGGTTCAAATCATTTTCAGTCAAATTCGCGTCGTTGATTACCAATTTGAAGCATTCTCCCAAGATGCTTTCACGATTTAGCGACTTTTCGTGAGCAACGCTATAACAGTGAACCGGGTGAGGAACCCCTTTGGGATGAATCACCCGCTCGGTAGAAAATCCAAAGAAGTCCTCCAGTAGAATCTTAGTATTCTCAGATACCAGTACTTCACCGGACTCCGCCTCAGCCTCAAGACGGGAAGCCACATTGATGGCTCTGCCGATGGCCGTGTAATCCAATCGGCTGGCGCTGCCAAAATTCCCTACATTGCAAAATCCGGTATTGACGCCGATCCGAATTTTCAGATCTACGGGAAAGCTGAATTCCTTCCGGATATAAGGCTGTAATGCGATGATTCGCATCTGCATCTCTATCGCCATATCGACGCAGTTTTTGGCATCCTGTACATCACCCTCGGTTTTTGGATCGCCAAAGAAAATCATAATGGCATCGCCAATAAACTTGTCGATCGTGCCACCGAATTTTTCGGCGATAGCGCTCATCTCCGTGAGGTAAAAGCTCAAAAACTCGCTGATCTCCTCGGCTTCGATCTGCTCGGAGATAGAGGTGAAATCAACAATATCGGAAAAAAAGATAGTGAGCTTCTTACGCTCGCTCTTTTTATGGATGTCCAAGGAACCACTGAAAATCTGCTCGTATAACTGAACCGGCAGATATCGGGACAGTTTGAGCGAAATTCCTTCAATTTTCTCTTTTTGCGCCTCAACCACCTCGGTGGCCTGACGCAATAACTCTTTCTGGCGGTCGAGTTCGACCGCCATCGACTTCCTCAGCTTTGACTCTAGAGAGAGCTTCCTATTCTCTTTTTTGAGATCCTTGATCTCCTGCTCTAGATCGCTCATTGCTATCTCTGATCGAGATGCTCAAGTAGTTCCCCGATCCGCTCCAGCGTTCCGTTATGTTCATAGGATTCCCCAGATGCCACGATCGGTGCGAGACAGGATGCCTTGTTGGATGCCCAGAGCTCCACCCTTGGGGAAAATTCATAATGCCCCTTGAGCATTCCAGCGGGAACATAAATCATTGGCTCGATCAGGTCAGGTTGTGTATATAACGTGCTCCCACAATTCGAGCAGGACACGACGTGTAGCAGGTTGCCACTGCCTCCCTCATAAGAATATTTCTTCACCTCTCCAGTGACGCTGATATCTTCAGTAGAGTAGGCATAGCCAAAAAACGAGTTGCCGTGGAGTTTCTGGCAGTCACTGCAGTGACAGACAAAATGCATCATCGGGTCGTTTTCAAGAGTGAACTCTACGGAACCGCATTGGCAGGTTTCTTTAATCGTCATTTTTCTCCTCCGTGCTGAAATCTTATCGCTTCAACTCTCCCCTATATTCTATATTTTTACTCCCACTCAATCGTCGCAGGGGGTTTTCCAGAGATATCGTAAACCACCCGGGAGATTCCTTTAACTTCGTTGATAATCCGGCGACTGACCCGATCCAAAAAATCGTAAGGAAGTTCTGACCACCGCGCAGTCATGAAGTCGACCGTTTCCACTGCACGGAGTGCAATAACGTACTCATAGGCTCGGTTATCTCCCACCACCCCTACGGATTTTACCGGCAGGAAAACCGCAAAGGCTTGACTGACCTCATCGTAAAGCCCGGCCGCCCGAAGCTCCGAAATAAATATGGCATCAGCAAGTCGCAGGAGGTCAGCATAGGTTTTTTTGACCTCACCCAGAATTCGGACGCCGAGCCCCGGCCCCGGAAACGGATGACGAAATACCATCTCGTTGGGCAGCCCAAGTTCAACGCCGATTCTGCGCACCTCATCCTTGAAAAGGTCCCGCAACGGCTCCACAAGGCCCAGTTCCATCTCCTCAGGCAATCCGCCGACGTTGTGATGCGACTTGATGACCTTCGCTTTTCCCGAGGCCGCCCCGGCTGACTCGATCACATCCGGATAGATCGTGCCTTGGGCCAGCCATTTCACACCGGGAATACTTTCTGCCTGACTGTTGAATACATCAATAAATGCGTGGCCGATAATCTTGCGTTTCGCCTCGGGGTCTAAGGTGTCTTCAAGGTCCGATAGAAAACGCTGTTCGGCATCTACTCGCACAACCTTCACGCCCATATTTTCTGCGAAGGTTTCCATAACCTCGTCACCTTCATTGAGGCGCAGCAGGCCCGTATCGACAAATACACAGGTTAGCTGATCCCCAATGGCCCGGTGGAGCAGCGCGGCAACCACTGAAGAATCCACGCCACCAGAAAGACCTAAAAGAACGTGATCGTCACCGACCTTTGCGCGGATTCCCTCAATCGCTGATTCAATAATCCGCTCAGCCGTCCACTCCCGTCCACACCCACAGATGTCGTGAACGAAGCGTTCGATGATCTGCCTACCCTTAGTGGTGTGCGTGACCTCAGGATGAAACTGCAGGCCGTAAAAACCCCGCTCTTCGTCCGCCATCCCAGCGAGGGGCGCGCTATCCGTCTGAGCGATTACCCGAAATTCTGGCGGCAGCGCCTCAACCCGATCTCCGTGGCTCATCCAGACATCCAGCAATCCATAGCCCTCAGGGGTCCGATGATCCTCGATATCCCGCAGGAGTTTCGAATGACCGCGGGCACGAACCTGCGCGTACCCGTACTCCTTGTGGGTAGCGGGCGCAACAATGCCCCCCAGTTGACCTGCCATCGTCTGCATCCCGTAACAGATTCCGAGAACAGGAATCCCCAGCGAGAATACTTCGTCCGGTGCTTTGGGAGCGTTTGCGCCATGCACGCTTTCAGGTCCCCCGGAAAGAATGATGCCCCTCGCCCCGAATTCGGTCACCGTCTTTCCGGAGACGTCCCAAGGGAGCAACTCAGAGTAGACGCCGGCTTCGCGAACGCGGCGGGCAATCAGTTGACTGTACTGGGAACCGAAATCGAGGATCAGGATGCGCTCGTTGTGCAGATCAGACCCTGTCGCTGCGACCGGCGGTGTCAAATTCAACTGCCCCGCTGATAATTCGGCGCCTCTTTCACGACGGTGACGTCGTGAACATGGCTTTCGGTATAGCCGGAATGAGTGATTTGGACGAAGCGGCAACGGGAACGCATTTCACTGATTGTGGCGCACCCGGTGTAGCCCATGCTCGCCCTAAGACCACCGGTCAGTTGGTGGATAATTTGCGCCATCGGCCCCTTGAAAGGCACTCTTCCTTCGATACCTTCTGGGACGAGTTTGCCTGGGTCACTCTGCCCTTCTTGGAAATACCGATCCTTCGAACCGTCTTGCATCGCGCCCAGGGATCCCATACCGCGATAACTTTTATAGGATCGGCCTTGAAACAGTTCGATTTCTCCTGGGGCTTCCTCGGTTCCCGCCAGCAATCCCCCGACCATAACCGCATTGGCGCCGGCCGCAATAGCTTTAGCAATGTCTCCGGAAAAACGGATGCCGCCGTCAGCGATCACAGGAATCCCGAGACCCCTAAGCGCCGAGGCTGTATCCGAGATTGCGGTAATCTGAGGAACGCCGACACCCGCGACCACCCGGGTAGTACAAATGGACCCCGGACCAATACCAACCTTGACGGCGTCGGCACCTGCATCTGCAAGAGCAAGGGCTGCGTTAGCCGTCGCGATATTTCCTGCTACGACCTCAACATCAGCTAGTGACTTTTTAATGTCGCGAACACGCTCGAGTACGCCCCGGGAATGCCCATGTGCGGTATCCACCACGATCGCATCGACCCCGGCCTCAACCAGACGTTCGCAACGCTCGGCAGAGTCCCCTCCTGTGCCGACTGCAGCCGCCACACGAAGGCGGCCTTCAACATCCTTACAGGCCTCAGGAAATTCCGTTTGTTTCTGAATATCCTTAACCGTTACGAGCCCCTTAAGATTGAACGCATCATCCACCAGCAATACCTTCTCAATGCGATGCTCGTGAAGTAACGCGCGGATATCCTCCCGGGTAGTCTTTTCTGGCGCGGTGATAAGCCTCTCGCGGGATGTCATAACGGCG
>Ga0315336_1006912_pt1 | contig 11264 bp, 7 predicted proteins | sample ASW5metaG_FD_204512 | JGI IMG/M metagenome (GOLD analysis project Ga0315336, IMG submission 204512) | Ammonia-oxidizing marine archaeal communities from Monterey Bay, California, United States - ASW #5 | ecosystem: Environmental > Aquatic > Marine > Intertidal zone | place: USA: California... | reverse complement strand
GAGGCACTGCGCGCCCACGGCGTCGGCGAGGGCGTGCACCGCCGCATGGGGACCGATCTTCAGGGCTCCAGGCGGAGGACGGACAAGCGCTTGCCCGACATCGCAGGCCTCATAGACGCCGAACAGTTCGAACTCATCACGCAACCCAAGTCCGGATTCGTGGTCATCCGCGGTACGGCCGGATCCGGTAAGACGACGGTCGCCCTCCATCGTATCGCCTGGTTGGCCTACGAAGATCCGGCCATCAACAGCGACAAGACCCTGTTCGTGGTCTTCAGCCCGGCTCTCAAGGACTACGTCGGTCACGTGATGCCCGCCCTCGGCGTCGACAAGGCGCAAATCTGCGACTTCCGAAGCTGGGCGGCCAAGATCCGTCGCCGGCACTTCCCCCGCCTGCCCAAGAGGGTACGCGACACCACGCCTGCCGTAGTCGTCCGGATCAAGCTCCATCCGGCCATGCTGATCGCCCTCAGTCGACAGGTCGAACGGGTCGGTGGCCCAGCCAATGGCGAGCAGGCGATGGACGACTGGATCAGCGTCATCACCGGGCTTGAACTCCTCAAAGAGGTGTTTGCAGTAGTCGACCCCGACGCCTTCTCGGCGGCCGAACTCGAGAAAGCCACCACGTGGTGTCGCGATCGATGCGAGGAGATCCTCTCCAAGATGGAGGGAGATCGCGACGCAGACCCGGCACTCGATGCCGAGGATGACGCACTCCTCTTGCGCGCCTGGCAGCTCCGCGTCGGCCCTCTCCGCGCCAAGAAGAAGCGACCAATCCGCTACCGCCATATCGCCATCGACGAGGTCCAGGACTTCACGCCCATCGAGGTTCGCGTACTGATCGACTGCCTGGATAAGCGCCAGAGCATCACCCTGGCCGGCGACACCCAGCAGCACGTCATGAAGGACGCCGGCTTCACGTCGTGGGCGGACTTCTTCAGTCACCTCGGACTCGAGGGCACGTCGGTCAACACCCTCCGGGTCAGCTACCGATCGAGCAAAGAGATCGTCGACTTCGCCATCGCGGTGCTGGGCGACCTGAGAGAGGACGCCGACCCGCCCATCGTCACCCGCACCGGGCCCGCGGTCGAGCTCTTCCGATTCACCGACCACGGCGCGTGCGTGGCCTTCCTCGCCGATGCCCTGAACCAATTGGTCCGCGACGAACCGCTGGCCTCCGTCGCCCTGCTCACCGCATCCTCCGATGTCTCGGGCATGTACTTCGCCGGATTGCATCGCGGAGAAGTACCGCGGCTTCGACGAGTCTCGAATCAGGACTTCACGTTCCTGCCGGGCGTCGAGATCACCGAGATCGACCAGGTCAAAGGCCTCGAGTTCGACTACGTGATCCTCGTCGAGGTGAGCGCCAACAGGTTTTCGGATACCCCAGCCGCCCGTCGATTGCTGCACGTCGGCGCCACACGAGCGGTCCACCAGCTCTGGCTGACGACCGTCGGCACGCCCTCGCCGATCATCCGCGACCTGGTGTGATAGCAGGGCGCATGCTCAGCGGCGTAGCCTTCCACACCCCCATCGGCGCACTGGTGGCGTTGACGTCCGAAAAGGGCATCCGCAAGATCTCTTTCGATCTGGGTGACCTCGCCGACGCCGAGCAGGTTGCCAACCCCAATCTGGACCTTTTCGCGAAGTGGCTGGACGCGTACTTCCGGCGACACTTCGACCGGCTACCCGCCCTCCCGCTGGACCTGCCCCAGACGCCATCGACCTCGGCGTGGCACAAGACCTGCGAGATCCCTGTGGGCTCCCAGTGGACGTATGGCGAGCTCGCGCGCAACCTTGGAAAATCCGAAGGGTCGGCCCGTGCGATTGGCGCTGCCATGTCCGCCAACCCGGTGCTGTTGGTGGTTCCCTGTCACCGCGTCGTTGCCCAATCTGGGTCGCTTGCAGGCTACCGCGGCGGAGTCGAGCGAAAAGCGTGGCTGCTCAAACACGAGGGAACACTACTACTTTGAGTGAGTCTGTGGTGAGTTGCAGACTTATTCGAAAAAAGGTGAGCCGCGGCAGGCCGGTAGAGACACTTCATAGGCACAGGGGCTTAGATCTGCACGCCTGAGGTGCGCTTGACAGTAGACACAATCCTCCTATCGCCATCCGCTGCCAAGCCGGTCGACGTCCCCACAGGGACAAGCCAGCTGGACCGGTATTTTCGCGCCATGGGCGCGATCCCACTTCTTACCCGCGAAGACGAGGTCGAGGTCGCTCGCCTTGCCGACGAAGGTGGAGCCGACGCCGACCAGGCCCGTGCCGCGTTGGTCAGAGCCAACCTCAGGTTGGTCGTCGCCATCGCCCGTCAGTACATTCGCCGCGGCATGCCGCTTCCCGACCTCATCCAGGAAGGGAATCTCGGACTCATCCGCGCCGCGGCGAAGTTCGACTACTCGCGTGGCTACCGTTTCAGTACCTACGCCATGTGGTGGATCCGACAATCCATCGTGCGCGCCATCGACAATGGCGTTCGCACCGTGCGCGTCCCGCTGTACAAGCTCGACGGGCTCAATCGGGTTCACCGTTGTCGCCAGCTTCTCGAGCGCCGATTGAATCGCGAACCGAGCATCGAGGAGATGTCGGAGTGGCTCGGCACCCCAGCCGACGAGATCCGAAGCATTCTCGGGGTCATCCCACGATCAGTGAGCCTCGACGCGCCCGTCACGCCCGATGCGGACACGCCGATCCAGGCCCTCATCGAGGACGTCGACGCCCGTGACCCGTCCGAGGAAATCGAGGCCGAAGCGCTCCGCGACCAGATCGACACCGCACTGTCGGGCCTGTCTCCTCGCGAAGAAAAGGTGCTCCGCATGCGCTTTGGCATCGGCGAGGCCACCCAGTACTCCCTGACTGAGATCGGCAGCCGCTTTCAGCTCACCCGCGAGCGCATTCGGCAGATCGAGATCCGCGCTCTGCGGAAGCTCCGACACACCAGTCGCTCCAGCGACCTGGCACCGTTCCTCACGAACTGAGGGCCGCGGAATCGCCCCTGGCCGGATGGCCAGGGGTCGTCGGTCACGGTCTATTCGACGCCAGTGACGGTGACGTCGCCGCTCGTCGATTTGATCAGAATCGTAGGGCCATCGCCCTGAATCAAAGTCGTGGGGTCGATCAGTGACCTGACGCCATTGGTCGTCACGTCGAGATTATAGGTTCCCCGAGGTATCTCGAGGTTGATCGTGCCATCGATGGTCGTCAATTCGACCGATTCCGGCTCGTTGAGGAACTCGATATTCATCGTCGCACTGTTGCCCGTCGCGACGAGGTTGCCGCCCTTCAGGCGCAATCCCGTGACCAGTCCCTGGGTGTTCTCGATCGTCACGTTGCCGTTGTAGTCGGAGATCTTGGTCTCGCCGGACACAGTGCTCAGATACGCCTCCATGGTGGCTGGGGCGCCGATGGCGAAGCCCGAGCTGCAGCCGAGGACGCCGTTTTCACAGAGCGGCCACATCTGAAGCACCTGATCCTGCAGGAAGTAGTCCCAGGACTCCGCCTGATCCTGTCGGACTACATCGACGCGAACACCTCCGGCCTCGCCGCCGGGCTGGAGATCGATGCTGCCGTTGACCGTCTCCACCACCATGCTCGCGACTTTGCCCGAGTCGAAATCCACCGTTGCCGGCAGGACACCGCCATCTTCGGGGCCGGTGTCAATGTTGATGGGTGGCTCTCCATTGCACGCGATGAGCGCGAGCGGGAGCAAGGTCGTACTGAGCTTCATGGCGGTCCTCCTCACACACTTATAGTCGTCCATTTCTCATGCTGCCGCTCGCTCTCGCCACCATCCTCACCATCGATTCACCAATCGACATCGATGGTCACCTCGACGAGGCGGCCTGGGCCGAAGCCGCGGCCATCAACGAGTTCATCAAATACCAGCCCGCCAAGGGGGGGCCAGCACCCGGCACGACCGAGGTCCGGTTTCTCCAGGACGAGCGCAATCTGTACGTCGGAATCAGGGTAACCGGCTCCCCCGTACCCATTCGCGCGCGAATCTCACCTCGGGAACGAATCAATGCCGACGACCAGGTCGGCATCTACCTCGACACGTTCAGCGACGGCCGCAGCGCGTACATGTTCTATCACAATGCCCTGGGCATCCAGCAAGACGTGCGCATGTCCAACGGCGGCTGGAACCCAAGCTGGAACGCCGCTTTCAAGTCTCGCGGCCACGTGTACGAGAACGGCTACGAGATCGAAATCGCCTTCCCGTTTCGCATCTTCAAATACCCCTCCGGTGGAGAGCTACAGGACTGGGGAGTCATCGTCACCCGCAAGGTCCCCGCCGAGGGTGCCAAGTACGGATATCCGGAGCTCGAGAACAACCACCCGCGCGTGATGTCGCAAGCGGCCACGCTGCAAGGCGTGAAGCCGAGCAAGCGCGGCAGCGGCATCGAGCTGGTCCCGGCACTCACGGCATTCCAGGGCTGGCCCAGGGAATCGAATCCGCCCTTCGAGGGCGTCGATCCTCCCCTCGAAGTCCTGCGACCCTCGCTGGATGCGCGGGTGGGCATCACTCCGGATATCGGCGTCGCGGCGGCCGTCAACCCCGATTTTTCCCAGGTAGAGAGCGACGTTTCCGACATCAGAATCAACTCTCGATTCGCGTTTCAGTTTCAGGAGGCTCGGCCGTTCTTCACCGACGGAAGCGAGTACTTCAACGACCGGCAGAGGACGCTGTACACGCGCTCCATCAACGAACCCATCTACGGACTCAAGGTGTCTGGACGCGAGGGCCCGATCTCCGTGGGTGCCGTCAACTCACTCGACCGAACGCCCATCGGGTCCTTCCACGAGCTCGGAACCCGCGGATTCAACACGAATCAGGTCGACGGAAAATACGCCGAGAACACCGTCCTGCGAATCCGCTCCGACGCCTTCAAGACCGGGTTCGTCGGAGTGACGTTCGCCGATAAACGAATCCTCGGCACCCCCGCTGCTCCCGACGCGGGAGGCGTCTCCGACGTCGGAGGTCTGGACCTCGACGTGCCCCTCGGAAACCGCTGGTTCGTCGGTGGCTCGACCCTGCAGTCCTGGCACTCCGCGGACGCGACGACCTGGACCCACGGCCAGAAGAACGAGGCGTCACTCACCCGAGCATCAGGCGTCGGAACCGGCTTTTCATTGGTCGCCAGCAACGCCGACCAGGACTTCAGGAACGAGACCGGCTTCGTCAATCAATCCGGGTTGTCCTACTTCCGCGAGAGCGTCGACCACACTTTTGCGCCTGACTCCGCTATCGACACCTACAAACCCGGACTTTCCGCGACCCAGTCTCTCGAAGTCAGCGGCGATCGGTACTTGAGCGTGGGGACGACTCACGACGTCAGGCTCTGGGGGGTCCACAATCTGCAGCTAGAGGGCGGCGTCAACACCCGTGACGAGGCCGACGCGACCGTTGATGGGTGGTTCACCGAGCTGGAGTGGGGCGGACAGGTCGGTGCGGCTCTCACCTTCAAACCCGAAGTCCGCACCGAGCGAAGCATGGATTTCTCGACCTTGGACCCCGCACAGACGACGAGCGTCAGCACCGAGACCACCCTGCGCCCGATCGCGGGGATTCGCCTCGACACACGCGTGAACGCAGCCTGGCTGAATCCCGAAATCGCGGGACCGACACGAAGCTCCCAGCTGCTGCGCAATCGCCTCACCTGGCAGTTCACGCGGGAGGTCGGGGTCCGGGTCATCGAGGAGTACTCGGCGGGGACGACCTTTGACCCCACATTGCGGAGCTCATTCCTTCTGACATGGCTCAAGGTGCCAGGAACGGCCGGATATCTCGGCTATTCAGAGACGACGGACATCCAGGGTGTGGAGCCCGTAGATCGGAGCGTATTCGCCAAATTGAGCGTGCTGCTGCGGCCGTAGATCCATTACTCCGGCCAATAAATCGGCCTCCGCCCTACGCTTCGCTCCGGTTGGCATTTTGAGCCATTCACATCACAGTCGACACTCAAAACGGGCGGCGCAAGCGCCTTATTTCCCGTTTTGGGCGCCGACCGTGAACGGAATCGGCTAGTGCGCCGCCGCCAACGGATCGCGATCCACAGTTTCGAACTGCCGCTCCACGAGCTTCCGGTACAGGCCATTGCGGGCGATCAACTGGTCGTGTGACCCGCTCTCGATGACTCGACCCTCGTCGAGAACAGCCACGGTCGTGGCGTCCCGGACGGTCGACAGCCGATGGGCGATAACCAGGGTTGTCCTCCCCGCCATGAGCCGATCGAGCGCCTCCTGCACCAGGTGCTCCGACTCGGAATCCAGCGCCGATGTCGCCTCGTCGAGCACGAGAATTCTCGGGTCCTTCAACAGCGCCCGCGCGATGGCGATGCGCTGTTTTTGGCCTCCGGAGAGCCGAATTCCGCGCTCTCCGACGGTGGTGTCGAACCCCTCGGGGAAGTCGTCGATGAAGGTCTCGGCGTTTGCCGCCCTCGCCGCGGCGCGAACCTCTTCGATGCCGGCATTGGCACACCCGTAGGCGATGTTCTCGCGGATCGAAGTGGCAAAGAGAACGGGCTCTTGAGCGACGACCCCAATGTGTCTGCGGAGGTGCTGTGGGTCGAGGGTTCGCAGATCGTGCCCATCGAGACTGATGGTGCCAGCGTCTGGGTCGTAGAACCTGGCCAACAAGGCCGCGACGGTCGACTTTCCCGATCCCGAAGGGCCAACCAACGCCACGACCTCTCCCGGGTCGATACTCAAGCTGATGCCGGTCAGAACAGGAATATCGGGACGGCTCGGGTAGGTGAACGACACCGCGTCGAGGCGGACTGCACCTCGGACCTCGACGAGCTTCTCACCGCCAGAATCCTCGAGCGTGGCCGTCTGGTCAATGAGTTCAAAGACGCGCGCAGATGCGCCAGCTGCTCGCATGAAGTCACCGTACAAACCGGAGAGTGCACCAAGTGAGACGGCCAGCATCATCGTGTAGATCAGGAAGGCAGTCAGCTCGCCCATGCTCATGGTCCCGTCGGTGACCATGTGCCCGCCATACCAGACCACCAATGCCAGGGCCGTGTATCCAGCGAAGCCCGCGACACCGGCAAAGGCACCGTTCGCCAATGCGCGCTTGGCGGCCAACACGTAGGAGAGGTCGACGGCATCGCGATAGCGTTTCTCCTCGACCGATTCCCGAGCGAAGGCCCGCACCGTTCGCAGACCGGAGAAGGTCTCCTCGGCGATCTCGGTGCTCGCGGCGAGGGCGTCCTGAACCTCTTTCGAAAGTCTGCGGATGATCCGACCATATCCAGCAGCGGCGAGCGCCACGACCGGTACCACCGCCATGGCCAGACCAGCGAGCTTTGGGGACATGTACAGGAGCAGGAGCACCGCGCCGATGGCGCCAATCGTGAACCGGAGCCCCATGGAGACGTTCACGGTGACCGTGTTCTGAAGAACCGTGGTGTCCGACGCGAGCCGGTTGGTCAGCTCGCCGGTTCTGGACGTGTCGAAAAAGGCGACATCCTGACCAATGATCGACTGAAAGAGGTCGCCACGAAGCTGGGCAACGACGCGTTCGCCGGCGACCGTGAACAGCCAGCTGCGCATCATCGTGAACACCGATTGAATCAAGAACAACACCACCAGGAGCAGTGCCGCTTTGTCGAAGTCCATGAAGCTGGTCTGAGCTGTGATGTCGTCGACCATCCAGCGCACGGCCTGGGGATAAAGCAATCCGAGGCTCGAGCTGATGAGCAGCGCCACCGTAGCCACCGACAGAATCGGCAGCTGTGGACGCGTGAGCAACAGGAGCCGCCGGAGTGGGACCGGCTTCTGGGGTGTCTTGTCTTGATCCGACATCGCTCCCCAGGAGTAAGCGCCTTTTACACTCCGGCAACCGCCCGCGGGGACAAGCCGGGCATCACGGCGATTCCCAATCGACGCGGTAGAGTTCGAGTGCTGCCGTCTTTCCCTTTACATGGGTCGGTGGAAGGGCCTCAAGCGTTCCGCTGGCGCGGGTCAGGCGCGCGCGTGTGTCGGCGGAGATGACGATCTGGTCAGCGTCGGCCACATCACAGATTCGAGCCGCGACGTTGGTCGCGTCGCCGATGGTCGCGAACTGCAGGTAACGATCCGTGCCGATCTGTCCGAACGCCACCTTCCCGGTGTGGATGCCGATGTGCATGGCAATCTCCGGGGCGCCGCGTTCTCGCCACATGGCGTTCATGCGATCGAGCGCTTGCTGCATCTCAACCGCCGCATTCAGTGCGAGATCCGCGCCGTCTGGCTGGGGGAATGGCGCGCCCCACACGGCCATAAGCGCATCGCCGATGTACTTCTCGAGGGTGCCGCCGTTGGCGAAGACGACCTGAGCCATGGGCGTGAAGTACTCGTTGAGCAGCGCGAGAACCTCGATGGGCTTGAGCGTGGACGAGAGTTTTGTGAATCCGACGATATCGGAGAAGAGTATCGTCACTTCCATCTCGGTTGTGGAGATGTCGAGGGACGGCTGCTCGACAAGCCGTCTTGCGGTTGCTGGCGGAAAGAAACGCATCAGCGTGCGGTGCAAGACAGCGGTGTCCTCGAGCTCGGCGCGCATGAGTGCGTTGTCGAGAGCGACCGCTCCCTGGTTCGCAAAGGCGACCAGCATCTGCAGATCGTCGTCAGTGAAAGACCTGGCCGCAACGAGATTGTCGACGTAGAGCACACCGAGACGTTTTCCCTCTCGAGCCAGCGGCGCAGCCATCGCACACCGGATGTCCTGGATACGGATCGAGTGGGCCTCACCGGTGATCCGATCAGCGCGCAGATCGTCGAAACGCATCGCGGTGTCGCTGCCGAAGACGCGATCGACAATGGCCCGACTGTAACCCCGCTCTCCCTCCCGGACGTTGCCGACCGCAGCCGCGACTCGAAGATCGTCGCCTTCGGCCAAGAGAATAGTCAATCGGTCGGCCGCGAATATGGTCCCCGCCAGCTCGATACACTTGTGGAGCACCTCAGCCATCGGGGCCGGCGTGGCGAGCACCTCGCTGACGCGCAGTAGCACGCGCAGTCGGGTCTCAAGGTCAACGGAGCTGCTCGCGCCCAGCTCCTCGATAGCCCAGGTCCGCTCGACCCCGAGATCGCGGGTCATGTTGATGGACCCTGCGGCACTGATCTCCTCGACATAGAAGATGGCCTCGATATCGCCGAACTTGAGCGTATCTCCGTGGGACAGCTTCACGGTCTTCTTTGTCCGCAAACCAAGGAAGAAGGTCCCATTCTTGCTGCCCAGATCGATCATCGTAGCGTGGTCGCCGTCCCACGAGATCTCGGTATGCCGTCGCGACAGCGTGTTGTGCTTGATGGTGATGTCGGCCTCGTCGGATCGACCCACCACATTCTTGCCCTGCGCCAACTCGAATCGCGCCTGTCCGTCGCCGCCCTGAATGACGAGGTGCGCCATTGTCTACTCCGGCGAATCGGCGAGGCCGACGGCGAGGACAATATAGGGGCGAACACCATAAGTCGCCGAACGCCATGCGTTCCTCGAGAGGAGGGCATCGTTGCGGGCGGCCTGCAGTTTGGCGACGGCGCGTCCAACATCGCTGTGTCGCGGCGGTATCGGATACATCAACGCCGCCTGCACCTCGACTTCGTGCACGAAAGCCACCGCTTGACCGAGCTTCTCGAGCCCCTTGGCGTCGTCGTGCTCGAAATACATCTCCCGCAACGCGATGCGAGATCGCCCCGGCTCCAGCTGCTCGACGATGAACTGCTGATCGCGAATGGCATTGTTCAGCAGGCGCTCGGACGCCTCATATCCGGCTTCGGCCACCAGGATCTGATGTCGGGCGGAGTAGAACGCGAAGATAAACACGAGCACGAAGAGCGCGATGGCAATGAAGAACATGCTCACCACCGTCCAGATGCGCGGATCGGCTGCAACGCCCCGCTTTGGCTCGGGTTCCTGCTTGGCCTCCTGCTCGTTCTCGAAGACGACGTACTTTTTGTCTCCCGCTGGCCCTCCGGATTCGACACGGGGGATCGGCGCAGGGGTCGGCGTGCGCTTCTTTGCAGGCTGGGGAGTCGGGTCGCGTTTTGCCGCGGGCTTTGGTGTCTGGAGCCCTTGGATCGGCTTCGCTCCCGGCTTGACCGTTGCTGAGCCATCCAGACCAATCACGACCGGTGCGCCTCCGATGCCACCGGGGTTGGTCGGAGACTCGTCCTCGTTCAAGTAGTCGGGCTCCGAGCGTCCGCGGACCGGGGCTGGTGTGGCACCGCCGCGCGCCCGCCCCTCGAGCGCGAGTGCGCGCTCGATCTCCGCGAGTCGAACGCCGTCGGCAAGTCGCTCGGGTGGCCGTTGCGGTAGCTCCAGCGGGTACTCGGTCAGCAATGAAGGAAGCTCTGAAAATGCCTGGGTGATGTCCATGGTGGCTTCGTTGAGCTGCTCTTTCAACTCACGCATGGACTGGTAACGCTCTTCGGGTTTGTAAGCTGCCCCCTTGAGAATCACGTCCTTGAGCGCGTCGTGCACGTCGTCCAGCAGGTCGGTGTCCATGTCGGCCATGAACAACTCGGTGGCGGTCCTGCCCGTTAGCAGCGTGTAGAACGTCGCCGCGGTGGCGTACACGTCCGCCCGATGGTCCACCGAATCGGGGTCGCTGCGCTGTTCGGGAGGCATGAAGGCAAACGTACCCAGCGCAGCGCCCGCCTGAGTGAGCATGCTGGCCTGGTCATCATCGTCGAAGGACGCCACGCCGAAATCGGTGACTTTGACGATTCCCCTTTCGTTCACGAGCAGGTTGTGGGGCTTGACGTCCCGGTGGATGACGCCTTTCGCGTGCGCAGCGCCCAAGCCATCGCACATCTGGGAACACACATCGACGGCGAGCAATGCCGGCATTGGCCCTTTGTTTTTAACCCAATCAATGAGGCAGCCTCCGGTCGCCAGCTCCATGGAGAAGAAGGGCTGAAACTCCTGGAGGTGGATGTCGTACACCCGGATGACGTTCTTGTGTTTGATCTTCTTGAGGACGCGGGCCTCGAGTTCGAAGCGCTTCTGCATGACCTCGTCATCGCGATAGTCCATCGCGAGCAGTTTCAGCGCACACCACTTGTCTCGTTTGAGGTCATACGCGACGTAAACGTCAGAGCTCACGCCTCGACCGAGCTCGGCGGTGACCAGATAGCGTCCGCCTCCCAAGCGCGGCGGTCTTCGACTGGTGCTGGCTCCGCTGGACCATTTGGCCATGTCCGGTAAATACGACTAACGGCCGTCTGGATCAACCTTAGCGGCTGGTTTTGTCAGAAAAGTCCAAGCTGGACTTGAGGTC